>ERZ772968.76-NODE-76-length-39791-cov-7.264320_pt1 | contig 39791 bp, 30 predicted proteins | sample MGYA00580674_ERZ772968 | MGnify/ENA primary metagenome ERZ772968 (study PRJEB29015, sample SAMEA2737940) | human oral metagenome | biome: human oral; feature: human-associated habitat; material: dental | place: China | collected 2138 ...
CGCCTGGCCTTCATCATGCAGGACAAGCCGAACATGTACGAGATCGACGAGGTCTTCCCCGTGATCGCCGCAGCGGAGGCGATGAGCGGGAAGACCTACGGCCTGGGCGCCGCGGGGCCCGAGGCGGGCGAGGCCTACGCCGACGACGTGCGCCTGCGCGTCGTGGCCGACCACGTGCGCTCCTCCTTGATGCTGATAGGGGACGGCGTGCGGCCAGGCAACGACGGACGCGGCTACGTGCTGCGCCGCCTGATCCGCAGGGCCGTGCGCTCCATGCGCCTGCTCGGCGTCCACGACGCGGCGATGCCCGTGCTGCTGACGGCCTCGAAGGACGCGATGCGCGCCTCGTACCCGGAGCTCGAGGCCGATTGGGGGACCATCTCCGAGGTCGCCTACGCGGAGGAGGACGCGTTCCGCCGCACCCTGAGCGCGGGGACCACGATCCTGGACACGGCGGTGGCCCAGGCGCGGAGCGCAGGATCCCCGATCCCGGGCGCTTCGGCGTTCTCCCTGCACGACACCTACGGCTTCCCCATCGACCTGACACTGGAGATGGCCGCGGAGCAGGGCGTGAAGGTCGACGAGGACGGCTTCCGCGCGCTCATGGAGGAGCAGAAGGAGCGCGCACGGGCGGACGCGCGCGCGAAGAAGACGGGCCACACCGACGTCCGCGTCTTCCAGGAGATCGAGAAGCGCCTGGGCGGGGGATCGGAGTTCCTGGGGTACACCGAGTCCGGCTGCGACGCCTCGGTGGTCGCGCTGCTGGTGGACGGCCACGACGCCCCCGTGGCGCAGGCGGGCGCCGACGTCGAGGTGGTCCTGGACCGCACGCCGTTCTACGCGGAGATGGGCGGGCAGCTGGCCGACCACGGGACCATCCGCGCCGAGGGCGGGGCGGTCATCGAGGTCAACGACGTGCAGGCGCCGATCCGCGGGCTGTTCGTCCACAGGGGCACCGTCGTCGAGGGCGCGGTGGCCGTGGGCGAGAGGGCGTTCGCGCAGATCGACACGCGGCGGCGCCTGGCCATCGCGCGCGCCCACACCGCCACCCACATGGTGTACGCGGGCCTGCGCGCGGTGGTGGGCCAGGACGCCTCGCAGGCGGGCTCTGAGAACTCGCCGTCGCGCCTGCGCTTCGACTTCCGCCACTCCAGCGCGCTCGGCGCCTCCCAGGTGGACGACATCGAGGCCCTGGTCAACGAGAAACTCGCAGAGGATCTGCCCGTGACCACGGAGGTCATGGGCATCGAGGAGGCCCGCGCGTCAGGCGCCATCGCCCTGTTCGGCGAGAAGTACGGCTCCCGGGTCCGCGTCGTCACAATAGGCGACGGCTTCGACAAGGAGCTGTGCGGCGGGACGCACGTCCCCTCGACCGGGCACCTGGGGCGGGTCACCGTCCTCGGGGAGGGCTCCATCGGCTCGGGCGTGCGCCGCATCGACGCCCTGGTGGGGGACGGGGCCTACGAGTACCAGGCGAAGGAGCACGCCATCGTGTCCCGCCTGGCGTCCCTGGTGGGCGGCAGGCCCGAGGACCTGCCCGAGCGCGTCGAGGCCCTGCTGGCCAGACTCAAGGAGTCGGAGAAGGAACTGGAGAAGAGCCGCATCGACCAGGCCCTGTCGCAGGCGGCCGGCCTGGCCGCGCGGGCCAAGACGATCGGGCGGCTGACCGGGGTCGTGGCCGCTGTGGGCGCCGTGCCCTCGGCCGACGCGCTGCGCACCCTGGCGCTCGACGTGCGCGACCGCATCGGCGGGTCCGGGGCAGCGGTCGTCGCCCTCGCGGGGCTGGTCGGCGGCAAGCCGTCGCTCGTCGTGGCCACGAACGACGGCGCCCGCGCGCGCAAGGCGAAGGCGGGTGCGCTCGTGCGCGCGGTCGGCTCCTTCCTGGGCGGGGGCGGCGGCGGGCGCGACGACATCGCGCAGGGCGGCGGCACGAAGCCCGAGGGCGTCGGCAGGGCGCTCGAAGAGCTGCGCCGGCAGATCGAGGGCCTGTGACCTTGCGCCGTGGAGTGCGGATCGGGGTCGATGTCGGCACCGTGCGGGTGGGGGTCGCGCGGACGGACCCGGAGGGGATCCTCTCGATCCCCGTCCGGACGCTCCGGCGCGCCGACGACTGGTCGGACGTTGAGGAATTGGCCACGATCGTCGCCCAGTACGACGCCATCGAGGTGCTCGTGGGCTTGCCGCGCCACCTCAAGGGCGGGGAGGGGGTTTCCGCGAGGGGGGCCCGTCGTTACGCGCGCCGGGTCAAGGTCGCGTGTCCTGGCGTTCGCGTTGCTATGGTGGATGAGAGGCTCTCGTCGACCCAGGCCCACCAGCGACTTCGTGCGCGCGGGGTGCCCGAGACCGACCACCGCGGGGTCATCGACCAGGTCGCCGCTCAGATCATCATCGAGCACGCCCTGGACACCGAGCGCATCAGCGGGCGGGCCCCTGGAGAGCCGGTAGACGCACCCGAAAGCGAGGAGACTGGGCGATGACGAGTTCAACCCCTCCCAGCTACCCCTTCCGCTCGCGGCGCGAGATCCACCGCAACGAGCCCCGCACCTACTCCGACGCGGACCTGCACCCGGACTCCGACGAGGAGGCCACCGCCCGTACCGGACGGGCAACCGATCCGGCCGCGGGCCATCCGGGGCGGCACCGTCCCAGTGGGGCGGGGCGCACCAGCGCGGCCGTCCCCGGTTCCCGCACCAAGGCGGCCGCCAGGCCCGGCGCCCGCAGGGGCGCGGTCCTCGGCACCGCCACCGCTGCGGAGCGCGCCTCCGTCCCCCACCGGAGCGCGGCCGCGCAGGAGTCCGACGACGCCCCCGGTCAGGGGGACGCGCCCGCTTCCATAGAGTCCGACTTCCCCTGGCCCAGCAGCACCCGCTCGCGCAGGAGCACTCCTAAGAAACGCCGCGCGGCGGCCAGCGGGGGCAAGGCGGAGCCGCGGCGGGAGCACCCGGGCCCCAGCGCGCACACCGCGGAGATCCCGGCGGTCGGCCGCTCGGACGCCGATGAGGCCGGCCAGGAGGAGGCCTCCGAGGAGGAGACCACCGGGATGCGGTCCCGGCGCCTCGCGCGGGAGCGTCAGGCGGCCAAGAAGAGGCGGTTCTGGCGCAGGGTGCGCTCGTTCTTCGTCCTCGTGATCGTCCTGGCCATGGTCGGCGGCGCCGGGTACCTGGCCGTGCGCCAGTTGCGCAGCAGCGCCAACCAGACCGCCCAGGACGACTTCCCGGGCCCGGGCACGGAGGCCGTCTCCGTGACCATCGAGGAGAACTCCACGGGCCGCGACATCGGCAAGACGCTGGTCGACGCCGGGGTCGTGAAGTCGGTCGGGGCCTTCATCCGCCAGTTCGAGAAGAGCAAGGCGGCCACGTCCATCCGCCCGGGCACCTACTCGATGCGGCTGCAGATGAGCGCCGCCGAGGCGCTCGCCGCCCTCCTGGACGAGACGAACCGGACGGACAACACGATCACGGTGATCCCCGGTACGACGATCTGGCAGGTGAAGGCGAAGATCGCCGACATCATGGGCGTGTCCGAGGACGAGGTGCAGCGGGCCCTGGACGACGCGGAGGCCATCGGCCTGCCCGCCGAGGCCAATGGGAAGGCCGAGGGGTGGCTGCTGCCGGGCACGTACGAGGTCGATCCCGAGGACACTCCCACGACGGTCGTCAAGAGGATGGTCGCGGGCACCATCGCCGAGCTCGCGGAGATGGGCGTCGCCGACGCGGACCGTGAGACGGTGCTCATCAAGGCGTCCATCGTGGACGGCGAGGGCTACATCAAGCGCTACCAGCCGATGATCGCGAGAGTCATCGAGAACCGCCTGGCGGACCCCGACGGCGAGACCCGGGGCCGCCTGGAAATGGACTCGACCGTGCAGTACGGCGTCGGCAAGTCGGGCGGCGTGCCCGACGCCACCGCCATCGCCGACGACAACCCCTACAACACCCGCCTGCACGCGGGCCTGCCCCCCACGCCGATCGGCCAGCCCTCCCGCGACGCCATCTCCGCGGTCGTCAACCCAGCCCAGGGCACGTGGCTGTACTTCACCACCGTCAACCTGGACACTGGCGAGACCCTGTTCGCGGACAACTTCGCCGAGCAGATGGAGAACCAGAAGAAGTTCCAGGACTACTGCGCCTCGCACGAGGGGAAGTGCTGACGGTGCCGTGGGCAGCGGTCATCGGCTCTCCGATCGCGCACTCGTTGTCCCCGGTGATCCACCGGGCGGCATGGGAGCGCCTCGGACTGGCGGGCGACTGGGAGTACAGGAGCGCCGAGGTGGACCGCGGGGGGCTGGGCGCCTTCATCGCCGGCCTGGACCCCCAGTGCCGCGGCCTGTCGGTCACAATGCCGTGCAAGCAAGCGGTCATGCCGCTCATGGACGTCGTCGATCCGCTGGCCGCGGCCGTGGGGGCGGTGAACACGGTGGTGCCCGGGGCGGGCGTCCTGACGGGCTTCAACACCGACGTCCACGGCATCACGACGGCCATCGCCGAGGCGAGGGCGGCGCGGGGCCTGGGGCCGGCGCGCAGCGCCTGCGTCCTGGGGGCGCGGGCGACGGCCTCGTCCGCGCTCGCCGCGCTCGGCGCCCTGGGCGTCACCCGCACGACCGTTGTGGCCCGCCGGTTCTCGGGCCCGGGGTCGGTCGTGGCGGCGGCGGCGCGCATGGGCGTCGGGATCGACCAGGTGCTGATCGGGGACACCGCGAGGGCGGGGGCCGCGCTGGCCGCGGACATCGTGGTGTCGACGCTGCCGGCGGGCGCCGCCGACCCGCTGGCCGCCCTGGTGCGCCCCGGCGGGCACCAGTGCCTGCTCGACGTCGTGTACGCGCCGCGCGACACGGCACTGCGCCGCGCTTTCGAGGCGGGCGGCGCCGTCATCGCCGAGGGCACGGAGATGCTCATCCACCAGGGCGCCCAGCAGGTGCGCCTCATGACGGGGCGCGACCCCGACACCGGCGTGATGCGGGCCGCGCTGGAAGCCGAGGTCACTAGCCGGGAGGGCCGCTGATCCGCCATGATCGTCGATTGGCTGCCGGAGAAGGCAGTGGCGAACTTCTCCATCGTCTCGGGCTTCCTCACGTGGATCGTCATCCTGTTCTGGCTGGCGAAGTCGGGCTGGAGGATCCAGCGGAGGTACTTCGTGGAGGCCACGCGCACACCCCTTGGCCGCAACGGAATAGTGTGGTCTTCGGCACTCATGGGGGCGGTGTTCTTCGTCGCGGGCGAGCGCCGTCCCGGCCTGCCCGCGATCCTCGCGGTGGCGATGGTGGGCGTGCTCAGCGCCTACGTCGACGCCCTCACGCACCGGCTGCCCAACGGCTACACCGCCGCGATGGCGGTGGGCGTCTGCGCGGGACTGGTCGGCGGCGCCCTGGTGTCCCCCTTCTGGAAGGAGCGCCTCACCGGCTCGGCCCTGGGCGTGGTCATCTGGCTCGCGCCCGTCTGGCTGCTCAACAGGCTCCCGGGCGGTATGGGGGCGGGGGACGTGAAGCTCGCCCCCGTCCTCGGCGCGATGGTGGGGTCGGTCGGCGTGGAGGCGGCCGCCGCCGGCCTCGCACTGGCCTTCGTGTCCGCGGGAGTGGCCGCCCTGTGGAAACTGGTCGTCGGATCGGCGGGCACGAAGAGCCGCGTTCCCATGGGGCCGTGGATGATCGGGGCGGCGCTCTTCGCCACCGTCGCGTGGGGAGTGATCCCGGACTGGCTGTAGGCCCGGCACCACCGGAGGCGCGCCCGTGAGACACGGCGGGACGGCCGGTGGCGTCGATGACACAATGATCGGCGTGACCAGTCCTTCGAAGAGCACCAGCGACAACCCGCCCGGCGTCGACCTGCAGTGGGGCCAGACTTGGCCCGACAGGCAGGAGTTCCGACGTCTGGCCGCGACCCGGCGCGTGGTCCCGGTGGTCAGGCGCGTCCTGGCCGACGAGCTCTCCGCCGTGGGCGTGTACAGGCAACTGGCCCACGGCTCGCACGGCAGTTTCATCCTGGAGTCCGCCGAGCACGGCGGCGCGTGGGGCAGGTGGTCCTTCGTGGGCGCCTCCAGCGCGGGCGCCATCGTCTCCAGCGGGGGGAGGGCCCGGTGGGTGGGGGCGCGCCCCGAGGGCGCGCTCGCCGAGGGCACGTTCCTGGAAGTCGCGCACTCGGCGCTGGCGGAGCTGCACGCCCCGCCGATCCCCGGGCTCCCGCCCCTGACGGGGGCGCTCGTGGGGTCACTGGGGTGGGGCATCATCCCCGAGTGGGAGCCCACCCTGGTGGCCTCGTCGCCCCGCGAGTCGGACATCCCCGACGCCGCGCTGTGCCTGGCGACGGAGGTCGCCGCGATCGACCACCGCACGGGATCGGTGTACCTCATGGCGATCGCCTGGAACCTCAACGGCACGGACGAGGGGGTGGACGGCGCCTACGACTCCGCCCTGGCGCGCGTGGACGCGATGACGCGCCAACTGGCCGCCCCCATCAGCCCGGCGGTGCTCGCCGCCGACCCCGGGGCGGAGCGCCCCGCCGTCCGCCAGCGCACCCCGAGGGGCGCCTTCGAGGCATCGGTGGACGCCGCCAAGCGCGCCATCGAGGACGGCGAGGCGTTCCAGATCGTCGTCTCCCAAAGGCTCGACGTGCGCACGGGGGCGGCCGGGGTCGATGTGTACCGGGTCCTGCGGACGATCAACCCGTCGCCCTACATGTACTACCTGGCGCTGCCCGACGGCGACGGCGGCCAGTTCGAGGTCGTGGGCTCCTCCCCGGAGACGCTCGTGCGCACCCAGGGGCGCCGGGTGTGGACCTACCCGATCGCGGGTTCGCGCCCCAGGGGCGCTGACGGCGCGCAGGACCGGGCACTGGCCGAGGAGCTCCTCCAGGATCCGAAGGAGCTGTCGGAGCACGTGATGCTCGTCGACCTGGCGCGCAACGACCTGTCGAAGGTGTGCGACCCGGCCACCGTGGAGGTCTCCACCCTCATGGAGGTCAAGCGCTTCTCCCACATCCAGCACATCTCCTCGACGGTGACAGGGGTGCTGCGGCCCGACGCGGACGCCCTGGACTGCCTGGTGGCGGCCTTCCCCGCGGGGACCCTGTCGGGAGCGCCCAAGCCCCGTGCGATCCGCCTCATCGACGAGCTGGAGCCCGCGGCGCGCGGCGTCTACGGGGGAGTGGTGGGCTACTTCGACCTCGGCGGCGAGGCCGACCTGGCGATCGCCATCCGCACGGCCGCGCTGCGCGGCGGCACCGCGTCGGTGCAGGCGGGCGCGGGACTGGTCGCGGACTCTGTGCCGTCCTTGGAGTACGAGGAGTCGCGCAACAAAGCCGCTGCCGCCCTGGAGGCGGTGACGACCGCGTCGACACTGCGCCCCTGGTCGTCACTCTAGCCCGGATACCGGTCGGCGGGGGGAGCGGATTTCGGGCGCCGCGCCCCGTGGCGATAGCATCGTTGGGACTGAAGGTTAGAGGAGGGTCGCCGTGAGCGTTCTCGAGGGCATTATCGCCGGAGTGATGGAGGACCTGAGGGTCCGGGAGTCCGCAGTGCCGATGGAGGAGGTCAAGGAGCTCGCCCTGCGCGCTCCCGACGCCAAGGACGCCGTCTCCGCGCTGAGGGGCTCCGACGGGGCGGTGACGATCATCTCGGAGGTGAAGAGGTCCTCGCCCTCGAAGGGGGAGCTGGCCGCCATCCCCGATCCCGCCTCCCTGGCCTCGACCTACGAGCGCGGGGGCGCCTCGGTGGTCTCGGTCCTCACGGAGGGGCGCCGCTTCGGGGGCTCCCTGGCGGATCTCGACGCGGTGCGCGCTGCGGTGGACATCCCCGTGCTGCGCAAGGACTTCATCGTCACCCCGTACCAGATCCACGAGGCGCGGGCCCACGGCGCCGACCTGGTCCTCCTCATCGTCGCGGCCCTCGAGCAGCCGGCGCTGGTGTCCCTGCTCGAGCGGGTGCGCTCGCTGGGGATGGAGGCGCTCGTGGAGGCGCACTCGCGCCTGGAGGTGCTGCGCGCCCTCGAGGCCGGCGCCAGCGTCATCGGCGTGAACGCGCGGGATCTGACGACCCTGGAGGTCGATCGCCACACCATCGAGCAGGTCATCGACGTGATCCCGGAGGACGTCGTGGCGGTGGCGGAGTCGGGGGTCTCCAACGCGCACGACGTGTTCGAGTACGCGAAGTGGGGGGCCGACGCCGTGCTCGTCGGCGAAGCGCTGGTCACCTCCGGGAACCCGTTGGAGTCTATTCGTGACATGGTGAGCGCCGGGGCGCACCCCGCGCTGCTCACGGACCGCAAGGCGCGCGTGCGCCAGGCCCTACAGGAAGGCTGATCCTATGTCGCTCAACACCGCTCAAGGACCCTACTTCGGGGGGTTCGGCGGCCGTTTCGTCGCCGAGTCGCTGATGGGCCCGCTGGAGGAGGTGGAGGCCGCGTGGAGGCGCCTGTGGCCCGATCCGGGGTTCCAGCGGAGCCTGCGCTCCCTGTTCGCCGACTACGCCGGGCGCCCCTCGCTGCTCACCGAGGCGCCCCGCTTCGCCTCGGACCTGGGCGGCGTGCGCGTCCTGCTCAAGCGGGAGGACCTCAACCACACGGGCTCCCACAAGATCAACAACGTGCTCGGCCAGGCGCTGCTCACGCGGGAACTGGGCAAGACCAGGGTCATCGCCGAGACGGGCGCCGGCCAGCACGGGGTCGCCACGGCGACGGCCGCTGCCCTGATGGGCTTGGAGTGCACGGTCTACATGGGCAAGGAGGACACGGAGCGCCAAGCGCTGAACGTGGCGCGCATGCAGATGCTCGGAGCCGAGGTGGTCGCGGTGTCGGCGGGCTCGGCGACGCTCAAGGACGCGATCAACGAGGCGTTCCGCGACTGGGTGACGAACGCCGCGACGACCAACTACGTGTTCGGCACCGCCGCGGGCCCGCACCCCTTCCCGGAGCTGGTGCGGGACCTGCAGCGCGTCATCGGCGACGAGGCCCGCGCCCAGCTGCTCGCGGCGGAGGGGCGCCTGCCCGACGTGGTGTGCGCGTGCGTGGGCGGGGGCTCGAACGCCATCGGAGCGTTCACGGCCTTCCTGGACGACCCGGGGGTGGCGCTGCTGGGGTGCGAGGCGGGGGGCGACGGTTTCGGCACGGGCCGCCACGCGGCGTCGATCACCGCCGACCAGCAGGGCGTCCTCCACGGCGCCCGCACCTTCGTCCTCCAGGAGCGCGACGGGCAGACGAAGCCCTCGCACTCGATCTCCGCGGGACTGGACTACCCGGGCGTGGGCCCCGAGCACGCGTGGCTGGCAGAGACGGGGCGCGCCTCGTACACCCCCGTCCCCGACGGCGAGGCGATGGACGCCTTCGCGCGCCTGAGCCGCACGGAGGGCATCATCCCCGCGATCGAGTCCGCGCACGCGCTGGCGGGCGCCCGCGCGTGGGCGCGGGCGAAGGCCGAGGCGGAGGGCCCCTTCGACGGGGCGGGGGCGCCCATCGCGCTGGTCGTCCTGTCGGGCAGGGGCGACAAGGACATGGGCACCGCGTCGCGCTGGTTCGGCTACGGGCGGGCCAAGGAGCAGATCATCGACCCGAGCGCCGGACCGAGCGGGGTCCGCGCCGTCACGAAGGAGGCGCGATGACGACCGCGCGCGCACCCCATTCCGCAGTCCGCATCGACCAGGCCAACGCCCGGGGCGACGCCGCCCTGATCGCCTACCTGCCGGTGGGCTTCCCCACAGTGGAGGCGTCGGTGCGGGCGGGCAAGGCACTGGCCGACGCCGGTGTGGACGCCATTGAACTGGGCTTCCCCTACTCGGATCCGGGGATGGACGGACCCACCATCCAGCGGGCCACGGTGGCCGCGCTCGAGCGCGGAACGCACATCGAGGACCTGTTCCACGCCGTCGACGAGCTCACGGCGCACGGGGTGGCGACCATGGTGATGACCTACTGGAACCCGGTCGAGTGGTGGGGGGTGGAGCGCTTCGCCGCCGACTTCGCCGGGGTGGGCGGCTCCGGCCTGATCACCCCCGACCTGCCGCCCGAGGAGGGCGCGCAGTGGGAGGCCGCGGCCGACGCCAACGGCCTGGAGCGCGTGTACCTGTCGGCGCCGTCCTCGCCTGCCCGCAGGCTCGCCCTCATCGCCGCGCACTCCAGGGGGTGGGTGTACGCCGCCTCGTCGATGGGCGTCACGGGGGCGCGCGCCTCGGTGGGCGCGCACGTGCGCGACGTCGTCGAGCGCACCCGGGCGGCCGGCGCGGAGCGCGTGTGCGTGGGCCTGGGGGTCTCCACCGGCGCCCAGGCGCGCGAGATCGGCGCCTACGCCGACGGCGTCATCGTCGGATCGGCGCTGGTGCGCACCCTGTTCTCCGAGCCCTTCGAACGGGCGCTCGTGGAACTGGGGGCGCTGGCGGACGAACTCGTCGGGGGAGTGAAGGGGGCGCGCCGATGACTGCGCTCGTCCAGGCCGGGATCCCCTCGCCGTCGGTCGGCGTGTGGTACGTGGGCCCGGTGCCTCTGCGCGCCTACGGGATCATCATCGCGGTCGGCATGGTCGTCGCGCTCGCGTGGGCCTCGCGCCGCTACGGGCGGCGCGGCGGGGACCCCGACCTGCTCTTCGACCTGGCGCTGTGGGCGATCCCCCTGGGCATCGTCGGCGCCCGCCTCTACCATGTGATCACCTCGCCCGAGCAGTACTTCGGGCCGGGCGGGGACCCGTGGCAGGTGTGGCAGATATGGCGCGGCGGCCTCGGCATCTGGGGAGCGGTCGCCCTCGGCGCGGTGGGCGCCTGGATCGGAGTGAGGCGCGCGGGGGCGCGCCTGGGGCCAGTCGCGGACTCCCTGGCCCCCGCCCTGCTGGTCGGGCAGGCGATCGGGCGGTGGGGCAACTGGTTCAACCAGGAGCTCTTCGGCGCGCCCACGTCGGCGCCGTGGGGGCTGCGCATCGACGCCCTGCACATGCCGCCCGGGTACCCGCCGGGCACCCTGTTCCACCCGACCTTCCTCTACGAGTGCCTGTGGAACCTGGCCGGCGCCGCCCTCATCGTGTGGCTGGAGAAGCGGCTGCGCTTCAAGGCGGGGCAGGTCTTCGCCCTCTACCTCATGGTGTACACGGCGGGCAGGGTGTGGATCGAGGCGCTGCGCATCGACGACGCGCACAGGATCCTGGGCGTGCGGCTGAACGTGTGGACGTCGCTGCTCGTCTTCGCGGCCGGCGCCGTGTCGTTCCTGCTCGCCGGGCGCCTCGGGCGGCCCTGGGCCGTGGCGGCCGGGGAGGGCGGCTCCAAGGCCGTCGGCACCGGCTCACCGGACGGGGGCGCCGGGCCCGGGGAGGGCGCCGACGGGGACGGAGCGCCCGCTGCTCCCGAGGGCGGTCCGCGGGCCGACTCCGCCGACCCACTCGAAGGGGAGGCGCTCGCGGCTGCCGACGGCGCCGGCACCCCGGAGGAGGGGACGGCCGCGGTCGAGTCCGGCGCGCCTCGTGCGGACGGTCCTGGCGGCGCCCTGACCGGCGGGAACGACGGGGAGGACGCGGGGCCGGACCGCGACTGAGGCGATCCGGTCGGCGCAATGGGGACTATCACGTCCGCCTCCGACGATTCACCGGGAACGGACGTTCCCGTCCACGGTATTATCGTCTATATGCGCCGAGCTAAGATTGTCTGCACTATTGGTCCCGCGACCGACTCGCCGGAGCAGATCCAAGCACTGGTTGACGCCGGAATGGACGTCGCGCGTATCAACCGGTCCCATGGAAATGCCGAGGAGCACGAGGCCGTCATCGCGCGCGTCCGCACGGCGTCCCAGACGTCGGGACGCGCCATCGCCGTCCTGGTCGACCTCCAGGGGCCCAAGATCCGTCTCGAGACCTTCGCCGATGGGCCCCAGGAACTCGCCGTGGGCGACACCTTCACCATCACCACCCGTGATGTGCCCGGCACGAAGGAACTGGTCGGCACCACGTTCAAGGGGCTGCCGGGCGATTGCGCCCCCGGCGACCGCCTGCTCATCGACGACGGGAACGTGGCGGTCCGCGTCGTCGAGGTCACCGACACCGATGTCACGACGCGCGTCGAAGTCCCCGGGACCGTCTCGGACCACAAGGGCCTCAACCTGCCGGGCGTCGCCGTCTCCGTCCCCGCCCTGTCGGAGAAGGACAAGGAGGACCTGCGCTGGGGCATCCGCCAGGACGCCGACTTCATCGCCCTCTCCTTCGTGCGCAGTGCGGCAGACATCGAGGACGTGCACGCGATCATGGACGAGGAGGGCAAGCGCATCCCCGTCATCGCGAAGATCGAGAAGCCCCAGGCGGTCGACGCCCTGGAGGGGATCGTCGACGCCTTCGACGGCATCATGGTCGCGCGCGGCGACCTCGGTGTGGAGATGCCCCTGGAGGCGGTGCCCCTGGTCCAGAAGCGCGCCATCGAACTCGCCCGCATCGCGGGAAAGCCCGTCATCGTCGCCACCCAGGTCATGGACTCCATGATCAAGAACCCCCGGCCCACCCGCGCCGAGGCGTCCGACTGCGCGAACGCGATCTTGGACGGAGCCGACGCGGTCATGCTCTCCGGCGAGACCTCGGTGGGGGCCTTCCCCATCGAGACGGTCCGGACGATGGCCCGCATCATCGAGGCCACCGAGGAGGAGGGCGGCGAGCGCATCGCCACCATCCCCGGGTACTACGCGTCTGACCGGGCTGCCGTGATCTGCGAGGCGGCGGGCAAGATCGCCGAGCACCTCGAGGCGAAGTACCTGGTGACCTTCACCCAGTCCGGGCGCAGCGCCCGCCTCATGTCGCGCATGCGCCGCGTCATCCCGATGCTCGCCTTCACCCCTTTGGAGTCCACCCGCAGGCAGTTGGCCCTGTCGTGGGGCATCCGGGCCTACAGGGTCCCCGAAGTGCGCCACACCGACGACATGGTGTGGCAGGTCGACCAGGTGGCCCAGACCTCGCGCCTGGCTGAGATCGGCGACCAACTGGTCCTCATCGCGGGCATGCCCCCGGGGACGGCGGGCTCGTCGAACATGCTGCGCATCCACAACATCGGCGACGAGGCGGACTACTCGATCGGCGGCACCCGCTAGTCGTCCCACGACGCGGGGGGCGCCGGGTTTCCGGCGCCCCTTTGCTCGTGCGCCCGGCTGGGACTGATCGGCAGTGGCGGGGGAGTGCTCGTCCTCGTACGCGCCGCCGACGGGGGCGCGCGGTTCTTGGAACACCGCCACTGCCCGGGGTCCTCGGAACAACCGCCACGTCATGGTCCTCGGAATTGGGGGCTGGGGGTGACAAGGGCCCGTGGATGCGCTAGAGTACATGACTACGCGCGATGCGCGTTGGGGGATCGGGCCAAAGGGGACCCGGTCCTGCGGCCGTGCGGCCGCGAATGAGAAGCGCCCCAGTTGCCTGTGCGGGTCAAGCACATACTGCGGGCGCGACCGGAAATGATGGAGGAGAAATGAATACAGATATCCGGACCGTGTCGGTCCACGACACACTGTTCGGCCGTGTGGCCAACAACCTGGAGGTCGCGCAACTGTCGCACGCTGTGGCGCCTTGGTTCGCCGACTTCCACGATTCGAGGATCGCGAAAGCGATCGCGGACCTCGATGAGCCCGAACTGCGCGGGAAGGCGGCCGAGTACCTCGGCCTTGAAGTCACCCCGGTCGCGTGAGGGAGAAAGCGAACGGCCCCGAGCTACTGCTCGGGGCCTTGCTTTATCCGCGTCCGCTCTTCGCATCCAGGGGCCGGGCGGCCGGGGCCTTCATCGTCGGCGCCGGAGGGCCGACCCGTTCCCGACGTCGGCGCATGGGCTGCGCGTAGAGGCTCCGGGGCACTGGGCCCGTTCCCTCCGGGTCCGGCCAGGGCCCTACGGGTGCCGAGGGGGCAGTCGAGCCCGCGGAGGACTCCTCTGTTGTGGCGTGGCGCGCACAGTCAATGCCAGCAACGCGGCCTGTGAACCGGTACCATGATGCCACGGCCACCAAGGGCGGTACCCCGAGTGGGATTCGAACCCACAACAAGCCGGGTTTGAGCCGACCGCCTCTGCCAGTTGGGCTATCGGGGCTTACGCGCTGCGTAGGTACACAATAGAATAGTTGAACAAACCGATCAAACCGAGGAACACGATATGACTGAAGAGCAGACCGAGCCGCGTCGCGTACTCGTCGCCGAGGACGAGGGGCTTATCCGTCTCGACATCGTCGAGACGCTGACGTCGGCCGGGTTCGACGTCGTCGGCGAGGCGGCCGACGGCGAGGAAGCGGTCCAGCTGGCGCTCGACCTGGAGCCGGACCTGTGCGTCATGGACGTCAAGATGCCGAAGATGGACGGCATCACCGCTGCGGAGAAGATCCTCCAGGAGCTCTCCTGCGCGGTCGTCATGCTCACGGCGTTCTCGCAGACCGAACTGGTGGAGCGCGCGCGGGACGCGGGGGCGATGGCTTATGTCGTCAAGCCCTTCAGCCCCGCGGACCTGATCCCCGCAGTCGAGATCGCGCTCAGCCGCCACGCGGAGATCGAGTCCCTGGAGGACCAGGTCGCCGACCTCACCGACCGCTTCGAGACCCGTAAACGCGTCGACCGCGCGAAGGGCCTGCTCATGAAGAACATGGGGATGAGCGAACCGGAGGCGTTCCGGTGGATCCAGAAGACGTCCATGGACCGCAGGCTCTCGATGCGGGAGGTCGCGGACGCGGTCATCAACCAAGTGGACGACTGAGGCCCGGGCCCTGGCGCCGGTGGACGGACGGCGGCGCCCGGGCCCGCCCGTCACCGCCGCATGAGGATCCTGTTGGTGATGCGGGCGCAGGATATGAGGCGCCCGTCCTCGTCGCGCACCTCGACGGTGTGGACGGTGGAGGTGCGGCCCAGGTGCGCTGCGGTCGCCACGGCGGTGACCCGCCCCCCGCGCCCGGCTGCGACGTGGGACGCCGAGAGCTCGGTCCCCACCGCGTAGGCCCCGCCCCCGGGGTGGAGGTCGTCGGCGTGGGCGCACGCGGCGAAGGAGCCCGCCGTCTCCGCCAGCGCCGCGCTGGCGCCGCCGTGCAGTATCCCTCCGTTCTGGAGGTTCCCCGCCACTGGCATGGAGACCACGGTCCTGCGCGCCGTGTGCTCGAGGACCTCCATGCCCGTGAGCTCCATGAGAGTGCCGGGCCACGAGGCGCCGACCCAGTGGCGGGCGGCGTCGGAGGGTGTTTTCGTCTGGTCTGATGGTGCCATGGCATCTAGGGTGTCATGTGTGAGTGACACTGTGCTGATCATCGACGGCCATTCGATGGCGTACCGCGCGTTCTACGCCCTGCCCGCGGACAAATTCGTGACGACGACGGGGCGCTGCACGAACGCCGTCTACGGTTTCGTGTCGATGCTCACGCGCCTGCTGGAGCAGGAGCGGCCCACCCACGTCGCCGTCGCCTTCGACCTGTCCCGCCATTCCTTCCGCACCGACGAGTACCCGGAGTACAAGGGCACGCGCGACGCGACGCCGGAGGAGTTCAAGGGCCAGGTCGAACTCATCGAGCAGGTGCTCGGCGCCATGGGCATCACGAGCCTCACGAAGGAGCACTACGAGGCGGACGACATCCTGGCCACCGTGGCGCGCAGGGGCGCCGAGGCGGGCATGCGCGTCCTGGTGGTGTCGGGCGACCGCGATTCCTTCCAGACCGTGGGCGAGCGCGTCACGGTGCTCTACCCGGGCACCGGACCGGGGGACCTGAGGCGCATGGATCCGGCTGCGGTCGAGGCGAAGTACGGCGTCCCCCCGCACCGCTACCCGGAGGTCGCGGCCCTGGTGGGCGAGGCCAGCGACAACCTGCCGGGAGTGCCGGGGGTCGGGCCGAAGACCGCCGCGCAGTGGATCGCCCGCTTCGACGGGCTGGACAACCTGCTGGCGCGCGCGGACGAGGTCGGCGGCAAGCGCGGGCAGGCCCTGCGCGACCACGCCGACGAGGTCCGCCGCAACCGCAGGCTCAACCGCCTCGTCGACGACCTCGACCTGGGAGTGGGCATCGACGACCTGCGCAGGGGGCCCACCGACTTCGCGGAGATCCAGTCCCTCTTCGACGCGCTCGAGTTCGGTTCGCTGCGCCGGAGGGTCCGCCAGGTCGCCCACGTGGGCCGCGCCGGAGCGGAGGGGGCACGTGGGGCCGACGCGCCGGCGGGCGGCAACGGGGGGCCGGACGTCGCCGTGGGGGCGTGCCAGGAGGACACCGACATCGCCCAGTGGGCGCGGGACAACGCCCCGGTCGCCGTCCTGGTGGAGGGGGACCCGCGCGCCGTTTCGGGCCGCGTGGACCGGCTCGCCCTGGCGGGCGCGCGCCGCGCCCTGGTCATCGACCCGGCGCTGCTCACCCCCGCGCAAGTGGACGAGGTCGGGGGTGTGCTGGCCGGCGCAGTGGCCGTGGTCCACGACTGGAAGGGCACCGCGCACGCCCTGCGGGCCCAGGGCTGGACCCTGGGGGAGGAGTGCTTCGACGTCATGCTCGCCGCCTACCTGGTCGCCCCCGACCAGCGGTCCTACGCCGCCGCCGACCTGGTCGGCAGGGTCCTGGGCCTCGACGTGGGCGGGGGCGCCCCCGACGACGCGCTCTTCGACCTGGCGGCCGAGGGGGAGGGGCCCGGCGTGGCCGGGGCCCGCCTCGGGCGACTGTGCGCCGCCCTGCACCCCCTGCGGGCCGAGCTGGGGGAGGCCCTGCGCGGCAGCGGGGAGGCGGGCCTCCTCTCCGATGTCGAGATGCCCACGGCGGCCGTCCTGGCGGGCATGGAGAGGGTGGGGATCGGAGTCGACTCGGCCCGCCTGGGCGCGCTGTCGGACGAGCTCGGCGGCGACGTGGAGCGGGCGCGCGAAGGGGCGCTGGCCGTCCTGGGCCGCGAGGTGAACCTGTCGAGCCCCAAGCAGTTGCAGGAGGTGCTCTTCGAGCACTTCGGCCTGCCCCGGACCCGCAGGACGAAGACCGGGTACACGACGAACGCCGAGGCCCTGCAGGACCTCTACGCCAAGACTGCGGAGCGCGGTGGCGACGGCCACGAGTTCCTGGGGCACCTGCTGGCCCACCGCGACCGCATCAAGCTCAAGCAGATGGTGGACTCCCTGATCGCCTCCGTGGCCGACGACGGGCGCATCCACACGACCTTCTCCCAGGTGGCGGCCGCCACGGGCCGGTTGGCGTCGGCGGATCCGAATCTGCAGAACATCCCGGCGCGCAGCGCGGACGGGATGCGGATCCGGGGCGGTTTCGTGGCCGGACCGGGCTTCGAGGCGCTCATGAGCGCCGACTACTCCCAGATCGAGATGCGCATCATGGCGCACCTGTCCCAGGACGAGGGACTCATCGGGGCGTTCAACTCGGGGGAGGACCTGCACCGGACCATGGCCTCCATGGTGTTCGGCACGCCGGTCGCCGAGGTCACCGCCCAGCAGCGCTCCCGCATCAAGGCCACGTCCTACGGCCTGGCCTACGGGCTGTCGAAGTACGGCCTGTCCAAGCAGCTCGGCATCCCCGTTCCCGAGGCGGCCGCCCTGCGCGAACGCTACTTCGAGCGCTTCGGCGGCGTGCGCGACTACCTGGAGTCGCTGGTGGACCAGGCGCGCTCGCGCGGCTACACGGAGACGATGTACCACCGGCGCCGCTACCTGCCCGACCTGGGCAGCGACAACCGGCAGCGCCGGGAGATGGCCGAGCGCGCCGCGCTCAACGCCCCCATCCAGGGCAGCGCCGCGGACATCATGAAACTGGCGATGATCGGCGTCGTCGGAGCCCTCGGCCGGGCGGGCCTGCGCTCGCGCGTCCTGGTGCAGATCCACGACGAGCTGCTGGTCGAGGTGGCACCGGGGGAGCGCGAGCGGGTCGAGGAGGCCGTGCGCCAGGAGATGGCGGGCGTCGCCTCCCTGAGGGTCCCACTGGACGTGTCCGTGGGGGTGGGGCCGTCCTGGCAGGAGGCGGCGCACTGAGGGCGCCTCCAGCGACCAATGCCACGTCGCGCTTGGGGACAAGGGCCTAGGCGCATGTGAGAAACCTGATAGGGTGATAGCAGTGCCCGGGGTGGACTGCACCCGTAGTCGGCCCCGGTCGCTGGAATTGTCCACCCAACTACCCAGTCCACTTCGGAGAAACTACTACATGACCACGAATACGCCGCAGGTCGCGATCAACGACATCGGATCGACTGAAGATCTGCTCGCCGCCATTGACGAGACCATCAAATATTTCAACGATGGCGACATCGTCGAGGGCACTGTCGTCAAGGTCGACCACGATGAGGTCCTCCTCGACATCGGCTATAAGACTGAGGGCGTGATCCTCTCTCGCGAGCTGTCCATCAAGCACGACGTCAACCCGGACGACGTCGTCGCCGTCGGCGACCAGGTTGAGGCGCTTGTGCTCCAGAAGGAGGACAAGGAGGGCCGCCTGCTGCTGTCCAAGAAGCGCGCCCAGTACGAGCGCGCCTGGGGCCAGATCGAGAAGGTCAAGGAAGAGGACGGCGTCGTCACCGGCACCGTCATCGAGGTCGTCAAGGGCGGCCTGATCCTCGATATCGGCCTGCGCGGCTTCCTGCCGGCCTCGTTGGTCGAGATGCGCCGTGTCCGCGACCTCGCGCCCTACATCGGCCGCGAACTGGACGCGAAGATCATCGAGCTCGACAAGAACCGCAACAACGTGGTCCTGTCGCGCCGCGCCTGGCTGGAGCAGACCCAGTCCGAGGTGCGCACGAACTTCCTGCACACCCTGCAGAAGGGCCAGGTCCGCACGGGCACCGTCTCCTCGATCGTCAACTTCGGCGCGTTCGTGGACCTGGGCGGCGTCGACGGCCTCGTCCACGTCTCCGAGCTGTCCTGGAAGCACATCGACCACCCCTCCGAGGTCGTCGAGGTCGGCCAGGAGGTCACCGTCGAGGTGCTCGACGTGGACATGGACCGCGAGCGCGTGTCCCTGTCGCTCAAGGCGACCCAGGAGGATCCGTGGCAGGCCTTCGCCCGCACGCACGCGATCGGCCAGGTCGTGCCCGGCAAGGTCACCAAGCTGGTCCCCTTCGGCGCCTTCGTGCGCGTCGAGGACGGCATCGAGGGCCTGGTCCACATCTCCGAGCTGGCCCAGCGCCACATCGAGCTGCCCGACCAGGTCGTCAAGGTCAACGAGGAGGTCTTCGTCAAGGTCATCGACATCGACTTGGACCGCCGCCGCATCTCCCTGTCCCTCAAGCAGGCCAACGAGGGCGTGGACCCGAACTCGGAGGAGTTCGATCCGTCGCTGTACGGCATGGCCGCCGAGTACGACGAGGACGGCAACTACAAGTACCCCGAGGGCTTCGACCCGGAGACCCAGGAGTGGATCGAGGGCTTCGAGGCCCAGCGCGAGGCCTGGGAGAACCAGTACACGGAGGCCCAGGCCCGCTGGGAGGCCCACAAGGCGCAGGTCCGCCGGGCGCTGGAGGAGGACGCGGATTCCGCTCCGTCCATCCAGGAGCAGGCCTCCTACTCCACGCCGGTCGACTCCGAGGGCACGCTGGCCTCCGACGAGGCCCTGGCCGCCCTGCGCGAGAAGCTCACCAACAACAACTGAATCGGCGCGTCGCGCATGTGAACGCGTGAGCGGTGGCCCCGGAATATCCGGGGCCACCGCTTTGTCCGCGTCCGGGCTGATGATGTGTGGCGGTAATGCGAAGAGTGTTGTGCCGCAACGGAGCATCAGTCCGCGATTGCCGCTGGCGGCCCTGGATCCGTCCGGGGCCGCCGGTGCTGGCGGGGCATCGGGGTAGGGAACCACACATTGGGGTAGGCAAATTACCTACTCCAATGACCCGTTGCCTACCCCAATCGCCCTTTGCCTGCTCCGATGCGGGGCCCGTCCCCAATGCGTTGCCTACCCCAATCCGTTGCCCACCCCGATGACCCGTTGCCTACCCCAATGGCCCCTTGCCTGCTCCGATGCGGGGCCCCTCCCCAATGCGTTGCCCACCCCGATGACCCGTTGCCCACCCCAATCGCCCTTTGCCTGCTCCGATGCCGGCCGACGACCCGTCATCGAGTACGGGGAGGCGGCGGCCAGGCACACGGTCCGGGTGCCGTCCGCCCCACGCCTCGAGCGCAGGGATCCGGTTCACGCCTCGCGCCGCGCCACGGCCAGGTCGGCGGCCAGGCCGACCGCGAAGGCGACGGCGGTGGGAACGATCCAGCCGAGTTGCAGGTCCTGCCACGGGCTCACTGAGAGCAGCGCCCGCAGCTGCCCCAGCGGCGCCGCCGCGGCGATGGCGCTGGCCCCCGACCAAATCGCGGCCGTCCACGCCGAGGCGCGGAACGCCCACAGCCCGGGCGTCGTCAGGCGCAGAGGGCGGGTGAGGATCGTCGTGAACACGATGGTGATGGCGATCGGGTAGAGGAAGGTGATGATGGGGACCGCGACGGCCAGCACGGAGTTCAGGCCCGCAGCCGCGAGAACGAAGGAGATCACGGTGAAGGCGGCCATCCACGCCCGGTAGGACACGACCGGCAGCAGGCGGTGGAAGAACTCGGAGGTCGCCGCGATGAGGCCCACAGCCGTCGTCATGCACGCGGTGAGGACGATCAATCCGAAGACGACCTGCCCCGGCCATCCGATGGTCATCTGCGCGGCGTCGGCCAGCAGGCTGGCGCCGTCGGTGTACTCCTGGCCACCGGGCATCACGTGCCCGATCAGTCCGAGGCCGACGTAGACCAGCGCCAGCAGCGCCCCCGCGATGAGTGCCGTCACGGAGGTGCGGCGCACCATCTTGGCACCGATGCCGCCCCCTGTGCGCTCCAGGGAGGTGACCACCACGATGCCGAAGGCGAGCGCCGCGATCGAGTCCATCGTCATGTACCCGTCCAGCAGACCGGATGTGAGGGGCGCGCTCGCGTAGGCGGCGGTCGGCGCGGAAGTCGAGGCCGGCAGGTTCGCCAACGACAGGAACACCAGCAGCACCAGGAGCACGAGCAGCAAGGGCGTGAGGACCTTGCCCAGCGAGTCGGTGATGGACCGGGGGTTCCACGACAGGAAGAGCGCGACTCCGAAGAACACGACGTTGAAGAGCGTCGAGGCCAATGACGAGGACCAGCCCGTCAAGGGCGCGATCGCCGTGGAGAAGGACACGGCCCCCGTGCGCGGCAGCGCGTAGAAGGCTCCGATGGACAAGTAGACGAGGCCGGGGAAGACGATGCCGAAGACCCGGCCTCCCCTGGACGCCAGGTCCCGCAGGTCGGTGCCCGACAGGGCGATCGTGATGATGGACAGCACGGGCAGCGCGACCGCGCCGATCAGGAAGCCCGTCATCGCCCACGGGAAACTGGTGCCCGCGTTCGCCCCCATGATCGGCGGGAATATGAGGTTCCCGGCGCCGAAGAACATGGAGAACAGGGTGAGCGAGGTGGCGATCAGCAGCCCGGTCCTGTTCGGGGCGGCGGTCGTGTTCGTGTTCGTATGCGTCGGCACTGTCCTGGGGCCTCGTGAGCGGTCGATGTCTGCGTCGATTCTGGCATGGGCGGGCGCCGGTGCCAAACGGGGAATACCCTGGGCGGATGGACCAGATCGTCATCGGGGGCGCCCGAGCCCGCCTCGTGCGCCCCCTGCCGCCCCCGCCCGCGGCGGGCCCCGCCCGCGTCGTCGCGCTCACCGGGGGCATCGGCTCGGGCAAGTCCACGGCCGCCCGCGAGATGGAGCGCAGGGGGGCCGTCCTCGCCGACGCGGACGCGCTCGCCCGCGAGGTCGTCGCCCCTGGGACCCCTGTGCTCGCCCGTATCCGCGAGCGCTTCGGCGAGGACGTGGTCGGCGCCGACGGGGCCCTGGACCGGGCGGCGCTGGCGGCCCGTGTCTTCGGCGACGACGAGGCGGTGGCCGCGCTGGGGGCCATCACCCACCCCGCCATCGACGAGCGCGCCTGGGCGGTCCTGCGGGCCGCGCCCCGCGGGTCCGTCGCCGTCTACGACGTGCCGCTGCTCGTCGAGGGCGGGGGCGCAGGCCTTTTCGACGCCGTCGTCGTCGTGGACGCCCCCGTGGAGGAGCGCCTCGAGCGCCTGGGGGCCAGGGGAGTGGGGCGCGCGGACGCTCTGCGGCGCATGGCCTCGCAGGCCTCCGACGAGCAGAGGCGCGCGGTGGCAAGCGTTTGGATCGACAACTCGGGCACCGCCGACGAGCTGCGCGCGGTCGCCGCCGCCGTGCTCGCCCAGTGGCTGGCGCCCACCGGCCCGCCAGCGGGGGCGGGCGCTATGGCGTAGCGTAGGCGGGTGAGCGAAAAACCCGTCCTCCGCCAAGAGCGCCCCTTCGAAGTCGTCTCCGAGTACTCGCCGTCGGGGGACCAGCCCAAGGCGATCAAGGAACTCGCCTCCCGGATCCGCGACGGCGAGCAGGACGTGGTCCTCATGGGCGCGACCGGCACCGGCAAGTCCGCGACCACCGCGTGGCTCATCGAGGAGCTGCAGCGCCCCGCGCTCGTCCTCGAGCCCAACAAGACCCTGGCCGCCCAGCTGGCCGCCGAGTTCCGGGAGCTGCTGCCGCACAACGCCGTCGAGTACTTCGTCTCCTACTACGACTACTACCAGCCCGAGGCCTACGTCCCCCAGACCGACACGTTCATCGAGAAGGACTCCTCCATCAACGACGAGGTGGAGCGCCTGCGCCACAGTGCCACGAACTCCCTGCTCACCCGCCGCGACACGGTGGTCGTGTCCTCCGTGTCGTGCATCTACGGCCTGGGCACCCCCGAGGAGTACGTGGCCCGCATGATCGAGCTGGAGCGCGGCATGCGGATCGACCGCGACGCCCTGCTGCGCCGTTTCGTCGCCATGCAGTACGTGCGCAACGACATGGCCTTCACGCGCGGCACCTTCCGCGTGCGCGGCGACACCATCGAGATCATCCCCGTGTACGAGGAGCTCGCCATCCGCATCGAGATGTTCGGGGACGAGATCGACTCCCTGGCCGTGCTGCACCCCCTCACCGGCGATGTCATCGACGAGGTCGACCGCACCTACCTCTTCCCCGCCTCGCACTACGTCGCAGGGGAGGAGCGCATGAAGCGCGCGATCGGCACCATCGAGGAGGAGATGGAGGAGAGGGTCGCCTGGTTCGAGGGGCAGGGCAAGCTCCTCGAGGCCCAGCGCCTGCGCATGCGCACCACCTTCGACCTGGAGATGCTCCGCGAGATCGGGTCGTGCGCCGGGGTGGAGAACTACTCGCGCCACATCGACGGGCGGGGGCCCGGCACGCCCCCGCACACCCTGCTCGACTACTTCCCCGACGACTTCCTGCTCATCATCGACGAGTCCCACGTGACGGTCCCGCAGATCGGCGCCATGTTCGAGGGCGACATGTCCCGCAAGCGCACCCTCGTCGACCACGGTTTCCGCCTGCCCTCCGCCATGGACAACAGGCCCCTCAAATGGGACGAGTTCACCGCGCGCATCGGCCAGACCGTGTACCTGTCCGCCACCCCCGGCCCCTACGAGCTCGACCGCTCCGACGGCGTCGTCGAGCAGATCATCCGGCCCACCGGCCTCGTCGACCCCCTCGTCACCGTCAAACCGACCGAAGGGCAGATCGACGACCTCCTCGAGCAGGTGCGCGCCCGCGTCGAGAAGGACGAACGGGTGCTGGTCACCACCCTCACGAAGAAGATGGCCGAGGAGCTCACCACCTACCTGGCCGAGCGCGGCGTCCGGGTCGAGTACCTGCACTCCGACGTCGACACCCTGCGCCGCGTGGAGCTTCTGCGCGAACTGCGCAAGGGGGCCTTCGACGTGCTCGTCGGCATCAACCTGCTGCGCGAGGGCCTCGACCTGCCCGAGGTCTCCCTCGTGTCCATCCTGGACGCCGACAAGGAGGGGTTCTTGCGCTCCACCCGGTCCCTGATCCAGACCATCGGCCGCGCCGCCCGCAACGTGTCCGGCGAGGTCCACATGTACGCCGACACCGTCACGGACTCCATGCGCGAGGCCCTGTCGGAGACGATGCGCAGGCGCGACCTGCAGATCGCCTACAACCGCGAGCACGGGATCGACCCCAAGCCTCTGCGCAAACGGATCGCGGACGTCACCGACATGCTGGCCCGCGAGCAGATCGACACGGAGTCCCTGCTCGAGGGCGGCTACCGCCGCGAGAAGACGGCTGCCGAGCGGACCGCGGCGGGCGCCACCGGGCGCGCCCAGGGGGACCTCGCCTCCCTCATCGAGGAACTGTCCGAGCAGATGATGACGGCGGCCGCCCACCTGCAATTCGAACTCGCGGCGCGCCTGCGCGACGAGATCGAGGACCTCAAGAAGGAGCTGCGCGCCATGAAGCGCGCCCAGTAGGGCCGCGACGCACACCACCCGGACGGTGTCGTGCCCGCCCTGCGTCATCGGGTACCCTGGTTCCCGTTAGCGGAGGGGAGTACTTCCACCAACAGTGGCATCGTCACCACGACGGCCCAACGGCCTCCGGTGCCACCGGCCCGATCCCACCGGGGAGGGCGGAAGGAGACCTCCGGTACCCCAACCGTACCGGAGGAATATCTGTGGAGGTCCACGCCATCGGATGGGCCGCGCTGGCGGCGATCATCATCACCATGATCACCATCGACATAGTCGGCCACGTCCGAACCCCCCACGAGCCCACCATCCGCGAGGCCGCGTGGTGGTCGCTGGGCTACATCGGGTTCGCCCTCGCCTTCGGCGGCCTCGTCTGGGCCGTCTGGGGCGCTGACTTCGGCCAGCAGTACTTCGCGGGCTACGTCACCGAGAAGGCCCTGTCCGTCGACAACCTGTTCGTGTTCGTGCTCATCATCACGGCCTTCCGCGTCCCCAGGAAGAACCAGCAGGAGGTCCTGCTGGCGGGGATCGTCATCGCCCTGGTCCTGCGCCTCGCCTTCATCCTGGTCGGCAAGGCCATGATCGAGAGCTGGTCGTGGGTGTTCTACCCCTTCGGCCTGTGGCTGCTGTGGACCGCGTTCTCGCAGATCCGCGAGGGCGCCGAGGACCCCGGCGCCCACCAGGACGAGGAGTACAGGCCCCCGTCCATCGTCAAGTGGGTCTCCCGGGTCGTCCCCGTCACCGACGGCTTCATCGGGGCGCGCATGCTCTACCGCCACGGCGGGCGCACCTACGTCACGCCCCTGCTGCTGTGCGTCATCGCCATCGGCACGGCCGACGTCATGTTCGCCGTGGACTCGATCCCCGCGATCTACTCGCTGACGGTGGAGCCCTACCTGGTGTTCGCGGCCAACGCCTTCAGCCTGCTGGGCCTGCGCCAGTTGTACTTCCTCATCGACGGCCTCCTGGACCGCGTCGTCTACCTGCACTACGGGCTGGCGGCGATCCTGGGGTTCATCGGCTTCAAACTGGTCAACCACGCGCTGCACACCAACGAGCTGCCCTTCATCAACGGCGGCGAGCACTGGACCGCGGTCCCCGAGCCGTCGATCCCCTTCTCCCTGGGCTTCATCGTCGTCGTCATCGCCATCACCGTCGCCGCCTCCCTGGCCGTCTCGGCGGGGCGCCGGGCGAGGGCGCGGCAGGCGGAGGCGGAGCGCGCCCGGGAGGAGCACCGCGGGGGAGACGCCGCCCGATGACAGTCCACCCCTGGGCGTGGGCCGTCCTCGCCGTCATCGCGCTCGCGCTGTTCGCCTTCGACTTCGCGGGGCACGCGCGCAGGCCGCACCCGCCGTCGTCGGGGGAGGCGCTGCGGTGGACGCTGTTCTACGCGGGCCTCGCGGTGCTCTTCGGGATCGGGGTGTGGCTGGCCGCTGGCGCGGCCTACGCCCAGGAGTTCTACACGGGGTGGGCGATGGAGTGGTCGTTGTCGGTGGACAACCTCTTCGTCTTCATCCTCATCATGAAGTCGTTCCGCGTGCCCAGGGAGTACCAGCAGAAGGCCCTGCTCTTCGGCATCGTCATCGCCCTGGTCCTGCGCCTCGCCTTCATCCTGGCGGGGGCGGCGCTGGTGAGCCGCTTCTCCGCGGTGTTCCTGGTGTTCGGCCTGTGGCTGGAGTGGACGGCGTTCACGCAGATCCGCGAGGCGCTGCGGGGCAGGGACGGCGACGGGGAGGAGTACCGGGAGAACGGCTTCGTCCGCCGGGTGCGCCGCGTCCTGCCCGTCACCGACGGCTACACCGGCAACCGCTTCCTCCACCGCCACGGCGGGCGCACCTCCATCACCCCGCTGTTCCTGGTGGTCATGGCGCTGGGCTCGGCGGACCTCATGTTCGCCTTCGACTCGATCCCCGCGATCTTCGGCGTCACCTCCGAGCCGTTCCTGGTCTTCTCGTGCACCGTGTTCGCCCTGATGGGGCTGCGCCAGCTGTTCTTCCTCGTCGACTCCCTGCTCTCCAGGCTCGTGTACCTGGGGTTCGGACTGGGCGCCATCCTCGCTTTCATCGGCGTCAAACTGATCCTCGAGGCCCTGCGCGGCGGCGCGCTGCCCTTCGTGGCCGGCGGCGCCCCGCTCACCGCCCTGCCCGAGATCTCCTCGGCCCTGTCCCTGTGCGTCGTCGTCTCCGTCCTGGCCGTGACGGTCGTCGCCTCCCTCGTCGCCAGCTCCACCAAGGAAGGAACAACGCGTGAGTAACGCCGTAACAACCACCGCAGGACTCACCGCCGCGCAAGTCGCGCAGCGGGTCTCCCTCGGCCAGGTGAACAGGGTGCGCGAGCAGACATCGCGTTCCCTGGCCGCCATCGTCCGGGAGAACGTGTTCACGCTGTTCAACGCGATCATCGTCGGGGCCAGCGTCATCGTCCTGCTCTTCGGGCACATCCAGGACGGCATCTTCGGCGGGGTCATGGTGATCAACGCGGTCATCGGCATCGTCTCCGAGCTGCGCGCCAAGCGGACCCTGGACGCCCTGGCCATCGTGGACGCCCCCCGCGCCCGCGTGGTGCGCGACTCCAGCGCCCAGCAGATCCCCGCGGCCGAGGTGGTCCTCGACGACGTCGTCTCACTGGGCCTGGGCGACCAGGTCCCCGTCGACGGCGAGGCCCTGGAAGTCAACGGGCTCGAGGTCGACGAGTCCCTGCTCACGGGCGAGTCGCGCCCCGTGAAGAAGCAGGCGGGGGACCGGCTGCTGGCCGGCACCTCCGTGGTCGCCGGAGCGGGCGCGATGCGCGCGACCGCCGTGGGCGCCGACGTGTACGCCCAGGGGATCTCCGCCGCCGCCCGCCAGTTCACGCGCACCGTCTCTGAGATCCAGGCCTCCATCAACCGGGTCCTGCAGGTCGTCTCCTTCCTGCTGGTCCCCGTCGTCGTCCTGACGTTCTGGTCCCAGAACCGGGTCGCCGGAGCGGACGGCGGGGACTGGCGCAACGCCCTGGTCCTGTCCGTCGCCTCGATCATCGGGATGATCCCCCAGGGGCTCGTCCTGCTCACCTCCATGAACTTCGCCCTCGGCTCGGCCACGCTGGCGCGCCGCGGCGTGCTGGTCCAGGAGCTGCCCGCGGTGGAGGTTTTGGCCCGCGTGGACGCGCTGTGCGTCGACAAGACCGGCACCCTGACCACGGGCGGCATCCGGGTGCGCTCCGTCGAGGTCCTGGCCGGGGACCGGGACCAGGTGCTCGGCGCGCTGGCCGCTGCCTCGGCCGACCGCACGAACGCCACGGCCACCGCCATCGCCGCCCACCTGGAGGAGGAAGGGGCACCCGCGCCCCTGGGCCCGCAGGCGTGGGGTGTGCCCTTCTCCTCGGCGCGCAAGTGGAGCGCGTGGGGCGACGGGCGCACCGCGTGGATCCTGGGCGCGCCGGAGATCGTCATCGACCGCGCCTTAGAGGGCGGGGCCCGTGCCCTGGAACTGGCCGCCGGGGCCGCCAGCCAGGGCGCGCGCGTCGTCGCCCTCGTGAGCGCCCCCGCCGCGCTCGTCGAGGACCGGCTGCCCGAGGGGCGCCTCGCGGCCGCGGTCATCACACTGGAGGAGGACCTGCGCCAGGACGCCGCCGAGACCCTCGACTACTTCCGCCAGCAGGGCGTCCACGTGCGCGTCATCTCCGGGGACAACCCCACCACCGTGGGCGCACTGGCGGCCCAGGCCGGCCTCACGGCGCCGGGGGGCGGCGGGCCCCGCCTCATGGACGCCCGCGAGCTGCCCGAGGACACCGCCTCGGAGGAGTTCGCCCGCGCCATCGCCTCCCACGACGTGTTCGGGCGGGTCACGCCCGAGCAGAAGCGCGCCATGGTGGGCGCCCTGCAGGGCAGGGGGCACTGCGTGGCCATGACGGGCGACGGGGTCAACGACGCCCTGGCCCTGAAGGACGCGGACCTGGGGATCGCGATGGGCAACGGCTCCCAGGCCACGAAGGCCATCGCGCAGATCGTCCTGGTGGACTCGAAGTTCTCCGTGCTGCCCGGCGTGGTCGCCGAGGGCCGCCGCATCATCGCGAACATGGAGCGGGTGTCCAGCCTCTTCCTGGCGAAGACCACCTACGCGGCGATCCTGGTGATCATCACGGCCCTGGTCGGGTGGCGCTACCCGTTCCTGCCCCGCCAGTTCAGCTACATCGACTCCCTCACCATCGGCATCCCCGCGTTCTTCCTGGCGCTGTGGCCCAACCGCCGCCGCTACGTGCCGGGCTTCCTGCGCCGCACCCTGTCACTGGCGATGCCCACGGGCGCCGTCCTGGCCGCCGCCGCGCTCACCGCCTTCGGCATCGTGGAGGGCCCGCCGTCCTCGCGCGAGTCCACTGCGGCGATCCTGGCGCTCATGGTGGGCGCGATCTGGCTGCTCGTCATCACGTCCAGGCCCCTGACCCCCGTCAAGTGCGCGCTGCTGACGGCCGTCGCCGTCGCCACCGTCGGGGGGGTCGCCCTAGCACCCGTGCGGGACTTCTTCCAGATGGTGTGGCCGACGCCGTGGGAGTGGGCGGTCATCGTCGGCGTGGGCCTGTGCGCGGGCGCGCTCATCGAGGCAGGGCAGAGGATCTTCTACCGGACCGCCTACAGGCGCTCCCTGGAGGAGGGCGGAGCGGCGGCCCAGGACTGACCCCATAATTTGAACAGGATATGTGATTATCCTGTAATCCATCGCACTTTCAAAGTGGTTAACAACCGCGCGCCCTCCTGGATATAGTCGCACTGGGGCCCGTTAGGAGCACGGGCACAGCGTTGGAAGGACAATGCGGTATGAGTGACAGTGGCGGCGTCGACTCGGAAGTGGAAGAGCAGGCCCTGGCCCGCGCGGCGGTGGGGACGGCCAACTTGGACGAGGCCGAAGAGAAGGGCGTCAAGGCGCTGGCGTCCGAGCAGACCGAACTGAAATGGGGGACGGAGACCGGGCCGCAGACCGCCAGGGACGGTTTCAAAGCCCTTCTGGACGCCGTTAGCGCAGAGTTGCAGGAGTGCCGGACTGCGCTCGAGCAGGCGCTGACGGATTCGAGGAGGGCCATGGCCGGTTACGAGGCGAACGAGGAGGATATTGCCGCCCGCCTCGCCTCCGCCTTCCCCGGTGAGGCCTATGGCGCTGGCCCACAGGCGGTCGGCGATGGAACTGCCGACTATGGCGCACACTGAAGGCAAGAAACTCGGATGACTTCAGATTCAAATCAGAGATGCGCACGGATCGCTGTACAGAACAAAGGGGATGCTGATGAGTGAAGCGGGCAAAACGATGGGTCGCGCGCTCAAGTGGGAGCAGTACTTCAGGCGCATGCAGGCCGTCGCGGATCTGCGTTACGACGACTCCGCCGATGAGGCGGCCTACCGGGCGGTGCTGGCCGGTATCGACGAGTGCGACGGAGCCGTCCTGCGCTACGCCCAGGAAAACGGGTACGTCTCCGACCTGGTGGGCGAGTCAATCACGAACTGGTCCTACGAGTTGCGCTGCCGTCTGCAGGCAGCGCGGGCACGCCTCGTGGAGGGGTTCGCCGCCGTCGGGGGCGCCCGCGACGCGATGCGCTCCCTGCGCGACGATTTCAACCAGAACGTCTCCTCCGAGCTGCTGACGCCCGAGGAGAAGTCCCTCCGCGAGTCGTCCAAGGGGCAGATGGTTATCATTCCCGCCGGTGGCCACTACATGTACACGTCGTCGGAGTGCTACTTCGAGACCCTTGAGGTTCAGCGCCGCACCGAGCGCGAGGACTACTGCAAGGGCCTGCTCGACCAGCTCAACGACCAGGTGGGCCAGCACGGCAGCAGCATCCAGGAGACGGCCACGAAGAAAGGCGCGGCATGGAGTGAGCGATTCCCCAGTGCGCCGGAGAAGCCATCGCGTCCTGCTCCGGCCGACCACTCCGCGGGCGGTGCCGTCGTGGCCGACGGTCATGCTGGTGCGGCGCCCGAAGGGGCCGGGGGCCCGACTGCGCCCCACGCCGCCCCCGCACCCGGGTTCGATCTGGTGGCCGAGGGCTTCCAGCGCCCTGGCCTGCCCCAACAGGCGCCCGACAGCGCCGTCGTGGGCGACCTGGACGGAGTGGATCTGGTGGGCCGTCCCATCAATATGACAGTGACCCCCAACGGCCTGGTCGGCGGGTACGTCCCGCCTTCCGCCGTCGATGCCTCGGATCCGCGCTGGGACCCCACGTACCGCATGCCCGCCAGCGTGCGGCAAGTCTCGGCGGCCACTGCGGGCGCACTCGGAGCAGGCCTGCTGGGACCGGGCTGGAGCCTTCCCAGCGCCCGGAGCGTCCTGGGCGGCCGCGCAGCGGGGACGCCGGGGCGCACTGCGGGGATCGGCGGAACTCTTGCGACCAGCGGGAAGGCCACCGGCCTCGGCGCCGGGGCACGTGCCTCCAGCGCGGGCGGCCAGCCAACGATGGCGCCAGTGGCCACAGGGGCTCCCGCTCCCGGCGCGGCCGGGGAACGGCAGAGGACCGCCGATAGCCACAGCGGCAATGGGGAGGACACCGAGGAGGACCAGCAGAAGGAGGTCGTTCTCGGCCTGTACTTCGATCCGGAGCCGAAGGACCAACCCGTGTGGGATCCGGCGCACGGCCCCGGTTCGGAGGACGACGGAGTGGAGTTCTACCTCGATCTGGAGGAGTGGGGGTTGTGAGGGCGTTGTCGGGGGCTGGGCGCCGGTTGCGGGTTGCGGCGTGCGCGGCCGCGCTGGTCGTGGGGGCGGGGGTGGTCGGCGCTGCGCCCGCGCGGGCGGTGGAGGAGATCACGACCCAGGACTACGTGTCAGTGCTGGGCATCGACAAGGCGACTGCGAAAGGACTCACGGGTACGGGGGTGCGGATCGGGGTCATCGACGGTCCTGCGGACACGGGCCTGCCGGAGTTGGAGGGGGCGAATGTGCGTGTGAGGAAGATGTGCGACTTCGACGGGTCGGACAGGTCTAGGACCCATGGGAGCGCGATGGTGTCGATCCTGTCGGCGCGCGGGTACGGGGTGGCGAGGGGCGCGGAGGTGGTCAATTACTCGTTCCCACGGCAGCGGCTGGGCAACGGGGAGGACGACACGGTCAACGACGCCAAGGGGTGCCTGGGGATCGGGATGGACGAGACCCTGGACGCGGCAGTCGCGGAGGGCATGCAGATCATCACGATCTCGCTGGGCGGGGGAGAGCTCAGCGAGGCCCTGCGCGACGCGGTGGTGCGGGCGCTGGCCAAGAACGTGATCGTCGTGGTGTCGACGGGCAACGAGGGGCGCGAGGACCCCGAGGACTCCTTGGCGTCCCTCAACGGCGTCGTGGGGGTGGGGTCGTCGGATAATCATGGTTACGTGTGGCGGTACTCGAACTTCGGTAAGGGGCTGACGGTTCTGGCCCCGGGGGAGAACCTCAAGGTCCATGACTTCGCCTCCGGGGAGGTCGTCTCGGTGACGGGGACCTCGGTGGCCGCCCCCATCGTCGCCGGGACCCTGGCGGTGACGATGCAGCAGTGGCCGCAGGCGACGCCGAACCAGATCCTCCAGTCCCTGGTGGGTACAGCCAAGAAGGGGCCGTACGGGTATCCACTACTTACTCCGGGCAGCCTGGACACTACCGATCCGACGGGGTACCCGGATGCGAACCCGTTGATGGACAAGTTCGCCGGGGAGGAGCCCAGCGCGGCCTCGGTGGCGGACTGCACCGACGGCCTATCGTCGAGGGACTCGTTCTTCAAGGCCGATGAGGCCTACGTGTACCGGGGCGTGGACCCAGAAGTCGTGGACAAGCACCCGGACCAGTCGGCACTGGGCACGTCACCGCGCTACCACCGCCAGGACTAGACCGACACCGGCCGAACACCCAACACCGGACCCAGGAGAGAGCAATGACGGACTTGAACATCATCCCAGGAGACCTGGAGGCCCTGCGCGGCGGCGCCGACGCCGTGGCCGAAGCACTCGGCTCGGCGCCCTTCGGCGACGCGGCGGGGTATGTGGCCAGCGGTATGCCCGGTGGCAGGAGCGCGCAAGTCGTGCTCCAGGCCTGCCAGAGCATCGACGACGCATGGGCTGCGCTCGCGCAGGGCCTTGAGGACTACGCGTTCAATATCGGCGAGACGATCTCGGCGTTCGCCACGACTGAGGACGCCAACGCTGTCACGTTTCAGAACACGGCGGCGTCCTCTCAATCGGAACCACAGTGAATCGGGGAAGGAACGGCAATGGTGGCGTGGAGCGATCTGGAGTACTGGCGGTCGAGCTATCTCGACGAGTCCGCGAATGCCGGGGGAGACGGGAGGCGGAGAACGCGCACCCAAGTCGAAGAACTGGCGGGGTACTTCGACCGCTTCCGTTCTGAGGGCCAGGCGGCCGATGCTATGCGCGGCGCGGGATCGGCCCTGCAGGACGACCTGGACCATTTGGTCCAAGTGGCCAGTGAGTACATGCTGGCCTGTGAGGAGGCGGCCGACGGGGTCCGCCGGGTCGAGGCGAAGACGCGCAGCGCCCAAGAGATCTCCGGGGAGATCGGCTACCCAATCAAAGAGGACGGGAGCCTGGATCCATTCGTCCCCGAATACGAGGACAATAAACCCGTACCTGGGCTCCAGGTCCCTCCGATGAACTCGCAAAGCCATGCAAGTGTTGTCAAGCAGGCGAAGTACGGGGAGCTCCAGCAGTGCATCGCCGACGCGCTGCGCATCGCGGAGGAGGTCGATGCCGCTTTGGAGAAGCGGCTGAGCGCACTGGCGAATGGGACGTTCGACGGGGGCGGAGCGCGGGAGGGGCGCGACTCGAAGTCCCCGGGCCTGCCCGATGACGCCGACCCTTCGTGGTCGCCGGCGGAGGTGAGCGCGTGGTGGCACGCCCTCAGCGACGCCGAGCGCCAGGAGTGCATCGAGCGCGACCCCGCCACCTACGGGAACCTCGACGGCATCGACATGGCGTCGAGGGACAAGGCGAATAGGCTCGTCCTCCACGGGTACACCGATTCCGGCGGCAACCACGTCCCGGGGCTCATCGAGAAGGCCGAGGCGGCGGTCGCCGCCGCTCAGGACAAGATCAACAACGCGGGGTACCAGTCGCCCCGCGAGTCCGACCTCGGTGCCGCCCTGCGGCTCGATCTGGAGAACGCCCAGCACGACCTCGAGGAGTTGCGTAGGCTCGACGCCCAGCTCCAGAGGACCGGGGCGGACGGAGCTCCCACCTCCCTGCTTGTTCTGGATCCCTCGGGCGAGCGCCTCAAGGCGGCGGTGGCGGTGGGCGATGTCGACAACGCGAAGAACGTGGCCACCTTCGTCCCCGGCCTGGGAACCAACATCCATAACTCAATTAAGGAATATGTCGACACTGCGGTGAGGCTCCAAGAGAACACGGCTGCGGTTTCTCATGGGGATCCGTCGGATACCGCAGTCGTCGCGTGGCTCGGCTACGATGCGCCGCAGGACTACATCTCGGTCGCCTCGACGGAGAAGGCCGAGGCCGGGGCTCCCCGCCTCAATAACTTCCTCACGGGCGTCAAATCGTGGCGGTGGGAAGGGGGCGGCGACCTCCACCAGACGGTCGTCTCGCACTCCTACGGATCCACCACGGCGGGACTGGCCATGAAGGACATCGGAGCGGGCGTGGTGGACGATTTCATCTACACGGGGTCCCCCGGTGCGGGCACCAGCACGGTCAGCTCGCTCGGAGTCGATCCCTCCCACGTGTGGGTGTCGGCGACCGACTACCGCGACTTCGTGCAGGGACTCCCGCCAGATCGATGGGAGTCCTTCGGACGCGATCCCGTCAAGTTGGAGGGCATCCAGCACCTTTCTGGCGATACAACTGGATCCGCTCAATACAAGTCGTTCTCGCTTGACCCGGCCGCCAACCACTCCACCTACTTCGACGCCCCGGCGCCTGGTCGACGCAACGAGGCGCTGGACGACATCTGCCGTGTCATCGCGGGGGCGAAGTAATGAGAGCCATATGGTTGCGCGCTCTGGCTGTCGTGTGGTGCGCGTGCGTGGCGGTGGCCGTGTGCGGGTGCGGGCGGGGCACGGACATCTTCGGCAGGCCGAATCCGTTGCTGCCCTTCGACAGGAGGGCCCCCATCAGGGTGTACTTGTCGGATGCGGAGCCGTTGATCGAGCGTTTCGTCGACGCCCTGGCCAAGCAGAACGGAGGAGCCCTCGGCTACGCCGGTTACGCGCATTTCAACGGGTGCGGGGACACGGGGGACGATGACGGGATACGGGTGGCGAGTCCGATATTCAAGGTCCTGATGACGGATGCGATGGATCTGCGGGCGCTGTCGGAGCAGATCCTCGAGCCCGCCGGGTTCACGCCCCCCGACACCTTCGTGCCCGATGAGGAGCGCAGCCTGGTGTGGGGCGAGGACCGCAACGGGACCCTGCTGAGCGTCTACTACGTGCCCGGCCAGATGGTGCGCTTCCACTACCATTCGGGGTGCGTGCCCTTCGGGGACATGAGCGAGGACGACCTCAAAGCGAGGGTCTACGGGCGCGACCTGACCCAGACCTTCCCCGACCTGCTGCTCTACCAGTCCTTCGACGCCGACGGCAACCCCCAGGGCCCACCCGACCACCAATCCGGAACCACCGCCCAACCCACCCAATCCGGGGACGGCCAGTAGCGGGCACGGACCGGCCGCGACCGGAGCCTGGGCCCGTACCAGCCCCATGGGCCGGCGGAACGGCCCGCGCCCGCCGCAGGATCAGAAGTGGCGGATCACCGGGTTCCACTCGCGGACGGTGCGCGAGGACACGACCCCCGCCTCGTGGAACGGGTCCGCGTCCAGCATGGCGAGCACGTCGGCCTCGGCGTCCGCTTTGAGGATGAGGAGCGCGCCGGGCGCGTCCCCCGACAGGGGGCCCGACCCCAGGTTCTTCCCCTCGTCCCGCAGCGCCCCCAGGTAGGCGCGGTGCCGGGGGCGCACCTGGTCCATGAGTTCGGTCTTCGAGGGGTCGTACACGTATTCGACTGCGAAATATGCCATGCCCCCACCGTAGCGCTCATCCCGGGATTTGCCCAGGGCGCCGCTAGGATCGTAGGGTGCATGACCAACTAGTGATCCAGGGCGCCCGCGAGCACAACCTCAAGGATGTCAGCCTGACCCTGCCCAGGGACGCGATGATCGTCTTCACGGGCCTGTCCGGCTCGGGCAAGTCCTCCCTGGCCTTCGACACGATCTTCGCCGAGGGGCAGCGGCGCTACGTGGAGTCCCTGTCCTCCTACGCCCGCCAGTTCCTGGGGCAGATGGACAAGCCCGACGTCGACTTCATCGAGGGGCTGTCCCCGGCGGTGTCCATCGACCAGAAGTCCACGTCCCGCAACCCCCGTTCCACGGTCGGCACCATCACCGAGATCCACGACTACCTGCGCCTGCTGTACGCGCGCGCCGGGATCGCCCACTGCCCCCAGTGCGGGGCCCGCATCCAAGCCCAGACGCCCCAGCAGATCGTCGACCGGGTGCGCACCATGGACGACGGCACCCGTTTCCAAGTGCTCTCACCAGTCGTGCGCGGCCGCAAGGGCGAGTACCAGGACCTGCTCGACGAGCTCAAAGCCGACGGCTACACGCGCGCCATCATCGACGGCGAGGCCGTGCGCCTGGAGAACGCGCCGAAACTGGAGAAGAAGCTCAAGCACACCATCGAGGTCGTCGTGGACCGCCTCGTCGTGCGCAGCGGCATCCGACAGCGCCTCACCGACTCGGTGGAAACGGCCCTGCGCCTGTCCGACGGCCTCGTCGTCATCGACTGCGTGGACCTCGACGAGGCGGACCCCGCGCGGCGGCGCCGCTTCTCCGAGAAGCGCGCCTGCCCCAACGACCACCCCCTGTCCCTGGACGAGATCGAGCCCCGCACCTTCTCCTTCAACGCCCCCTACGGCGCGTGCCCCGACTGCACGGGCCTGGGCTTCCGCAACGAGGTCGACCCCGAACTGGTGGTCCCCGACGAGGAGCTGTCCCTGGCCGAGGGCGCCGTCGGCGTGTGGAGCACCAACTTCAAGTACCACAAGCGGCTGCTGGAGTCGTTGGCGGCCGAGCTCGGCTTCGACATGTCCACGCCGTGGAAGGACCTGCCCAAGAAGGCCAAGGACGCCGTCCTGTACGGCAAGGACTACGAGGTCCAGGTGAAGTTCCGCAACCGGTGGGGGAGGGAGCGCTCCTACACGACCGGATTCGAGGGGGCGGTCGCCTACATCGAGCGGAAGAAGGAGGAGACCGAGTCGGAGTGGGTGACCGAGAAGCTCGACGGCTACATGCGCCAGGTCCCCTGCCCCTCGTGCCACGGAGCCCGCCTGAAGCCCGAGGTCCTGGCCGTCACCGTGGGCGGCCTGTCCATCGCGCAGCTGTCCGACCTGTCCATCGCCGACGCCCGCGCCCACCTGGCGGACCTGGAGCTGGAGGACCGCTCCGCCTCGATCGCCGCGCCCATCCTCACAGAGATCGCCGCCCGCCTCGACTTCCTGGTGGACGTGGGCCTCACCTACTTGACGCTGTCGCGCGCCGCCGGCACCCTGTCGGGCGGCGAGGCGCAGCGCATCCGCCTGGCCACGCAGATCGGGTCGGGCCTGGTGGGCGTCCTCTACGTCCTCGACGAGCCCTCCATCGGCCTGCACCAGCGCGACAACCGCAAACTCATCGCCACCTTGGAGCGGCTGAGGGACCTGGGGAACACGCTGATCGTCGTCGAGCACGACGAGGAGACGATGGAGGCCGCGGACTGGATCGTCGACATCGGCCCCGGCGCGGGCGAGACCGGTGGATGGGTGGTCCACTCGGGCACCCTGGACTCGCTGCTGGTCAACAAGAAGTCCCTCACAGGCCAGTACCTGTCCGGAAGGCGCGCCATCGCCCTGCCCGCGGCCAGGCGCTCCATCGACCGCAGGCGCCTCATCACCGTCAAGGGCGCCCGGGAGAACAACCTGCGCGGCATCGACGTGTCCTTCCCCATCGGTGTGTTCACCGCGGTCACCGGAGTGTCCGGCTCCGGCAAGTCCACCCTGGTCAACCAGATCCTCTACCGGTCCCTGGCGGCCCGCCTCAACGGCGCGCGCACCATCCCGGGGCGCCACCGCACCATTTCGGGCATCAGCGGCCTCGACAAGGTCGTCCACGTCGACCAGTCGCCCATCGGCCGCACGCCCCGCTCCAACCCCGCCACCTACACGGGCGTGTGGGATCAGATCCGCAGGCTCTTCGCCGAGACGCAGGAGGCGAAGGTCCGCGGCTACGGGCCCGGGCGCTTCTCCTTCAACGTCAAGGGCGGGCGCTGCGAGTCCTGCAAGGGCGACGGCACCCTGAAGATCGAGATGAACTTCCTGCCCGACGTGTACGTGCCGTGCGAGGTGTGCCACGGGGCCCGCTACAACCGGGAGACCCTGGAGGTGGAGTACAAGGGCAAGACGGTGGCCGATGTGCTCTCCATGTCGGTGGCCGAGGCCGCCGAGTTCTTCGCGCCCATCTCGCGCATCGCCCGCCACCTCAACACCCTGGTCGAGGTGGGGCTCGGATACGTGAGGCTGGGCCAGTCCGCCACGACCCTGTCCGGCGGCGAGGCCCAGCGCGTCAAGCTCGCCTCCGAGCTGCAGCGCCGCTCCACGGGCCGCACCGTCTACGTGCTGGACGAGCCGACCACGGGCCTGCACTCCGAGGACATCCGCAAGCTCCTGCTGGTCCTGCAGTCCCTGGCCGACAAGGGCAACACCGTCATCGTCATCGAGCACAACCTGGACGTCATCAAGAGCGCGGACTGGGTCATCGACATGGGCCCCGAGGGCGGCTCCGGCGGCGGCCAAGTGGTGGCCGAGGGCACCCCCGAGCAGGTGAGCGCGGTCCCCGAGTCCCACACGGGCCGCTTCCTGGTGGACGTGCTGCGCAAGGGCAGGGTCCGCCAGATCGCAGAAGGGGCGTAGGGCAGGGGGCTGATGCGGCCGCCGCTGGCGGAGAATGTGAGGATGCCGTGAGTGACATCGTCGGAGTGCTGGGGTCGCTGTTCCCGGTCCTCAACAGCCACCCGTGGGCCATGGCCGCACTGATCGGGCGGTCATCATCGCCGTGGCCATGTGGCTGGCGCCCCGTATCATCGTCGCCACCGAGAGCCTGATCAACATCAGGAGCCGCCTCAAGGATCCGGACGATTGGGCCAGCGGGGACTCCTTCCTGCGGACGAGCGATCCCGCGCTGTGGAGGCAGAACCTCGTCTTCAACAGGCTCCGCCTCGACTATCTGAACTCCGCGAGGGTGAGTAGCCAAATTCGCAGAAAAGAGACTCCTGTTTCGATGCTATTTCTGCTTCAACTGATCGCTCTGTGCGCAGCGCTCTTTTCCGTGCGAGCATCACCTACATTCTTTCAACCAGTAGGTTCTGAGGCCTGGCGTCAATTTATACCTCCGTTTCTTTTGAATGCAATTATACTGGTATCGATAGTCCTGTACACGGTAGCGGAGATTGCGTTTCTGCTTGTGTTATATAGATGGACAAAGGATGACGAGAAAAGCAAAAAAACTGATACACTTAGTCACTACTTGCGGAATCTGGGTTTTGGTGAACAGTTGTCCATTCATATTGCAACGTGCTGGTACCACTTCAAGGTCGAGCACCGCGATCCGCCGGTAGCGCTCGATGAACGGAGGCTGAGGACGAGAACCGGCGTTCTGCTCTCTTTCCGGGTCGAACACCGCGAAGATGACGGCGTTCTACTCAAGGACGAGTACGTGGACGCGATGAATGACCGTCGGCAAGTGAAGTGTCCGACGTGCGGCAAGCGGGTGTGGTCGTACTCGCGATCATGGTTGTTTCTCAAGTGGCTGCGATGGTCGAAGGGGAGTGTGAAGAGCAGCGGCAACTGGACCGAGCAGGACGTCGCACTCGCCCTGGGGGCGCTGTCCCACTTGTTCAGTGCTCAGAACGTGGAGAAGTATTTGCGCCGCCATGAATCGCGCCTCGAACGCGGTGGCTCGGCCGAAGCGGGCACGGGCGGCCCGGAAGGAACTGGCGATGATGATGGCGCTGCTGGGAACGGGTGGTTCAGCAGGGTTCTGCGGCGGGGGCAGCGGCGGCAACCGCGGCCACGGTGATGCACCGGTCGACGGCCCCTCCTCCAGTGTTCGAAGAACGGAAGGATAGCCTGAGCCGCGTCAGGTCGGCTGGGCCGTCCCAGTCCGCCATTGCACAGCGACCCCGATCATCCAGCAGCCCCCGACCCTATACCAGATTCTGCCATACTCAAACGGCGAAGGGCCATTTTTCTATTGGAAAGCGGGCCCGGCAGCGGCAGTGCTCGGGTAGTTCCGCAAGCGAAGTGGAGTTCTCAAAGGGATACCGCCACTTCGCAAGTGTGATAACGCTTGGACAGTGTGGTAGCACTGTGAAGGCGGAGTCATCGCTGTGAGAACGCTCTCCGCCTCGTCGGCATAGTGCCCCCCCGGGCGCCGCGAGCCGCATTGGGACAGGAAACCGTCCATTGGGGTAGGGTGCGCGCTGGCGGCACGGGAGCGGAGGGAGGCATTGGGGCAGGAAACCACCCATTGGGGCAGGTTAATAACCTGCCCCAATGCACCGTT
>ERZ772968.79-NODE-79-length-38930-cov-5.811627_pt1 | contig 38930 bp, 33 predicted proteins | sample MGYA00580674_ERZ772968 | MGnify/ENA primary metagenome ERZ772968 (study PRJEB29015, sample SAMEA2737940) | human oral metagenome | biome: human oral; feature: human-associated habitat; material: dental | place: China | collected 2138 ...
TCGGCTCGCCGAGACCCTCCGAGACCGGGAGGCCGTCCTCGACCGGAAAAGGCGGCTCCTGCGCTTTAAGCCGCCCCTCAGCCCTGAGCGCAGCGGGAATCGGCGTGATTCTGCGGTTCTGCGGCGAGTGCGGGACGGTGACCGGTGTGAGAAGCACACAGGCACCGCCCTTTCTCCACCGCCCAGCACCGCTCAGCCCGTCACCACTCGCCTGGAGGGCCCGGGCGAGGAGCATCCGCCCCGCCGCCTCCGGAATCACATGCAGGCGTCCACCACGGGCGCATGTAAGTCATGTTGAGGATCAAGGTGTCATCATTATGCTCGAATGAGCAGCACCTTAAGGGACTCATGGAGCACTGGGTCATCCGCTACTGGAAGAACACGCACAGACGTGCGAGCCGATTGGGGCGAGAGGCTCTGCGAGTGGGCGGCGCGTGAGAACGCGGGTCGCGCTCTGCGGTCGTACTCGGTGGCCTCGCGCATTCTGGCGGGTCTGCCGGGCACGCCAGTGCTGACGATCCGGACGGCCTCGCGGATCTGCGGGGTGTCGAGGACAGCCGCGTCCCGGGGACTGGAGACCCTGAGGTCCGCGGGCGCCCTGAGCACGGAGTCGATAGGCGCGGGCCGACGGGCCTGCACGGCGTGCAGCGTCCTGGACACGATCACGTGGGCGGAGCGCCGTCTTGCGAGCACGCGCTTCAGCACCCGCGTCTGCGCGCCGCTGGGCCCGGCTCCCGCGCGTCCGGGGCGCCGACGCTCATGCGGTGGCAGCGCGGAACTGGGCGTCGTCCAGGTCCCGGTCGGACAGGACCAGGCGGACGGCCATCGGGTCGGGGTTGCCCGCGTCGGGTCCGCGATGCCTTTCCGTCAGCCCGAGCCTGGCGGCAACGCGGGCCGAGGCGCGGTTGTGCGCTAGCAGGATGGCCACCACCGGGAGGTCCGGCCGCAGCCCGCGGGCGCGGTCGACCGCGAGAGCGCCGACACGGGTGGCGATACCGCGCCCGTGGACGTCGACGGCGAGCCGGTAGCCGAGATTCCACAGGCAGTCGTCCTTGACCCAGCAGCCCGCGTATCCGAGCACCCGCCCGGTGGCCGAGTCGCGGACGATCCATGCTGACAGGCCGTCGCGCTCCCATCCCGCGATCCAGTCGTGAACCAGGCTCAGGCTGCGCTCGGGGTCGGCGAAGCGGCCCGACGGCAGATGCCTCCACAGGCGCGGGTCGCTGCAGATGCGGTGGACGGCCCGCGCGTCATCCACCGTGGGCTCGTCGAGCCGCAGGTCGTCAAGATCCGCGCCCCGCATGGAGGCGTCAACTCCTCGCGGCCGGGGCGAAGTCGACGACGACCTCGTACAGGGCCTCGCTCTCCCTCATGGCGGCGAAGCCGTCGCGCACCTCCTGCGGCAGCGCGCACGGGTCGGGGGCGTAGGAGGACAGGTCGAAATTCACCCGCACCCCGCTGACCGCTCGGCTCCAGGTCCGCGGCGCGTACGGGTCGGCCACGCGGAAGGGCATGGGGGCGGCGTCGATCCCGCGCTCCCGCACGGCCCGCTCGCTGGCGGCGACGAGCTCGGGGGACTCGGCGTCGTAGACAAGACGCCCGCCCGGGAAGCGCCGGGCCATGGCGTCGACGAGCTCGGCCACCTGGGCGCTCTCCAGGAAGTAGAAGACCCCGGAGGCGACGGCGATCAGCCCGCCGCCGGCGTCGACCTCGTCCATCCAGCCGTGGTCGGTCAGGGAGGCCGGCAGGTCGCGCTCGCGCTCGTGGGGCTCCATCCAGGTGGAGCGGAGCCGGAGGACCTCGGGGAGGTCGAGGTTGTAGACGGTCGCACCGCCGTTGTCGACGTCGTCGACGAGGCGGTCCAGGCCGCAGCCCAGGTCGACGACGGCGGCCGCCGGGCGGTCGCGCAGGTAGCGGCGGATCTCGGTGACGGCCGCCAGGTGGCGCAGGGCGTAGATGGCCGCGGGCACCTCCCCCATGTCCCTGTCCCGGATGCCGGGGAGAGCCGCCTCGGCCAGCCGTGCGGCCCGCTCGGACCACGGGTCGCGGAAGCAGGTCGGCCAGGTGCGCGCGGCCCGGGCGCGCCCCAGCAGGGGGAAGAAGAGCGTCTCCTGGACGCCGGCGTCAATCATGCCCGCACCTTAGATGATTGACGACAGATGATTCCGGCGCGATCCCGCGGTCCCCCGGCCCGGACAGGGCAGGACGTCAAAAAGACCCAGGTCGGCCGCTCCCCGGAGGCGCAGCGGGCATCACACCCGCGCCGCCCCCTTTCACCAAGATCGGTTCACTTCCGCGTCGAGATCGGTCGAGTTCCGGCTCGAGATCGGTCCAAGGCGCAGCGGCTCCCGGCGGGCCCCCATGCCTCGGCCCCGACGACATCGTCCGGACCGCCCGGCCCGCCCAGCGGCAGCGGACCGGGGCCCGTGCGCGTAGGCTCGCCATGTTGAGCGTTGTCATACAGTCGCGAGAGTAGGCCCAGATGGAGTTGTTCGCCGTGCCGTCCGCCAGGGAGGTCGTGCCCACCCTGTTCGTCGTGCTCCTGTGCGGCCTCATCGGGCTGGAGCGGGAGGTGCACCGCAAGGACGCGGGGATCCGGACCCATATTCTCGTCGGGCTGGGGAGCTGCCTGTTCACCCTGGTGTCGCTGTACGGCGTCCCGGAGGCGCTCACGGGCAATATGCGCTGGGACGCCTCGCGGATCGCGGCCCAGGTGGTCTCGGGGATCGGCTTCATCGGCGCGGGGGTGATCTTCTTCGAGCACGACAACGTGCGCGGCCTGACGACGGCGAGCGCCATCTGGGTGGCGGCCGCAGTCGGAATGTCGTGCGGGGCCGGGATGATCGCCGTCGCCGCCCTGATCGTCGGGCTGTACTTCGTCACCACCCTCGCCCTGGCGCCCATCACCCGCCGCCTGCTCCGCCGGGGTGCCGAGGGGCGGCTGCGCATCACCTACACCGACGGGAAGGGGATCCTGCGGACGCTCCTGCTCCGGGCCGCCGAGATGGATTTCGAGACCATGGTGACGGCCAGCCGCCAGGTCACGCGGAGGGACTGGAGGGGCGCCGTCATCGACCTGCGGGTCAGCGGCGGGAAGGAGATCTCGGACCTCATGGCCTCCCTGTCCATGGTGGACGGGGTGGTGAAGGTGGAGGCGCTCGACGACGAGCGCTGAGCCCTGCTGCGGACGTGCGCGCCCGGCGGGAGGCGGGCGCCGTCGGACAGCCGCTCGCCCCGGGGCCGATCATTGAGACTGGGTACGGCTCACATCCGGCTAAGGATCACGATTGTGAAGGTGCTGATCCTCGGCGCCACCGGCCCGACCGGCGGCCACGTCCCGGCAAGCGCCCCGGAGGCGGGTGACACCGTGTCCGTCCTGGCACGCCGCCCCGAGGCGCTGGCCGAGGTCGGGGGCCGGATCGTGGTCCTCCAGAGGGACGCCACCTCGATCGACGACGTCGCCCGCGCCGTGGAGGGCCGGGACGCGGTCATCACCGACTGAGCGGGACCGCGCCCGCGCCATCCGCCGGCCCATGGCGGAGGAGCGAGGAGCCACCCTCTCCGGGCGACCTCAGGCCTCACCGGCCCCGTCGTAGAAGGCGAGCTCGACGAGGTTCCGGTCGGGGTCGCGCACGTAGAGGCTCCGGACGGACCCGCGCGCGCCGGCGCGTTCCACGGGGCCGAGCTCGACGGGCACGCCGCAGGCCGCCAGGTGCGCGGCCGCGGCGTCGATCCCGCCGACGGCGACCAGGCACAGGTCCGCGCTGCCGGGCACGGGGCGGTCGGCGTGCGGGGCGATGGGGGCCCGGGCGGCGTGGAGGTTGATCTTCTGGCCGCCCAGCCGCAGCGCGGTCCGCCCCTGACCGAAGATGATGACCTCCATCCCCAGGACGCGCGAGTAGAAGTCGACGGCGGCCTCGATGGAGGCGACGGTGAGGACGAGGTGGTCGATGCCGGTGACGCGCACGGGATGATTGTCCCCCCGCAAGTCCCGCGCTGAGGTGCTCCCGCACCAGATCGGCAGGACGGGGAGCGCGGCGAGGACGGTCCCGATCAGGTGCGGGGCCCCACCAGCCGGAAGTGCCTGCCGAGACGACCGGCCTCCCGGTTGCGCGCCGCCCCGACCGGTCGGAATCCCACGGCCTCCAGCACATGCTGACTCACGGTGCTGCCGACATGGACCCGGGGCGGGACCCGCCGCCCCAGAAACTGACCACAGTCAGATCTTGACCATGGTCATATTCGGGTGCACACTACGTCCGTGAGCGAGCGGGTGGCACGACGGCGGGCACGGACCCGCGAGCGCATCTTCACCGAGGCGATGCGGCTGTTCGCCGAGCGCGGCTTCGACCGGGTCACGGTCGCCGACATCACCGAGGCGGCCGACGTCGGCAAGGGCACCTTCTTCACGCACTTCCCCTCCAAGCGGGACGTCTTCCGCTACCTCGGCGAGCAGGTCAGCGAGGTCATGGCCGAGGCCGCCCGGGATCCGGGCACGGCGCAGGAGCGCCTCCACCGGGTGATGCGGGCCGCCGGCCAGTGGCTCGAGGCCCACCCCGAGCCCGCCCGGCAGATGGCCAGGACCCGGGCCTTCACCCTCGCCGACCTGGGGTCGCCCAGCCAGCAGCGCCTCCAGGCGTCCCTGGCCGAGATCCTCACCGCCGGCCAGCGGCGCGGGGAGCTGCGCGAGGTGCCCGTCGCCGACGCGGTCACGGCCCTGCAGTGCGGCTACTTCGCATGCGTCCTCACCTGGGCGGCCGACCCGGGCGGCCGCCCCCTGACCGATCGCCTGCGCGCGTCACTGGACATCACGCTCAACGGTCTGGCATGAGCCCGCGACGGATCCTGATCGCGACCGCCTCCGGCATGGCGGCGTCGGCCATGATGCAGACCCAGCTGGCCAACGCCACCCCGAGGATCGTCGAGGAGCTGGCCAGCCCGGACCTCTACGGCTTCGTGGCCGGCAGCTACCTGATCGCCTCCACCCTGGCCCTGCCCCTCTTCGCCCAGTACGCCGACCGCCTCGGCCCGCGCCGGGTCTTCGTCGCCGGCCACATCTGCTTCGCCGTCGGCACCGCGGGCCTGGTGCTGGCCCCGACCATGCCCGCCCTCATCGCCGCCCGGATCGTGCAGGGCCTGGGGGCTGGAGCCATCGCCCCCGCGGCGCTCGCCTCACTCGGCCTGGTCCTCGACGAACGCGCCCGGGCCCGCGCCTTCTCCCAGCTGGCCGCCGTGCAGGTGGTGGCGAACGTCGTCGGGGCGCCGCTCGGCGGCTGGTTCACCGACGGGCCCGGCTGGCGGCCGGGCCTGCTCACGGTGCTGCCGCTGTCGCTGATCTCCCTCCTGCTGGCCGGCAGCCTCCCGACGGCCCAGGCGCCGCCGAGGTGGTGGCGGGTCAGCGCCCGCGAGCAGGCCGGGCTGTGGCAGGACCGGGAGCTGCGCCGCTACGCCGGGCTGGCGACGCTCGTGGGAGTGGTGCTGCTGGGCCTACTCACCTATGCGCCGCTGGCCCTGCAGGCGCTGCACGGCCTCGACGCGACGACGACCGGCTGGCTGCTGGCGCCCGCACTGATCGGCATCGGGCTGGGGACGGCGGCCTCCGGCCCGCTGGCCGACCGCCGCTGGGTGCGCCCCGCCGGCTGGGCGCTGGCGGCCTGCTGCCTGCCGCTGGCCCTGCTCCCCCACCTGGTCGTCGTCGCGACCGCCCTCATGATGGCGGGCACCGGCATGGGCCTCATGTTCCCGCTGCTGCTGCTCGACGCCCAGTCCGCGGCACCGGAGGACCGCCTGGCTCAGGCCGGGGCGCTGACCCAGCTCGGCCGCAATGCCGGGGCGGGCCTCGGGGTGCCCGCGCTCAGCCTGTGGCTGGTCACCGGGGCGGGCGCGAGCCGGGCCCTGACGGCCATCTTCCTGACCATGAGTCTCGCCGCGGCCCTCGGCCTGGCCGCGGCCCTCCCCCGCCGACGCAAGGAGTCAGCATGATTATCGACCTGGGAGCCGTACGGGCGGCCGACATCGCCCGCGTGGGCGGCAAGGGGGCGAATCTCGGGGAGCTCATCGCCGCGGGCCTGCCCGTGCCGGGCGGCTTCTGCGTGACCGCCGACGCCTACCGCGCCGCCGTCGCCCCGCTGGGCGAGCGCATGGCGGGGCTCCTGTCGGCCGGCCAGCACGAGCGGCTCCGGACCCTGGTGGCCGGTGCGCCGCTGCCCGAGGGCCTTGCGGAGCGGGTGCGCTCGGCCGTCGCCGCGCTGGCGTGCCCCGTGGCGGTGCGCTCCTCGGCCACGGCCGAGGACCTGCCTGACGCCTCCTTCGCCGGCCAGCAGGAGACCGTCCTGGGCGTGGTGGGCGGGGACGCCGTCCTGGAGGCGATCCGCCGGTGCTGGGCGTCGCTGTGGACCGACCGGGCAATCGCCTACCGCGCCGAGCAGGGCTTCTCCCACGAGGAGGTGAGCCTCGCCGTCGTCGTGCAGCGCATGATCGCCGCCGACGCGGCGGGAGTCGCCTTCACCGCCGACCCCGTGACGGGCCGGCGCGACCGGATCGTCATCGAGTCGTCGTAGGGGCTGGGCGAGAGCGTCGTCTCCGGGGCCGTCACCCCCGACGCCTTCACGGTCCCCCGCTCGGCCCGCCTCCCCGTGGCGGACCGCCTGGCGCGCCGCAGGATCACCCGCCGCGCGGGCGACAAGCGCACCCGGATCGACCTGACCGGAGCCGGGACCGCCGTCGCGCGCGACGTCCCGCAGGCGCAGCGGCGGCGGCTGTCGCTGCGCGACGAGGAGGTGCGCGCCCTGGCCCGGCTCGCCCGTCGCGTCGAGCAGCACTACGGGCGCCCCATGGACATCGAGTGGGCGGTGCGGGGCTCCCGGCCCTGGCTGCTGCAGGCCCGGCCCATCACCACCGCCGTCGTCCCCGGCGCGCCGGAGCGGCCGGGCAGGCTCAGCCGGTTCATCCGCGCCGACATCATCGAGCACTTCCCGGCGCCCTACCCGCTGGACCTGGCGGTTGTCGACTTCACCATCCGCTGCCTGGAGCGGACGATGGCCGTGGCGGGCATCCGCCTGCGCAACGCGGGCGACCTGGTCGCCATGGACGACGACGGCGTGGCGCGCATGGCCTACCCGGCCGTGTCGCTGCTGGGGGTGCCGCTGGGGCTGCTCCGGGTGGCCGGGATGCGGTGGCGCGACCCCCGCTCCTGGGAGGCCGGCCCCGGGGCGCGGGCGCGGGCCCTGACCCGCCGCCTGGCCTTGCTGCCCAGCAGCATCAGCAATGCCGCCCTGGCCGACGCCCTCGGCGAGGCCATGGCTCAGGGCGAGGCGTTCCTGACGGCCCGGTTCACCGGCTATCTCGGCTTCCACCTGCTGCGCGGGCAGCGCCTCGATCTGCTGCTGCGGCTGGCGCGCACGGGGCTGACCCAGTTCGACCTGCTGGGCGACCTGGACTACGCCACCGTGGTCATCGACCGCCGCCTCCGGGAGCTCGCGGCCCGCGCCCCCGACGAGGCGCTGCGGCTGCTGGACCGGGAGCCGATCGACGTCGGAGCCGTGCGCACCGCGTCCCCCGAGTGGTGGCGGGAGGTCGAGGCCTTCCTGGCGGTCTACGGGGCGCGCACCACCCGCATGTACCAGCCGTTCTCCAGCACCGCCTGGCGCGAGGACCCGTCCACCTTCCTGACGACCCTGGCGATGATGCGCTCGCGCCCGGAGCCGGTGTCCAGGCGGACGCACGAGGACGTGGTCGCCGCCGTCTGCGCGCGCCTTCCCGGGCTCCTGCGCGGATCCTTCCGGCGGCTCGTGGCCGACTACCGGCACGGGCACGTCATGCGGGAGGCCTCGGTGGTCGAGTTCGAGGAGCTGGGCGCCGTCGTCCGCCGGCTGGCGCTGGAGGCGGGGCGGCGCATGGCGGAGGCCGGGCTGATCGCCGAGCCCGAGCAGGTCCGCTGCCTCACCCTCGACGAGCTGCTGAGCTGGCTGCGCACGGGTGCCGTCGACGTCGACGTCGAGCGGCGCGTCCGAGCCCGGCCGCGCGCGCAGGCGGCGTGGAACGAGGGCCGGCAGGTCGAGTCCGCCCCCGGCGACGGGCTGATGGGGACCGCGGCCAGCCCGGGCGCGGCGACCGGCCCGGCGCGGGTGGTCGCCGGGCCCGCCGACTTCAAGCGGCTGAGGGAGGGCGACATCCTGGTGTGCCGGGCGACCGATCCGGCCTGGACCCCGCTGTTCGCCCTGGCCGCGGGGGTCGTGGCCGAGACCGGCGGCCGGCTCTCACACGCGGCCATTGTCGCCAGGGAGTACGGGATCCCGGCCGTGCTGGGCGTCCCCGGGGCGACCGCGCGCATCGCCGACGGCGCACGGATCAACGTGGACGGGACGGCGGGGCGGGTGGCGCATCTCTCCTGACAAGAGTGCGCCGGGCCGCGCCGCTCACAATGTCAGACACGAGTAGTACGCTCGAGCCATGCGTACGGTGACCAAACGGGAGCTCAACCAGAACACGGCCGCCGTCCTCCGGGAGGTCACGGCTGCCGGGGATGTCATCATCACCGAGCGGGGAGTGCCGCGGTGGCGGCTCAGCATCGTCACCGACGACGGTCCTCTGTCCCGCCTGGAGCGAGCCGGCCTGTACACGCCCCCGGCAACAGAACCGGCGCCCTGGCCCGCCGCGCCGGCCGGACCGTCCTACACCGCGGACCAGGTGGCCGCCCTGCTCGAGGACTCGCAAGGGGACCACTGATCAGTGGAGGTCATCTACCTGGACTCCTCGATCCTCACCATCGCCACCCACGACAGGACGATGACATCTGTCGCCCATCAGCTGGGCCTCGGGACGGTTGATCCTGTCACGCCCGGCAACCCGCCCCAGGGCTGAAGACTGCTCGTCGCCCGGGCCCGGCGGCTCCGGCGGCTCCGCGGCTCCCCTTCGTCGAGATCGGTTCACTTCCGCGCCGAGATCGGTCGTATTCCGCGTCGAGATCGGTTCACTTCCGCGCCGAGATCGGTTCACTTCCGCGCCGAGATCGGTCCGCGAGGCCTTGCGGGCGCCCGCGGGTCGCCTCTGGCGCCCCGGAGCCGGTCATCTCGGTGACTGTCCCGGGGCTGGGCGCGCGGGCGCGAGCCGTCAGCCCACCGTCGTGACGATCCTGGTGACCTGGCGGGGCGGCCCCTGGCGCTGAGCGGTGCTCCCCGAGGCCACCAGCCCGGCGCCGTCGTCGGCGAACCGGTACTCATGGGCGATGCGCGACCAGTCGCACCGCTCCACCGGCCGCCGCCTGATCTGCGCGAGCCACTTGCAGGCCCTGACGGCCTGATCCGTGACTGAACCGGTGAAGGTCTTCCGCGGGATCGTGCGGCTGCGGGACTCAAGGTTGAAGAACTGGTTGTGGAGGCGGCCGACGGTGGTGCGCGTCCCGTCGAAGTAGGCACCGACGGTCAGCACCACGCACTCCTCCGCGATCAGGTCGAACCAGGCTAGGCATCGCCCGTCCGCGGAGGGGCTGTCCATGCCCTGGTACCAGTCGTCGGGCGCCAGGCAGAGCCCCCTGAGGTCCGCCGGAAGGGCAGCGCGCACGACCGCGACCCATGAGGCCTCAACCGGCGCCAGTTGTTCAGTTGCGTCAACGCTCACGGGCGAAGTCTACTGTTCCCCGGTCGCCGCAGTCTTACCACTGAAGTGCGATCGACAGCATCCCTCGCAGGCCATCCGGATCGGAGGTGACCACAGCCTGGCTCCGCTCCCGGGCGAGCAGCGCGCCCGCGTCCAGAGCCAGGCCGGTGGCCCCGCCGTCGTCGGCGCCCAGACAGCGGGCTCACCTCCTGGGGACCGCGAACCAGGGACGGGCACCGGGGGCGAAGATGACTGCGGCGAACCCCAGGACGACCAGGGCCATGAGCACCGGGACGGTGAATCTGTGGTCACTCGCGATGGCATGGTTGGCGTCCGCGTAAACGGTGACCATCCGGTAGCCGTTGAATGCGACCACTGTGCAGGCGGCCAGCGCGGCGGCGACACCGCTCAGCACCCAGGCGCGCCGCAGGCCCATGAGCACCAGGGCGGTCAGGGCCAGCGCCCCCATGGCCACGAGGCCGATCGCCCCCAACGAGAACATGTCCTGGTAGGTGCTGATATCGCGGATATAGGTCCCGGCCGTGTTACTGGACATAATGTATGGACGGAACCAGAAGTACATGGTCGTGAAGTATTTGTCCTTGTCCGCAAGCCCGCCCAACGTGGTCAGCGTCATCACCAGGTTGACCACCTGCTCCAGGGCCACCAGGCACATGGTGCCGACCGCACCGATGCTCAGCAGGACGGGCACCGGACACCGGCCCGCGTCCCGGGGCCCCGCCAGGAGCAGGAGGACGCCGGCCGCGAACCGCAGGAGCAGGATGATCAGTCCTATGATCGCCGAGGGCAACCCCATGAGATTGTAGGAGAGGTCCGCCTGGTTGAACCCCAGGAAGTCCGGGTACATGCCGACCATGACGAGCGCCGACACCAGGACGAGACCGGTCGGGCGCCTGAGGGCGGCCAGGATGGCGCCGATGACCGCCGCAACCATGCCGGTACTGACCAGCTCGCCGACGATGACCATCGGAAGGGAGTCGCCGGGAAAGAGCTCACTGCCGTGGACCATGACCGTAAAGAGGTCGAGCACGTTGGGGACCAGAGAGATCAGAAGCAGGACGAGGGCGGTGACACTGGCCCAGATGCGCGGCCTCCCCGGAGGCGGAAGGACTCCCGGGGGCTGGAGGCCTCCCCGGGCCGGGAAGCCCGGCGCCACGGCCTGGCCGTAGGGCGGGGCCATGCCGGCGGGCGGCTGGGCGACCATGCCGGTGGGAGGGGCCATGCCGGCAGGCGGAGCCATGCCGGCAGGCGCCTGGGCGAACGTCCCGCCGGGCGAGGCCGGGCCGGCAGGCGGAGCCATGCCGGTGGGCGCCTGGGCGAACATCCCGCTGGGCGAGGCCGAGCCAGCAGGAGGGGCCACCCCGCCGGGCGAGACCGTACCGGCAGGAGGGGCCACCCCGCCGAGGGCCTGCCCCGAGGGCGGCTGCTGAGCCCCGGGCGCGCCGCGGGCGGACGACTGCCGGTCTGGCGCCTCGCCGTAAGGCAAGGCAGCAGACACGGGTGCAGACGAGCCTTCCGGGGGTTCCTGCCCCTCAGCCGGGGATGTCGTCATAGATCTCACCTCTCTGTGCGCGCCCGCATCGTCCGCGACCTGTCTCCCTGTGACCGGCTCGGAATGAGCCGACCTCCGGCAACGTCATGACGGCTTCGAACCATGGTCGCGCCCTGGCAACGGCATGTCCAGGTGGAGTACAGCCCATGTTCGTCGGAACAGGTACGAGCAGCTCCTCCGTAACGGCTCTCCTCAGCCGGCTCGCAGCCACCCGCCCCGGCCCGGTGCGGTCCCCAGGCTCCGACGGGGCACAGGCCGGGTCGGGAGTGCGGCGCAGCCTCCTTTCGCCGAGATCGGTCGTACTCCGGCTCGAAATCGGTTCGGCGCACCGGCCCTGCGCCGCTGGGTGCCGCAGTATCCCGGAAGCCGAGACGCCTGCCCAGACTCATGAACCGATCTCGACGCGGAAGTGAACCGATCTCGACGAGGGGCCCGCGCCTGTGGCGCTCGATACACTTCCCGGCATGCGCACCTTCTCGCACGGCTCGGCTCTCACCGAGGACGGCCTGACGCTGGACCTGGCCCCCGCGCTCACCCCCACCGGCCTGGTCGACCGGCCCGGGTTCTTCCACGGCTTCGCCGCGCATCCGGTCGTGGTCACCCGCTCGCTGCTGGTACTGGCCGATATCGCCTCCACCCGTTACTTCCGCCCCGCTCCCGTGGGCGTGCGCGACCCCATCCTCACGGCCGGCGGGGACCGCCTGCGAGCCGAGTGCTTCTCCGCCTGCAACGGGGTGCTGGCCCGCCTCGATCTCCTGGCCTCCGGACTCGACGGCGGTCAGATCGGCCACGGCACCACCAACGTCGACATCGGTCCGGCCATGCGGCGAGCCCTCGCCCGGGTGCCGCGCGGCGGGCTGCTGCACCTCGACGTCGGCACCGATCGGCTGCGCGCCTCCACTCCGGCCGAGTCGGTGGAGGAGCGCCACGTGCAGATGCCCGACCGCTGGGTGCGGGCCCTCGGCAACGCCGCCGAGCTGACGCAGCCCCTGGTCGAGCGGTTCAGCGTCGGCGCCGCCGGTGCGCGCCGCTTCGTGCAGACCCTTCCCCGCGCCGGCGCCGCACGCACGGACCAGGTGTGGCTGAGCGCCGCACGGGGGCAGCTGGTGACGAAGCCCCACCGCACGCCCGGAGGGGTGCGGCTGATGGGTACCCATCGCCTTGCCGCCGTCGCCCGGCTGCTGGCCCACCTGGAGGGCCTGACCGTCTACGCCCCTGCGGACGGCGACGGCGCCACCGCCCTGGAGCTCGCCCTGCCCGGAGCCCGCCTCACGCTCGTGCTCACCGTCGAGCCCTCCAGAGGGTTCTCCGGCGAGGGCTCCCTGCTGACGGCCCTGGCCGCACCGAATGTCGCCGAGGACGCCGACCTGCTCTCGGCGCTGCTGGCCTTCGACCCGCACATCGATGAGTCCCGTCTGGCCCGGGAGGCGAGCCTGCCCGAACCCCGGGTACGGGCGGCCCTGGCGGTGCTCGGCGGATCGGGACGGGTCGGCTGGGACAACCACGAGCAGGCCTGGTTCCATCGCGAGCTGCCCCACGACCCGAGCCGCGTCGAACGCGACAATCCCCGTCTGGTGGCGGCGCAGCGGCTCGTCGACGCCGGGGCCGTCACTCCCGACGGCGACCACTGGCTCGTGGCCGGCGGCGAGGCCGGATACCGCGTCCAGGGCGAGCTCCCGGACGAGGGCTGCACCTGCACCTGGTACCTGCGGCACGCCGGGTCCCGCGGCCCCTGCAAGCACGTCCTGGCGACCCGGCTGATCACCAGGGCGGAAAAGGCGACAGAGACGACAGAAAAGGCACGCGCATGAACATCAAGCAGGCGGCCGCCATCGACGTCTTCCGCGAGCTCGGCTGGGCCGGCACCACCTCCGAGCAGTGGCCGGCGCTTCCCATCGGCACATCCCAGCAGCAGCGCACCGTCCGCGACGGCCTGAGGTCGGGAGACTGGGAGGAGGCCGATCACGAGGCATTCTGCTTCCGCTCGGTCTTCCCCGAGGACATCGATCTTGTCGCGCTCCTGGCCTTCGCCATCCGGTGCGGTGTCACGGCCCGTCGGGCGGTATCGCTGCACTGGTCCAGACTCTTCAGCAACGACCTGGTCGTCGCGCTGCTCACCGAGCGTGGGACGACGTTCGCCGCCGAGTACATCGACCGGGAGTCGAGCGGCCATGACATCGCCGACGTGCGGGAGACCCCGCGGCACGCCAGCTCCTGGGTCCGGGTCGTCCGCGACCTGGGCCTGGAGCCGCCCCGCCGGCTGGGCTACGCCGTCGCCTGGACGACGCTGGCCCTGGGGGCCCTCAACGGCGAGAGCGACCCGCAGCCCTTCAGGGGCGAGGCGGAGGAGCACCTCAGCCTCGCCGTCGAGGTGCATCTGCCCCCGCACGGAGCCCTCGGTGACCTGCTGCACCTGGATCTGCTGCCCCGCGAGCGCCGCCTGAGCATCTGCCTGGCCGGGCTGGAGTCCGCATCGCGTCCCAGCGACCGCGCCGACTGGGGGCGCCTCCTGTCGGACCTGGAGATCACCGACGATGAGCTTCGCGAACACGCCGATCTTCTCCTGGGCGCCCTGGCCACCGGGGAGGGGCCGCTCCTGGAGGGCCTCGGGACCCGCTGCGCCGCGGCGCTGGGCGACGAGTACCTGCCCGACCTGCTGGTCATCACGGGGGCTGCCCGCACCCAGAAGGCGGCCAAGGCGCTCCTGAGGGCCCTGGGCCGCAGGCCCCGGCCCACCCCCGCGGACGTCGCCGGCCTCGAACCGCTGCTGGCCGACCTGCTGGCACGCGACGGCGCCATCGCCAAGGCGGCGCAGCGGCTGCACGAGGTCTGGGGCGTCGCCGCGCAGACCCCTGAGCACGACGTCGAGCCGCTGCCCTGGCTCCCGGTCCCGCCCGCCTGGCGGGTCCCGGCCTTCGACCCCGGTCCGGCCACCGCCGAGCACCTCACCGAGCTTGCCGCCGCGCTGGAGCGCTCCGAGGACCCGCTGGTGGCGGAGCGTTTCGTCGCCACGCTGCACGCCGTCGTGCGGCGCGACCCCGGGGAGGCGGAGCTGGCGCTGGGCGGGATCGACGGCGTCAACGCCCGCCACCGCCTGGGGCTCGATGTCTGCGCCGAGTGGCAGCGCCCTCTTGGGAAGGCCGCAGGTCATATGACGCAAGCGCGCGCCCGGGATCTCGGCCCCAGGCTGGCGGAGGTGCCCGCCGTCGTGTCCCTGCCGAGCCATGACGACCTCACCATCGACCCGGACGACCTCATCAAGCGGCTGCAGCAGTTCGACGAGGCGGGTGTCGCGGTGCCCGCCGGGGATCTCTGCTGGGCGCCGCTGCGCCTCGACACCACCGCCGTCACCGAGGACCTGATCGCACGCGCACGGAGGATCCGCGCCGCGGTGCGACTCGCCAACGGCTCTGTTCTGAGAGGCAGAGCTCAACCCCCATTCGGCCCCGCAGGCGACCTGAGTGCCGGCCAGGCGCTGGCCCAGCTGCTGGAGCACCCTCTGGTCGAGCCCTGGGACGATGACGAGGAGCGGCTGACCCGCACCAACCTGGCCGAGCAGCCCGGACTGGCCGGGTGGCCGATGGAGATGCAGCTCGACCGATGGGGGATCCACTGCTTGCTTCCATGCATGCCGAATCTCCTGATCCAGAGCGTTTACTTCGGGGAGAACACAGAAACCGCCGAGCAGGCCGCCAGGCACCGCCGCCCACTACCGCGTCGTACCACCGTCAACCTGCTCAGCGTTGCGGTCAGCGGCGAGGACCGCGCTGGGGCATTCGAAGCAGCCGTCGACGCCTGGAAGCGCGGCCTCTTGCTGCCCGAGCGCTTCCGGCCCCGCAGCCTCCCCGACCGGCTGGCGGCCTGGGCGGCCGTGATGAGCGACCTGGCCGAGGCGGGGGCGCTCGCGCTGTCCTGGCGGGTGCTCGACGAGCTGCTGGCTCTGGCCGCCGTCGAGCCCCGGCTGCCCGCGGGTACGAAGGAGCTGGTGGCGGCGACGTCGCGCCTGACCGGCTCGGTGCTGGCCGCCGTCGAGGCCGGGAGCGCCCCCGCCGCGGCACTGGAGCAGCCCGGGCTCCGAGCGGTCGCCGGGCGCGGTGGCAGCTCCGAGGCGGCGAGGCTGGCCCGGGAGGCGGTCGGCCGACTGCCGCGGCCGAACGATCCGGAGCCTGCCGGGACGACGATCCGCCCCTGGCGCTACGCGGACGTCTGGAACGGGGACCCCGCTTGGAAGCCGATCGACGACGGAATCTCGGTCAAGGTGCTCGAGGTCAAGGAGCGGACGACGCTGCTGCTGACTACCGCAGACGGAACCCGTTACACGACGACCACCGGCTGGATCCATGACCTTAAGAACGAGCGGCAGCGCGGGTGCATCCGTGTGGATTCGAGGACCGAGGCCTGGCTGTGGTGGGACCCGAGAAGGAAGAGGCTGCGAGTCAGCGACGAGCGGGGCAACAACTCCAGGAGCAAGGGGCCGCTGAGCAACGGGCTGGCGGCTGTGGCCGTGGCCTCGTGCAGCGGCCACAACGGCGACTACTGGCTGGGGGAGCTCCTGCGGACCGACACGCTGGCCCCGGCCGCCGTCGCCTCGGCAATGCCGTCGCTCCTGCCTAGGCTGGCGACGCCACTGCTGCGGGGCGTTGAGAAGAATCAGGAGCACTGCCACGTGCTGTGGCCGATTATTACCGAGGCTATCGCCTACGCCGGCGCTCAGAAGACCCCGCCCCGATGGACCCCGCGGGCGCTGACCCTGGCGCTGCAGATCGCACCAGTGCTGCAGGAGGCCGCCCGCCGGGGCAAGATCGCCCCGGTCGGCTGGGAGGGCCTGGACTCCCTCGTCTCCGCGCGGGGCAAGAGCGGTGAGCGGGCTCGGCGGCTGCGCGCCCTGATCGCGGACTCGGCGGTCGCGTGAGTCCCGAAACAGCGTCTTGACACTCTAGGCTCGCCATATGTCTTGGGATTCCCAGTCTGCCGCCGCGCTCATCACCGCCCTGAGGCGGAGGCGCCACGACCTCACCGAGGTGGAGGTCAAGAGCGCCGCCGCCGGCGTCCCCGCACTGGGGCCTACTTTGTGCGCCTTCGGAAACATGCCGGAGGGCGGCACGATCATCCTGGGGCTGGACGAGTCCCGCGGTTTCGCACCCGTCGGCCTGACGGAGGCCTCCGCGCTGGAGCAGGCCGTGGCCGCGCAGGCCCGCTCCAGTATCGCCCCGCCGGTCCAGGTCGGCTTCACCGAGATGGAGGTCGATGGCTCCAACACGCTCTTCGTGGATGTCGCCGGGCTGCCGCTGGCGGACCGCCCCTGCACCTACCAGGGGCGCGCCTACCTGCGGCAGGCCGACGGCGACTACGAGATGAGCGAGCAGGAGCGCGCCCAGATCGAGATCCTCAAGCTCACCAGCCGCACGCGCCCGCACGACGACGCCGCACCGGTCGACGGCTCAGGCCTGGCCGATCTGGATCCCGACCTGCGTGCGACGTATGCGGAGCTGGTCCGGCGCACCTCAAGACGTCTCCAGGGCATCGGCGAGGAAGTGCTGCTGCGCCGCACCGGCGTCCTGGAGGCGCATGGCGACCGGCTGACGCTGGCGGGGCTCTACGCGCTGGGCGAGTACCCGCAGCAGTTCATCCCGTCCCTGAGCATCACGGCGGCCGTCCACCTGCCGCGCAGCAGCGGGTCCAGGCTGCGCGACCTCGCACACCTGAGCGGGCCGCTGCCCGTGCTGCTGGAGGATGCCATGGCGTGGGTCGAGCGGAACACGAGCGGCACGGTGACGTACCGGGAGGACGGGCACGCTATCGATGTGCCTGAGATTCCTATGCCCGCCGTGCGCGAGCTCATTGCGAACGCGTTGGTCCACCGCAGCCTCAGCCCCACGACCCATGGCAGGCGCGTGGACATCCGGCTCAGCCGGGACCGGCTCGTCATTGCGAGTCCCGGCGGCCTGTACGCCGTCACCACCTCCCAGCTGGGGCATCCGGGCGGCCGGTCCGCCCCGAACGAGTTCCTCTACGCCATCTGCCAGAACCTCCGCGGCCCTGACGGCTTTCGCGTCGTCGAGGGGGAGGGCGGCGGAATTATGGAGGTTCGCGAGGAGCTGCGCGGGCACGGGCTTCCGGCACCTGACTTCTACGACACGGGAGTGACGTTCACGGCCGTGGTCCACCGGCCGCGTCCCGAGGCCGGCGAGAGGACGACGGCGCCACGCGTGGTCCTCACCCCGCAGTCGCCGGGAGGCCCAGGCGAGACCGCCGGCTGCTGACGCCCCGTGACACTCCCGCGCATCTGCGGTCTCTCGGCCCCGGGTGACAGGCGACATCAGAGTCCCGTCGACGGCGTCGGAAGGCGCGATCGCACATGCGGCTCGTGGTGGCGCGATGGCGCAGGCCGGCGCGGACCCGGCCGGTGGGTACGCCGGCTCAGCGGCCGGCCTCGTAGGCCTCGATCTCGCCGACCTTCGGGCCGTAGCTGCCGGCGGGGTCGTGGCGCAGGTCGAGCCAGAGGTCGATCAGGGCCCAGGCGGCGGGGGCGGCGATGACGTTCTGCCCCATGCACAGGATCTGGGCGTCGTAGTTCTCCACCGAGCCGCGCACGGTGACGAGGTCGTGGGCGGTGGCGGCGCGCACGCCCCTGACCTTGCAGGCGGCGATGGCGGTGCCGACGCCGGTGCCGCACACGAGGATGCCGCGGTCTGCCCGCCCCTCGGCGACGGCCCGACCCGCGCGGAAGGAGACCTGCGGATAGGTGGTGCCGGACTCGGAGGGGTCGGACGGGTCAGAGACATCAATGACGGCGCTGACGCGCTCGTCGTTCTCCAGGTGCTTCTTGAGCGCGTCCTTGAGGACCGCGCCATTGCCGGGGGCGCCGATGACGATTCGCATGTCCTCAAGTCTCTCAGGTCTCGCCGCAGCGGGAGTCCAGCCGGGCATGGGTGTCCGATCCGGGATAAAGGCGGATCCGGACCGATCTCGGTGCGGAAGTGAACCGATCTCGGCGAGAGGCGCGGGGCCCGGCCCCGCGCAGTGGCGCTGCGCCCGCTCAGCCCTCCTGAGAGGCCGAAAGAGACGACGGCGCCGCGGCCCCCTCCCCTGCTCCCGCCACGAGCCGGGGACGACGCCGAGTGACCAGCATGACCGCGAGGAACACCAGGCCGTCCACCACGGCCATGGTCGAGGATGTTGCCAGGTCCGCCTGGAGCGCCACCCAGAAGCCCAGCAGCGCCGAGAGCGCCGCGATCGCCAGGCTCAGGAGGATCGTCCCGGGCAGGGTGCGGGCCAGCAGCAGCGCCGTGGCCGGGGGGATCGTCATGAGAGCCACCACCAGGATCGCCCCGGCCGCGTCGAAGGCGACCACCACCGTCAGGGAGACCAGCGCCATGAGCCCCAGGTCCGTGCTCCGCACCGGCAGCCCCATGGTGCGGGCGGTGACGCGGTCGAAGGTGGAGAGCTTGAGGGTGCGGAAGCAGACCAGCACGTAGACGGCGGTGACGGCGAGCACACCGAGTAGCCGCCACATGGTGCGCGGCCCCAGGTCGATGGCGCCGTCGGCGACCAGCACGTGCTCGGGGGCCAGCGCCATGAGGTTGAGGTCCCCGGTCAGCACCGTGTCCTCGCTGATGTGCACCTTGGACAGGGTGGTGGACAGCAGGATGACCCCCAGGGCGAACAGTGCCGGGAAGACCAGCCCCTGATCGGCGTCGCCGGTGACCAGCCCGCCGGCTCGCAGGCGCTCGGCGCCCAGGACCACGAGCAGCCCCGTGGCGGAGGCCGCCACCACCATGAGGGGCGAGTGGGTGGTGCCCGACAGGATGGCCCCGATGACGATCCCGGGCAGGACCGCGTGCGACATGGCCTCCACGAGCATCGCCTGGTGGCGCAGCACCAGGAAGGTTCCGGGAAGGGCGCAGGTGACGGCGGTGACGACCGCCAGGAGCGCGACGGCGGCGATGAACGGCATCAGGCCCCCTCCCCCTTCGCCTGGGCCAGGAGCCGACGGCGCTGGGCGCGCAGGGCCCGGCGCCGCTGCAGCACGGAGCGCTCCGGGGCGGCCAGCAGCGAGACGGCGAGCGTCGCGGCCAGCACCAGCACGACGACGGGGCCGGTGGGCACCTTGCCGAGGTTGACCGCCAGGCCGGAGCCCACAGCACCGGACAGGGCTCCGATCACGCCGGAGAGGGTCACCATCGACCACAGCCGGTGCGTCCACTGGCGGGCCGCGGCTGCGGGCATAATGGCGAAGGCGATCATGAGGATGAGCCCGACGGCCTTGATGCCGATGACCACGGCGACCGTGGCCGTGCCCAGGAGCAGGGGGCTGAGGACGGAGGGCGAGAACCCCATGGTGCGGCACAGGGTTGGGTCGAAGGTGAAGACCTTGAGCTCCTTCCAGGCCAGGAGGACCACCAGCAGGGCCGCGGTGCCGAAACCGCCGATGGTCGCCAGGTCGGCGCTGGTGAGGGTGGAGGCGTTGCCGAACATGTAGTGGCTGATGCCGCCCCGGTTGGGCAGGCAGGAGTGGACGATAATGCGCAGCAGCACCATGCCGGAGCCGTAGAACAGCGCCAGGCAGATGGTCATGGCGGCGTCCATGCCCACCCGCGAGTGGCGGGCGATCCAGTTGGCCAGCAGGACGGCGCAGGTCGAGGCGATGATCGAGCCGATGGTCAGCACCAGCATGGAGCGTCCGTCCACGCTCAGCACGGCAGTGGCCATGATGAAGGAGCCGGCCACCCCCAGGGTGGCGGCGTGCCCGATAATGTCGGAGACCAGGGACTGCTTGTGCAGGTAGAGGAATGAGCCCAGGGCCCCGGAGGCTGCGCCGACGGCGGCGGTCCCCAGGAGCATGGTGCGGAAGGTGTAGCTCGACAGCATCTGGCCGAGCCCGACCGCCTCGGGAAGCACGGCGGCGACGCTCACTCGTCCTCCTGGGGGTTCAGGGCCTCGTCGACCAGCCCGTAGGCCCGGTGCAGGTGCTCGGTGGTGAAGGACTCCTCCAGGGGGCCCGCACTGACCAGGGACCCCTCCGACAGGAGCAGGGAGTGGGTGCACAGGCGCCGCACCGTGGACAGGTCGTGGTGGACGATCACAATGGTCTTGCCCTTCTGCCGCAGGGAGTCCAGCACGCCGGCGATGGCCCGCTCCGAGGCGACGTCGACACCGGCGAAGGGCTCGTCCATGAGGTAGAGGTCGGGCTCCTGGGCAAGGGTGCGCGCCACGAAGGTGCGCTGCTTCTGCCCGCCGGAGAGCTGGGAGATCTGCCGTTCGGCCAGGTCGGAGATGCCGGCCGCCTCCAGGGCCTTCTCGACGACGGCGCGCTGGTCCGCCCCGGGGCGGCGCCACCAGCCGAGGCGCCCGTAGGTGCCCATGGAGACGACGTCGCGCACCGTGGTGGGGAAGTCCCAGTCGACCTCGGCGGTCTGGGGCATGTAGGCCACGCGGCGACGGGAGCGCGCGAGGTCCCGGCCGAAAAGGCGGACGTCGCCCGACAGGGTGGGGACCAGCCCCATGACCGCCTTCAGGAGCGTGGACTTCCCGGCGCCGTTGGGCCCCAGGATCGCCATGACGGCGCCGGGGGGCACGCTCACGGTGACGTTCTTCACCGCCAGGCGGTCGTGGTAGGCCACGCTCAGGCCGGTCACCTGGCAGGGGATGTTCTCATCGTGCATGGAGATGCTCAGCGCGGTGCGCGGGCGGGTCGCCGGCTCACTTGGCGGCCAGGGCGGCGACGATGGTCTCGGCGTTGTACGCGAAGACGCCCAGGTAGGTGTCCACGGGAGCCTGCTCGCCCAGGGAGTCGGCGTACAGCGGCTTGTCGGAGACCTCCACGTTCCAGCCCTTGGCCACCACCGCCTCCTTGAGGTGGTTGATGGCCTCGGGGTTCTTGAGGTTGTCCTGGAAGATGGTGGGGACCTTCTTCTCCGCGATGAAGGCGGCGAGCTCATCGATCTCGCTGGCGGAGATCTCGGACTCCGAGGAGACGAAGTCGGTGGCGCGGATCTCGATGTCATAGGTCTTCCCCAGGTAGTTGAAGGCGTCGTGGCCGGTGACCAGCACGCGCCGCTCCTTGGGAATGGTGTCGAACTTGGTCTGGGCGTCGGTCTTGGCCTGGTCGATCTGCGCGTTGTAGGACTCGCCGTTGGCCTTGTAGGTGTCGGCGTTGGCCGAGTCGATCTCGGCGATCTTCTCCGCGCAGGCGGTGACGACGTACTTCCAGTTGTCGGGCGAGTTCCACACGTGCGGGTCGTGGCCCTCGACCTTGCCGTCCTCCTCCCAGGGCAGGAGCATGTCCTCAGGGATGGCCTCGGCGGCGGCGACCTGCTTGTCGCCGAGCTGATCGAGCTGGTCCATCATCTTGTGCTCCATGTCGTGGCCGGTCCACAGCACGACGTCGGCCTGCTCGATGGCCTGGGTGTCGCTGGTGGTCAGCTCCTGGGTGTGGGGGTCCCCTCCGGGGCCGACGAGCACGGTAATGGTCGCGTCGGGGGCGATGTTCTTCGCCGCGTCGCCGAGGTAGCCGGTGGTGGCCACGATCGTCAGGCCCCCGGAGTCCTCGGCGCCGTCCTTCGAGCCGCTCGTGGAGCAGGCGGCGAGGGCGGCTCCGGCCAGGGCGGTGGCCGAGACGATCGCGGAACGGCGGGAGATCAGCATTGAGGTCCTCCGAGTAGACGTGAAGTAAGGCGAGGGCAACCCTAGCCACACAAAGACGATAATGACAATGGTCCTCACGCCCGAAGGCATGGGGCGTTGGCAACAAGTTGCACGCGCACCAAGCCAGCCGCGGCACGGGCACCGGGCGGGCGCTCACAGCGCGAGAAGGCCGGACCCCAGGGCGACCGTTGGAGTCATGCGGCTCCTCCGGGAGGCGCGGGCGCGCCGGGACGGACGTCCATGATCACGACCGAGTAGTTGTCGCGACAGGACTCGTGGACCGCGTCCGCGAGACGCCGAGCCGTGGCGTCCGCCTCGTCCTCGCGCAGGAGTATCGCCCTCATCTCCTGAGAGTCAACGGCCTCGTGGACTCCGTCCGAGCACAGCATGTACCGGGTTGTCGCCGTCTCCGCGTGCGGAAGCTCCAGCCAGTGGATGTCGAGCGCCCGGGGAGGGCCGCCGAGGGACTGGGTGACGACGTTCTCGCCGAGAGCCGGGTCGTGGTCGTCGACGCTGATCTGGCTGACATAGCCGTCGGCGACCTGGTAGCAGCGGCAGTCCCCCACGTTGGCGACCACCGCCCGCTCCCCTCCTGCGAGGATCAGGGCGGCGGTCGCCCCCATGCCGGGCAGGTCCCAGGCACGCCCGGCGGCCTCGATCCTGTCCGAGACCGCCTCGATCTCCGCCGTCAGCGCCGCCTCGCTCCTGTTGGCCGGGTCGAGGCGGGCCAGGTCCATGGCGGCGACGCCGGCCGCGCACTCCCCTCCCGCGTGGCCGCCCATGCCGTCCACGACGGCGCACAGCACCCAGGCGGGTGCGGGCAGGACGTGGCGGGCGCGGACCTCGGCCCCCGGGGCGAGCGCGGCCGCCCCCAGCACGACGACGGCGTCCTCGTGGCTCTCCCTGCCGCCCATCCGCGTCAGGCCCGCGCAGCTGACCGACCACATCGGCCCGAACGCGCCCCGCCCAGTGCCGGTGCCCGCCGCGCCGGCCCCGTCCGGGGCGCCGGTGGGACCGGCGTCATCTCTTCCCGCGCTCATGAGGCCATCCCGATCACCCAGCCGATAATGATCTTCACGAGGTTGAGCGGATAGGCGAGGAACACGAGAAGACCGAGAAGAGGCCCGATAACCGCGGCCGCAATACCCAAAGGAGGTCGCACCCGGGCCAGGGGAGCCGCCGTGAGGTGAAGAATGTTGCACACAATCGCCAGAGCGACCACCATTCCTGGCGCTCCCCCGATGCCGAGAGTATCGACGTGCAGCGGGGTCACCCGGGCCGATGCCGCCTCAGCGCTCCGGAGGAAGGGCTCGGAAGGCGAGAGGGGGGAGAGGAGGAGCACCCCGATCCCGCTGGCCGCGCCCAGCCCGGTCAGCAGCAGGCGCGCCCCCGCCCGCTTGGTAATGGTCTGACTGGCCCTGTTTTCCGGGTAGCGCGGAGAATCCGCCCTCGAGATGAGCCAGTCCAGGACCGTTGCGACCATCATGGCCACGCCGAAGGACCAGGGCATGACCCAAAGCATCCCGTAGGCGAAGAAGTCGGGAGCGTATGCGGTGAATCGCAGGCAGCCCCATAATCCAATGCTGAGACCAATGCCCCCGACCGGATACCGGCAGCCGCCTCTGGGACTGTCCAGGAACCAGTCGAGCAGGCAGGCCAGGGCCACGGTGACACTGCACGCCTCGAGCACCGGGAGCGTGTTCGGCCACCACAGTCCCCAGTTCGGCTCATGGGGGTGGGAGACCGCCGCTGTCAATGACGTCCCGGCGAATGCGCTGTAGGCCAGGCTCGTCGGAATGCGCAAGCACAGCTGCCTGACCAGGGCCCGACGACGGCGGTTCCTGCGGTCCTGCGCGGCGGAGGCCCGAGCGGCGGCCTCCCGGCGTCGGCGCTCCTCCTCCTCGCGCCGTCTGCGGCTGGCCTCCTCCGCCTCCTGGCGGGCCCTGCGGGCCCGGTTGTCCGCGGTCACCGCGCTGATGACGGCCGCGGCCGGGATCACGAGGCCGAGGTCTCCCGGAGCCGAGCGCAGGACGCGCGCCGCGAGGTCCTCGGCCCAGGGGGCGCCGGCGGTGTCCCCCCTCGACGACGGCCGCCATCGCCTTCAGGATCTGCTCGCGGCGGATGCCCGTGAGCCACCGGTGGCACTGGTCGGTCTCCCCGGCTGCGTCGGGGGTCCAGCTGTTCGCCGCGCGGATCGCACGGTCGAGGGAGGCGTCGGTGACCTCCCTGCCCTGGAACATGAGAGGGCCGCCGGGATCCAGCGCGGCCTGGAGGCGGATGAGGCGGGCCCCGCCCGAGGTCTCCAGCCTCAGCTCCCGCACGACGTCGTCCCCTCCGGGGCGGGTGCGCAGCCACTCCTCCAGGCCGGGGTCCACGCGACCGGCCAGGAGGTCCCCGGCCGCCTGCCAGTCACGGCGCATGGCCTCGACGAGCTCCGGGCCAGTGCGCACGGGGTGCCCGTTGAACACGTAGCGCAGCTCCCGGCTCTCCGGCGCCCGGCAGTCCCGGACGGGCGTGGTCCGCACCGTCGCCCCTCAGGCATCGGTCGGCAGGAGGCCGGCGGTGAAGGAGTCGTCCGCCTTCCGAAGCTGCTGCTGCGCCTTGCGCTTGGCGAGCAGCTCGTCCAAGAAGCTGGTGTCCGCCCCGCCGCCCCGGGCCTGCGAGTGGCCGGAGTCCGACGTCCGGGAGGAGGCGCCTGCGAGGTCCGCGCGGCCGGCGGCGCACTCGCGGATGGCGGCATCGACGTCGTCGCCGCCCAGGAAGCCGATGTCGCCCAGGCCGAGATGCCGTCGAGCGGCGCGGCGTTCGACGATCCGACGATTGCGCCCGGCCGCCCCGGGGCGCTCGCGGCTGAGGGCGTCGGCGCGCTCGTTGTGGTCGACGACGAGGGTGAAGGCCTGCGTCTGCCCGGTCGGGGTGGCCAGGGTGGTGGCGACGTGCATATTGGGCAGGCGGCTGAGGGACCCGCCCGCCCAGGTGCCGATGCGCGCCTCGACGCGCACGGCGTCCCGGATGGAGGAGCGCATCCCCATGACGGTGGAGGCGTTGGCCTCCAGGGAGCCGGCGAGCTCCGTCGAGAGCTGCCCCATGTGCTGGTGGGCCAGCAGGACGCCTACGCCGAACTTGCGCCCCTCGGCGAGGAGCTCGGGAAGGCCCCCGGCCCGGAAGAGCTGCGCCTCGTCGATGACGAGGAGGTGGGGGCGGCGCCTTCTGCGGACGGCCATGGCCAGGGCGTGCTCCATGATCCAGGTCATGCCGATGAAGGCGGCCTGGTCCTGGCCGATGCGGGGCGCGGCCAGGTCGACGAGGAGCACCTCGCCGCGGTCCATGACGCCCTGGACGTCGATCGCCTCGCAGCCGGAGCCGAAGGCGGCTCGCATGGCGGGCGAGCGCAGGACGCGGTCGAACTTGGAGTTGACCCAGGCGAGCATGTCCGAGAGCTCGTTGGAGTGGTTTCCAGCGAGCTCGGTCCCGAGCTCTCGCGCCAGGCGCGGGTCTGTGCGGCGGATCGCGCGGGCGACGACGGCGATGCGCTCCTTGCTCGCCAGCAGCTCCGGAACCAGGCTGATGGTGGCGCGGTCCCCGAACAGGGCCCTGGCGGCCCCCATGGTCTGACGAAAGATGCGTTCGAAACGCGGGCCGATAATACCGGTGCGGTTGGGGTCGAAGATCGCGTAGAGGACCTCGAGGACCTCCCCGACCATGGTCTCGAAGTCGCGCCCCGCGAAGGGGTTGACCGGGGTGGGCCGGTCCAGGTCGGCGGTGCGGACCAAGTGGGTGCGGGCAGCACCGCCGTCGGGCAGCTCGTCCACGCAGCGGCTCACGAGGGTGCCGTGAGGATCGATGACCGTCACTCCCAGGCCGTGCTCGACGGCCTGGGCGACGGCGCACGCCAGGAGAGTGGACTTGCCCGCACCGGAGGCCCCGAGCAGGTGGACGTGCTGGCACAGCTGCTCCAGGCCGATGCGCACGTCGGTGCGCGAGCCGATGGAGTCCAGGGCGGTCCCCAGACGCAGCCCCTCGGCGGGGACCGCGTCGATGAGCGGGACCACCGGCGTCGTCGGCATGACGCAGCGGATGCCGATGACACCGGTCTGCTCGCCCGGCACGGGGAGGCGCACCAGGCCGCGGGCCATGCCGCGCGGTACGGCCCGGCCCTGCAGGGTGCGCCGGCTGCCCGCCCACACCTCCTCGGCGTCCTCGTCGGCGGGCAGCGGGATGATCTCGAGGTCGCTGGCCCAGCTGTCAAGGGCGACGGCGACGCGCGCCGGGATGTCGTCGTCGAGGTCTGTGCCCAGGAGGAAGCGCATGCGCACGGGGACGCCGACGTACTCCATCATCGTCTCGGCGCCGGCCCTCCCCTCGGTGGCCAGCGCGGTCTCCTGGAGCATCCAGGTCTCGGCGGAGCCGGCCGGGGCGAGGTGGATGCGCAGGGTCGCGCCCGTACTGCGCAGGGCGCGGGTCATGACGAGCGCCGAGCTCGCCGCGGGGTTGGGCCAGGTGCCCAGGGGGCGCCGGGTCCAGGCCCGGTCGGCGTCGGGCGGGGACTGGGTGAGGACGGACGCGTCCATGCCGGGCCGGACACCGCCCGCCCCTGCTCCCGGTGCGAGGCAGGGCGAGTAGCGGGCGACGGCGGCGACGACCTCGCGCAGGACGCTGGGGGCGGGCGGCCCCTCGCCCGGGGCGGCCTCCTCCCACTCGTGGACTCCCTCGGAGCACCAGGCGAGGTCCTGGGCGAGGGTGGGCCTGGCCCCGACGGCGTCCACGCGAACCCGGACCTCGCCGTCGCGCTCGGCGCTCAGGGTCAGGGTGATGCGGGCGTCGGGCCCCTGGCGGGCGACGACGCCGAGGAGTCGGTCGGTGAAGACCTGGCCCGCCAGGCCGGGGTCGGGGCAGCGCAGGGCCTGCCGCAGGGCGAGTCCGAGGCGCTCGGGCTTCTCGGGCCCGCCGCGCTGAGTTTCAGGACGGTTGTCGATGGGGCTCAAGGCAGTTCTCCTTCGCGGTTGAGGATGCGTCGCACGCTGCGCGCCCGGGGGCGCAGCAGCTGCTCACCGGCGGGCGGGGCGGTCGGGGCCGGCCGGGGAGCTCGTCGGCCGGGGAGCTCGGCGATGAGGCGGGCGGCGACGGCGTCGAGGAGCTCGGCCTCGGTGGAGCTGACGACGTCGCGGTAGTCGGGACGGTGACGCTGGAGCCAGTCAACGAGGAGCTCTGCGCGTCTGTTTGACGGACAGGGGCCGGGGCGCTCCTGGCCAGGCGATGACGCGAGCGGGCCGAGATCCCGCCTGAGGGGTGCAAGGGCTCTACCGAAAGGCGGCTCTCACGCAGGCTTTCTGGCGGCCGGGCGCCTGGGCAGCAGGCGGGCGATCGCGAATGCCTTGATCAGGTGCGGGGATGCCTGACAGGCCGGCCTGCGGCCATTGGGCCTTGAGAGGGGCGGCGAGCTCGCCAGACCCGTTGCCTTCGGCCGCTCAGGCAGGCTCTGCACCGGCGGCCGAGCCGACAGAGTCGAGCGGGCCCGCCTATCGGAGGCCTTGTCGTCCCGACCCCACCAGGCGGTCCGGCCCGGCAGCAGCGCGGAGGAGGCGAGCCGTGAGAGGGCCGCGCGGGCGCCGTCGTCGGCCCATCTGCGCAGGATGACCAGGGCGATCAGGGTCGCAGCCCCGAGAGCCGGCCCCAGGACCGGCACCGGCAGGAGAGAGACCCCGACGGCCGCGTCGCGGGCGAGCCTGAGCCCATCATGGCCTCCGGCCCGCTCAAGCGGAAACCGCGCCAGAGCCAGGACCAGGACCAGCTGGAGAATGCACAGCCCCGCCCGGAGGGCCATGGGAAGATTCATCATCGCGGCCTCCTGCACGTCGGCCCGTTGTCGACCTCGGCCACGAGGATCTCCACAGCCGGCAGGAGAACCAGGTCGTGGAAGGAGCGGATCAGGGCCAGCCGGGCCCGGGCGGCCTCCGATCCGGCGTCGGCGCGTCCCGGCCCTCGCCCCGGCCCGCCGCCTAGCAGGGAGGCAAGTCGGCTGAGGAGGCCGTGCTCCTTCACGGCCAGCATCCACCCCGTGTTGAGCCTCGACCCGACGGGGTCGGCGCGGACCTCGAAGACATGGGGCCGACGACGCCGCCCGCCGTCGCGGAACCGGACGGGGGCCTGGAGCCGCAGCCGGCCGCCCGAGTCGACGACGTCGAAGCCCAGGCCGAGCCCGCTGCGGCGCTCCAGCTCCAGGACCGTGCCGAGAAAGGACTCGGCGAGGTGGGACGCCCCTGGGATCATCAAGTCGTCCTCGTCAACGGGGACCGTGCGCATGGCAGCACTCCTTGCGGTGACGGCCCGCCCCGGCGACGGGCCTCACTACATCTGACGGAAGCGGTCCCCACCGTCGCCGTGGATCACCCCGCCGCCCCAGGTCCTCCGCACGCCCGGCCTGCCCGGCGCGGCGCCTCCTTCCCTGTGCCCGGCCCGCCCGGCACGGCGCCTCCTTCCCTGTGCCCGGCCCGCCCGGCGCGGCGCCTCCTTCCCTGTGCCCGGCCCGCCCGGCGCCCTGACCGGGTGCAGCCGTGCCGGCAGCATCCGACCGGTGCAGGGGGCTGCCTCGGTCGCGCACAATGTGCTGAAATACGGCTCAGCAGGTGACCACCGTGGGGAGGCGACGATGACGGGTGAGCAGGACGAAGAGCCACGGCGCGCGGCGTACGACGCGTTCACCGCGGCCCACAGCCTTGGAGCCGAGGGGCGTCACGAGGAGGCCGTGACCGCCTACCGGCAGGCCCTGGATCTTTATCGCGGCCTGCCGGACAGCGAGCAGCAGCAGGCCGGCTGCCTGCACGACATCGGCGTCGCCCTCCGCGCGATGGGAAACGACGAAGAGGCTGTGGTCGCCTACCGGCAGGCCGCGGACCTTTACCGCTGCCTGTCGGGCAACGAGCGCGACCAAGCCGACTGCCTGTACCACGTCGCCGATATCCTGGACACGACAGGGCGACAAGAAGAGGCTGCGTCCGATTACCGGCGGGCCCTGGATCTCTATCGCGGCCTGCCGGACTGCGAGCACAATCAGGCCAGATGCCTGCGCAACATCGGCGTCGCCCTGTATGCGGCAGGACGCTATGAGGACGCTATGACCGCTTACCGGGAGGAGCTGGATCTTTATCGCGGCCTGCCGGACAGCGAGCAGAACCAGGCCAGCTGCCTGTACAACATCGCCATAACCCTGGGCGACATGGGCCAGCACGAGGAGGCCGTGGCCGCTTACCGGCAGGCCCTGGACCTCTATCGCGGTCTGCCGGATACCGAGTACGATCAGGCCGACTGCCTGAACGACATCGCCAATATCCTCAGGAAGACAGAGCAGTACGAGGAGGCCGTGGCCGTCTGCCAGCAGGCCCTGGATCTTTATCGCGGCCTGCCGGGCACCGAGCAGCAGCAGGCCAACACCCTGTTCAATGTTGGCCTCATTCTGGGAGATACCGACCGCGAGGAGGAAGCACTAACCGCCTGCCGGCAGGCCCTGGATCTCTATCGCGGCCTGCCGGACAGCGAGCAGCAGCAGGCCAGCTGCCTGTACAACATCGGCGTCGCCCTGTATGCAGCAGGACGCTATGAGGACGCTATGACCGCCAACCAGCAGGAGCTGGATCTCTACCGCGGTCTGCAGGACGGCGAGCAGCAGGCCAACTGCCTGCGCAATACCGCAGTCATCCTCCGCACGATGGGAGATGATGAGGAGGCCGTGGCCGCTTACCGGCAGGCCCTGAGCCTCTATCGTGGCCTGCCGGACAGCGAGCAGGACCAGGCCGACTGCCTGGCCAATATCGTCAGCCTCCTGGAAAAGACAGGGCAGCGTAAAGAGGCTCTGGCGATCTACCGGCAGGCCCTGGACCTCTATCGCGGCCTGCCGGACAGCGAGCAGCAGCAGGCCAACTGCCTGTACAACATCGGCGTCGCCCTGGGCGCGGCGGAACGGTATGACGAGGCCGCAGCCGCTTACCAGCAGGCTCTGAGCCTCTATCGCGGCCTGCCGGACAGCGAGCAGGACCAGGCCAGCACCCTGTTCAACGCCGGCGTCACTCTGGACGAGGCGGAACGATATGACCAGGCCCTGGCCTCATACCGGCAGGCCCTGGACCTCTATCGCGGCCTGCCGGACAGCGAGCAGGAGCAGGCCGGCTGCCTGTACAACACTGGCAACGTTCTACACAAGACGGAACGCCACGAGGAGGCCCTGGCCTCCTATCAAGATGCGCTCGCCATTTTCCGCAAGGCAGACGGCACTCAGTACCAGCAAGCCATTTGCCTGAACAACACTGCCACCACCCTGGAAAGGATGGGTCGGTACGAGGAGGCACTGACCGCCTATCACAGCGCCTTAAAACTCGACCGCAGCCTGCCGGACAATGAGCAGCAGCAAGCAGAGTGCCTTTTTAATATCGGCAACTCCCTGTACGCGATGGAACGCCACGAGGAGGCCCTGGCCTCCTATCAAGATGCGCTCACCCTCTTTCTCCAGGTGGGCGACACCCCGCACCAGGCCATCTGTCTGATCAATATTGCCAATGCCTTGTACGCGGCGGGACGGCACGAAGAATCGCTCGCCTCTCTTCGAGAGGCACTCGGGGTCTATCGGCAGGCGGACGGCACCGAGCAGGATCAGGTTGACTGCCTGAGTCTCATCGGCGACCTCCTGAACCATGGGGCGCCACAAGGAGGCCCAGGACGCCTATCAACAAGCACAAGATCACCATCGTTAGTCCAACCGTTCTCCAGATCGGCAAGATGAAGTGCCACCATCCCAGGAAGCAGTGGGATTCTTGCCCGAGACGGACGACACTGAGCACCTGGAAGTCTATCGGGAGGCCCTAGCATCCGACATCTCTGGAGAGACCGCTGCGGGCAACCGATTACCGCGCATCCTCTTCATGCGACCCCGTTGCGTCCCGGAGTTCCCTCATAGCCTCCTCCAACTTCTCCAGGCAGTCGCTCTGGCCCTCTTGACCATCTCCGACCCGCCGGTAGAACTCCAGGGCCTCTCCCCATGAAGCGAGCGCCTCCGCGTATCGGTCCAGCATCACCTGAGCTTTGCCGATACTGACCAGGCAGTCAGCTTGCTGGCGCTCAGCCCCTTTGAGCCGCCGGTAGACCTCGAGAGCCTGGCAATACGACTCACGTGCCCCCTCGAATCGGCCGTCCCAATACAGGACGTTGCCGACACGGAGCAGGCAGTCACCCCGGTCCTGATCGACGTTCGGCAATTTGCGGTAGATGTCCAGCGCCTCCCGTCGTCGGCCGCCCGGCTGTACAGCAGGCGCTAACCGCACATCCCGCTGACCCATTCGCTCCACGGGTACGATGGCAGCGCCGTCGCTGGTTGCGGCGTCGGGGATACGGAAACGGGCTGTGGTCGACGCCACAGCGCCTTGGCGCAGCGGGCAACGGGCCGGCGCCGGCGGCGGGCCTCACCGGTGCGACGCCGTCGAGAACCCGGGGCGCGCCGGGCCCGCTCAGGAGCCCGGCCGGCGATCAGAGATACGACGCGCGCAGGACGGCCGGATCCTTCGCGGACAGGTCGGCCAGCGTCACGTCGAAGACCGTGCGAGCCCCGGTCTCGCCGCGCGCAGCCATCCTCGCGGCCGCCCGGCCCATTGCGACCACAACGGAGCCGGTGAACTCGGGGTTCGATCCGAGATCGAGCTCGAAGCCGATGCGCGCGGCGACCCCGGGGGAGGTCTCGCCGCGGCGGATCACCGTGCCCCCGTGCGGGATGCCGCTGTGCTTCGCGGCCATCTCCTCGGCGGAGATGAAGGTCACTGTGGTGTCGTAGTCCGCGAAGTAGTGCGGCATCTCCACAATCTCCTGCTCGATGCGAGCGAGATCGGCGCCGTCGTCGGCCACGACGTAGCAGTCGCGCCGGTGCATGGAGCGGGTCGTCAGCTCGACGTCGTCGCCCGCCTTGACCGCGTCGACGGTCTCCTGCACCGGCAGCGTGTACTGCCGCGCGTCCGCCACCCCAGGGATGCGGCGGATCGCGTCCGAGTGCCCCTGCGAGACGCCTGGGCCCCAGAAGGTCGTCGTCGTGCCGTCGGGCAGGACCGCGTCCCCGAGGACCCGGAGCATGGAGAACAGGCCGGGGTCCCAGCCGGTGGAGATGAGGGCGAGGTGGCCGGCCTCCTTGGCGGCGGCGTCGACGGAGGCGAAGTAGGCGGGGATCTCGGCGTGCGTGTCGTAGGAGTCGACCGTGTTGAAGAAGGCGGCTGTTGCCGGGCCCTGCTCGGCCAGGTCCGTCGCCGACCCGCCGCAGTCGAGGCAGACATCGACCTTGCCCACCCAGCTCGGCATGTCGTCGACGTGCGCGACCGGCGCCCCCTGCGTCGTGATCGACTCCGGGTCGCGCCGGGTGAAGACGACGACGAGCTCGACGTCGTCGTTCTTGGAGATCGCCTGCTCGGCGCCCCGCCCGAGGTTGCCGTATCCGTTGATTGCGACCCTGATCATGAGCCCTCCTGCTGTTGACGCTGTGGCGACCAGTCTTCCACCGGGAGCCGGTCCGGCGCGAGATCTGGCGGACGAGACCCGGAAGACAGCGCCCGACGACGGCCGGCCCCCGGAGCCCGGGCCCCGGGGCCGGCCCGGCGGTCTGCGGGCCTCGACGCCTGAGAGACGGACCGCAGGACGCACGGGCGGCACCAATCGACCGGGCGGTCCGAGGCCGACTCACTCGGTCTCCGCCCGAACGGGAAAAACGACACGCCTTTCGTCTTTATCTAAATGAGACCGTGGGAGGTGGATCGGGCATGGAGCGGGGGAGGTTAGAACCGTACAATGGGCGGGCATTCGCCGCCCCGCACAAGACCTCCCCGATTCTCCCCGATCGACAAGAGGTGGCGTGGTTCCGTGGCGAATTTAGATCCCCAGGAAGGAATCCCATGAAACGCCTTCATCGATCTGCGATCGGAACGCTCGCGGCACTGTCACTCATGTGGGCCGCCGTTCCCGCAGTGGCCGATGAGCCGGACACCGAGCCGGCGGACAACGCCGGCATCGAGTCCCCGGTGGCGCCCGAGCCCGACCCCGCACCAGCGAACGAGCCGGCCCCAGCCAGCCCGGCAGAGCCCAAGCCCGACGCCGAGCCGACGGCTGACGTGGCCACCGAGCCCCCTGCCCCGGCCATCGACCTCACGCTGAACGGCTGGAAGAAGGATGGCGGGCGCTGGTACTACTACGACCGGGGGACGAAGAAGACCGGATGGCTCTCTGACGGCGGCTCCTGGTTCTACTTCTACTCCGACGGCGTCATGGCCACCGGCTGGGCGCAGGTCGGCTCGGCCTGGTTCTATCTCGGTTCCGACGGCGCCATGTGGCACGACACGTGGATCGCCTCGGGCGGACGGTGGTCCTACCTCGGCTCGGACGGCTCCGCGGCCACCGGCTGGGCGAGGCTCGGCGGCTCGTGGTACTACTTCTACTCCGACGCCGTCATGGCCACCGGCTGGGCACAGGTGAAAGGCTCCTGGTACCACCTCGGCAGCAGCGGCTCCATGCAGCACGACACGTGGATCGCCTCAGGCGGACGATGGTTCTACCTCGACGGCTCGGGCGCCATGGCCGTCAACAGGTGGGTCGGCGACTACTATCTCCAGGGTGACGGTTCCATGGCCACAGGGTGGGCGATCGCAGGAGGCACCTGGTACCGCTTCAGCGGGAGCGGCCGCTGGATGAGCAAGTACTGGGAATCCGGCACCTACACCTGCCCCGGCTGGGCCCCGATCAAGGGGAATGCGGACAGCATGATCTATCACCGCCCAGGACAGCAGTCCTATAACGCCACCAAGGCGGAGGAGTGCTTCGCCTATCCGTCAGATGCGGAGGCCGCGGGTTACCGGCCCGCGAAAAGGTGACGTCCCACCACCCGGCGCCGGACAATAGAACTCTCCCCTCCCAACCCTCCGCACATATTTTCATCCACGAAGGTTCGGACCCTAGTTCACCAATCCTTCTTCGGATACGGGACTGAGATTTGATGCGGTACGGATGAGAGCGTCGACCCACCACATGCGTGGGGCGGAAGCATCGGCTGATGTTTCCGCCCCACGCGCACATTCATCAGCGGCCAACAAGGATCTCCCTCTGGACGGCCGTGCTCCTCGATGCGGCTCGCGCGTCGCTGTCCACCGGCCAGCCTCACCTGGCCATCGCCGGACCGGCCTCCTGGCGCGAGACCGTTGCGGCAATCACCGCGGGCCTGGGCTCCGAGCCGGTCGAGTGGCTCGATCCGGACGAGGCCGAGCCCGCCGGCCTCGTTGAGCGACCCTGATCATGGCGAAGGAAGGGCTGGTCCCCAGACCCGCGAAGAAGTCGGAGTACGAGCTCCGGTTCGCCACGGCCGGAGCGCAGAAGGGCTGGCGCGACCTGGTCGCCACGATGCGCAATGCCATGGCCGACACGTGGGACTTTCTCACGACCACCCCCGCAACCAGGACACCGACGAACTACCCGCTGCGCGACAAGCTCGGCACAATCCATCGAGGCGGTAAGACCTACGAGCGCTGGCAGCACAAGCCGACCTTGAAGGGCACCGCGCGGATCTGGTTCTATATCGAAGGTCGCACGGTCTACCTGGAACAGGTTCACACCAGCCACCCCAATGAAACGAAGTGACGAAAAGACCTCCACAGGAGGTAACTGGAACGGGTTATCGGCCGAGGCCGATGTTCGGGGCAGTGCCGATGCTCGGGGCAGTAAGGACATCAGCCTCACCAGCCCCGACCACCCCAGCCGACTACAACGCGAGAGCAGCAGCGTCTCCGCCTACCGCTACCAGGCCGTCCGCCCCGACAGGCCCTCCAGCCGTTCACCCGGCAACCCACCCTGTGACCTCGCCAACCTCCCTGCGAATAGGTCTCTCGTCGCACTGAAAAACGTCGCTGAAGCTCTACCATGATCGACATGACAGTAAAGAGACCAAGTACTGCGTCAGCCGAGGTGGACAGATCGCAGGTCAGAGGCTGGCATGATGACCCTATCATGACACCGGAGCAAGACAAGTTCGGCCGCGCCCCTGTCGCTCGGCGGCTCGCAAACTTTATCCACGAAGGTCACTCGATCGAATCAAGCACCGTCTACGGGCTTGAAGGCCCTTGGGGATGCGGTAAATCGTCTGTCATATCCATGATCACGGCGACGCTATCATGCGACCAGTATGGCTGGAGAATCGCCAACTTCACTCCTTGGGCAACGACAGGGAAAGAGGGCTTGCTCTCTGAGTTCTTCGCCGCCCTATCGAGCGCCGCTCCGGAAACATCGAAGAAGCGAAGACTGTGGAAGAAGTTCGATAACTACATGTCGGTTGTGCGGCCGTTCACGCCACTCATTCCGGTGGCGGGCAGTGCCATTTATGCGGGAATCAAAAGCTTCGATAATCGCCCCAGGAAGCCGTGGAAGCAGTTGTTTGACGATCTTTCCGGCGAGTTTCATAAATTAGGATCGCCGGTACTGGTCGTCGTGGACGATATCGATAGGTTACAGGCTGAAGAATTACTTGACCTGCTTAAGGTTGTCCGACTTATCGGACGATTTTCGGGAGTGGACTTCCTGCTTGCCTACGATGAGCAGACCCTGGTCGATATCCTCCAGTCTCCTTGTCGAGGTCGTCTGCCTCGCGCGCGTGCACGAGCATTCATGGAGAAGATCGTGCAGTACCCACTCGCCCTCCCCCCTCTACTCTCAGGACAGATCTCGAAGACAGTGACCGATAGTTTGACCGAGATGCTATCCTCGCGTGTAGGGCAGTTTTTCGATATCCACCGCTTCAGCGATGTCATTTTGGATATCATGCCATCGCGACTCACTACTCCTCGCGCCATAGCGAGATTCCTCGCCCAGGTACGCGAGGAACTCACGATCCACGATCCGCATGAGATCGATGATGCAGACCTAATTCTCGCCACTTTCCTTCGAACCCAGTTCCCAGACGTTTTCTCCCAACTCCAGGACTGGAAATCCAAACTCACGGCGAATGTAGACTCGTCGATAGACGCATTCTTCAACCAGCAAGACGAAAAAATCGACTGGAGTCCTCTCCTGCAACCTCTGGAGAACGAAAAAGACAGGCATAACGCATTGACGTTGTTAGAGGCCATCTTTCCAGCAGTCGGCGGACAGGGAGGTCTGCGATCCGGATCTCGTCGATTCGCAAACCCTGAGTACTTCGATCGCTACCTGGCGCAGGCCATACCGGAGTGGGACGTTCCCGACAAGGTCGTGAGGAACGCACTAAATGATGCCGCGGAAGGCAACCCAGCCGAACTTCAGAACCTACTCAGGGACACCGATGAGGGACACCTGAATCTGGTGCTTAACAAAATAATAGCCCTTTACCCGGATGTGAACAAGAGAAAATACCACGATGGACCTGTTGGACCGCTGAGCCGCAATCTGTTGGCAACATCCATGGAACTATTGATGTCCCGTCGGGATATTCCCGGACATATTGTCACTCCGTACGACGCGCTTCGTCAATGGGCCACCGTTCTGCTCCATTTATTACTGGAAAAAAATCCAGAAGCCAACCTGGATCAAGAACTGGCGGCCTGCCAATTCCCAGACAAACGTGCACACGTAGTTGCGTCGGCCGCAAGACGGACCGAGGGGCTGAGCCCTGAGGCAGCCTCCTCTCTTAAGAATACTTTTGAGCGCGAAGTCCAACGACTCGTGCCGGTGCTTCTCAATAACTTACGCGAGCGCGACGCTGCGAACACGGACATCAAGATGGGATCACTGCTGAGCCTAGTCTCCAGTTCCTCTGCAGGCAATGATCTTATTGCGGGCATTAGGAGGGGTTTGGAAATTCAAGAGTTCACTCTCCAAGATATCGCAGCCCGATTAGTAGGGTTCGGTTACGCGATTGGTGGATCCGGAAAACCCTCAGGAGGCTCATTCGATGGTCAGTTGTTTTACACGCTCACAGGTGTGTCAGCGCGCAGCGTCGATCATGATTATTCCGTGGAGTGGCCAGACGATAGTTGGGCACGACGTAGAGAGTACGCTGCCCCTCTCATCGAGGAAACGGTCACGAGCCGGGACGAAGCGAACACTGTTCGCGAAACTACAGAACCATAACGTCTGCCGCGACGCGGACAAGAACGGGCACCCCAAAACTGCTGGCATCAGTTGAGGACGGCTGGACAAAACTACCCACGGACCACAACAAGCGTTATTGATTCACTCTCTCATCCTTGCGAAGCGACACCACTCAGGTACCGCTCCGGGGAGATCGCTTGAAGTCCAGCAGAACCGGCGGGAAAAGTGTCCGTCAGACATGACATTGGCGGTCCGAGCGGACAAGCGCGAGCAGAAAAACCGCATGATTGCAAGGATCTCTCCGAGAGAGCAGAGCGCCCAAAGGCCACAATGTCATTCTGACGGACACCCCGCCCCAAGCCCGTGCCTGCGCACAGCATGGTTCCGCGCTCCACACACGATCGGGAGCGCTCAGGCAGGTGCGCAGGTGAGAGCATCGGTCCCGACGACGCCCACGCATGCCGACCCGCACCCCTCAGGCGAACCGGTTCCGCGGTGAGCCGGAGCTCCACGACGTCACCTTCAAGAGTCGGCCCCAGCCGGGGCCGCCCCGGGGGCGACCACCCGAAGCCCCACGGACCGGGCGGCCTTGCTGAGCCTTCGGTCGTAGGTGAGGACGGCGGCGGCATCGAGCCGCATCGCCGCTTCAAGGTGCAGCGCATCAAGGGTCCGCAGGTACGGCATGGGCAGCAGGCCAGCACTACGGTAGACAGCCCGATCGAGAGCAGCTAGCGAGACACCGTCAAGGAGCCGAGTCACGTCAGCCTGATCAATACCCTCCCGGACGGCGAGACGACGCAGCTCGACCTCGAGGAGGTCACTGGAGACCAGCATGTCCGAGGTCTGGTCGAGCCAGCTCTCCAAGGCGTCGCTCTCGAGCTGCTCGACCAGCAAAGCCCCCAAGGCGGAGGTGTCGACATACACGACTGTCCGTGACGTCACCGCCGGTCCTCGCGCAGCTCATCGAGAATCTCGGCAAGACTGGGCGCTCCGGCCTTCCGCGCGATCCCTAAAGCCGCCCATCCGCCTTGACGCCGTGCCGGTCGAACGATTCTCAATGCGGGCGCGGGCTCCTCGAGCGGCACGATCCTCGCCACCGGAACCCCCCTGTTGGTCACGACAAAAGACTGGCCCTCGCTCACTGCACGCAGCACCCGGCCAGACTCGTTGCGCAGCTCGCGCTGAGACAGACTCCTGAGCTGGGACTCAACATCGGTCACGACCGCAAGTGTAGCATTCGCGCTACATGGCATGGACGCGGACAGGAATGTGCCAGGGCCACCCGGCTCCGACCCCCTCCCAACGCACTGAGCATCCGTCAGGGCCGCAGAGCCCAAGACACCGCCCCTCCGCGCCGTTACGCGTTGAAACCGTCACACATTGAACCGGAACTCGACCACGTCGCCGTCGCGCATCACGTAGTCCTTGCCCTCCATGCGGACGCGGCCGTGGGCGCGGGCCTCGGCCACGGAGCCGTACTCCATGAGGTCGTCGTAGCTGACGATCTCGGCCTTGATGAAACCGCGCTCGAAGTCCGTGTGAATGACGCCGGCGGCCTGCGGCGCCGTCATCCCCCTGCGGATGGTCCAGGCCCGGGACTCCTTCTCCCCCGCCGTCAGATAGGTCTGCAGCCCGAGGGTGTCGAAGCCGACCCGCGCCAGCTTGTCCAGCCCGGACTCCTCCTGGCCATTGTCGTGCAGCAGCTCCGCCGCCTCGTCGGGCTCCAGCTCCACCAGCTCGGCCTCGAACTGGGCGTCCAGGAAGACCGCCTCCGCCGGGGCCACCAACTCGCGCAACTCGGCCTGCCTCGCCTCGTCGCTCATACCGGCGTCGTCCATGTTGAACACGTAGATGATCGGCTTGGTCGTCATGAGCTGGAAGGTGCGCAGCACGTCCACGTCGATCCCGGCCCTGTCGGCGGCGCCCGAGGCCACGGCCGCGGAGAGCACGGTCCCCTCCCCCAGCAGCCCGAGGGCGGCGCGCGCCGTCTCCAGCACCGCGGCGTCGGTCTTCCTGCCGCGCACCTCCTTCTCCAGGCGCGGGA
>ERZ772968.88-NODE-88-length-37453-cov-12.688352_pt1 | contig 37453 bp, 30 predicted proteins | sample MGYA00580674_ERZ772968 | MGnify/ENA primary metagenome ERZ772968 (study PRJEB29015, sample SAMEA2737940) | human oral metagenome | biome: human oral; feature: human-associated habitat; material: dental | place: China | collected 2138 ...
ATACGGAAAACACGGAAGGATCGTTTCAGAAGCGTCTGCGCTATTTGCCGATTTTCGAGAATTTCGGCTGGCAGAAGCGGTAGGGAAAAGCGCGGCTTCTTCCTGCATCAAAAAGAAAATATGTTTGTGGGAAAGCAGTCCCTTGCCTTTGGCGAAGGGGGTGCTTTCTCTTTATTTTTGCGGCAAAAGGGGCGCAGGATGAAAAAAATGAAAGCGAGAGGCAGGAAAAAGACGGGAAAGAAAGAATTAAAACTAGACAATGAAGTGGCGAAAAGTGGGGAAATGTGGTTTAATATAGAGAGCACTGGCAGAGGAGGTGGCAAGCGAGATGTTGATGGGCGAATACACGCATACGATCGACGCGAAGGGGCGCGTGATCCTGCCTGTGGATTTTCGCCCGGAGCTCGGCAGCTCGTTTGTCATCACGAAGGGGCTTGACAACTGCCTCTTTCTCTACGGCGAGGAGGAATGGGAGCGGCTGTCGGCGAAGCTCAAGGCGCTGCCGATGTCGAAGCCCGAGGCTCGCGCCTTTGCCCGCTTCTTCTTTGCGGGCGCACGCAAGCTGGAATTGGACAGGCAAGGACGCTTCCTCGTGCCCGCGAACCTGCGCGCCTATGCGAGTCTCAAGAAGGACGTCGTCCTGAACGGCGTCATGACGCGCGCCGAGATCTGGAGCCGCACGGCTTGGGATGCTTACAACGCCGAGGTGAATCCGATGGTCACGAAGATCGCGGAGACGCTGACGGATCTCGGGATTTGAGGTGAGTGCATGGAGTTTCGCCATACGAGCGTGATGCCGGAGGAGACTCTGGCGGCTCTCGCCGTGAAGCCTGCGGGCACTTACGTCGACTGTACGCTGGGCGGCGCGGGTCACGCGCGGCGCATCGCTGACAGGCTCTCTCCCGCAGGACGGCTCATCGGACTCGATCAGGACGAGGCGGCGATCCGAGCGGCGAAGGAGCGGCTTGCCGGCGTCTCGTGCCGCGTCGACGTCGTGCGCTCGAATTTCCGGGCGCTCGACTCGGTTCTGCAAAGTCTCGGCGTCACATCTGTCGACGGCGTGCTCTTCGACCTCGGCGTGTCGTCGCATCAGATCGATACGGCAGAGCGCGGCTTTTCCTACATGCAGGACGCGCCGCTCGACATGCGCATGGACACGTCGCGCCTCCTCGCGGCGCACGAGGTCGTCAACGAATATGACGAGGCGGAGCTTTGGCGCATCTTCCGCGACTACGGCGAGGAGCGCTGGGCGAAGCGCATCGCCGCATTCATCGTAGCGGCGCGGCAGGAAAAGCCCATCGAGACGACGGGCGAACTCGTTGACATCGTCTGCCGCGCCGTGCCCAAGGGCGTGCGCCGCGCGGCGGGCGGCCATCCGGCGAAGCGCATCTTCCAGGCGATCCGCATCGAGGTGAACGACGAACTCGGCATCCTGCAGGCAAGCGTTGAGAATGCGGTGCACGCGCTCGCGCCTGGCGGCAGGATCGCCATCCTCACGTTCCACTCGCTCGAAGATCGCATCGTCAAGCAGGCATTCAAGGAACTTGCACGCGGCTGCATCTGCCCGCCCGGATTTCCCGTCTGCGTTTGCGGTCACGAGCCTAAGGTCAAGCTCTTGGGCAAGGCGCAGAAGCCGAGCGCTGCAGAATCTGCAGAGAATCCACGCGCCAAGAGCGCGAAATTGCGCGTGGCTGAGAAATTATAGGAAGCCGCTCTTCGGCGGAGGGCGGATGAGGAAGCAGGCGGAGGCCGCAGGAAGCGGCAGCACCGCTGTCAAGGAGGGATCGACAGATGCTCGCAAGACAAAGGGAGTATGAGTATTATGAGGAGGAGCTGCAGCCGCAGCGGATCGAGAAGCCCGCGCCGCCTCCTAAGAGGCGGCCGACGCTCAACACGCATCTGCGCTCCCGCTGCTTCTTGCTGCTCGCGCTGGTCTCTATCATGGCGATGGCGGTGACGATCCGAAGCGGCATCACGGCGAGCCGCGGCTACGATCTCGTGAAGATCCAGCAGCAGGCGGAAACGCTCGAAAAGGAAAATGAGCATCTGAAGATCGAGATCGCACAGATGAAATCGCCCGAGCGCGTGCGCCGCATCGCGACGGAAAAGCTCGGCATGAGCACGCCGAAGACGGTCTACTTTGCGACAGGTGCGAAGGAATCGGTCCGATAAATTTCATGGAGGGATGGCAATGAAGACGCTTGCCGAGTTGGCGGCGCTCGTCGAGGGCGCTGAAATCAAGGGAGATGCAGCTGCGAAGATCGCGGACATCGTGCACGATTCGCGCGAGGTGACGGAGGGGACGCTCTTCGTCGCCATCGAGGGGCTGCATGTCGACGGCCATTCCTTCATCGCGCAGGCGGTCGAGAAGGGCGCGTGCGCGATTCTGACGGAGCGCGGGATCGAGATTCCCGAGGGTGCGGCGGCGGTTCTTCGCGTGCCGAATCTTGCGGCGGCGCTTGAGGTCATCGTGCCGTTTTTCCATGACTACCCGTCGCGAAAGATGCGCATCATCGGCATCACGGGCACGAACGGCAAGACGACGACGAGCTACATGACGCGTGCCATCCTGCGCGAGGCGGGGTACAAGGTCGGACTCATCGGCACGATTCAGATCCTCGTCGAGGATGAGGCTCTGCCGATTCACAATACGACGCCCGACGTCGTCGTCCTGGAGCGAACGCTCGCCTATATGGCGCGGCGCGGCATGGATTTCGTCGTCATGGAGGTGTCTTCGCACGCGCTCGATCAGAACCGCGTGGCGGGCATCGAGTTCGATACGGCGGTATTCACGAACCTCACGCAGGATCATCTCGACTACCATAAGACGCTCGAAAACTACAAGCGCGCGAAAGCGCGCCTTTTCGACCTTGTGAGCCGCAAGGGTGCGAAGGAGGGCAAGACGGCTGTCGTCAATATCGACGATGCGGCGGGCGAGACGATGCTCGCCCATGCGAAGTGTGCGCATCTCACGTATGCCGTGAAGAAGGAAGCCGCCCTTCGCGCCGAGAACATCCGCGTCCATGCGCGGGGCATGGAGCTGACGCTTACAGGCGCTTTCGGCAGGATGGATCTTTCGCTCGGCGTCACGGGAATCTTCAACGTCTACAACGTCATGAGCGCCGTCGGCGCGGCGCTCGCGGAAAGGATCGCGCCCGAGGCGATCAAGAGGGCGCTCGAAGCTTTCAAGAGCGTGCCCGGGCGCTTCGAGCTCGTCGATGCGGGGCAGGCGTTCTCCATCATCGTCGACTATGCGCATACGCCTGACGGCTTGGAGAACATCCTGAATACGGCGCGGGAGATTGCGGCGGGACGCATCCTCACGGTGTTCGGCTGCGGCGGCGACCGCGACCGCACGAAGCGGCCGATCATGGGACGCATCGCGGCGGCGCTTTCCGATGTCGTGCTCGTGACCTCGGACAATCCGCGCACGGAAGATCCCGCGCGCATCCTCGATGAGGTCGAGGTCGGCGTGCTTGAGAAGATCGGCGACAAGCGCCATGAAAAGATCGCCGACCGCCGCACGGCGATCGTGCGTGCCGTGGCGCTCGCCGAAAAGGACGACATCGTCATCATCGCGGGCAAGGGGCACGAGAATTACCAGATCTTGAAGGACAAGACAATCCACTTCGACGACAAGGAAGTCGCACGCGAGGCCGTCGCCGCGCGGGAGCAAAGCTATGCGATGCGCTTTTCGCTCGCCGACGTCGAGCGTGCGGCAAAGGCCGAAGCCGTGCGCACGGCGGCGGACATCGCATTTTCCGACATCGTGACGGATACGCGAAAGATTGCGGCGGGATCGCTCTTCGTCGCGCTTCGGGGCGAGCGCTTTGACGGCGCGGACTTCGCGGCGCAGGCGGTCGAAAAGGGCGCGGCGGGCGTGCTCGTAGCGGCTGATACGCCCGAGGCGAAGCTGCCGAAGACGGGCGTCGTGCTCAAGGCGAAGGACACCCTGCTCGCCTATCAGCAGATCGCCGCCGCGTGGCGCAGGAAGTTTTCCATCCCCGTCGTCGCCATCACGGGATCGAACGGCAAGACGACGACCAAAGACTTGACGGCCGCCGTGCTCGGCGCACGCCTTCTTGTGCAGAAGACGGCGGCGAACTACAACAACGAGATCGGCCTGCCGCTGACGCTCCTTGGCCTTCGCGCCGCGCACGAGGCGGCTGTCGTCGAGATCGGCATGAGAGGACTCGGGCAGATCGCCGCGCTCGCGCCGCTCGCCGCGCCGACCGTCGCCATCGTGACGAACGTCGGCGAGGTGCACATGGAGCTTCTCGGCTCGATCGAGAACATCGCGAGGGCGAAGGCGGAGCTTGTCGAGGCAGTGGAGCCGGGCGGCACGGTCATACTGAACGCCGACGATGCGCGCGTCCTCGCGATGCGCGAGAAGGCGAAGGCGGGCGTGCGCGTCGTGACCTTCGGGCTTTCGCGCGATGCCGATGTGCGTGCCGTCGCCGTCGGCAAGGCCGAGGGCGGCATGAGATTCATGCTGGAATGGAAAAACGAGCGCGGGCGACTGGAACGGCACGAGCTCTTCCTGCCGATGCCCGGGAGACACAATGTGTCGAATGCGCTCGCCGCCATCGCTGCGGCTCGCGTGCTCGGCCTTTCGCTCGCGGATGTCCGGCGCGGACTCGCCGTGCCGCCTGCGCAGAAGATGCGCTTTGCCGTCGAAAAGTGCGGCGCATACACCTTCGTCAACGACGCCTACAATGCGAGTCCCGCATCGACACGCGCGTCCTTGAAGACGCTCGCCGAGATGTTCGCGGGCAGGAAGATCGCCGTTCTCGGCGACATGCTCGAACTCGGCAGCGCGTCGAAGAGCGGCCACGCGAGCGTGGGCGAGGAGGCGGCGCATCTTGGCTTTGCCGCCGTCCTCTCGCGCGGCGAGGAGAGCCGCTTCATTGCAGAGGCCGCAAAGGCGGGCGGCGTGCCGCTCGTCGAGCGCATGGCGTCGCACGAGGAGGCGGCGGCAAGGCTCAAAGAGATCCTGCAGCCGGGCGACGCCGTGCTCTTCAAAGGCTCGCGCGGCATGAAGATGGATGAGATCATCCCCCTGTTGAAGAAGGCGCTGGAGGCAGGCAAATGATGGATGTGAATACGACGGCGCTTTCTCTTGCAGGAGCGGCGGCGCTCGCCGCCGTCCTCGTGCTCGCGGCCGGCCCCTTCGTGATTCCCGAGCTGCACAAGCTGAAGTTCGGGCAGAGCATACGCGAGGAAGGGCCGAAGAGCCATCAGGCGAAGAGCGGCACGCCGACGATGGGCGGCATCATGATCATCGCCGCCATCACGCTCGCGACGCTTGCCGCCGCGCCCTTGACGGCGGGCGTATGGCTCGCGCTCTTCGTGATGCTCGGACACTTCGCGCTCGGCTTCCTCGATGACTACATCAAGGTCGTGAAGAAGCGCAACCTCGGCCTCAAGGCGCGGCAGAAGCTCTTGGGGCAGATCGTCATCGCCGTTGTCGTCGTTTTTTTCGCACAGCACGAACTCGGCATTGCGACGACGGTCTGGCTGCCGCTCGTGCACGCGGAGCTTGACATCGGACTCTTCTACTATCCGCTCGTGCTCTTCGTGCTCGTCGGCACGAGCAACGCCGTGAACCTCACGGACGGCCTCGACGGTCTCGCGGCGGGCACGGTCACGGTCGCCGCGCTCGCCTACATGGCGGTCGCGCTCGCCTTCAGCGCGACGGGGCTTGCCGTGTTCGCGGCGGCGATTGCGGGCGCTTCGTGCGCCTTTTTGCGCTTCAATCATCATCCGGCTCGCGTCTTCATGGGCGATACGGGATCCTTGGCGCTCGGCGGCGCGATCGCCGCGCTCGGCATTCTCACGCATACGGAAATTTTGCTCGCCGTCATCGGCATCGTCTTCGTCGCCGAGGCGCTTTCCGTCATCATCCAGGTCATCTCCTTCAAGACGACGGGAAAACGCGTCTTCCTCATGAGTCCGATTCATCACCACTTCGAGCTAAAGGGGTGGCAGGAGACGCGCGTCGTCCATACGTTTTGGCTCGTCGGCGTCGTCTTTGCGGCGCTCGGCGCATGGCTTGCATATTGACGCGGGCAGACGTTTGACATCTTGGGAAGCCTCCCTCGTCTGCAGGGAAGAGATAAAGCGAGGAGGAAGCATATTGCATCTCGATACGGATTTCAAAGGAAGGAAGGTTCTCGTCATCGGCGCCGGGATCAGCGGCTTTGCGGCGGCGAAGGTTCTCAAGAGGCTTGGCGCGAAGGTCACGCTTTCCGATGCGAAGGACGAGGCGGCGATCAAAGAAGACGTCTCGGAGCTTCGCGAACTCGGCATCGGGCTGATTTTCGGCGCACAGGAAGCCGCGCTCCTGGACGGCTGCGATCTTCTCGTGCTCTCGCCCGCCGTTCCCGTCGCCATCCCGCTCGCCGAGGAGGCGAAGCGGCGCGGCATCCGCATCACGAGCGAAGTGGAATTGGCGGCGGCACTTGCCAAGTCGCCGATCTTCGCCGTGACGGGGACGAACGGCAAGACGACGACGACGACGCTCCTGGGGCTGCTGCTCGCCGAGAAGTTCGGCAAGGAGAAGACGCGCGTCGGCGGCAACATCGGCTATCCGCTGTCGGAAGCCGTGCTGGAGGCGGGCGAGGGCGGCGCGGTCGCCGCCGAGATTTCGAGCTACCAGATGGAGGCGACGGAGCACTTCCGTCCGAAGGTCGCCGCCGTCCTCAACGTGACGCCCGACCACATCAAGCGCCACGGCTCGATGGAAGTCTATCAGGCGATGAAGGAGCGGCTTTTCCGCGAAATGGCAACAGGCGATTGGCTCGTCCTGAACTACGACGACGAGAGGACGCGCTCGATGAAGGAGCGTGCCGCGTGCCCCGTATTTTTCTTCAGCCGCAGGGAGGCGCTCGAAGAGGGCGCTTTGCTCTTAGGCGACAAGCTCGTCCTGCGCCAGGGCGGCGAGGAGATCGCGCTCGTGACGACGGCGGAGCTTGGCATCAAGGGGGCGCACAACGTCGAGAATGCGCTCGCGGCGGCGGCGATGGCGCACCTTGCGGGCGTCGAGGCTGAGGCGATCCGCCGCGTGCTGCGCTCCTTCAAGGGCGTCGAGCACCGCATCGAGCATTTTCTCGATCTCGCGGGCGTCGCCTGGTACAACGATTCCAAGGCGACGAATACGGACTCGGCGATCAAGGCGCTCGAATCCTTCTCGGACGGCATCGTGCTGATTGCGGGCGGCGACGACAAGATGACGGATCTGACGGACTTCATGCATCTCGTCTCGGAGCGCTGCACGGAACTGATCCTCGTCGGCGACGCCGCCGTTCGCTTCGCCGAAGCCGCGCGCGCAGCGGGCTTTCCCGCCGCGCACATCCACGACGCCGCGTACTCGATGAAGACGGCGGTCTACATCGCTGCGCGGCTCGCGAAGCCGCCTGCCGTCGTGCTCTTGTCGCCCGCGTGCGCGAGCTTCGACATGTTCGACGGCTTCGAGGAGCGCGGCGAGGTGTTCAAGCGCTTGGCACGCGAGCTGGCATAGGAGTTTGCAGAAAAACGCAGAAATGGCAGGCAAAGGGGAACAGGCATGAAGATCATCGTTTCGGGCGGCGGCACGGGCGGCCACATATATCCGGCGCTGACGCTCGTGAGCGCTCTCGCCAAGAAGGAGCGCACGGCGGAATTTCTCTACGTCGGCACGCAGAAAGGCCTGGAAGCCGACATCATACCGAAGGAAGGCATCCCCTTTGAAACCGTTGATATCGAGGGGCTCAAGCGCAGTTTCTCGCCCGCGAACATCGTGCGGCTCGGACGCGCCATGCACGGCGTTGCAGAGGCGGCGGCCATCGTGCGCCGCTTCCGCCCCGACGTCGTGATCGGCACGGGCGGCTACGTCTGCGGGCCGATCCTCATGGCGGCAAGCCTCGCGCATGTGCCGACGCTCATTCAGGAGCAGAACGTCGTGCCCGGCGTGACGAACAAGATCTTGTCGAAGTTCGTGACGAAGATCGCCGTCGGCACGGAAGAGGCTCTGTGCCGCTTCCCGCGCAAGAAGGCGGTCTTTACGGGAAATCCCATCCGCCGCGAGGTCATGACGGCGAGCCGCGAGAAGGCGCTCGAAACGTTCGGCTTCGATGCGGCAAAGCGCACGGTGCTCGTCTCGGGCGGCAGCCGCGGCGCGAGGAGCATCGACCGCGCGATGGTCGGCGTCCTGCAGGCGGCGCAGGAGTATCCCGAGGTGCAGTTCCTTCTCGTCACGGGAAAGGGCGAGTATGAGGACGTCATGCGCCGTCTGGAGGAAGCGGGCGTGGATCTCGCCGCCGCGCCGCACATCAAGGTCGAGCCTTACCTCTACAATATGCCCGAGGCGATGGCGATGGCGGATCTCGCCGTCTTCCGCGCAGGTGCGACGGGGCTTGCCGAGCTCACGGCACGCGGCGTGCCCGCGATCTTGGTGCCGTATCCGTACGCGGCGGAGAACCATCAGGAGTACAATGCACGCGCCTTGGAGCGAGCGGGCGCGGCGCGCGTGATCTTGGATCGCGATCTCACGGACAAGACGCTTTCGGCGCTGCTCGGCGAGCTTTTGTCGGAAGAAGGAAAGCTCCGCCGCATGGCAGAGAAGAGCCGTGCGCTCGGCCGCCCCGAGGCGGCCGATGAGATTGCCGATCTCGTGCTGGAGATTGCGAAGGATTAGGAGGAGAGAGAGTTGCTGAAGGACATCCATAAGATACATTTTGTCGGTATCGGCGGTGCGGGCATGAGTGCGCTCGCGCACATTCTGCTGGAAAAGGGCTATGAGGTGACGGGCTCCGATCTCGGCTCTTCCGCGCTGATCGAGCAGCTCAAGGGTCTCGGCGCGCACATCCATCACGGGCATCGGGCAGAGAACGTGCACGGGGCAGAAGCCATCGTCGTATCGACGGCGATTCCTGAGACGAATCCCGAGATCGTCGAGGCGGCGCGGCTCGGTCTGCGTCGCTTCCATCGCTCGGACATCAATGCCGCGCTCCTCAACGCGGCGAAGGGCATCGCCGTGGCGGGAGCGCACGGCAAGACGACGACGACCTCGATGCTCGGCGTCGCGCTCGACCATGCGGGCATCTCGCCGACGATCATCATCGGCGGCGAGGTCGATGTCCTCGGCGGCAACGCGAAGCTCGGCAAGGGCGAGTATCTCGTCTCCGAAGCCGATGAGAGCGACGGCTCGTTCCTGAAGCTCCGGCCGCACATCGCCGTCGTCACGAACATCGAGGACGATCATCTCGATCACTACGGCACGCTCGCGAACATTCGCAAGGCATTTCGCGAATTTCTGGAAAACATCAAGCCCGGCGGCCACGCCGTCCTGTGCTTTGACAACGAGAACGTGCGAGACATCGCGCAGACGCTCGGCCGCAAGGTCATCTCCTACGCCATCGACCATGAGGCGGACTACCGCGCGGGCAAGATCGAGATGCACGGCGCAGGCGTTGATTTCTCCGTGCTGCACAAAGGAAAAGATCTCGGCCGCGTGCGCCTCAATCTGCCCGGCAGGCACAACGTGCTCGACGCACTCGCGACCGTCGTCACGGGCCTGTCCATCGGCTTGACGGTCGAGCAGATGGCGGCGGGACTGGCGCTCTTTCACGGCGCGAAGCGGCGCTTCCAGACGAAGGGGCGCGTGCAGGACGTATGGGTCGTCGACGATTACGCGCATCATCCGACGGAGATCGCGACGACGCTCCTCGCGGCGCGTCAGACGAAGCCGCGCCGCATCATCTGCGCCTTTCAGCCGCATCGCTACTCGCGCACGAAGCTTCTTGCCGCTGAATTCGGCGGCGCTTTCCGCGAGGCGGACGTGCTCGTACTGACGGATATTTATTCGGCGGGAGAAGCGCCGATCGAGGGCGTGTCGGGGCGCACGATCCTCGACGCCGTGCGGCAGACGACGGGGCAGGACGCGGTCTATATTCCGCAGCGGGAAGATATTGCCGCGCACCTCGCCGCCATCGCACAGTCCGGCGACATCGTCCTCACGATGGGTGCGGGCGATATATGGAAGACGGGCGAGGAACTGGTCGCCCTTTTGGAGGGGAAGTAATTTCATGAAGCAGGGAAAGATCGTCGTCGTCATGGGCGGGCCGTCGAGCGAGGCGGAAGTCTCGCGCCGCACGGGAGCCGCCATCGTCAGCGCCTTGGAGTCGAAGGGCTATGCGGTCGAGGGCATGGAACTCGATCCGCCGCACTTTGCCGAGGCGATAAGAAAGAGCGACTGCGCCATCGTCTTCAACGCGCTGCATGGCAGGTACGGCGAGGACGGCGTGCTGCAGGGCACGCTCGACATGCTCGGCATCCCCTATACGGGTTCGGGCGTCCTCGCCGCCGCCGTCACGATGGACAAGGTCATGTCAAAGCGCGTGTTCCTCGGCGCCGGCATCTCGACGCCGCGCTCCGAGACGTTTCATCGCTTTGAGTTTGACAGGGAGCTTCCCTCACGCATCCGAAAGGCTTTCTCCCTGCCCGTCGTCATCAAGGCGTCGTCGCAGGGATCGAGCATCGGCGTCGCCATCGTCGAGAGGGAAGAGGAGCTTGAGGCGGCGCTCAAGGACGCCTTCCGCTACGACGAGGAAGTGCTCGTCGAGGAGTTCATTCGCGGCAAGGAGCTGACCGTCGCCGTCTGGGGTGACGCGAGAGAAGCGCAGGCTTTTCCCGTCATCGAGATCACGACCGTTTCGGGACGCTACGACTACGCGAGCAAGTACACGAAGGGCGCTTCGACGCACATCATTCCCGCACGCATCCCTTTAGATGTGACGGAGCGCGTGCAGCAGCTCGCCGTCGACGCTTTCCGCGCCTGCGGCTGCCGCGGCGTGGCGCGTGCCGACATGATGCTCGGCGAGGACATGACGCCCTATGTGATCGAGATCAACTCGATGCCCGGCATGACGGAGACCTCGCTCGTGCCCGATGCGGGACGCGCCATGGGCGTCGAGTTCCCCGAACTCTGCGAAAGGATTTTGGAAATGGCAGGGTATGAGAAGTAAGAAATGAGCGAAGGTACGGGATACGGAAAGGAGGCGGAACGATGGCAGAGGAAAGGCAGGAGAATCTCGGCTTTACCGAGCCCGGCGCATTGCCGGGCGAGACGCATATCGTGCGCCGCCGCAGCCCGCGCCGCGTCCTCAAGGGATTCCTGTTCCTCGTCGTCTCGGGCGCTCTCCTCGCCGTCGCCGTCTACTCGCCGCTCTTTTCCGTGCGCGATGTGCGCATCATCGGCAACCACTACATGCCGGCCGATGACATCCGCCGCGTCGCCGGCGTCTATCCGGGCGTGCCGCTCTTCCAGGTGAAGACGGCGGAGATGGCGCAGCTCCTGATGAAGGATCTGCGCGTCGAGCAGGCGAGCGTGCGCCGCTCCTTGCCATCGACGCTTGAGATTCAGATCGTCGAGCGCCGCCCCGTCGCCACCGTCGACTGCGACTTTGGCTACGTCGATCTCGACCGCGAAGGCACGGTCATCGACGCCTACAAGACGCTGAAGAAGATGGCGATTCCCATGGTCACGGGCATCAAGCTCAAGGACATCTACATCGGCGACAAAACGACGGATGAAAATCTCAAGGCGGCGCTCGTCTATCTCAATGCCCTGAAGCCTGAGACGAATGCGCAGATCTCCGAGGTGTCGCTGAAGAAGCCGGACGACGTCATGGCGTATACGACGGGCGGCGTGCAGATCCGCCTCGGTGCGCTCGACCGCTTGGAAGAAAAGGCGCATCTGACGGACAGCTTCATCGTCGATCAGGAGGTCAAGCAGCGTCCCGTCGAGTACGTCGACTTCAAGTACACGGCGCCGTTCATCAAGCTCAAGCAATAGTTGTGGAAGAAAATTTGAGTTTGCGTTATAATCTCTTTGTTATCTCATTTCAGCAACAGCTCGGGAGGCATTTTATGATCAATTTCAAGCAGGGGCGGTGGTCCATCGCCTTTGTCTGCATGGTGCTGGGCTTCATGCTCGCCGTGCAGTTCCGTGCGACGGAGGACATGCGTCAGTCCGTATCGCAGCAGCGTGTGGAGGAGCTTGCCACGCGTCTTCTGGAGACGGAGAAGGAGCGTGACCGTCTGCAGGAAGAACTGAAGGATACGAAAGACGCAGCGTCAGAGGGGCCGAGCAACGACTACCAGCGCATGAAGGGCGGCTTCACGGCGCTCGCGGGACCGGGCGTCATCGTCACGCTCGACGACAGCAAGGCGACGTCGAAGGCGGGCGAGAATCCGAACCTCTACCTCATTCATGACGACGATCTCCTGCGCGTCATCAACGAACTGCGCGCCGCAGGCGCAGAAGCCGTGTCCATCAACGGGCAGAGGCTCACGGGCACGTCGGAGATCCGCTGCGCGGGGCCGACGCTCTCCGTCAACAATGTGCGTTCGGCACCGCCCTACAAGATTCATGCCATCGGCGACCCCGACAGTTTGGAGAAGTCGATCAAGATGCGCGGCGGCGTCGAGGACACGCTGAAGGTCTGGGGCATACAGATCGACGTGAAGAAGGAAGAGCATGTCGAGGTGCCCGCCTACAAGGGCGCGGCGTCGTTCAAGTACGCGAAAGCCATCGAAACGCTTTCGGATGAAAAGGAGGGAGCAAGATGATCCTGCCCGTTCTCGGACTTCTCGTCGGCGTTGCCGTCGGCATGCTCTCGCCGATCACCGTGCCGCTCGCCTACGCGAAGCTCTCCTCCGTCGCCCTGCTCGCCTCGCTCGATTCCGTTTTCGGCGGCCTTCGGGCGGCGTCGGAAAACCACTTCGACAATGCCGTATTCATCTCGGGCTTCTTTATGAACGCCCTCATGGCGGCGTTCCTCGTCTACATCGGCGACCGCCTCGGCATCGACCTCTACTATGTGGCGCTCTTGGCGTTCGGCTTGCGTGTCTTCCAGAATCTGGCGATTCTGCGCCGTCATTTCTTCGAAAAGCATAATTAGAGCGGCAAAAAGAGAAAAAAGCAAGCATTTTCATAATTTTTTTATGGCGCACGTATTAAAATAATGATAGAATGGTAGGGAAACTTTTGAGGACGACTGCCGTACTCCCTCTGGTGGGACGAAAGGCGGACTATGCTATATTTTGGGGGTTGCTATCGTGTTTGAATTGGATGATATGGGTTTGGACCAGTTCGCCAAGATCAAGGTCATTGGCGTGGGAGGCGGCGGCAGCAATGCTGTGAACCGCATGATTTCAGCGGGATTGCAGGGCGTGGAGTTCATCGCTGTCAACACGGACGCGCAGGCTCTTTTGCACGCGATGGCGCCGAAACGCATCCAGATCGGCGAGAAACTTACGCGCGGCCTCGGTGCGGGTGCGCGTCCTGAGATCGGCGAGCAGGCGGCGGAGGAGAGCCGCGATGACATCCTGCAGTCGCTGCAGGGCGCGGACATGGTCTTCGTGACCGCCGGCATGGGCGGCGGCACGGGCACGGGAGCGGCGCCCGTCGTCGCTGAGTGTGCGCGTGAGATCGGCGCTCTGACCGTCGGGGTCGTCACACGCCCCTTCACGTTTGAAGGACGTCTGCGCCAGAAGAAGGCGGAGGCGGGCATCGAGAAGCTGCAGCAGCACGTCGACACGATCATCACGATTCCGAATGACCGCCTGCTGCAGGTCGTCGACAAGAAGACCTCGATCACGGATGCGTTCAGCTTCGCCGACGATGTCCTGCGCCAGGGCGTCAAGGGCATCTCCGACCTCATCGCCGTGCCGGGACTCATCAACCTCGACTTCGCTGACGTCAAGTCCATCATGAGCAATGCAGGCTCGGCGCTCATGGGCATCGGCGAGGCGACGGGCGAGAACGCCGCAGTCGCCGCCGCCAAGTACGCGATCGAGTCGCCGCTCTTGGAGACGAGCATCGAAGGGGCGCACGGCGTTCTCCTCAACATCTCCAGCTCGGCGGAGAATCTCAGCATGTACGAGGTCAACGAAGCCTCGTCGACGATTCAGGAGGCCGTCAACGTCGATGCGAACATCATCTTCGGCGCTTCCCTCGACGAAACGCTCGGCGATACCGTGCGCGTGACCGTCATCGCGACGGGATTTGACAACGATACGGTAGGCATCCAGCGTCCCGCTGCGACGGCTGCCCAGGGAAAGCCCGCGCAGCCCGGCGCAAAGCCCGTCCCCCAGGCCGACACGCCGCTGCCGAAAGCGCCGAGCTTCAGCAACTTCGACATCCCCGAGTGGATGAACCGAAAGCGCGACTGAGGGCAGGCAGGGAAATATTGCGAAAAACAACAGGCATCCTTCCGATGATGGAAGGATGCCTGTTTTGCGTGCGCACGATGCGGCGCATGTTCTGTTCCTTCGTTAAAGGATTTTCAGTCAAAGATTTTCCACCGATTCGCTTGAATCCGTGCTATAATAGTCTTCACTAGATGGATTTTGAGGGGATGGCGAGAGTATGAGGAAGATGGCGCTGAGTCTGGCTTTGGCTCTGGCGGTGGCCTTGGGAACAGATGCCGTTTCTTTTGCGGCACTGCCGCAAACGCAGGCTCGTGTGCAGGTGCAGCAGCAAGCGGCGAAGACGCTGACGGGCGTGCGCTTTGGTACGAGCGACGAGCGTGAGCGCGTCGTCTTCGACTTGACGACGCTGCCCGCCTACGAAGTCCATACGGAAAACGACGGACAGAGGATCGTGCTTTTCCTTGCGGGCGCACGCAGTCAGGCCGTGCAGCCGGAGATTTCGGGCAGCATGGTCGAGAACGTGCGTGTATCGGCCGTGCCGCAGGGCGTCAAGGTCGTCATCGATCTTGCGGCGCCGGCATCTTACGAGGTCAAGACGCTGGCGAACCCGACGCGCCTCTTCATCGATGTACAGAAAGAGTATGAGGTCGTTTCTGAGGAGACGCCTGCGCCCGGTTTGAAGCTCTCGACGCTCAAGAGGCTCGACGCTCGCGGCCGCCTGACGGGATGGGTGCTGGAAGCCGATCCTGCCCGCTATCGCGCCGTGCCTGTGCTCGCCAAGGGGGCTGTGCCAGGACGCGCTTCGGTCAGTGCGATGTCGGATATGGCAGGAGCCGCCGCGGCGATCAATGCGTCCTACTTTGCACCGAGCGGCGAGATCCTTGGCCTTTTGAAGCTGGACGGCACGATCGTCGGCACGACGTACTTTCGGCGCAGTGCTGTGGGGTTTGCCGCTGACGGCAGGGCATATTTCGGCCCTGTCGATTACAGCGGAACGGTGACGCTCGGCAAGAGAAGCTGGCCCGTGGGCGGCGTCGATGCGGAGCGCGGCGAGGACAGTCTCGTGATTTACAATCATTACTATGGATCGACGACGCGCACGAATGAATACGGACAGGAGTACATCGTCCGAGGCGGCAGGGTCGCTGCCGTCAATTCGTCGGACAGCCCAATTCCGAAAGACGGCCTCGTCATCTCGGTGCACGGCAAGGCGAAGGACGCCTTCGCCCAAGTGAAGGTCGGCGACGCCGTACGTGTGGAGGAGGCGATCGGTGCGCCTTGGGAGAGCCTGCCGACAGTCATCGGCGCAGGCCCGATGCTCGTCAAGGACGGCGCCGCTCATGTGACGGCGGAGGAGGAGGAATTTCCTCCCGACATCGCACGCGGCCGTGCGCCGCGCACGGCGTTCGGCGTGACGGCGGCCGGGCATTACCTGCTCGCCGTCGTCGACGGACGCCAGTCGCACAGCATTGGCTGCACGCTGCAGGAGATGGCGGAGTTCATGCTGCAGTTCGGCGCCGTTCAGGCGATCAACTTCGATGGCGGCGGTTCGAGTGCGCTCGTCGTCGGTGGCGAACTCGAAAACAGTCCGTCCGACGGGCAGGAGCGCGCCGTCGGCTCGGCGCTCGCGCTCTTGCCGCGCTGACGACGGCATTTTCCCGAGTTTTGTTGGCACATCGGAAAGAATCCGTTATAATGGAGGGGATGTAGATGAGAAAAGCACTGGTGTTTGGCATTTTTCTTGCCATTATGATGTTTGCTGTCCATGCGCTGACGGCAGAGGCGGCGGTGGACGCAACGTCCGGTATTGCTGGAACAGTTACATGGCGGGCTGAGCCGGGAAGCGCGCTTGCGGCGGGTGCGGAGATCGTGCGCGTGCGCACATTGACGGGAGAGGTCGCGGCGGCGCGTGCCGAGGAGGACTGCAGTGTGAGCGAGATGCTCGTCTCCGTCGGCGATGACATCACTGCGGGACAGGTCGTCGCGCGCTTGAAAAAACAGGATGAATGACTGCGAGGGAAGACTCCCTCTTTTGTGCCGCTCTCCAATCTGTACGAGGTGATATATTTGCGTAATTTCAAAAAGAAGATGCTCGCGCTCGGTCTGTCCCTGTCTCTTTCCACGGGAGTGGCGGCAGCGGCTTCCCTGCCGCCGACGCTGCCGCTTTCGGAGGTATACCCGGGCATGGAGGGGACGGCGTACACCGTGGTCGACGAGTCGGGCGAGATCGTGCCGTTCCATGTCGATGTCGTCGGCACATACGATGAAGGCTCGTCGACGAACCGCATCATGGCGAAGGCGTCAGGCCCTGTCGTCGAGCGCACGGGCGGCACGCTGCAGGGCATGAGCGGCAGCCCCGTCTATGTGGACGGGGCGCTTGTCGGCGCGCTTTCGGCGGGCATCAAGGGCATGAGTCTCTATACGTTCTTCATCACGCCGATTGAGGAGATGCTGCCGATCTGGGATATGCCCGACTACAAGGCGGTTCATCTGAAGAAAGAAAAAAAGGAAAAGGCGGCGGACGCCGATGAGCCGATGGGCGAAGGCATGGGCGAGGGTGTCGGTGAAGGCACTGGCGAAGGCGGCAAAAGCGGGGCGGAGCAGGCGGCAGGAAAGCGCGCCAAACTCGAAAAGGAAGAATTGCCGGAGCTAGCCGAGGCCACGGCGGAAAAGCCCGACAAGAAGCCGGCAGGAAAGCAGGGAAAGGACTCCGAAAAGAGAAAGAAAGCGGAGAAAGAAAAGCCTGCAGCAGCTGAGGAGAAGAAGGACAAGGCAGAGAAGAAGCCTGAGGCTGCAGAAGAAAAGAAGGCAAAAGCAGAGAAGAAGCCTGCGGCTGAGAAGGGAGAGTCTGCAAAGACAGAAAAGAAGCCTGCGGGAGAAAAGAAAAAGCCTGCAGAAGCGGAGAAGAAGCCTGCAGCGGAAAGAGAAAGATCCGAAGAAGCGAGGAAGAAGCCTGCCGAGGCGAAGGGAGATTCTGCTGAGACAGAGAAGCAACCCGCCGAGGCGATGAAAGAGCCGGCGAAGGAGACGAAAGAACCGGCAGAGGCGTCAAAGAAACCGGCGGAGAAGAAGCCCGTGGCTGAAGAAGGCGCGAAGCCCGCAGCGAAGAAGCACGAGACGCAGGCGAAGTCGGCGCTCTATCTCGCAGGATTCGGCAGAAGCGGCTCCGCCTATATGGAGGAGAAGCTTTCCGCCCTCGGGTTCAAGGCGGGCGAGATGCCGGCCTTCGGCACGCCGACGCCAGGTGCGCATGTCGTCTATGATGCGGCTCTCGCGCCCGGGAGCGCCGTCGGCGTCGCCGTTTCCTACGGCGATTTTTCCGTCGGCGCGACGGGGACGGTGACGGCAGTCGACGGAAAGCGCGTGCTCGCCTTTGGTCACCCGTTCCTGCACAAGGGAAATGTCAATTACTTCATGACGGATGCCAGGGTCGTCGGCACGATCAGCGGTCCGACGGACGGCATGAAGATTGCGAGCATCGGCAACATCATCGGGCGCATCAATCAGGATCGAGAGGCGGGCGTCGCCGGCATCATCGGCGCATTTCCCGAGAGCGTGCCGATGCGCGTGCGCGTGAAGGACACGTCGCTCGGCTACGACAGGAAGTTTGCGGCGCAGATCGCCTATGACGAGGATTTTCTGCCGGTTCTCGTGCCTGGCATCGCTTACGCGGCGATGGGCAAGACGTCGGATACGCTCGGCGAGGCGACGGCGAACCTCAAGTTCACGATTCGCACGACGGCGGGCGAGGATGGCAAAATCGAGCGCTCGAACATGTACTATACAGCCTCGGACGTCGGACAGGCTTCGGTGGGCGAGTTGGCGCAGGTCATGACGCTCCTTTGTCAGAATGCGGAGGAGGAGGCCGACGTGACCTCTGTTGACGTCGACATCGAGATGGAAAGTACGCGCAAGACGGCCTCTTTGATTTCCGCTGTGCCCGAAAAGCCCTCGGCAAAACCGGGCGAGACGGTGAACTTCCGCACGACGATCAAGCCCTTCCGCAGGGAGAAGGAAGAGCTGCTGATTCCCTACCATGTGCCGGAGAGCCAAGCGCCGGGCGTCCTGAGTCTCGATGTGCGCGGCGGCAGCTTCGTCCCCGTGACGGCGGCTCTCCTGCAGAACGCGCTCGGCATCGATACGAGCGCCGAGGAGGACAAGACGCAGACGACGGCGGACAAGCTCAAGCAGTTCCTGCAGCTCGGCAGGAACAATGAGATCATCGTAGCGCCTGCGATCGCGCCCAAGCTGCCCCTTTCGGCGGAGGAGAAGAAGGAAGCGAAGAAGCGCCTGAAGAAGCAGGAGAGCGCACCGCGGAAGAAGCAGGAGAAGCGCATTGACCTCCTCGGGCAGAAGGCGAAGAAGCAGGGCAATCCCTTTGAGGCGAAGTTCGAGACGGGCTATGTCATAGACAATGTGATCCATACTTCATTGCTGATCGAGGAAGAGGACAAGAGATGATGACGCGGCTGTTGGAGAAAATCGGTTCGTTCGTGCTCGAAAGATTCGAGTGGGTCGGCTCCGTCATTTTGCTCCTCGCCGCCGCCCTCAAAGAGATGCGCCGCCCCTTGCGCTTCCGACACATCTTCGCGCAGATGTCGCATCTCGGCGTAGACTCGCTCGCCATCGTCTCTTTGACGATGCTTTTCACGGGCATGGTCATGACGCTGCAGGTCGCGCATGAGTTCATCCGCTTCGGCGCGCAGTCGACGATCGGCGGCGTCATAGCCATCGCCGTCGGGCGTGAGCTTGGCCCCGTGCTCGTCGGCGTCGTCTGCGCAGGGCGCGTGGGGTCTGCCATCACGGCGGAGATCAGCACGATGAAGGTCACGGAGCAGATCGACGCCCTGCGCGTCATGGCGACGAGTCCCATCGGCTACCTCGTCGTGCCGCGCATGATCGCGTGCATGTGCATGGTGCCGCTCCTGACGGTCTTCGGCGATGTCATCGGCGTCTTCGGCGGCTGGTTTGTCGCTGTGCACTATGCGGGCATCGCCTCCTATACCTTCACGAACTCCATCCATGTCTTTGCCGTGCCGCACGACGTCACGGGCGGACTCATCAAGGCGGCGGTGTTCGGCGTCGTCATCGCCGTCCTCGGCGCATGGTACGGGCTTCATGCGCCCGAAGGGGCGGAGGGCGTGGGACGCGCCACGACGAAGAGCGTCGTGGCGGCGATCGTCTGCATTTTCTTTTTGAATGTGTTCCTGTCGTTCTTGCTTTATTGACGGGCTGAGGTGGAAGATATGATACGGCTGGAAGGTGTGACGAAGAGCTTCGCTTCCCATGAGGTGCTGCACCCTCTCGATCTCTGCGTCGAAGACGGCGAGACGCTCGCCGTCATCGGCGGCTCGGGCTCGGGCAAGAGCACGCTCCTTCGGCTCATCATCGGGCTGATCCGCCCGACCTCGGGCAGGATTTGGATCGATGACGCCGAAATCTCACAGATGACGGAAAACGAGCTTGACCGGGTGCGCCTGAGGATGGGCATGGTCTTCCAGTATTCGGCGCTCTTCGACTCCATGACCGTAGGGGAGAACGTCGCCTTCGGGCTTCGCGAGCACAAGCGTCTCAAGGAGGCGGAGATCGTGCGCATCGTGCGCGAGAAGCTGCATCTCGTCGGCCTTGACGGCAGCGAGCGCATGATGCCGGGGGAACTGTCGGGCGGCATGAAGAAGCGCGTGAGCTTGGCGCGCGCCATCGCCATCGACCCGTCCATCATCCTCTACGATGAGCCGAGTTCGGGACTCGATCCCCTGACGTCGGCGAAGATCGACGACCTCATCATCGAGACGCAGAGGAAGCTTGGCGTGACGAGCGTCGTCGTGACGCATGACATGGCGAGCGCCTGCCGCATCGCCGACCGCATCGCCATGCTGCACAAGGGATCGCTCATTGCACTCGATACGGTCGAAGGGTTCAGAAAGCTCGAAGATCCGCGCGTCCGCGCGTTTTTTCGCGCGGTGGAGACGGAAGAGAAGGAGGCGGGTTTATGACGACGGAAGCGAAGGTGGGAGCGTTCACGCTTCTCGGCATCGCGATTTTGACGGCAGTGCTCCTGCAGCTTCAAGGATTTTCTTTTTCGACGAGCCGCAATTATACGATTTATGTAGGCTTCACGCAGGTCGTGGGGCTTGCCCCGGAAGCGGATGTGCGCTATGCGGGCGTGCTCGCGGGCAAGGTCAAGGCCATTGAGCCGGAGGGGACGGGCGTGCGCGTGACGCTCTCCGTCCATCCCGACATTCAGATCCCGCGCGATGCACGAATCTCTCTCGCGGCGAACAGCGTCCTCGGCGACAAGTTCGTCCTCATCTCGCCGGCTGGATCGAAGAGTACGGATTACTTGAAGGACGGCGACTTCGTCATCGGCACGGATGAGACGAGCGTCGATTCCGTGCTTGAGAACGTGAGCGAGGCGGTGGCTGACGTGCATGATCTCCTCGGTTCGTTGAACGACATCCTCGGCAATCCGCGCATGAAGGAGTCCGTCCTCGGCTCGGCGGAAAATGTGCGCGAGGTCACGGCGCACATCCGCGATCTCACGGCCGTGCTCGGGCGCGTCGCGCTGCAGAATGAGGGCAATATGCACGCGATGATGGAGGAGATGCGCACGATCTTGACGAACCTTGCCGCGACGACGGAGACGGTTCGCCAGATGGCGGCGGACGTCTCCGACGGCGGCGCGACGGCCGCGAATCTTCGCTTGACGCTGCTGAACGTCGCCAAGGCGAGCGAGAACATCCGGCAGGTGGCGGAGGAACTGCACGACGTCACGGGCGATCCCACGGTGCGCGAAGATCTCAAGGCGACGATCCATCAGGCGCGCGCCGTCACAGAGAAGGCGAACGACACGCTTGATAACTTAAGCAGCATAGAGACACAGCCTTCGGTTGACATTCTCTACAGCGGCAAGAATCGTGACTGGATCACGAACTTCAATGTCGACGTTTCCAAGGAGGACAGGCCCGACCGCTTCCTGCGCGTTGGCGTCGAGGATATCGGCGAGGGGAACGATCTGAATCTTGAGGTCGGCCGCACGAAGGGCAGGCTCGGCGCACGCGCGGGACTCATCGCGGGCGAGCCGGGCGTCGGGCTTGATGCGAATGTGGGAAATCGCTGGCGCTTCTCCGCCGACGCCTACGACCCCAACGATTTCCGCCTGCGCCTTTCCGCGCAGTATCGTCTGCGTGAAAGTACGTATCTGATGGGCCAACTCAAAGATCTCAACCGCAGCGAGCGGCGCGCCGCCTACTTCGGTCTGCACCAGTCATTTTAGGAGGAATCATTGTGAAGCAGTCAAAACATTTTTCCAAGAAGCTTGCGGCGCTCGTCGCGGGCGGGCTCTTCTCCCTGAGCTTCGCATCTGCGTCCGCAGCGGAGACGCGCTCTCTCGCACTCTCCGAGAGCGTGGAACTGGCGCTTGAGAACAATCGCTCGATCAAGTCGTCCGTGACCGATGTGGATGCGGCGGACTGGGCATACCATGAGGCGCGCCGCACGGCAGGCCCGAAACTCACGCTCTCGACGCAGGGCAACCGCGTCGGCGGCAAGGCATACAAGATGTACGACCACGACTATGCTTTTCGGAGCAGCGCGGCGCTTTCCTTCCCGCTCTACACGGGCGGCAGCATCGAGCACGGCATCGAGGCGGCGCGCTACGGCGTGAACAATGCCGATCTCGCGCTCGAAGGCACGAAGCAGGCGGTGCGTTACCAGACGACGGGACAATATTTCAAGGCGCTCGAATACCGCAATCTCATCAAGGTCGGCGAGATGTCCGTCGCCAATTTGAAGAGTCATCTGGCAAATGTCAACGCGCAGTACAAGGTGGGCACGGTCGCGCGTTCCGATGTGCTCGCATCCCAGGTCTCGCTCGCGAACGCTGAGCAGAGTCTCGTGAACGTGACGAACAACTACGACGTCGCCATTGCCGAACTCAACAAGATCATCGGCTTGCCGACGGGCACGAAGCTCTCGCTGGCGGACGAACTCGCCTACAGAAAGTATGATCTGAGCCTTGAGGACTGCACGGAGTACGCGCTCGCGCACCGTGCGGACGGCATCGCGGCGGACTATGCCGTGCGTCAGGCGAACGCTGCCATGGAGGCGACGCGCGGCGCTTCGCTGCCGCAGGTCAGCGCAGCGGCATCCCGCACGGTCGGCGGCGACAGCCTCTTTTCCAACAACACGGATTCGGCGGACACTTGGTCGATCGGCATACAGGCGAACTGGGCGGCCTTTGATAACAACGTGACGCAGGCGCAGGTGAACCAGAAGCGTGCGGCGGTGCACAAGCTGCAGCAGGCGGCGGAGGACACGCGCGAGCAGATTGCGCTCGACGTGCAGACGGCGTACCTGAGTCTTCTGGCGGCGGAGAAGAATATCGAGACGACAAGTGTCGCCGTCGAGCATGCCGTGGAGGACTTCAAGATCGCGCAGGTGCGCTACACGGCTGGCGTCGGCACGAACCTCGACGTGACGGACGCCGACGAAAAGCTCGTCGCGGCGCAGACGAATTACTACGATGCGCTCTACAACTACAACCTCAGCAAGGCGGCGCTCGACCGAGCCATGGGCCTGCCCGTCGATCTCGACACCGTTTCCTACCGTGAGAAAGTCGACGCCAAGTATTATAAGGCGGCGAAGGAGCAGGCTGAGACGGCGCTCTACCATACGGATGAGGCAGCGGAGAAGATGGCTGTCGAGCAGAAGCTGCTCGATGAGAAGAGCCGGAAGAGCCGCACGGCGAAGGACGATGCGATGATTCCCGTGACGCACGGCGCACCCGTCAAGACCGCACCCGTCAAGACAGCAGAGAAGGATGCGGCGGCCGAGGCGGCTGCCGCCGGGGAGATGTAAGGCGCATCGAGCCGCGACATCCTTTCGTGCCGCGGAATTTGAAAAAGAGACAACGAGGAGGAAGAGCCGATGAAGAAGAGGCGCATTGTTTTCGCTGCAACCGTCATCGCGCTCTTCCTTTTTGCGCTCGTTTGCGGCACGGCGGCTTACATCGCCTGCACGGGCGCTTACGTTGAGGAGGCGGGCAGGACGCTTTCTGCAAAGGCGTCCGAGTCGCTCGGCGTTCCCGTCGCCATCGACGCCGTGCGGGTCGAGTCTTGGCATACGCTTGCCCTTGACGGCATCGCGGTGCAGGACAGGGCGGGAGAGGAGATCCTTCACGCTGCGCACGCCGAGGTGGAAATGAGCCTCTTTGCGGCTCTTTCCGCCTCGCCTGTCGCCGCGATTTCCCATGTGACGGTCATAGAGCCGGAGCTTTCCCTGCAGCAGCGCGCGGACGGAAGCTGGAACGTCGCCGACCTCGTGCAGCAGGAAGCAGGGGAAAATGATTTTTGCGGCAAGGTCAGCGTGAAGGAAGGAAAGGCGAACGTTGCCGTTTCGGGCAAGGAAATCGCCTTGGAAGATATCGGGGCGGAGCTTGACTTCGTGCACAAGTCTTCTGTCTCCGTCGAAGCTGAGGCCAGCTGCAAGGGCGCACCGCTCGCTGTCGAGGGAGAAGTCTCGAAAGAGCGGCAGGAACTGAAGCTCAAGGGGGAAAATATCAATGCGATGGACTATATCGCATTCCTGCCCGAAGGCGTGCTTCCTGACGAGATCGAGCCGCAGGCGCTGCACGTCGACGAGGCGGCGCTGAAGCTCGTGCGCGAGGCGGATGACGTTTCGCTTGCGGGCGACGTGCGCCTTTCGGGTGCGAAGGCGCTCGTCCATGGCATGGAGGTTGAGGCGTCGCGTGGACTCGTCGTCTTTTCGGGCAAGGAGGCGCGCATCTTTTTGCGTGCTTCTGCCGAAGAGCAGCAAGCGTCCATTCATGGGAAGGTCGCTTGGCAGGAGGAAGTGCCGAGCTTCAACTTCGTCGTCGAGTCCGCGGCCTTTGATCCGTCGAAAATCTTGGCGCAGAGCCCTTTTCAAGGTTCGGTGCGCGTCCTCGCTTCCGTTTACGGCACGCCGCAGGACTGGAAGGTTGACGGAGAGTGCGAAGCCTCAGCCGCGACGCTCTACGGCACATCGCTTTCAGCGGTGAAGGCAAAGGGTCACTACGAGGACGGCCTTCTGACGGCGAGCGGCGAGGCAGGAGCCTTGGGAGGCACGTTCGAGGGCGGGGGGATGCTCCGCACGGCGGACGGCTCCTACAGCGCACACGTCGAAGCGAAGGGGCTTTCGGGCGAGGAAATCGCCGCCGTGCTGCCTGTGGACGGTCTTTCCCTGACGGGGAAGTGCGCTGCGGACATCGCATTGAGCGGCAAGGGGACGGATTTGGCAGATCTTCTCGCTTACGGCACCTTTTCGGGCGAGGGCGCGTCCTTCGGCGGCGTTGCGGCCGAGAAGGTTTCCGCATCGTTCTTCAAGCAAGGGGAGCTTCTTCATTTTGATAACCTCAACGCGTCGTTTGCGGCGGGCGGCACGCTCGTCGTCGAGGGTGACGTGCGGGGCGGCACGGCGCTTGACATGCGCTTTTACGGTACGGCACTGCCGCTGGCGCTCGTCGACGCCTTTGTGCCGGAGGCCGAGGGCGCGGGCACGCTCGACATCGCGGGCGCAGTGCGCGGCGACGCGTCGAATCCTCGGATCGAGGCGGATTTCGAGGGGACGGCAGGAAGTCTCTTCCATCAGCCCTTTGACGCATTCCACGGTGCCGTGCACGGCAGCGCCGACGGCATCGCCATCGACCGCTTCTCCGTGGAGCGTGCGGGCAAGGAGACGTGGATCGCCGAGGGCAGCGTCGGCCTTACGGGCGAGAGACGCATCGACCTGCGCGTCGATTCCATCGGTGCGCGCATGGAGGACATCGCGGCTCTCGTCGCTCCCGACCAGCCGATCACGGGCAATGTCGACAATACGATCCGCTTCACGGGCACGCTCGACAATCCGTCGGCGGTCGGCTACATCCATCTCTATCGCGGCAGCTACAATGGCTATATCCTCTCGGGCATGGACGGCGACTATTATCTGGAGAACGGCGTCGTGCGCCTGCAGGATTTCCATATCTTCTCACCGCTCGTCGACGTCGACCTCAACGGTACGGTCACGCGCGATGGTGCGCTTGACCTCTATGCCGATGTGCACGATGTGAGCCTCGACCGCTTCGGCAGCAGACTGCCGTATCCGGTCAGCGGCCACGGCACGTTTGCCGGGCATATCGCGGGTACGCTGCAATCGCCTGAATTCATCGGCGTGCTCGATGCAAAGACGCTTCAACTCAACGGACAGGCGATCGAGTCCGTGCACGGCGAACTCGTCTATGGTGCAGATGTGCTGCGCGCCGAGAACATCCGCTTCCAGCAGAACGGCGGCGCCTACGCGATGAAATGCACGGCGAATCTCGAAACGCAGGCGCTTGACGGCATCTTGAACGTCGAGAACGGTGACGTGCGCGCGCTCTTTGCGATTGCGAACCTCAAGAATGACATTCTCGACGGAAGACTGAACGGCACGATCCGCCTTGGGGGCACTTTGGATAATCCCATGGCGGCGCTTGACGCCGTCGTCGTCGAGGGCAAGGCGGCAGGCTACGAGATTCGTGATATGGCGCTGGACGTCAAGCTCGCCGACCACGTCGTGACGATCGATGAACTGCACGGCAGGCAGGGAGACGGCGTATTCGCCGCCAAGGGACGCATTCCATTGGATGGCGCGGCAATGGACGCGCAGTTCGCCGCGAACGGCATCCCCGCCGGCATGGTCGCGAAGGCAGCGGGGGCGGACGCTGACGTGCGCGGCACGATCGATCTCGCCGTGCAGTTTGGCGGCACGCTGGAGAACCCGCAGGCGAACGCTTCTGTCGAAGTGAAGAACGGCGGCGTGGGCGCGTCGACCTTCGACGATATGACGGGCTTGGCGAGTCTTAAGGACAGCGTCATCAACATCGAGCAGCTTCGCGTGAAGAAGAAGCTCGGCGAGCGTGACTACAGCGCGAGCGCCAAGGGCAAGATTCCCGTGAGAAGCCTGACGGCAGCCGCCGATGAAACGGTTGCATCGTCCGAGCAGATCGATCTTTCGCTCGCGCTCGACGATGCCGATCTTTCGCTTCTGCCGATCCTCTCGCCCGCCGTCGAGTGGGCGATCGGTCCGACGAAGGGCAAGGTGCGCGTGACAGGGACGCTCGAAAGGCCGCAGTTCGCGGGCGAGGTCAGTCTCGCGGACGGAGCGCTGAAGTTCAAGGACGTCGCGACGCCCGTCACGGAGATGAAGGCGCGGCTGCGCTTCTTCGGCAGCAGCATCACGCTTGAGGATTGCACGGGCAAGATGGGCACAGGCTCTTACCGCATCGCGGGCAGGACGTCGTTCGGCGGCGGCAGGTGGCGCGATTATGCGCTCGATTTTAAGGCGGATGAGCTTTCTGTCGTCAGCAGTTTCTATGACGGTCCCTTGAGTGCAGACTTTCACATCGAAGAGGGTGAGATGTTCGGACAGAAGATGCCGAAACTCACAGGAGACATCCGCATCCATCATGCGACGCTTTCCATTCCATCCCTTCCCGATGCCGAGAGCACACTGCCCGAGATGATCTTGGATGTCGGCGTGACGCTCGGCGAGCGCGTGCGCTTCTACGATCCCGCCCTCTACGACATGCGTCTTTCGGGCGCTTTCCGCTACGGCGGCACGACGCGCCACGTCGCGCCTTCCGGCACGATCCTCGTCGAGCGCGGCACGATCACCTACAACAAGACGCGCTTTACGATCCGAGACGGCGAGGCGTACTTCAATCAGATCGGTTCGTTCTTGCCGAGCCTCACGCTCGAAGCGGAGGCGCACGTCGGCAAGGTGCGCATCTTCCTGCACTCGAAAGGCCCGATCGGGGCGATGGAGACGCACCTCAGTTCGATGCCAGAGATGAGCGAGACGGAGATCGTGAGCCTCCTGACCTTTCAGACGCCCGATCTGAAAAGTTCCCAGGCGCTCACATCGCTTTTGACCTTCGGTCTTTCCATGACGGTTCTCGGCGAATTCGAGACGAACGTGAAGAATGCGCTCGGTCTCGATGAATTCCGCATCGCGGGCGAGGACGTGACGACGACGGACAAGGAGGCCATGCAGCCGGGCGAGGTGGCGCATGGACTCGAATACACGCTGGAAGTGGGCAAGTACATCAACGACAGGGTCATGCTGCGCTACAAGCAAGGCATTGGCAACAAGGTGCGCGAATTCGGCGTGCGCTACGACTTCAACGACCGCATGAGCATCTATTGGAATCGCGACGAGGACGCGAAATCCATCGTTGGCATCGAAGCGCGCATCAAGTTCTAAGCGCGAGGAGGAGGAGTGTCATGAAACTTGAGGAGTATCTGCAGGAACTCGAAAAGGTCGAACTCCTTGCACCCGAGGAGGAGAAGTCCTTGTGGCAGGCCTTCAAGGAGCGCGGCGAGAGGGCGGCGAGGCAGCGCCTGATCGAGTCGTACCAGCCGCTCGTATTCAAGACGGCGCTGCCGTGGCGCACGAGCGAGAGCATCATGGACATCATACAGGAAGGCACGGTCGGACTCATCGAGGCGGCAGAAAACTTCGATTGGAAGCGCGGCGTAGCCTTCAGTCTCTTCGCCGTCCACCGCATACGCGGCAGGATGCTCAATTTCCTGCAGAAAGAGGGCAGCCGCGACGTCACCTGCATGGATGCGCCCCGCGCCGACGGCAGGGCGCCTTGGGAACTTCTGCCCGATACGACGCCTTCCGTTGCCGAGCAGGCGGAATTGGGCTTCATGACGCGAGAGCTTCATCGGGCGCTCGCGCGTCTGCCGCAGAAGGAGCGCGTCGTCCTCGAGAGCGTGTACCTGAAGAGCGAGACGATTCCGAAGATCGCCGATGTGCTCGACGTCAGCGCCTCGCACATCTACCGCTTGCAGAAGAGCGGCATACGCCGCGTGCGCGGCATGCTCTCGCGCCTCATGCGCTTTTAGGGAAGGAGGGAGAGGAAGATGGCCGAGGAAAGGGAAAAGATCTGTGCGCACGTCAAGGCGGCGAAGGACTGGCTGGGGCGTGCAGAATCCTCGTTGGAGAAGGAGGAGGACGTCCGAGGCGGACTCAATCTCATGCTGGCGGAGGCGGAACTGCAGCGTGCGAGAGAGACGCGCAAAGGGAAGCGCTTCGCACGTTTCTTGGCGCCGGCGCTCGCCGTGCTCCTCGCCTTGGGCGGCATCGCCCTGCAGAGGAGTGCAGAGCCGACGGCGGCGCCTGCTGAGAAAAGCCCTGCGGCGATCGTCGGACAGGGGACGACGGTTCACGCGGAAATGGAAAGTGCGGCTCTTGCCGAACGAATGGGATCTGCAGCGAATCTTTCGGAATCGCGTGAGATCGATCCTCCCGTCATGCCTGCGCGGGCGCAGGAAAGCCCGATGGCACAGGCTCAAGGACAAGCGCAGTTTGCCGAGCCGCCGCAGCCGCAGCCTGTCTTGGAGCAGCAGACGGAGAAGCCAAAGCAGACCTCTGCCGCTGCGCCGCCGACCGAAGACATGCAGAAGCTCATGGTCACTGCGGGGCGCGTGCTGCGCGAATGATTCTTATGATTCCTATAATTCGATGAGTCTGCTGTTAAGACTTTGCGTCCCCCTTGACCTCGTGGGCATTCATGGTACAATAAAGGGGATGTGAAGCATAGGAGGTTGAAAACTTGGATATGAAGAGAACGCGAATCCTCGCCGGGGCCGTCGCACTTGCTGCGGGCTTTGCCGGCTTTTCCGCAGACGCCTCTGCGGCCGTCGCCGTCGTGGGCACGATGCAAGGCGATCAGGAAATGAAGAACGCCGCTGCAGATGCTGCGGAGATTCAGCGCGCGGATGCGCAGGTCGCTGCTGAAAACGCTGCTGCCGCCAAGGCGCAGATGAAGGATGCGCGTGTCGAGGCGTGGGAAGCTAAGCGCCCCGAGGAGCGCAAGATTGACGAGGAGGCGAAGATCGCCGACGGCAAGACCATCGTCGACATCGTCATCGACGGCGCGGGCAAGGAGACGATGGCGACGGCGCGAGCCGCCCTCGTGCAGCGCGTAGGAGATGTGTATGATGCGAAGAAAGCGCAGGGAGACCGCTCCGCCATCTTCGATACGGGCTATTTTTACGACCTCTACCCGTCGTGGGAATATGTGCCTGAGGGCGTTGTTCTCACCTATCACGTCTTGGAGAACCCCGTGCTTCATTCCGTGAAGATCGAGGGAAATACGGTCGAGAAGACGGAAGACCTTGAAAAGCTTGTCACGCTTGAGCCGGGCAAGGTGCTGAACAGCCGCGAACTGCAGAAGAACGTCTCTGCCGTGCAGGAAAAGTACAGGGCAGACGGCTTCATCCTCACCAAGATCGAAGACATGAATATTGATGCTGCGGGAGACCTCACGCTCAAGATCAACGAGGGAAAGCTCGAAGGATTCGCTGTCAAGGGCAATACGAAGACGAAGGATCGCGTCATCCTGCGCGAGATGCGCCTGAAGATCGGCGAACCGTTCGACGTGAAGAAGGCGCGCCGCAGCATGCAGCGCATCTACAACCTCGGCTTCTTTGAGGATGTGAACATGAAGCTCAATCCCGGGAAGGCGTCAGGTTCTGTCATCCTTGAAGCGGACGTCGTCGAGAAGCGCACGGGCAACTTCGGCATCGGTGCGGGCTACAGTTCGGCGGACGGCCTCGTCGGCATGATCAATGTCGGCGACACGAATTTCCGCGGCACGGGCGATGCTGTGAGCCTTCTCTACGAGATGAGCGGTGACGATACGGATGCGCGCGGCTTCGTCTTCTCCTATCGCCGCCCTTGGCTTGACAGCAAGGAAACGGCGGCTTCCCTGCGCATCTACAACCGTACTTACGAGTATGACGACTATGACACGGACGGCAATTTGGAAGAAGAGTACATGCGCAAGTACGCGGGCGGCGAGATCACTCTGAGCCGTCCCGTCAACGAGTATGCGACGAACTTCATCACGCTGCGCAACCGAAAGGACACTTACAAGAATCATAAGAGCAGCGGAAATCAAGGCGATCGCAGCACGCCGGCGTGGAAGTGGTGGCGCGATGCGAACTTTGGCACGACGCGCAGCATCACACTGTCGCGCGTGAACGATACACGCGACAACATCTACAACCCGACATCGGGCGGACGCATGAGCCTTGAGGCAGAATTTGCAGGCTTCGGCGGTGATTTCAACTACCAGAAGTTCACGGCGGAGGACAAGCGCTTCTTCAAGGTTGGCCGAGCGCAGACCGTCGCTGTGCGCGGACAGCTCGGCTACGCGCACGGCTCGATTTCCGAATCGAACCTCTACAAAATCGGCGGGCAGGACTCCCTGCGCGGCTACCGTGACGACCAGTTCCGCGGCACGCACCTTCTGCTCGCGACGGTCGAGTACCGCTTCCCCATCGTGAAGAAGGTGCAGGGCGCCGTCTTCACCGACTGGGGAAATGCTTGGAGCAACGATCGCTGGCCGAATACGATCAAGGGCAGCGTCGGCGTGGGACTGCAGCTTGAGACGCCGATCGGCCCGATCCGCCTCGACTACGGACGCGGCTCGGACGGCGGGCGCGTGCACTTCAGCGTCGGCGGCTCCTTCTGATGCTGGGGCGAAGGGCAAGGGTGCGGGCGTTCTTCGCGCTCTTTGTCCTCGCGCTCCTTTGGATGGGGGGCGGACACGCCTTTGCTTCGGGTACGATCGCAGCGGTTCGCGCCGAGGTCGCTGCGGACGGCGAAGCCTTGCCTCCCACGGTCAAGGTGCGCATGGAAAAGAGCGTCGCCGCCATTTCCTCACAACTCATCGAGGGAAAACCGCTCTCTTCGTATGAAGAGCGCAGGGCGGCGGATGAGGCGACAATCCGTGAGGTATTCGACAAGGTGCTCGTCGGCTACTCCGTTACGGTCGTTGCCATTGAGCCTGGCGAGGAGGCGCACGTCCGCGTGACTCTTGCGCCTTGGGCAGAGCGCGTCGAGGCGGTCGAGGTCGAAGTTTCGGTCGATGGCGTCGCACCTGTCATCGGGAAGATGGCGAAAGAAGATCTCAGAGGCGTTGAGACGGTGTTTCGACAGAGCTTGGAGGGGCTTCCATCTGCAGCCGTCGACTGGACGAACGGAGTCCTGAAGGAGAGTCTGAACGCCTATATGGCGGAGCATCTGCCCGAGTTTCGCGCCGACTTCGATGTCGAGACGGCAAGGCGCACGCACGTCGCGCTGACGGTTTATCCGAAGATGCCTGTCGTGCGCACGATCGATCTCGCCATGCGTTCGGATACGATCGCGAACTTCGCTCTGCTCGAAAAGCGCAGCGTTTTGCAGGCGAAGGCGAACGAGATGCTCGGTGTTCCCGTCGCATTCGTGGCACGCCACGAGAAGGAATTTGCGCGGGGGATGGAAGAGGTACTCGACGCGTCAAGAGAATTCCGCGCGCTCGGTTTGAAGACACATGCGACGATTGCAGCGGGTGAGCAGACCTCGGTCATGAGTCGCAGCGATACCTCGCGCTATCGTCTGCGCCTTGAGGGCTGGGGCGATGTCGGCAGACGCTCTGCCGACGGCAATGACATAACGTTTCGCGCCCATGCGGGAGCGATGCTGTCGGCGGCGGATGAAATCTTCGTGCAGGCCGATGTGCTGCCGCAGGACTTCGACTGGGGTTGGGAGGCGGCCTACGAGAGACGAGTCTTTCCAGGAGTCTTCGCGAGCCTTCGCTACGACATGCGCGAACATGCGTGGACGACGGGCGTGCGGGCAGCCCCCCTGCCGCGCGTCGAAGTGCGCTGGGAGTACCGCCGTGCCGACCATACGGGCGAGGCGGGACTCAGCTACCGTCTGCACGATTTTCTGCGCGCCGAACTCGTGCGGGACTCTTCGGGCGGCTGGATGCGTCTGATTGGCGATTTTTAAGGGCGTTTGCGCCCTCTTGGGCTTGAATCCCCGAAGAGAGTTTGCTATAATGTTTATCGTTGGATATTTGAGGAAGAATCGCGATGCAGCGTTCTTCAAAAGGGAAAAGGAGACAAGGAAATGGTAAAACTTCAAAAGACACAGGTCAAGATCTTTTGTGTGGCTCTTGCACTCGTATTCATTGGCTCGGTCGTGGCTCTCGGCCTTTCGCAGCTCGGCACGAGCACGGCGTCTGCAGCGTCGTCGTCCGTTGGCGTCGTCGATTACCGCAAGGTGATGATGAGCCATCCGGATTACGCTTCGGCTTCGAACGAGATGCAGAAGGCGATGCAGGAAGCGCAGATGCGCTTCGAGGCGGACAACGCAAACAAGAGCGATGAGGAGAAGGCAAAGGCGATGCAGCAGGCGCAGATGGAGCTGCAGCAGAAGGAACAGGATCTCATCTCGGGCATCCAGAAGAAGATCGACGATGCCGTCAAGCAGGTCGCTGAAGCCAAGGGGCTTTCCGTCGTCATCGACAAGAGCGCTGTCGTCTATGGCGGTCAGGACATCACGGACGATGTCATGAAGAAGTTCAAATAAGAAAATACGGATATGAGCGCGCGAGCGCATGATGTACCGGGCGGGCTTCCTGCCCGGTACTTTTAAATGCAGGGGCTTTTTGGGAGGTGGATGCGATGCCGCAGGAAAAGGCGCAGGGCGGCGGCTTTTGGGAAAAGCGCCGGAAGGAAATTTGCGGCGCTCTTGCTGTCCTGTTCTTGACGGCTCTTGGCGGCGCGTTCTTTTTCTTTCGAGATGCGCCGCCGCCCGCCGCTCCAACGAAGCAGGAAGAGGGCGGGATCGGCGTCGTCGATGTGGCGCGAGCTGAGAAGGCGCATGAGGCGTATGTGCAGCTGGCGGATCTTGAAGCGCAGTATGCATCGCTCGCCGCCGACATTGATCGACTGAGTCGTGCGCGCCGCACCCTGAAGCCGCCTGCGCTTGCAGATGAGCCGTTCCAGCTTGCAGCGAAAGAGAAGAATCTGCAGCAGCAGCGTCTCGCGGCGGAAGAGCAGGCGCGTGAGCGCCGCAAGGCGCTCGCTGCCTGGGAGGAAGACACGAAGGACGCCTTTCTCAAGGAAAAGAAGGCGCTAGAAGACGCCTATCAGAATCGCATCGTCAACATCGAGATGAAGATTGACAACCGAGAGGCGATGTTCCTTTCGGAGGCTGATGTAAAAAGCCTGCTCGACGAACTCAAGGCTTTGCGCGAGGAGCGTGGCGAGCGCATACGGGCGCTCTTTGCCGCCCGCGACGAGGAGAAGCGAAAATATCTTGACGCGCTCATCGCGCGCGACGCAAAGAGTAAGAAGGCTGACGCAGCAAGCGCACAGGAAGAAGCCGCACGCCAAAAGGCGGAAGCGGAAAGGCGCAACAGCGAGGCGCTCCTGCAGGCGATGCAGGGCGTCGAGATCGACGAGATCCTGCGCCGCAAGAGAGCGGCGCTCGCGGCAAAGGGCGAAGAAGTGCGCATCATTCGCGAGCACATCCGCAAGGATATTGAGAGCAAGGCGGCGAAGCTCGCGCTCCTCCATCATCTTTCCCTCGTCGTTGCGAAGGAAACGGATGAAGCTGCAGATCTGCGGCGAGAAGAGACAGACGCTCCCTCGCTTCGCTTTCCTGTCGTCGCTCCCGCCGCACTCGATCTGACAGAAGAATTGATTGCCGAGCTTGCGCCCGGAAATACTTAGAAAGAAGTGGAAAATCATGAAGCAGAACAAGAAGCGCATGGCGATGCTCGCAGGTGCCTTTGCCATCATGACGCTCGCCGCAGGCTGCGGCAAGACAGAGATCGGCTATGTCGATCCAAGCCGCATCGAGAAGGAAGCGCCGGCCATCATGAATATTGATGCCGAGATGAAGTCAAAAGTGGAAGAAGTGCAGAAGCAGGCGCAAGAGGATTTGAAGGAGAAGCAGGCGCAGGGTGCGCCGCCCGAGGAGATGCAGAAGGCGCAGCAGCAGGCGATGGGCAAGATGCAGCAGACGAGCAGCATTTACGACCAGCAGAAGACGATCAAACTGCAGACGGCCGTCGGCGAGATTGCACGCACGAAGAAGTTGGATGCTGTTCTCTTCAACGTGGATGAGCAGAAGCTCGTCCATCTCGGCGGCACGGACATCACGGACGATGTGATCAAAGCGCTTCAGTGAGACTGGGAGAGGACATGACGATGAAAAAGACGTTGGGGGAAATCGCTCGCTTCCTGGAAGGACGGCTTGCAGGCGATGAAAACATCGTCGTCACGGGCGCGACGAACATCGAGGCGGCGGGCAGGACGGAGATCACCTTTGCCGCCCCGCCCCATATCGAGGAGGCCAAGGCGTCGCAGGCGGCCGCCGTCCTCCTGCCCGAAGATGTGCAGGGCTTTCCTCTGCCCGCCATCCATGTGAAGGAGCCGCGTGCCGCCTTTGCGAAGCTTTTGGAGCTTTTCACGCCTCCGCTGCAGATTCCCGCGGGCGTCAGTCCGCAGGCTTTCGTGGCGAAGACCGCCGAGGTAGAAGAGGGTGCCTCGATTCTTCCCTTTGCCGTCGTCGATGAGCACGCGAAGATCGCTGCGGGTGCCGTCATTTACCCGCACGTCTACGTCGGGCAGTACGCTGAAATCGGCGAGAAGAGCGTCCTCTACGCGAGCGTCACGGTGCGCGAGCGCTGCCGCGTCGGCAAGCGCTGCGTGCTCCATGCGAACTCGGTCGTCGGCTCCGACGGCTTCGGCTTCACGACGTCGGGCGGCGTTCATACGAAGGTGCCTCAGGTCGGCAACGTCGTCCTCGAAGATGATGTCGAGATTGGCTCGCATGTCGGCATCGACCGCGCTACGACGGGATCGACCGTCATTGGACGCGGCACAAAGATCGACAATCTCGTCCATATCGGGCATAACTGTAAGATCGGCGAGGGGAATCTCATCGTCGCGCAGACAGGCATCTCCGGCTCGACGACGACAGGGCCGAATGTGACCTTCGGCGGACAGGTCGGCACGGTCGGACACATCCACATCGGCGGACATTCCGTCTATGCAGCGCGTTCGGGCATCATCGGCGACATGCCCGAAGGCGTGTTCTGTGCCGGATTCCCCGTGCAGAGCCATCAGGAATGGCTGCGCATGCAGGCGGCTATGAAGCGTCTGCCCGATCTCGTCAAGAAGGTCAAACAGCTGGAAAAGGCACTCAAAGAGAGGGAAGCAAAGGCATGACGTACTACCTCGTGCGCTTTTTGAGCCGCGTCGTCTGTCTTCTGCCCGGGCATTTCTGCGATCGTCTGGGACGCGCTCTGGCGCTCGCCCTCTGGCCTTTTTTGCCCGTGCGCAGAAAGAAGCTCGCGGCCTCGCAGGTAGCCATGTGCCTGGGGACGGATGAGCGGGAGTCAGAGCGCATCGCCAAGGAGAGTGCCGTGCGTTTCGGCCCCATGCTCTTCGAGGTTCTGCGCTTTCCCGTCATCGTGCGCCATATGGCAGACTACGTCGAGATCGAGGGAAGAGAGCATCTCGAAGGAGTCCTCGCCCAAGGCAAGGGCGCGGTCATCGCCACGGGACATGCGGGCAACTGGGAACTTATGGGCGGTGCGCTATCACAGGCGGGATTTCCGCTCATCGGCGTCGCCATGCGCCAGAGGGATGCGGCGATGGATCGCTTCATCAACGAGTATCGGCGGCTCGTCGGTATGCACATCATCTACAAGAACGACGTGCGCGAGATGTTTCGCATGATGAAGGAAGGCTGGGTCGTCGGACTTCTTGCCGATCAGGATACGAATCGGCACGATGGCATCGTGCTCGATTTCTTCGGCAAGCCGACGAACTGTGTGCCCGGACCCGCCGCGATGGCTCGTTCGGCAGGGATCGGCGTCATCCCCGGATACATCACGCGCAAGAAGGACGGCACGCATAAGATCATCCTTTATGCGCCCGTCGAGGTGCCTCGCACGAAGGACAAACGCGCCGACATCCGCACGGCCGAGCAGGCGGTCAACCGCGTCTTGGAGCAGCATATCCGCGAGCATCCCGAGGAGTGGTTCTGGCTGCACGATCGTTGGAAATCCGTGCGGGAGGAATCGATGTGAAAAGGGTGTGTTGTACGAGGCCGTTGGCTTCCTACAACACACCCTTTTATGGTGCCGCAGTCAATCGTAGCGCATGAGGGCGTCAATGGAGACGGTGCCGCTCTGTGCGGATACCTCCTGCTGCGGCGTATCGTCTGCCGTATCTGCAGAGGGGGCGGCCTCCTGCGTGAGGGGGGCACGCGCAGCGATGCTGCCGAGAATGGCACTGGCTGCGGGCCCGTTTTCATCCGTCGGCGCAGGCGCGGCATTCAGCGACTCGAGGGGTGTGAATGCCACCTCCAAGGTGTCGCCGGTGCGGATCGGACTTGTAAAGTCCGCTTTGTTCCCATTGACGAGGATGGTGAAGGTGACGCGGCTGGTCGCGGGCGGCGGCGTGAAGCCGACTGCGAGCAGTGCCTCGCTCACGTTCGCGCTGCCCATGCCCTTTTGATAGACGATCACGGCACCGTCCTCGACCACGGTGCCGGCGGTTGCCTCATGTCCGTTGATTGAGAGGGAGAACCCGGAGGCGGGCACGCGGTGCTCCCTGCCCTCATAGGTGATGGTCGCGTAGGAGGCCGCAGAGAGGTCAAGCACGGATTCAACGGTTGGAATGGCGGTTTCTTCGTACTCGATGACATCGCCCTCGTGCAGTACGGTGGAGAGCGGCGCGGGAGCATCGTTCAGTGTGATCCGTGGCTGGGTGGAGAAGCGGCGTGCTTCGCCGTTGAGCGTATAAGAGATGCGCCGTCCTGTGGGCGGGAGGTTTGCTGCGCGCAGCACCTCACCCAATGTGCGCTCACGACGCGAGACGATCACGTCGCCGTCGCGCAGGATGGGATCTCCCTCGGGTGCGATCTCGTTGACGAGAATACTCGCAGTAACGGTCGTCTCCTCGCCGTTGAGGGAGACCATATAGCTGTCAATCGTGCCGATGATCTCACTGAGGCGCACCTCGGGCTGCGTGCCGTTCTCACCTGCGACGAGCTTGATGCGGCAGTCGTCGTGGATGGGCGAGTCGAGGCTCGCGCTCTTGCCGTCGATTGTGATCTGTGCGAGCGTGCCCATCGTGCCGGGAAAGCTGCGCCGTTCACCGTTCACCGTGATCATGAGCCCCATGCCGGGACGTCCGTTGTACTTTCTGAGACTGATGCCGGCGGCAAGCAGGGCATCGGAGACGTTGAGCTCACGGAAGTTGAAGAGGCTGTACTCGATGTCGTTGATCCAGACGGCCAGGAAATGCAGCGTATTGATGGAGGCGATCTTCAAAATACCGAGCGGCGTGACCGCATCGGGGGCGTGGAGCTCTGCGGGGAGTTCCGCAACGCCGTCCAC
>ERZ772968.93-NODE-93-length-37141-cov-14.196004_pt1 | contig 37141 bp, 20 predicted proteins | sample MGYA00580674_ERZ772968 | MGnify/ENA primary metagenome ERZ772968 (study PRJEB29015, sample SAMEA2737940) | human oral metagenome | biome: human oral; feature: human-associated habitat; material: dental | place: China | collected 2138 ...
CCGGGGCGGGATGCCCCGGCCACGTGCCAGGCCGTCGTCAGAGGGGTTTGACGTGCAGGACGTGCGCGACTCGACCGGCGAAGGGGTCGAAGCGCACGTAGTTGGTGCCGCTCCACTCGAAGCTGTCACCGGTGAGCTCGTCGGTCACCCGCAGGCAGGGGAGCGAGCCATCCGTGTCCGTGGGCAGCCCCAGCTGCGGCAGGTTGAGGTAGACCTCGCCCTCGCGGATGTTGTGCGGATCCAGGTTGACCACGGTCAGCACGATGTCGTCCCTGCCCGTGGGGGAGTGCGCGGCGTCGACCCGCTTGGAGTAGGCGATGAGGATGTCGTCGCTCGTGCCGTGGAACCAGACGTCGCGCAGCTGGCGCAGGGCGGGGTGCGCGGCGCGAGCTGCGTTCAGACGCGTGAGCAGGGTCTCGATGCCGTTGGCGCGCGCGGCGGCGAAGTCGCGCGGCTTGTACTCGTACTTCTCGTTGTTGAGCTGCTCCTCGAAGCCCGGGCGCGGGGTCGACTCGGCCAGCTCGTAGCCGGAGTAGATGCCCCAGGTCGGGGACATGGTGGCCGCCAGGACCGCGCGCAGCTTGAAGGCCGCCACCTTCCCGTTGGTCATGAAGGGGGTGAGGATGTCGTGGGTGGTCGGCCAGAACGCGGGGCGCAGCACGTGGGCGGTCTCCTGGGAGAGCTCGACCAGGTAGTCGGTGAGCTCCTGCTTGGTGTTGCGCCATGCGAAGTAGGTGTAGGACTGGTGGAAGCCGATCTTGCCCAGGGTGCGCATCATGGCCGGCCGGGTGAATGCCTCGGCCAGGAAGAGCACCTCGGGGTTGGTGGAACGGACCTCCCGGATGAGGCGCTGCCAGAAGTTCAGCGGCTTGGTGTGCGGGTTGTCCACGCGGAAGATCGTCACGCCGTGACTGATCCAGGTGCGCACGACCTCCAGGATCGCGGCGTAGATGCCCTCGGGGTCGTTGTCGAAGTTCAGGGGGTAGATGTCCTGGTACTTCTTGGGCGGATTCTCCGCATAGGCGATCGAGCCGTCGGCCAGGACCGTGAACCATTCGGGGTGCTCACCCACCCACGGGTGGTCCGGCGAGCACTGGAGGGCCAGGTCCAGGGCGACCTCCATGCCGAGCTCGCCGGCACGGGCGACCAGGGCGTCGAAGTCGTCGAAGGTGCCCAGATCGGGGTGGATGACATCGTGTCCGCCATCGGATGAGCCGATGCCGTAGGGCGAGCCCGGGTCGTCCGGACGCGCATCGAGGGTGTTGTTGCGGCCCTTGCGGTTGGTGGCGCCGATGGGGGAGATCGGGGTGAGGTAGAGGACGTCGAACCCCATGGCGGCGATGCGGTCGAGCCTCTCGGCGGCGGTGCGCAGGGTGCCGGTGTACCAGTTGCCCTGCTCATCGGAGCCGCTGCCGAGCGAGCGCGGGAAGATCTCGTACCAGGATCCGGCCAGGGCGCGGCTGCGGTCCACCTGCAGCGGATAGGTGGCGGAGGGGGAGACGTGATCGCGCAACGGCAGACGATCCAGGGCGTCAACCACCGGACCCGCCAGGCCGGCGCTCAGGCGCTCGCCGTCGGTGAGGGCCTCGTTGCGCAGCTGCTCGGCGGCCGCCGTCAAGGCGGCGGCATCCCCGGAATCGCGACCGGGAACGGCGGCGGCGCGGTCCAGGACGCGGGCGCCCTCCTCCAGCATGAGAGGGACGTCGATGCCCGCGGGAACCTTGATGCCGGCATCGTGGGCCCATGTGGCGTAGGGGTCGGACCAGCCCTCGACCCGCAGACCCCAATCGCCGGGGGCGTCGGCGGCCAGGCGGGCCTCGTAACGGTCCAGGCCGGGCAGGATCTCAACCATGCGCGCGCTGGGCCCGTCGGTGCCGTCGGGGCGCACGAGGACGGCGGTGGCGCCGAAGCGATCATGGCCCTCTCGGAAGACGGTGGCCCGGATCGGGATCACCTCGCCGGGTACGGCCTTGGCCGGCCAGCGCCCGTCCTCGACGACGGGGAAGACCTCGGTCACTGGAATACGGCCGATCGGCGCGTACGGAGCCGGCTGCGGAGCGGCTGTGTCGGTGGCTGGGGCAGGGGGCTGAGGCGCGGCGTCGCGCGTGGTGTTCGCGGTCACAGGCCAAGCCTACGGGCTCCCGCCCGTTGCGTCATTTTCAGACGCGCCTGTCCTTCCGCCGAGATCAGTTGTATTCCATCCTGAGATCGGCCCGTATCGGGATCGGTCGGGTCGGGGCGAGTGCGTCGCGGGCGTCAGAGTGCGTCGAGGACGTCGAGGACGCAGTCGTAGCGCCGCCTCTCCGGCCAGCGCGGGTCCCGCGGGGCAGGATGATCGAGGAAGCCCAATGCGCGGTAGAAGCCGATCGCATCGTCATCAGTGCTCGCCCGCAGGACGGCGCGCGGGTGGCGGCGACGGATCTCCGCGATGAGCGCTCGCGCGGTACCGGTCCGCTGGTGCGTGGGGGACGTGGCGATGTACTCGATGGTCGTCGAGGGCGATGGCCGCGGCTCCTGGGGTCCTGCTTCAGGCTCTCGAACCGCCTGGCCGCCCGGAGGCGCGTAGGCGGCCAGGGCGATGGGGGTGCGACCGGCGTCGTCGTCCATTGCCGCCAGAACTGTGAGCCGGGGCAGTACCTCGCTCACGAGACGGTCCAGGGCGCCGTCATCGAAATCGGTGGCCAGACGGAGCAGCTCACGCACCTCGGGGCCTGTCAGCTCGGAGGCGGACAGGTTGCGCAGAACCGGCGGCATGGCGAGCAGGCTCAGTAGTCCATGTGCATGGCGGTGCGCACGTCCGCCAGGGTCCGCTCGGCCACCTCGTTGGCGCGCTCGTTCCCGCCGCGCAGGACCTGGAGCAGGTGGTCCTCGTCTGCCGCCAGCTCCGCCCGGCGGGCCCGGATGGGGGCGAAGAACTCGTTGACCGCCTCGGTGGCCACCTTCTTGAGCGTGCCCGCGCCGCCGTCGCCGATGCGATCGGCGATCTCCTCCGGCGCCCCGGCCCCGCACAGGGAGGCCAGCATGAGCAGGTTGGAGACCTCGGGGCGGGCGGCCGGGTCGTAGGTGATGACGCGATCTGAGTCCGTCTTGGCCTTCTTGAGGGCCTTGGCCGTCTCGTCCGCGCTCATGCGCAGCTCGATGGTGTTGCCGCGCGACTTGCTCATCTTCTCCCCGTCCAGGCCCAGCAGCAGGGGGGCCTCGCTCAGCAGCGCCTCAGGACGGCGGAAGACCGGGTGCTCCTTGACGGCCCGCCCGTAGCGCTTGTCGAAGCGCTGGGCGATGAGACGGGCCTGCTCCAGGTGGGGGAGCTGGTCCTTGCCCACCGGCACCAGGTTCGCCTGGCAGAAGAGGATGTCGGCCGCCTGGTGGACCGGGTAGGTCAGCAGCAGGCCGCTCATGGCGCGCCCATCGGTGGCCTCCAGCTCCGACTTCACCGTGGGGTTGCGGTGGAGCTCGGCCTCGGTCACCAGGGACAGGAAGGGCAGCATGAGCTGGTTCTGGGCCGGCACCGCCGAGTGCGTGAAGATCGTCGAGCGCTGCGGGTCCACGCCCACGGCCAGGGCGTCGGCCACCAGTGATAGGACGCGCTCGCGGATGGGGCCCACGGCGTCGCGGTCGGTGATGACCTGGTAGTCGGCCACGAGGATCCAGGTGTCCACCCCCGCGTCCTGGATCGTGGCCCAGGAGTGCATGGTGCCGAAGTAGTGGCCCAGGTGCATGTTGCCGGTGGGGCGCACGCCGGTGAGCATCCGGTAGCGGCCCGGGTTGACGGCGATGTCCGCCTCGATCTCGGCGGATCGGGCCTTCGAGCGGGCCAGGGAGGCGTCGTCGGCGGAGTTGGCCAGGGCCTCCTCGGCCATGGAGGGGGGCTGTGTCATGGGCACATCCTAGGTGCAGATCAAGGCGCCCCACGCCGCCCCGCCCCGCGTTCGCCCCATTCGTCCCCGAGCTCGCCCTGAGATGGGCGGGGAGGCGACGCCGAGCCGCCGCCCTGCCTCTCAGTCGTCGCTGGGCTGAGCGGCCAGGGCCAACTCCAGCTCGTGGTGCGCCTGGGTGATGCGCTCGGCGGTGAAGGCGTCGTCGCAGATCAGGGCGAGTCCGTCCAGGATCTCGGTGCCGTAGTGGTGCCCGTGGCCGTGGGGGACATTCGTGGCCCGTGGCAGGTCGGTGCTGACCTGGAAGAAGGTGATGTAGGGCATCCAGTGCATGGCGGGGGAGCGGTCGGCGCCCGCCGTCTCCCGCAGCCAATCGGGCTGAGGGGCGCGAATGAGCCGGGGGGACCACCACACCACCGGATCGCTGGGGTGCTGGATGTAGAGGATGCGGCTGTCGCCCCAGGTGTCGTCCCCGACGAAGGACTGCAGTTGACTGCTGTCCTGGGCGAAGCGGACTGTCATCCCCGCCGAGTAGGTGGGGTCCGCCTCCCTGGTGCCCGGGTCGCGACGGGCGACCAGATCGTGCCACAGTCGAGAGGAGTTGGGCGGCCCCACCCAGAGGACGCCGTCGACGCTGTCCACGACGTCGCCCAGGTCGGAGAAGGCCGCCTCGCCCGCGATCACGCCGAGCGATTCCCCGTACAGCAGGAGTCGGGGGCGGTCGTCCTCGGGGAGGGTCTTCCACCAGGCGACGACGGCTCTCACCAGCGCCCTGCCCGAGGCCCGCGCCTTGTCGGTGTCGGCGATGAACTGCACGCCCGAGGGCAGGTAGGAGTACTGGGCGGCGGCGATGGCGGTGTCGCCGTCGTAGAGGAGCTCCAGGGACAGGGCCGCGATCGGGTTCACCCAGCCGGTTCCGGTGGTGGGGGCGATCATGACGGCGGAGCGCGAGGCCGCGCCGGTGCGCTTGAGCTCCTCCACCACCAGGGCGGCCCGCGCCTCGTCGGTGTCCGCGCTCTTCAGGCCCGCGTAGACGCGGATCGGCTCGACGGCCGGACGGGAGGTGATCTCCTGCAGCCCCTGGGCGCTCAGGCCGCGTCCCACGAAGCGCTTGCCGTATGCCCCCAGGGTCTCCCACGGCACCGATGAATCCGACGAGCCCGACCGCTCGGCGGCCATCGGCCGGGCTGTGTTGGGAGGGTCGGCGTCGTTGCGCATGGAGAAGGCCGATTCCGCGCCGCTGATGATGAGGCCCGGAATCGCATGGTTGACCAGGGCGAAGATCAGGACGATCACGATGATCCAGGCCGACATGGAGCGCACCGGCATCGGCAGGCGCTGCGGCAGGTGGCGGCGCAGCCAGTCCTCCAGGCGCAGGAAGCCGCGGCCGACCATGACCAGCAGCATCCACAGACCGAATCCCACTGGGAAGACCATCAAGTACTGGGCGGGGGTGTAGGCCCGCGAATCGGTCAGTGCGGCCACCTCCTGCTGCCAATGCACCGCGCCCAGCAGGATCCCGTTGAGCAGGAGGACCACGACCAGGCTGAGGACTATCTCCACGCGCCGCTTCCAGCGGGGCCACCACGCCGGCAGGCTCCATCCGCTGGAGGCCCACAGGGCTCGAACCGCTGTGCGGATCCAGGTGCGCCAGTTCCAGGACAGCCAGACCCCCAGCAGGTAGCCGGTTCCCGCGCACAGCCCGCAGGCGACCCCCTGGACGAGCAGATCGCGGGGGAGCAGCGAAGGGGTCAGGGCGAGTACGAAGAAGACCGCGCCCAGCAGGAGTCCCGCCGGATCCGGGCCAAGCCGATCCCAGATGCGCTCGAGGAGAAGCGGCTTGATCGGCGATGATGTCGAGCGCGTCACGGCTTGAGATCCCCAGGGGTAGGTGGCTGAGGCAGTGCTGAGGCTGAGGGACTGGCGTCGTAGACTCAGGTGTTATTCTGGGGGATCCCCGATACGGCACAGGGTAATCTCCATGAAAAACTTGCGCCATGACTAAGCACGTACGGCAAGGCAATGGCGACTTCCCCCAGACCCCCGGAGGGCCCGGCTCCCCGGGGCGCGAGGAGGGACGCCCGCCCGGCGGCGGGGGCTCCGGTCTGGTCGCGCACAGTCCGGTTGAGGACCCGGTCGTCACGGCACGCGCTTTGTCCAAGATCTTCGGTCGCGGGGAGAACGCCGTGACTGCGCTGGATGCGGTGGACGTCTCCATCGCGCGCGCCCGCTTCACCGCGATCATGGGCCCGTCGGGATCGGGCAAGTCCACCCTCATGCACTGCCTGGCCGGCCTGGAGTCCGCCACGTCCGGGACGATCACCCTGGACGGGCAGGAGATCACCTCGATGAGCCAGCGCCGCCTGACCAAACTGCGGCGCGAGCGCATCGGCTTCATCTTCCAGTCCTTCAACCTGGTTCCCTCCCTGACGGCGGGGGAGAACATCACCCTGCCCCTGGATATCGCCCGCCGGAAGGTCGACTCCAGCCGCTTCGACCAGGTCGTCGACGCGGTGGGGCTGTCCGACCGCCTCTCCCACCGGCCCGCCGAGCTCTCCGGCGGGCAGGTCCAGCGCACGGCCTGCGCCCGCTCGCTCGTGGGGCGCCCCGCCGTCGTCTTCGCCGATGAGCCCACCGGGAACCTCGACTCCCGCGCCACCCAGCAGGTCCTGAAGGTACTGCGCTCCAGTGTCGACGACTTCGCCCAGAGCATCGTCATGGTCACCCATGAGGCCGAGGCGGCGGCATGGGCCGACACCGTGCTCTTCCTGCGCGACGGCAGGGTCGTGGCGCAGATGGACGAGCCGGACCAGGACCGGGTGCTGGAGGCCCTGCACGACCTGGGCCGTTCAGAGGGCGGGTCCATCCCCGAGCCCACCGGCGAGCGGGAGCCGGCGCTATGATCCGGGTCGCTCTGCGCTCGGTGCGCACTCATGCCGGGCAGTTCCTGCTGACAGTCCTCGCCGTGGTCCTCGGCGTGACCTTCCTATCGGGCACCCTCGCTCTGCGCGGCGTCCTGTCCGACACCTTCAAAGCGCTGACGTCCTCCACCTTGACGGCCGACCTCTACGTGACGGGGCAGCCGTTCGAGGACACGAAGTCCAGTGGAAACAGCGGCGCCCTGTCGGAGAAGGTCGATGGCGCGCCCGCTGAGCAGATCGCGCAGATCGACGGCGTCAGCGCCGCTCATGCGGCCTCCTCACTGTCCGGGACGCTCGTCGGAGCGGACGGCGCGCCCGTGACCTCGATCGGCGCTCCGACCGTCATCGCCCCCATCTTCCCCGATGACCCGGGGCATCGCATGGTCGCGGGTCGGGAGCCCTCCGGGGCCGAGGAGATCAGCTTGGAGTCGGACGCCTTGAAGCGCTCTGGCCTGGCCATCGGAGACCGCACGCACCTGGTCATCAACGGCACCCCCTCGGAGGTGACGGTGGTCGGGGAATTCACCTTCGACACTTCCTTGGCCGGGGCCACGCTCGTGGGCGGCGACCCTTCCTGGGTGATGGGGATGGCCGCTCCGGACGGGAAGGTCTCCCAGATCGAGATCACCCTGGAGGACGGCGCCGATACCGCCACCGTCCGCCAGCAGATCACCGACCTGCTCCCCGACTCGGCGCGCCTGCAGACGCGCGCCGAGCGCATCGATGAGCAGAACGCCTACGTCGAGTCCATACTCGGCTATATCCAGACCTTCCTGCTCGTCTTCGTGGTCCTGGCGATGTTCGTCGGCTCGTTCATCATCATGAACACCTTCGCCATGAGTGTGCGTCAGCGCCAGAAGGAGTTCGCCCTGCTGCGAGCGGTCGGGGCCTCACCCGGCTCCGTGTTCGGGACGGTGCTGTTCCAGGCGATCATCATCGGCATTGTCGGATCGCTCATCGGGGTCGCGGGCGGGGTCGGCCTGACCCGCCTCCTCGTCGTCGTTCTGGAGGCCTACGGCATGCCTCTGCCCGGTGGGGGAGTGCCCATGACGAGCAGCGTCATCGCCACATCCATTGTCATCGGTCTGCTGGTGACCGTCGTCGGCGCCCTCCTGCCCGCGCGCGACGCCGCCCTCACCCCGCCGGTGGAGGCCATGCGCGGCACCGCGGGGGCGCGTGAGAAGTCCCTGTGGGCGCGCGGCATCATCGGCGCCCTCCTGATGGCCGCGGGCCTGGCGGGCGTGATCGCCGCTTGGACCAATGAGGACCTGTCCCACCGGACGGTCGTGCTGGGCGCGGGAGCAGGCGCTCTCGCTCTCGGACTGCTCGTCTGCTCCCCGGTCCTCGCCCGTCAGACCATCGCGGTTCTCGCCATGCCGCTGCGCCTTCTGCGCCCCGTCGGGCGCCTGGCGGCCCGCAACCTCGCTGCGGCGCCCCGCCGGACGGCCGCGACCTCGGCCGCGCTGGTCATCGGCATGGCGCTCGTGAGCGCCGGGACGATCATCGCCTCCTCCATGCAGGCCTCGATCGGCCAGATCGTCAACGACTCCATGCGGGCCGACCTCCTGGTGCGGGCGCCCGCCACGTCGGGCCAGCTCACTCCTCTGCCCTCCGAGATGACCGAGCAGATCAATGCGCTCGACGGCGTCAAGGAGACCACCGGTTACGCCGTCTCCTCGGTCACCACCACCATGCCGGATGAGAATCAGGACATGGGCTACATGGTCGCCATCGACCCGCAGCGCTACACCGACTTCTACGACCCGGGCGTGACCGCCGGTTCCATGGGCTCCCTCGACGACACGCATGTGGCTGCCTTCGCAGAATCCGGCCTCGAGCTGGGCGACGAGGTCACGGTCACGGGGCCGACGGGCTCGGTGAGTGCCACCGTCTCCGCGATCGCCGATTCCAAAGGGCTCACCGGTACGCTCTACGCCACGCCCGACGTCGCTGCTGCCGTGGGCTCGTGGACCATTCCGATCGCGTCCGACCCGGATGAGGTCCTGGACTCTCCGCAGGGGCTGTTCGTCACCCTGGACGACGGGGCCGACACGAGCGCCGTGCAATCAGAGATCCAGGACATCGTCAAGCCGGCGTACGTCTTCGAGGCCCTCGATGCCAGCCAGCTCTCCGACCAGACCGGCCAGATGGCCAACCGGATGCTCTCCGTGCTCTACGCACTGCTGGGCCTGTCCCTGGTCATCGCCGTCCTCGGCATCGTCAACACCCTCGTCCTGTCGGTCAGTGAGAGAACCCGGGAGATCGGGCTCATGCGCGCCGTCGGTCTGGGGCGGGCCCAGGTGGCCGGCGAGATCATGTGCGAGTCCGTCCTCACCGCCGTCTACGGTACCGTCCTGGGCGGCGCCATGGGTGTGCTGCTGGCGGGTGCGCTGCGCTCGGTCCTGGCCGACCAGGGCCTGACAGAGCTGTCCATCCCATGGCTCCAGTTGGCGATCATGCTCGCGGTCGCGATCCTCGTCGGAGTCCTCGCGGCATTGTGGCCGGCAGTGCGGGCCGTGCGAATGCCGGTCCTCAAGGCCATCGCCACCGAGTGATCGAGTGATACCGAGTGATCGCCGTTTGGAAAAGATGAGCCCATGAGTGAGCGCGAGCTGATCGCCCTAGGCACCGGCAGCCTCGTGCCCACCAGGGAACGCAACCAGAGCGGCTGTTTTCTGCGCTGGGGCCCCACCGGTATTCTCTTCGATCCCGGTGAGGGCACCCAGCGGCAGATGACTCTCGCCGGCATCTCGGCGCATCGCATTCAGATCATCTGCCTGACCCATCTTCATGGCGATCACTGCCTGGGGCTGCCCGGGGTCCTTCAGAGGATCAGCCTGGATCAGGTGCCCCATCCGGTGACCCTCGTCTATCCGGCCAGCGGCCAGGAGTATGTCGATCGTCTGCGCGCCGCCAGCATCTACCACGATCGGACCGACTTGCGTCTGCTGCCGGTCGAGGTCGGGGCTGAGCCTGCCGAGATACTGCGGTTGTCCGGTCTCGTCCTGCATGCCGCTGCCTTGGACCATCGGGTGGATGCCATCGGCTATCGGGTCCAGGACGCGCCCGGTCGAGTATTCGATACCGGGGCCCTGGCTGCGCGCGGCATTGCCGGGCCCCTGGTGGGGCGGCTGCACCGGGAGGGCCGGGTGAGCGTCGACGGGGTCATCACCCGCCTGGAGGAGGTCACCCGCGAACGCACTCCCGCCTCCTTCGCCCTGGTCCAGGACACCCGGCCCTGCCGGGGCGCCGAGCTGCTGGCCGACGGCGTCGATCTTCTGATGATGGAGGCGACCTACCTGTCCGATCTGGCGGGCAAGGCCCGCGAGTACGGGCACTCCACGGCTCTGGACGCCGGGCGGGTCGCTGCGGCGGTGGGCGTGCGCAGGCTAGCTCTCACGCATTTCTCCTCGCGCTACGGCTCGACCGAGCCGCACGTGGCCGAGGCGGGCAGCATGCACGACGACGTCGTCGCACTCGCCGACCTGGACCGTCTGCGGATCCGCTGAATTCCTGCAAGCGCCGTTCCGGACCGATCTCGGCGCGGATTGCGACCGATCTCGAGCCGGAACTCGACCGATCTCGGTGCGGAGTACGACCGATCTCGGTGCGGGTTGCGACCGATCTCGGTGACTGCCGCCACCGCGGCATCCCGACCGGCGGGTCAGCTCGCCCGGGGCTCGAGTACCTCGCCGGACATGTAGATCCGCATGCTCAACGCGTCCAGGGTCGTGGTGTCCCCGGGTCGGTCGTGCCGGCACTCGGCCGAGCGCTGGGGTCGGTCCTTCGTGGGCCTGATCACGCGGGTGCGGGCCGCTCCACGACTGACCCGGCGGGCCAGGGCGAAGGCCGAGGTGTGGGGGCGCGGAACCGCCCAGGTGGAGTCCCAAGACAGATGCCAATCCGTGCCGTGGCCGTCAGGCAGGGTGACATCGACCTGGTCGAGCCAGCCATTGATGATCACCAGCAGGTCGTTGTCCTGAAGAGGTCCGCCGTTGCGCAGCATCTGGATCACGCGGGTCCACGGATCGTGCCAGGCGTCGGTGTCCATGGGGACGCCGTCGGCCCGGTACCAGGAGAGGTCGGGCAGCGTGTCCCCCTCCGGCGCGGAGCCGGTGGCGAAGCTCTCCGGCCGCAGGACGGGATGGGATTCGCGCAGTTCGACGAGGAAGCTGGCGGTGGCCAGCAGGTCGCGCTGCCATGGCGCCAGATCCCAGTCGTACCAGGAGATCGAGGAGTCCTGGCAGTAGGAGTTGTTGTTGCCCTCCTGGGTGCGGCCCATCTCGTCGCCGCCCAGCAGCATCGGCATGCCGGCGCTGATGAACAGGGTGCCCAGCACATTGCGGGAGGAGCGGCGCCGCAGCATCTCGATCGGGCCCCCGCCCATGCCCTCGGCCAGCGGCCCCTCGAAGCCGTGGTTCCAGGAGCGGTTGTCATCGGTGCCGTCCCGGTTGTCCTCGCCATTGGCGAGGTTGTGCTTGTAGTCGTAGGAGACCAGATCGCGCAGGGTGAAGCCGTCATGAGCGGTGACGAAGTTGACGCTGCCCAGCGGCCCGCGCCCGCCGGGACACTCCCCGTAGCTGAAGGTATCGGCACTGCCCGACAGGCGCGTTGCCAGATCGCGCAGATCGGAGCCCGGGCGCCCCTTGGACATCTCCGAGGCGTCATGCAGCCAGAAGGAGCGCACCGTACCGCGGTAGCGGTCGTTCCAGTCGTGGAAGGGCAGAGGGAAGTCACCGGTGCGCCAACCGCCCGGCCCGATGTCCCAGGGCTCGGCGATGAGCTTGACGCCGCTCAGGACCGGGTCGGTGGCCATCCCGACCAGCAGGGGGTGACGGGCGTGGAACTCTGAGGCGTTTCGTCCCAGGGTCACGGCCAGGTCGAAGCGGAAGCCGTCGATGCCGACCTCTCCGGCCCAGTAGCGCAGCGAGTCCAGCGCCAGCTGGACTGCCCGGGTGGAGCGGAAGTCCACCGTGTTGCCGGTGCCCGTGACATCGAAGTACTGGGCGGGACGATGCGGGGAGTGGAGGTAGTACTCCAGATTGCCCAGGCCGCGCAGAGACAGGCTTGGGCCGTCGACGCCCGACTCGCAGGTGTGGTTGTAGACCACGTCCATGATCACTTCGAGGCCGGCCTTGTGCAGCAGCGAGATCATGCCGCGCAACTCGTCCAGAACCGCTTGAGGCCCGGCGGCCTGTGATGCGGCGGTGGCGTAGGAGGGCTCGGGTGCGAAGTAGGACAGCGTCGAATAGCCCCAGTAGTTGGTGCGCCCGCGCTTCAGGAGGAAGGCCTCGGAGAAGGCGGCGTGGATGGGCAGCAGCTCGACCGCGGTCACCCCCAGCGAGAGCAGGTGCTCGATCGCGGCGGGATGGGCCATGCCCGCGTAAGTGCCTCGCAGCTCGGGGGGCACGTCGGGCATGTCGTGGGTGAAGCCCTTGACGTGGGTCTCGTAGACGACGGTACGGCCCTCGGGCACTTTGGGCCCGGGCACGATGGGGAACTGCTCGCCGGTGACCACGCCGAGGGCGACATTCCCGGCGGAGTCGAGTTCCGAGGGGATGAAGGGCACGCAGGCGGGGGAGAGGTCCTCGTCGACGGCGTGCGCGTACAGCTCGGGCCCCAGGACCGGCTTGCCGTCCAGTGCTCGCGCGTAGGGGTCGAGCAGGAGTTTGCGGGGGTTGAACAGCAGCCCCTCGGAGGGATTCCACGGCCCGTGGGCCCGGTAGCCGTATCGCTGGCCGGCCTGCACATCGGGCACATGCGCGTCCCACACGCCGAGTCGCGGGCCGTGCAGGCCGATCCGGCGCTCTGAGACGATGGCGCCGGTGTCGTCCGTGTCGATCAGGCACAGATCGACCGCGCTCGCGTGCGGCGCGACGACGGCGAAGTCGGCCCCGTCCTCGGTCAGGGTAGCGCCCAGACGGGTGCGGTCCGATGCATGGGAGAGTGCTCGGCCGGCCGGCTGGGGCTCTGACGAGGGGGACATGGCTCCATTGTCGAGGTACAGCCGCGCAGCGGCCACTCGAGGCAGACGTGGTACATGCCTCGTACATGCCGCTGTCCGCCTCGGGTTTTGGTTTGTGATCTGCGACATTTCTAGAGGTAGGATGAGCCCGCCTCGCCCGCCCCGGGCCGAGGAGCGCAGCAAGGCGGGGCGGGCTGAGTCGCGTGACCCAGTGCTCACTGGTGCGGGTATCCAAATATGGCAATCTTGGACGCATGAAAATCGTGGTCTGCATCAAGCACGTTCCCGACGTGCAGTCGGAGCGACGCATTGAGGATGCCCGCCTCGTCCGGGGCGAGGACGATGTCCTCAACGAGCTCGACGAGAACGCCGTCGAGGCCGCCGTCAGCCTCGTCGAAGAGCTCGACGGAGAGGTCGTGGCCCTGACGATGGGGCCGGAGGACGCTGAGGACGCCATCCGTCGCGCCCTGCAGATGGGGGCCGACTCCGGGGTCGTCGTCAGTGATGACGAGCTGGTCGGGGCGGACGTGGTGGCCACCGCCCGCGTGCTGGCCGCCGCCATCGAGCGCATCGGCGACGTGGATCTGGTGGTCACCGGCATGGCCTCCCTGGACGCCCTGACCTCCATGCTGCCGGGAGCCCTGGCCGCGGCTCTGGGCATGCCTGCCCTGACCCTGGCGAGCTCTCTGGAGGCGAGCGCCGAGGGCGTCACCATCACCCGTACGACCGGCACGCTGAGCGAGGTCCTGTCCGCCCCGCTGCCCGCACTCGTGTCCGTGACCGACCAGGCCAACGAGCCGCGCTACCCGAACTTCGCCGCCATGCGCGCCGCCAAGAAGAAGCCCGTGGACACCTGGGACCTGGAGGATCTGGGGCTGGAGCCGCGTCCCGCCGCTGTTCGCGTCATCGACGCCGAGCAGCGGCCCGCCCGCCAGGCCGGCACCATCCGCACCGACGCCGGGGAGGCCGGGCGCGAGCTCGCCGCCTGGCTCGTGGACTCCAAGCTCGTCTGAGCGCGCGTTATTAAGACGCATATAACGCATATAAGACGTATGGCCCCGCGCGTGCGGGGATGATCCCCCAAGGAGAAGATCATGTCTGAGGCCCTCGGGACTCTCGATGCCCCCGTCCTCGTGCTCGCCGATCTCGACGGCACTCGTCCGACCGATCCCGCCCTCGAGCTGGTCGCCGCCGCCCGGACGCTGACCGGCGGCGGTGGCGATGTCGTGGCGCTGACCCTGGGCCCGGTCGAGGCGGAGGCGTCCGCCGCCCTGGCCGCTGCGGGCGCGAACCGTCTGCTGGTCGCCGACCTGGGCGGGGAGCGGGCTCAGGCCGCAGCTGGGGCCGACGCCGTCGTGGCCGCCGTGCACGAGGTCGCTCCCGGCGCGGTCCTGGTCAGCAGCGACTACCGCGGCAAGGAGACCGCCGGCCGCGCGGCCGTCCTCCTGGACTCCGCCTGCGTCAGCGACGTCGCCGATCTGCGCGTGGTGGATGGGGCGCTGCACGCTGATCGACTCGTGCTGTCCGGCTCCTGGTCCACCACCATGTCGGCGAATGCCCATACCGTGCACCCGCCGATCCTCGCCGTTCGCCCCGGGTCCGTCGAGGTGCCCGATGCGTCTGTCGACGATGCTGCGCCGCTGCCGGCCGTGGCGCTGGAGGCCGCGGTGAGCCCTGAGGCGGCCGCGGTCCGGCTCGTCTCGCGCGAGAGCACCGCGGCGGCGGCCGGACCCGATCTGGCCGGGGCGCGCACCGTCGTCGTCGGCGGGCGCGGTGTGGACGGCGACTTCGACCTCGTGCGCTCCCTGGCCGAGCCGCTGGGCGCGGCCGTCGGCGCCACCCGTGTGGCCTGCGACGAGGAGTGGATCGAGCGGTCTGCCCAGATCGGCCAGACCGGCGTCTCGATCGCCCCGCGTCTTTACATCGGCCTGGGCGTATCCGGGGCGATTCACCACACCAGTGGTATTCAGGGCGCCGGTACCATTGTGGCGGTGTGCGACGACTCCGAGGCCCCGATCTTCGAGATGGCCGACTTCGGGGTCGTGGGGGATGTGACCGAGGTCGTGCCGCAGTTGGTCGCCGAACTCGATCGGCTGCGCGGCTGAGCACCTGGCGGTTCAGCCGATCGCATCACCGATCGGCTGGTTCTCGGCCGGCTCAACTCCGTGTCCGAAGGAGAACAAGATGACTGCCAGATCCGCCGCCTCCCGCTCCGCCGCGTCCGATGCTCCTGATGCCGCCGACTCCGAGCCCGTCGAGCCCGTCGAGTCCGACGGCTCGGCGGGGGAGCTGCGCCCGCCCGCCGAGGAGCGCTGGGCCCACGAGCTCGCCGCCCTGGCCGCCGCCGATGCCGACTCCGGAGCCGAGATTCCCGCCGGCTGGCGGCTGTCACCCCGATCGGTGCGCGCCTTCATCGTCGGTGACGAGGCACTGGGGGTCACCCGCAAGTTCTACGGCGATGACCCCCTGGTCGACCGCGCCGTCGTCACGCTGCTGGGGCGCCAGGGACTCATGCTCGTCGGGGAGCCGGGCACCGCGAAGTCGATGCTCTCCGAACTGCTGAGCGCGGCGGTCTCGGGGATCTCGACCCTGACGATCCAGGGCTCCGCAGGCACGACTGAGGACCACATCCGCTACTCGTGGAACTACGCGCTCCTCATCGCCGAGGGCCCCTCGCGCCGCGCCCTGGTGCCCTCCCCGGTCTACCAGGCCATGGAGTCGGGTCGCCTGGTCCGCTTCGAGGAGATCACCCGCTGCCCACCCGAGATTCAGGACACTCTGGTGTCGGTGCTGTCCGAGAAGCAGCTCATGGTGCCCGAGCTGGGCGACGGCTTCCGCGTCTCGGCATCGCAGGGCTTCAACGTCATCGCCACCGCGAACCTGCGCGACCGCGGCGTCCACGAGATGTCCGCTGCGTTGAAGCGCCGCTTCAACTTCGAGACCGTGCGTCCTCTGACCGATCGGGCCTTCGAGGCCGAGCTCATCACCAGGGCGCTGGAGGCCGAGCTCGGTCCGCAGCGCGCCCCCATGAGTCCGGAGGTGCTCGACGTGCTGGTCACCGCCTTCGCGGACCTGCGTACCGGCTCCACCGCCTCGGGGGTCCCGGTCAAGCGCCCCGATGCGGTCATGTCCACCGCCGAGGCCGTCAACGTCGGCGTGGCCGCCTCCATGAGCGCCCGCTACCTCGGCGACGGCCGCGTTCACGCCGCCGACATCGCCCGGCAACTCATCGGCGTCGTCCTCAAGGGGGAGGCGGAGGATGCCCGTCGCATGAACTTCTACGTCGACTCCGTGGTGCGCGAGCGTGCCCGCACCTCCGCGCACTGGAAGGACTTCTTCAGCGCTGCGCAGGGGTTGTGGGAGTGAACGTCCGCATGGCGGAAACCGGGGCTTCGGGGGCTTCAGGCGCTTCGGGGGCTTCAGACCCCGCGGCGACGGCCGTGCGATCCGGCTGCGCCCCCGTGGCGTCCGCCACCCCGCTCCCGCCCCGGCTGCGGCGCGCACTGGAGGCTCAGCGCACCTGGGCCGACCGCGGAGTCCACCTCGTCCCGATCCGCCACCACTCGCCGGCCTGCGCCCTGGCCCTGAGCGCGCTCCTGGAGCAGGTGCGGCCCGGAAGAGTCCTCATCGAGGGGCCGGCCGAGTACACACCCCTTCTGCCGGCTCTTCAAGATCCGGCCACCGTCCCCCCGATCGCGGTGCTCTCGCTGACCGGTCGCACCGCCTCCTACTACCCGCTCGCCGAGTTCTCCCCGGAATGGGTCGCCCTGCGCTGGGCCGGCGAGCACGCCGCCGAGGTCGCCTTCATCGACCGCAATCCCGGCTCGCGCGGCACTTCCGCCACTGCCGCCGGGGGAAGCGCCGCCCGCACCCTGCAGGCCGAGTACCACCTGGCCCGCTCCACCACCCTGGATTCCCTGGCCAGGCGCCTGGGCTGCCGTGACCACGACGAGGTCTGGGAACAGCTCTTCGAGGACCGCGACACGTCCGACATCCGCGCCTGGCAGGGCTTCTTCGCCGACACCCTGGCCTGGGCGGCCCTGGCTCGTCTGGACGCCGAGCGAGAGGTCCTCGATGCGGACTCCACCCACGCTCGTGAGGCCGTCATGGCCGCGGCTCTGCGCGAGCGCCTGCCGGAGCCGGAAAGCGGTGGCAGTGGATCCGGCGCCCCGATCGTCGTCGTCACCGGGGCCTTTCACACCATGGCGCTTCTCGACGCTCTCGATTCCACTCCCGAGGCCGTCTGGCTGCCCGAGCCCGAGGCGCGGCCCGACGGGGAGAGCTGGCTCATCCGCTATGACTTCGCCCGCTTGGACTCTCTGCGCGGTTACGGGGCCGGCATGCCCTCCCCGGGTCTGTGGCAGCGCGCCTGGCGCGCCCGCATCTCGCAGTCCTCCGGGAGGGCCGACGCGCCCACCGGCCCGCGCGGTTTCGCCACCGCGGTGATCCTCGACGTCGTCAACGCTTTGCGCGAGACGGGAGAGCCTCTGGGCACGGCCCAGGCGCGCGTCGCCGTCGAGCAGGCCCTGGGCCTGGCCGCGCTGCGCGGGCGCGCCTGGCCCGGACGCACCGATCTCCTGGACGCCCTGACCAGCTGCCTGGTCAAGGACGACACCGGTCTGTCGGGCAATCTGGGGGCTGCTGTCGCCACTGTCTTCGCCGCCTCCGATCTCGGGCGAGTCCCGGCGGGCACCGCCAGTCCGCCGCTGGTGGCCGAGGTGCGCGCCAGACTCCGCGCCCTGCGCTTCACGCTCGACGATGCCGCGGAGCGCCGCGTCAGCCTGGACACGGCCCGCAAGCCCCGCCACCGCGAGCGCCGCGAGCTGCTCGCCCGCCTGCGCTTCGTCGGGGTGGGCCTGGCCCGCCAGGTCGGTGGCGCCGACCTCGTGGCCGGCACGGGCCTGGGGCAGTTCGTCGAGGAGTGGGCCTACGCCTGGACCCCCATGGTGGAGGCGTCCCTGGTGCGCGCCGCCCAGGAGGCGCCCACTGTCGACATCCTGGTCCGCCTGCGTCTGGCCGAGCGCCTGAGCGGCGAGATCGGAGCCGCCGCCCTCGCCGGGATACTCACCGAGCTCGCGCTCATGGGAATGGACGAGGCCGCGGAGCAGGTGTGCGATGCCCTCGAGGCCGCCTTGACCGACCTGAGCGATCTGGGCGAGCTCGCCGAGGTCCTGCATCGTCTGGTCGCCCTCGTGGAGGGCTCGGGGAGTCTGCGGCTGGACCGTGCCCGCCCCCGATTGCGAATCATGCTTCGCCGGGGCACAGCCGCAGTCGCCCGCCTGGTGGCCGAACTGGCCGGGCTGGCGGATGACGAGGCGGCGGAGGCGGTGGACGCGCTCATCGCGGTGCGCGACCTGCTCGTTCGACTGGCCCGGGCCGATGACAGCGACGGAGCCGACGATTCCGATGCCCTCGGGGCGTCCGGAACTGCCGAGGTTGTTGATCCCGGAAGGGAAGCCGTTCTGCGCGAGATCGACGTCCTGCGCCGTGCCCGGGCCACTGCGCCGATGCTCGCGGGCTGCGCCACCGGCATTGCCGCGACCATCGGGAGCCTGACTCGTCAGGAGGTGACCGACGCCGTCGTCGCCCGCCTGAGCCATGGGGCGGACCCTGCCCTCCTGGCCGATTTCCTCGTGGGATTGGTGCGCACGTCGCCGGACGTGATCCTTCGCGCCCCCGATACCCTGAGAACGATCACCCGCGTTCTGACCGGCTTGGATGAATCCGGTTTCCTGGCCGTCCTGCCGGATCTGAGACGCGCCTTCACCGCCTTGCGCCCCACCGAGACCCATCGTCTGGCTGAGCAGATCGCCTCGCTGACGGGCGCCGATGCCGCCCGGATCGACGTGGTGTGGAACGTGGACTCCTCCCAGGCGGCGGTGGGGCGGCAGGTCGAGCGGGACCTCGTCGCCTCACTGGTGCGCGACGGCCTTGAGCAGTGGGTGGGCCGATGACGGCGGCCCCGGCTCCTCAGGAAGGTTCCGGCTATGGCCTAGAGGCTGATCTGGATCATGATCTGGCCGTGCGCCGCTGGCGCATGGTCCTGGGGCGATACGCGCAGTCCGCTCTGCCCCGCCATCCCGAGGACGCCGATCTGGATGGCACGCTGGGATACCTTTACGACCGCGAGTACACCGAGCGCGGACACCGTCTGAGCGATTCGGGGGCGGCGAATCGGGATGGAGCCGGCCGAGGCGGAGGACTGGAGGCCTCCGCGCTGCGGGCCGTCGACTGGCTGGACGGCGCCCGCCGACTGTTCCCCGCCTCCACCATCGAGCGCCTTGAGCGCGACGCCCTGACCCGCTACGGGCTCAGCGATCTGCTGGCCGACCCCGACGCGGTGGACTCCATTCGAACCAGTCCCGAGCTCGGTGCTGCCCTCCTGCGCATCAAGGGCACGATCTCACCCGCTCTGGCCGATGGGTTGCGGACACTCATCGCCCGCATTGTCGCCGACGTCCTCGAGCGTCTGCGCCGCCCCATGACCACGGCCCTGACGGGCGCGCGTCAGCGCCACCGCCGCAGCCCTCACGCCTCGGCGCGCAACTTCGACTGGCGCCGCACCATTGCCGCGAATCTGGGGCATGCGGATCCGCGGACCGGGCGCCTGCTCGTGGAGGAGGTGCGCTTCATGTCTCGACAGAGGCGCCACAACGTGGCCTGGGACATCATCATCGTGGTCGACCAATCCGCCTCCATGTCCTCCTCCCTCCTGCACAGCGCCGTCATGGCCTCGATCCTGGCCGCTCTGCCGGGCATGTCAGTGCGCCTGATCCTCTTCGACACCTCCGTGGTGGACGTCAGCCATCTGGTCCACGACCCCGTCGAGATCCTCATGACCTCCCAGCTCGGCGGCGGCACGGATATCGCCAATGCCGTCGGCTACGCCGCCGCCCAGGTCACCCAGCCCACCCGGACGGTGCTGGCGCTCGTCAGCGATTTCGAGGAGGGAGGATCGGTCTCCTCCCTTGTGACGCGGGTGCGGGGCCTGGCCGACTCGGGGGTGACCATGCTGGGGCTGGCGTCTTTGACCGACGATGGTGCGCCCTGGTTCGATCGGACGGTCGCCGACAAGCTCGCCGCAGTCGGCATGCGGATCGCGGCGATGACCCCGGACCGCTTCGCCGACTGGCTGGCGGAGGCGACCGCATGAACCGTATGAGTGGCCTGCCCGCCTGGAGCGCGGTCTACGCCGCCTTCGACGACGTCGCCCTGGAGGCCTTGGCCAATCGCGGGCTGGTGCGGCGCGGACGCGCCGAGGTCGCCGCCGGGCGCGTCGGGGTCCAGGAGGCGGGGCGACCGACCGGGAGCGCTAACGAGATGGTCGCTGAATCCACTGAGACGCTCACCGTCGCGGTCGGGAGGCCGGCGGTCCCGGTGGTGCTGACGGCCGGTGGCCCGCAGGAGGCGCGCTGCCCCTGCCCGGTCGCCGGGATATGCGTTCATGTGGTTGCGGCCTGCCTGTGGATGCGCGAGGCCCTGGCGGTCGAGGCGTCTGCAGAGCCTGATCCCGGCGGGCCCGCTGCCGATGGGGATGATGAGGACCCGGTCCTGGCGGAGGTTCTCGCCTGGGAACCGGCCGTCGTCGAGAAGACAGTCGGTGTGGCCGCACTGCGCCGCGTCACCGCCGCACTGGCGGGTACCGACCCGGATATCCTCGCCGCCGACACTCTGGTCACCCGCGCGCCGGGGCGCCTGAGCGTCACCTGGCCGAATGCTCCCGAGGTGGTCGTCATCGCCGGCCTGGGGCCCAGGGGAATGATCGTCGCCGGCCGCCACGCCCAGGTGACTCATGCCGCCTGGCGTCTCCAGGCCGTTGTGCGTCTCTTCGCCCGGGCGGGCAGGGCCTGGCCCTGGCCGACCCGAAAGATTGTCCTGTCCGCCGATCAGCGCCGATTGCTCGCCTCCGCCGCAGACGCGGTCGAGGGCCTTATCGCCGCCGGTATCTCTCATGCCGGCCCCCGCAGTGCCGATGAGCTCGATCGCCTCGCCCAGGCCGCCCGACTCGAGGAGATCCCGCGTCTGGCCCGGCTCCTGACCTCCACTGCAGCTGCAGTACACGCGGTGGCCCGCCGCGATGATGCGATGGACGAGTCGGCCGCGCTCAGCGCCCTGGCCGCCGCCTGGTCCCTGACACGGGCGCTGGAGACGACCAGCGCCGCTCCCGACCCCGCCCTGCTCGGTCGCGCCGATGCTGAGCGGGTCCAGCCCGGCCTGCTCATGCCGTTGTCGGCCACCTGGTGGCTCGCCCCCTCGGGCAGCCGTGGTCTGACCGCCCGCTTCTGGGACGTGGAGAATTGCCGGCTGGAATCGGTCACCACGGGCCGGGCGGCCGGCACCGACCCGACTTTCCAGCGCGCTGACAACATCCCGCTGGTATGGGGAGCCTCCGTCAGGGCGCTGCTGTCCGGCCCGCTCCGCCTGACGGGGGCCACCCGCCGCACCGATGGCGCTCTCGCCCCGTCCGCCCGCACCACGGTGAGGCACTGCGGTGGTTATGACGATATCGACCTGGCTGCCATCGCCCACGAACTCCGGGCTCTGCAACGCGGCCCCGGAGCCGCGAGCTTCGAGGCTCCGCTCCCACCAGTCAGGCTTCTGCTGCCCGATCCGTCCGGGCTGGGCAGGATCGATCTCGATGAGATCCACCAGCAGTACGTGTGGCCAGTGTGCGACATGGCGGGCGAGGAGCATCTGCTCCGGCTGGTTCCCGACAGTACTGAGGCCGCCCTGATCGCTGCTGTCCTGACTCGCGATCTGCCCGTGGTCGCCATGACCGTGGAGGGAGATCGTCCCGCTGGGATCTATGTGCGCCGCGAGGGCGGCCTGGCTCTGCTGTCACCCTCCATCTCCTCGATCCGAGCGGGCAGGCTCGGCTTCTACCACCGTCTTGCCGAGCGTCTGGAGCGGCTGCGCGCCGAGACTGCTGCGCCGACACCGCCGCCTTCCGTCTCGGGACTGATCGAGTCCTTGTGCGAGGACCTGCACGAGGCCTTGACGGCATTGGCGGCCTCCGGGGCCCTGCGCGCGCAGGGGCGGACTGCGCATGTTCTGACCAGCCGCGCGCGTCGGGCCCGCGAACTCCAGTTGGAGACCCTGGCCGCGGCTCTGACCCGAGTCGAGGAGGAACCCGGACCGCAGGCGATTCTGCGCGCCTGCGCCGTGGTGGATCGGATCCGGGCGCTGACGCGCTGATCGGGCCGCGCACAGGCGGCGTCCCTCACTGAGTCGGCGCTGGTGCGCGGTTGTACGGGCGAGCAGTGTGCGGCGCCTCAGGCGATGGTGCGGCCGATGCCGATGACTTTGTAGTGGCCGCGCTCGTCGGCGTGCAGGATGAGCCAGGAGGCATAGGTCTGCCTGCCGTACTGATCCGGTTTGGGGTGCAGCCAGGGCTTGGTCGGGTCGTCCGTGGTGACCGGGCAGGCGATCGTGCCCGCTGATACGGCTTGGCCGTTGCCGCTCATGCTGTACGGAGTCCCGTCGGGGCCGGCCAGTTCGCATCCCACGACCCTGCCGCCCGTGGGGAACTGCACGGCTCGCACCGTGGAGGCGGGGTCCTGGCCCAGGCCGAGGTGCTGGTCGAGTTCATTGAGGACTGATTGCTCGACCAGGTCCTCGGCCGTCGCCTCGTCGTCCGAGGCGATGGCGTCGTAGGCGACCTGGACGTCCTGGGTCGTGGGTATCCGAACCGCTCCCGAGGGCAGGCGGTAGAGGACGTCGGCCACCTCGAGGGAGTCCCCGTCCCATTGGGCGGTGACCGTGGCCTCGGCGCCTCCCGCGCACGCATGGCAGGCGGTGTCGCCCGCCACTTTGATGCCGGGCACGCTGTAGATCACGGTGTTGCCCACGGAGCGCAGGTTCTCGATGACCAGGTCCGGGGTCTCGCCGATGTCGTCCTGCATCACATGGTCCACGCTCCCGATGAGCGCCTTGTCGGAGTCGTACACGGCGATCGCGTCGAAGGCCGTATTGCCTCCTCCGTAGCACCTCAGGACGGCGATCATCACCGGCGAGCCGTCGAAGACTCCCGGCTGCAGCGCTCTCATGGTGGCGCTGGGCGGCGCCGCACCCGGGGCGGTCCCGGTGGCCGTGCCGTCGATGAAAGCGGCCAGGGTCTTCCCGGTGGCCGGGTCCTGGGATCCGGCGGACTTGCAGAGGTCGGGGACCTCGAGCGTGGAGTTCTTCAGGTCCTCCTGGTCGGGCGCGGAAGCGGTGGTCGGGGCCGACGACGGCAGAGCGGTGGCGGTGGCGGAGTTCTTGCCGAAGGACAGCAGGGACGCGGTTGAGCCGTTGAAGACCACCAGCGCGTCGCCGGAGGCGGACCAGGAGGTCACCGGCCCGGCGACCCGCCACACGGTGCTGCCGTCCACGGGATCGAGGGCCACGATCCCGTCAGGGTGCGCCATGACGATCGCGCCCTGGTGGACCAGCCACCTCGGCGGATCCTGGACGCCCAGGCTGTTGAGCTCCGCGGCGCCCTGGGGCAGTGGAGAGGACCACAACAGGGTGGAGCTGTCGATCGCCGCCATGGTTGTGCCGTCGCTGACCACCCACACCCGGCGGGTCATGGGCATGGCGATGCCGATGAGCGTACGGGGCACCTCAAGATGGGCCGCCCACACCGGTGCGGCGCCGTTGAGATCAAGTCCCTTCACCGTCGCTCCGTCGGCGGTGAGAACACCGTCCGGGCTCACGGCCAAGGGCGTCGACTCGGAGGCTGAGCCGGCGTCGGAGTCGTTCAGTCGCACCGAGCGTGCCGAGCGTGCCGAGGCAGTCGGGGCAGCCGAGGTGGTCGAGGTCGAGCCGGCGGCGGGGGAGCGGCTGCCGTCAGCCGAGGGATCGGGCGAGGCGTCCGGGGCTGAGGTCTGAGAGTCTCCGGCGGGTGCCGGACCGGGGACGGAGGCCGACAATGCGCTGGGCTCGGAGGCCCGATTCACGCCGGTTGCCAGGTCGATGCTGAGCAGGTCGCCGCAGTCGAGGACGTCCTGCGCGAGGTCGCAGTTCAGCGCCTGCCCGACGAGTTCGTCCGGCACGGGAGCCTGCCATGCCGGGTAGCCCGATGCCGAGGCGAGGTCGATGCCGACCAGTGCCTCGCGGCCGTCCTGGGCGACGCGCAGTACTCGCGTCTGCCCGGAGGCGAGGACGACGGTCTCTTCTGAGTCCTCTGAGTCCGGGGAGTCCTGGGAGTTCTTACGGCTCTCAGGACCTTCAGGGCCGATGGGGACGGGTGTCGGGCTGTCGCCGAGGTTCGACAGGTCGAGGGCGGCCTGGACGGTCGGCGGCGTCCTGTGGGTCTGGATGCTCCTGGCGCGCACCGCTCCCCAAGCGGTGCCGCCGACGAGGGCGAGCACGATGACCACGGTGACCACGACGACGGCGCCGCCGGTGCGTCCGAACCTGCGCAACCTGTTGAGGGGGCGACGACGAACGCGCGGCGGGGGCGGCGGTGGCGGAATGGGAGGGCCCGGGGGAGCACTGGTGACGGTGGGAGCCGGCGGGGCCGGTGCGGCGGCGGGAGCGGTCTCGTCGGGCGGGGGCGGTGGCGGCTGCGATCCAGTTCCGACGGGCGCTGACGACGGAGACTCGGTGGACATGGGGCAAGCGTAAGACTGTTCCGAGGTTGCCGATGGCGGCGAGGCTCCGGTGGTCCGGTGCTCTGGTGAGCCGCCCGCCGGCGGGCTGCGGGGCGGACGTGCTCGATGCCTGGGAGCTATTTGGGGAGCTCTGGGGGAGCTCTACCCCACGGATGAAGGGCGTTCCGGACAGGTGGGAGGTTATTCTCCGATGAGTTCGATCGGCCTGATCGGGTCGAATTCATGTCGCACCCGCTCCCTACCCTTCATGGGAGCCGCCGTCGCCGGTGGCGAGTCGGCGATGACTGAAGCAAGGAGACCGCCATGACCGATCCCGTTGTCCGTGAGATCCGTGACCTCGTCAATCGAGCGCTGTTGCCGCTCAAGGCGGTTGACGAGGGGCTGTACGCTTGCGCGGTCGGCTACGTCGTCGAGGGTACGAATCCGGAGGTTCTGCGGGCGGTCGCCTCTTTCGGGGATGATCCGGACAAGTGCCTTCTGCCCGCGAGCCCAGGTGCTTCCTCTCCTCTCTTCGAGCTGGATGAGGAGCGGTCTGCGCGTCTTCAGGCGGTGGGCATCACGTGGACGATCGAGAAGTATGCGGGGCGCTCGATCGTCGTGCTGCGCGACTCCCTTTACCGCAGTAATGCGGTCGGCTCTGCTCAATGGGTGCGCCTCGGTCGGCTCTTGGACGCCGTTCTTCAGACTGGAGCCAGCCGTGGCGCGCCCGTTCCCGACAGTTCCGACAATTCTGACAAGGTGCCCGGCTGGTTCGGTGCTCTCCTGACCGATGTTGTCTGGACTATCGAGCGAGAGCGGCTTGTTCTTCTCGCCGAGCGACTGGTCGAGGAGCGACCGGCCTGGGATGCCCGACGTCTGGTGTCGCTGCTGGAGGGCGAGGGCGTGGAGGGCGCGGATATTCCTTCCATCCTCTTCCTGGCCTCCTATTCCGACGTCACCGACAGATCATCGTGGGTGAAACATGCGGCACCCGCAGACCTGCCGGGTGTTACCGAGTATCTCACTCGGAATGCGAGTGCCCTGCCCGGTTCTCTCATGCAGGCGCTGAGCCTGGACGAGCAGCGCAATGTGCTTAGGCACATGGCGGCCAGCGCACCGTGGGCAGCTGCGGGAGCCCACCTGATTGCGGTCCTGAGTGTGGGGACTTCCAAGCAGCTGCGCCGGAAGGCGATCGACATGCTCGGCGACCTCGAGCCGGCCGTGAGAGCAGAGGGGCTCGCCCCGGTCCTGGCCAAGGCCCCGGCGTACCGCTCCTCGGAGCTGGTGGAGTTCCTGACCTCGGCCTCCGGCGGTGATGATCTGCTTGTTCAGGCTGCCGCGGTGAATCGAAAACTGGCCGATCTGATCACCCGCACCCGGGCCCGCCATCATGCGATCAGCCCAGGAGCTGAGGAGCCGATTGAGCTGCCGCCTTTCCCGCCTCTGGAGATGGGGCCGAGCGCCGCTCCCATCAAGGCCGAGTTGCGTCCTGTCCTGGAACGCATGGCCAACCGCGCCGATGGGCGCCGGTACTCATGGATTCATGGGCAGATGAGAGAACTTCTCGAGGTCATGGATGACCTCCTGGATGCGCTGGTCTCCGTCGCCGATGGCAAGAGCGATCGGCCTCCCGTGCTCCTGAACCTGTTCAATACCTTCTGGTTCGTCCAGCATGCTCCGAGCCTCACCCTGGCGCATGCGTTGCGGCTCCACGCCGTGGAGAAGAGGGCCTGGTGCTGGCGGACGCTGGAGCACTATGCGGGGTCGCGGACCGATCCTCGGGCCATTGAGGATCTCATGGCGCGCCTGGGCTTGGCCGCCGATGCGGCTGAGCGCCTCGGCGGTTTCCACGGATACATCTTCAATGCCGTTGATCCTGAGGTGTCCTGGCCGTGGTATGCCGAGCACCTCGAAGTGCTGCGCAAATCCCTGACAGACACCGAAACAGCCCCGCGCGCTCTGGAGATCATCGAGGCCTTCCCCCGAATTCCTGCCGAACTGCTGCCCGTGATCGCTGAGATCGCCGTGGGCTCCTCAAAGGTGAACCGTCCGCTGGCCCAGGCAGCGCTGCGCTCCCATCCACGTGTGCGCGAGCTGGCCGAGCAGGGTCTTGCCGCCAGAACCGTGGAGGGGCGGGTCTCGGCCGCCGCCTGGGTGGGCTCGTTGGGGCAGGCGGCCTCGGTGCCGGCTGTGCGCACGGCGCTGGCCAAGGAGAAGAAGGAGGTCGTGCGGGCCGCTCTGCTGAGCGCCCTGGGCCGCTGCGGCGGTGATGCCAGGGAGCTCCTGTCCCCTGAAGTGCTGGGGGCCGAGGCTGTCAAAGGCTTGACGGGCGGCATTCCGGCGTCATTGACCTGGTTCGACATGGAGGCGCTGCCGGCCGCGACATGGGCTGACGGATCAAGGGTTGATCCGCGCATTATTCAGTGGTGGGTGGTACTGGCGGAGAAGTTGAAGAACCCGTCCGGCCGCGGGCTCATCGACCTGTACCTGTCTCTCCTGGAGCCGGCGGACGCCGCTGCGCTCGCCGCGCATGTGACCCGTTCCTGGATGGTGAAGGACACTCATTTGCCGAGTGCGGCGCATCGGCGGACCTATACGAGTTCGGCCATGGCCGACAAGGGGCTGCTGGCCTTCGCGGTGCGTATGGAGGGCGGCGAGCTGGCGGGGCTGGTGCGCTCCTACATGCGGGACAATCCGAGCCGCCGGGCCCAGTTCGAGGCGCTGGTGCACGCTCTGCATGCCAACTCGAGCCCTGAGGCGCTCCAGGTGCTTCTCAGCATTGCGCGCCGCCACAAGATGTCCAGCGTTCAGCGGACCGCTGAGGCTCTGGCGCAGGAGGTGGCCGAGGAGCGGGGCTGGAGCGCGGAGGAACTGGCGGACCGGACGATCCCGACCGCAGGATTCTCCGACGACGGTCTGCTGCACGTGTCCTACGGTCCGCGTGAGTTCATGGGCCGACTCACCCCGGACTTCAGGATCGAGCTGGCCGATTCCGCCGGGAAGACTCTCAAGTCCCTGCCTGCTGCCCGTTCCGGTGAGGACGGGGACGCGGTCAAGGCGGCGAAGAAGCAGCTGACGGCCGCGCGCAAGGAGGCCAGGGCGGTCCTGACTCTGCAGTCCGGGCGGCTGTATGAGGCCATGTGCGCCGGCCGCACCTGGCCGGTCCCAGAATGGCGCCGTCACCTGGTCTCGCACCCTCTCGTCGGCCGGCTCGTCACTCGGCTCGTGTGGCTCATGATTCCTGCCGATGGCGGCGAGCAGGTGGCCTTCCGCCCCGCCGAGGACGGAGCGCTCATCGGAATCGACGATGCCGAGCTCGACCTGAGCGATGACGCAGCCGTCGCCCTCGCCCACCGCACCGCCGTCAGCGCGGACCAGGCGGCGGCGTGGCAGGCGCACATGGCCGACTACGAAGTGACGCCTCTGTTCGACCAGTTGAGCGCGACCCTCCCGAATACTGCCAGGGGGCAGAAGGTGCTCATCGACCTCCAGGGCCATGTGACAGACACCTTGACTCTCCGGGGTGCGGCAACCACACGCGGCTACCGGCGCGGAGCCGTCATGGACGGGGGCACCTTCGACACATACATCAAGGACTTCGCCTCCGCGAACGTGACCGCGGTCTTGAGTTTCACCGGCTCCTGGGTTCCCGAGGGGAACATGGCCTGCGCCATCATCGGCCTGTCCTTCGCCTGCCAGGGTCAAGAGATTGAGCTCGCCGCCGTGCCGTCCGTGCTGCTGGCCGAGTGCTACGCCGACTACAAGGCCATGGCGGCTCTGGGGCCATTCGACCCTCAATGGCAGAAGAATGCCAGTCCGTGGTGAGGAGACGCGCGGTGGATGTCATGCTGAACCCCTACCGCCCCTGCGGCGATAGTCCTGAGTCCTGTGCGGCGCCCGTTCAAGCTCCGCATCCGGAAGATCGGCAGAAGGTTGGCAGGCGGAATTGACAGATGGACAGGTGGAATGGGGAATGCAGATGACTGACACGACGCCCGCCCGCGAGCTCGTCGGACGTGCGCTCCTGCCCCTGCGCGCCGTCAGCGACGACCTGCATGCCTCCGCCGTCGCCTACGTGCTGGACAGCACCGATCCGCAGGCGCTCCCGCACATCCCGGCGCAGAGCGATGTCCGCAGACTCTTGAACAACCCCGGCAGGATCGAACCGGACGTAGAGCTGAGCGCCCAGATGCGTCGGCGCCTGCACGCGGCCGGCGTAAGTGCTCCGGAAAGGCATGCTGGATCCGAGCCCGAGGAGCCTGAGGAGGAGACTCTTGTGCGCTCTCTGCGGGCCCTCCTCTACCTGCGTGGTCCTCTTGCCCCCGAGCAGTGGGAGCGCTTCGGCCGGCTCCTCATCGCCCTCGGCGGTGCTCCCAACCGGTGCGCTGCAGGTGTGCCCGAATGGCTGTGCGCGCTACTCAACGACGTCGCCGTGACCGCTGCCTATGTCAGATGCATGCTCCCGCCGGATGAGAGTGAGAAGAGGAGTGCGCAGGATCTGCGGGAGCGCTGGAGCCCGACGGCGGTCGCGGCTCTGCTCGAGGCCACGGGCGCGCCCGCCGAGCAGGTCCCCGCCATCATTCTCCTCGCCTGGATGGCCGAGGCGAATAATGGGGGCTACGTGTGCGCGTCGGCACAGGAGCCCAAGTACTGTCTGCCGGGTATCGAGGACTACCTGGCCGCGCACGATGGTCGGATCCCGGCCGATGCACTGACGGGAAGGGCAGCACTGTCCGCCCGGGCGAGGGCGGACATCGCCGAACGCCTGGGCGCTCACCCGCAGGCCGCCGCGGGCTGCCCCCGTCTCCTGGCGGCACTGGCAGTGGATGGCGCCGCCACCGTACGGCGCGCGGCGATCACTGTGCTCGACGGGCTGCCCGCCCGAGCGCGCGACACCGCTCTGGTCGAGCAGCTTGCCGTCGCCAGAGCACCACGCCTCAAAGAGGCCGTCACCTGGCTCGCCTCGACGCCGGCGGGCCAGCGGGTTCTGGAGGAGGTCGTCGCCGTCAACCCCGCAGCGGCCCGTCTGGTGGGCTCGTTGACCGAATGCCGCGACATGCTCCTGGCCAAGGCGGAGTCGGATCGGGGTCCCGACGTGCTCGACCTGCCTCCCTTCGACTCGGCTCTGGATGTGCCCTCGGCCGCGTCCGCAAAAGCAGTGCTGCGCAGGCGGATCGCTGCCAGAATCCAGGAATTGACGGATGCCGATGCCCTCTACCTCAAGTCCCAACGGCATGAACTGGAGAAGATCACAGACGACGTCCTCGACCGCATTGTGGCGATCGCCGACGGCGCGAGCGATGCGCCCCTGGGCATCTCCAGGGGCCACGCGATCTGGGACGAGCTGCTCGCATGCCCCGAGCTGCGCCTGCTGCACCTGTGCCGGCTCCAGGCCCACGCCGATGATCCGAGCGTGACACGGCTGCTGTACGGCGACGTCGCGCGCCGCCTCGACCCGCGTACCGTCGAGCAGGCCATGCTCGAGGCGGGCATTCCCATCGGCGCGGACTTCGTGCAGTGGGTGTGGCAGTGGCACGACCCCGAGCAGGTCTGGGCATGGGCGGCCACCCATCCAGATCTGGTCAGTGAGCGCCTGCGCGACACCTCCGACGCGGTCGATGCCCTCAAGGCTTTGGAGCTCTTCCCTGTCCTACCCGCTCAGCTCCTGCCGGCGGTGGCGGACGCGGCAGTGGGCGGCGCGGTCACCAACCGGCGCCTGGCGCAAAGAGTTCTGCGCGCCCACCCCGGTGCGCGCGAGCTGGCGGAGCGATCGCTGACCGGTACCGCCTCCACCCGTGAGGCCGCGGCGCAGTGGCTCGCAGATCTTGCCGACCCGGCGGCGATCCCCGCCCTGCGCAGGGCGGCCGCCAAGGAGAGGACTCCGGCGGCCCGGGCGGCAATCCTGCACGCGCTGGTGGCCTGCGGCGAGGACGCCGGCGATCTGCTGTCACCCGAGGTCTTGGGAGCCGAGGCCGCCAAAGGGCTCAGGAGCAAGCCGCCGGCCTCGCTGGACTGGTTCGACTTCGACGCTCTGCCACCACTGCGGTGGCGCGACGGGGGCGCCGTCACCCCCGAGATCGTGCGCTGGTGGGTGATCATGGCCGACAAGCTCAAAGATCCGAGCGGTCGCGGCCTATGGGAGCTCTACCTGGACCGGCTCGAGCCTGCCGACGCCGCGGCACTGGGCTCTCACATCCTGCAGGCCTGGATCGCGCGGGACACGCGAGGCCTTAGCGAGGACGAGTGCCGCACTCGCGCCCAGACCGCGGGACGCCAGGAGTACGACGCCTGCCAGCGCTACCTCGCCAGAACGAAGGAGCCGGAGTGGCTTGTGGAGCGTGCGCGCCAGGAGGCCGCGGTTCCTCTGGAGGAGCACGTTGCTCGCGCCCTGCGCCACTACCGGGGGCTATTCGTGGGTTCCGCCATTGCCGACAAGGGACTGTTGGCTCTGACCGTGCGCATGGACGGCACTGAACTGGCGGATGCGGTCTCCGCCTACATGCGTCAGGCGCAGCGTCCCCAGGGCGAGCACCGCGCCCAGCTCGCAGCTCTTCTGGCAGTCTTGGCGGCCAACGGGCATCCCGATGCTCTCGCCCTGCTGCAGGCCACTGCCAGCAGGCACAAGATGCGCACCATTCAGAAGACCGCTGTCGGCCTGGTCGAGCAGGTTGCGCAGTGGCGCGGCTGGAGCGCTGAGGAGCTTGCGGATCGGACCGTTCCCACCGGCGGCCTCGATCCTGACGGCCTGCTGCGCCTGAGCTACGGGGAGCGCGAGTTCACCGGGCGGCTCACTCCCGAGCTCAGGATCGTGCTGACCGATTCCTCCGGGAAGACTCTCAAGACCCTGCCCGAAGCGCGCGTATCCGAGAGCAGTCTCAAAGTAAATGCGGCTAAGAAGCAGCTGCGCGCAGCGCGCAAAGATGCCAAGGCGGTCCTGACCCTCCAGTCCGCCCGGTTGTATGAGGCGATGTGCGGCGGACGGACCTGGACCGGTGCCGACTGGCGGACGCTGCTGCGCGGCCACCCTCTGGTGGGTCTGCTCGTCACCCGGCTCGTGTGGCTCATGACTCCTGCCGGTGGCGGCGAGCAGGTGGCGTTCCGGCCAGTCGAGGACGGAGCACTGCTGGATGCCGATGACGGTGTTGTCGAGCTGAGCGATGAGGCTGTCATCCGTCTGGCTCATGGAACCCTCATGGGCAGCCGGGAAGTGGCCGCATGGCGGGACCACCTGGCCGACTACCAGGTGGATCCCCTGTTCGACCAGCTGACCGCCACCGCACCCCAGGTGGAGACGGGCGCGAGTCGGGTCGATGACTTCAGTGGGCGGCCGACCACGGCCCTCGTCCTGAGGCGGGCGGCGACCGGGCGCGGCTACCGGCACGGCCAAACCGTCAGTGGCCCCTGGTTCGTGGACTACACCAAGGACTTCACCTCCCTGGGCCTGACGGCAGTCCTGGGATTCTCCGGTGCGGATCTGCCGGAAGGGGAGACTCGCTGCACCCTGGGTGGTCTGAGCTTCCGTCGCGGTCACCGCGAGACGCTTCCGGCCAAGGTGCCGCCCGCCCTGCTGGCCGAGTGCCATGCCGACTACCGCGCTGTGGCGGATGCGGCCGCGGAGGCCGACCCGAGCCGTCGTCGCAGCGATCCCAGCGATCCCAGCAATCACAGCGAGCACAGCGGAAAGGTCCCCGCATGAGCCTGTCATCCCGTCCCTGGGGCGTCACCGACCGAATGACGCGTGCCCTGGAAGCCCTGGACGACCTGGACGATGGCCTGCGTCAGGTGGTGAGCGGCTATCTGGTGGATCCGTCGGACTCGCCCACGCCCACCATCGGGGACAGGCTCGCTCTTGTCCGCACCGCTCAGGAGGCCCTTCCGAGCGCCCCCGACCTGGTCCTGGTCCTGACCGCGCTCAGTGTCGACCGTGCGCAGGAGGTGCGCCGTGCTGCGGCTCAGGCGCTGGGCGAGGTCGGGTCCGCTGCGCCCTCCACGCCCGATATCTGCCGCCGGGGACTCCTCAACGCACTTCGAGCGAGCCCGCTGGTCCGGGCCGATGAGGCGATCACCCTCCTCCTTCACTGCGACGGCGGGGAAGAGACCCTCGTCCGTCTCGGCGCCGAGCGCCCCGACCTGGTGGCGCTCGCCGACGAGCTGCGCGGGCGCGAGAGCATTCTGTCCGCGCTTGCCGAGGACGCGCCGGTCCCTCTCCCGCCCTTCACGCCCTTTCCCGTCACGAGTGCGGCGCCGGCGGCCGATGAGCTGCGCGCGGCCCTGGAGGGACTGAGCGGCGCCGGGTCGCCGAGCCGCTGGGGGCAGGAGTCGGCCATGACGTCGCAGGACATCAGTGATTCGGACCTGGACGGATTCGTCGCCGTGGCCGAGGGGCGTGCCAGTGAGCCGCCCGCATCGATACGCGCTCTCGGAGTCTGGTGGATCGCCCGTGAGGCTCCCAGCCTCGACCTCATCCACCTCACCCGCCTGTTTGCAGCCTGTGGTGAGCGCGTGGAGCGGCACCTCCTGGAGTCTCGTTCGGGCTGCGACACCGATCCGCGCGCCGTCGTGGATGCACTGGAGCGCGGCGGGCTGCCGCTCGACCAGGCGCGGGAGACGACTGCCGATTGGGCCCTGACATGCGCTGAGCCCGAGGTTGCCTGGCCGTGGGTCCTCCAGAGCCCCGAGTCGGTTCTGGAGGCGATGGAGGACTGGTACCTGGCGAGAGCGGTGCTGCGGACCCTCGCCTACGCCCCCACGCTGCCGTCAGTGCTCCTGTCCGCCCTGGCGCAGGCGGCCGTCGGGCGCTCCGAGGGCAACCGCGTCCTCGCCCAGAGGCTGCTCGCCCGGACTCCTGTGGCCGCCGAGCTCGCCCTCCAGGCTCTGGCGAGCCCGCACGCCGCCGTGCGCAGGGCCGGCGCCGCCTGGCTGGCCGACCTGGGTGTCCCCGACGGCGTGGAGCACCTGCGCCGGGTCCGCGCCGGGGAGAAGGACCAGCTTGTGCGCGGTGACATGCTGCGCGCCCTGGTGTCCTACGGCGATGACGTCACCGACCTCGTGTCCGCCGAGGCCCTCGCGGCGCCCAGACGGCGGCCCCGCGCGCCGACGGCACTGACATGGTTCCCCTTCGACGCACTACCGGTCGTGCGCCTGACCGACGGAACCGTCCTCGACGCCGGCACCGTGCAGCGCTGGGTCCTCCTGGCCCACAACCTGAAGGACCCCGATGGGCGCGGCACAATCGCCGCCTACCTCGACTTGCTCCAACCCGGCGACGCCCGCGAGCTGAGCGCCGTCGTCGTGGGATCCTGGATCGCCCGCAATCGGGAGGCGAAGAAGGGCGAGAGCCTGAAGACCAAGGGCCTGCTCGCCTTCGCCGTGGGGATGGACGGCCCTCGCCTCGCCGCCGACGCCAGGTCGGCCATGCGGCGCAACGCCACCTGGCGGGCCGAATCCGAGGCTGTGCTGACCGCCGTCGCCGCCAATCGGGCGCCCGAGGCCCTGCAGGTGGTGCTCGCCATGGCCGCGAGCCACCGGCTTCCCCGGGTGCGGGACTTCGCCCGGTCGCTGGCCGACGCTGCCGCCGCCGAGCGCGGCTGGAGTCCCACCGAACTCGGCGATCGCAGCATCCCGACCGTCGGGTTCTCCGACGACGGCCTGCTGCACCTGTCCTACGGGGAACGCGAGTTCCTCGGGCGTCTGAACTCCGAGATGACCATCAGCCTGACCGACGCCGACGGGCGGCTCCGCAAGACCCTGCCTGCGCCCCGCAAGACCGAGGACCGCGAGCGCGTCGCCGAGGCCAAGGCGGACCTGGCCACGGCGCGCAAGGAGCTGCGCGCCGTTCTGAGCGCCCAGACACGCCGGCTGTACGAGGCCATGTGCGCTGGACGGACCTGGACGCCGGCCCGGTGGCGCGAGCTGCTGGCCGCCCATCCGATCGCCAGACATCTGGTCACCCGCCTGGTGTGGATGATTGACAGCCAACCCGATGGTGGAAGCGGGTGGCGGGGCGTTCCCGGGACCGGTGCTCCGGATAGCTCCACGGCGCATTCGAGGGTCTTCCGCCCCACTGAGGACGGCGAGCTTCTCGGAGTCGATGACATCGCCCTGGACCTGCCGGATCATGCCGTCATCCGCCTCGCTCACGCCACGCTCCTGACCGACGCCGAGGTGACGTCCTGGCGGGCTCACCTGGCCGACTACGAGATTGAGCCCCTGTTCGATCAGTTCTCGGCTCGTGCCCCTGACGTCACTGCCGGTCAGACCAAGGTCCGGGACGGGGAGGGCCTGCTGATCGACGCCCGTGAGCTGCGCAGGGCGGCCGAGGCCCGCGGCTATGCCCGCTCCTCGAACATCTACCTGTACAGCACGTTCCTCAAGGACTTCCCGGACATGGGCCTGCGCAGCGTCATTGACTTCGCCGGCGCGTACGTCCCCGAAGACGAGATGACCACCACGGGTGCTCTGAGCCTGTGCCGTGGCCGACGGGAGGTGCCCCTGGACCGGGTGCCACCCGTCCTGCTGGCAGAGTGCTATGCGGATTATCGTGCTGTCACGACTGTCATGACTGCCACGCCTGTCGCAGGTGCTGCTGCGGATGTCGGCGCGGAGGCCCCTTTGTAGAGGTCTGAGCGGGAGCCGGATCGGTCCCGATTCGACTGCGAGAACGTCCGGTGAGCGGTCTCTACTCGCCTTTGCCTGTTTGCCAGGCTAGCCTTACTTCAATGATCCGTGGCGACCGGGAAGGGAGAGCCGTGACGTACACCAATGAGAGTCGCACGCCGCAGGCCGCCATCGCCTCACGACGCATGGCGCGTCGCCTCCTGTCCGGCGCCGGCTGCGCCTCTCTGACGGCCTATCGGCTCGATGCCGACGCCTCCGCCCAGCTCGTTCTTCACGCGCTTGATGTCACCGGAAGCATTATCGTGGCCGCTCATCCGGCGGCCGATCATCCGATGGCCGAGGTTCCCTGTGAGAGCCCGATCGAGGTGCGCCTCGATGTCGCCCTCGAGGCGGCCGAGCCAGGCCTGCGCATCACCACTGCCACCGTCCACCTTCTGGGAGTGCTCACCTGGCTCGATGACATCGAGAGCGATGCCGTCCTGTCCGGCTCAGTGGCGGGGTGCCACTGTGCGATCACGGGGGAGGATCCGTTGACAGAGCTGGCCGAGCTCGCCAGTGCACCGGGCGGGCGCCTGGGCGTCATCGAGACGAGCCGGATCATGGTTCACGACGCCATGGGTGTCAGCGGGCACACCATGGAGGAAGTGCTCGATCCCGAGGCCAAGGGTGTCCGGCCCCTGCTGTGGTCCGCTTTTGAGACCTTCAGCGCGCAGGAGGAGGTCAAGGCCCTGGGAGAGGGTGCACTCGAGGTGCTGTGCGACGGCGTTGAACAGGGCAGTGTTCCCGGGATCATCTGCTCCAGGCGCCCGTCCGATGGATTGTCCGCCTCACTGTGGGGGCGGGTGCTGTGCGTGGACGTCTCTCCTCACACCGTTACGCTGCTGCGGCTGCAGCGCGAGAGCACCGACACCCTGCAGATCTTCCTCCCGGCCGGCACGACCCGCGCCCACGAGGCCGGCCGACAGCTGCGGCGCCTCGTCCAAGACGCACTGGTCGGTGGGCTCCTTCCGTGAGGGTCCGCGCGACTGCGGTGTAAGGGCCATGATCATGATGTGATGGGGAGGCCGCTGCGGGCCTCCCCATCGCTGTATCCCGACCGCTGCGACGCCAGGAGTGCGACCTTGTGCCGCAGGGGTCGCGAGGGGTCGCGCTGCCGGGGCGCTCAGCGAGTCTCGTAGGACAGGCAGGTGGCCGTGTCCGTCCCAATGGTGACGGCGTCGGCGGTGCACATGAGGTCGGTGTTGTGGACGCATTCCAGGCGCTGGCAGGCGCCGACGTGGCCCTCGGCCACCGGCAGGCCGCCGCGGGCGTCAAGACTGACGAAGGTCGAGCAGGCCGGGGCGGCGGAGTCGCCGCCGACTGTGATGGCGAAGGCGGTGCAACCGCCATGGTTGTAGGCGCAGGCAGTGGTGGTACAGGACTTGATGGCGGTGACTGTCGACATGGTGGATGCTCCTTTGAGCGAGGTGCGATCACTGACGTAATTCACGGTAGGGACGGGCTGCGAGGCTGGCAACACACGCTCGTCCAGCCATATGCATGAGGTCTTGAAATGGCGTTATTTCAGTGAAGAAAGCGTTCTCCGTCGACGTGTGGACCGCGGTGTCCGGAGGGTGCGGGCGCGGCCTCTTACATACGTTCGGAATTCGCTTAACAGGTGAGCCGAACCTGCGTGTCGGGGCGTCGGTGCGGTGCGTCGGCGGTGGCGAAGGAGCCGGAGAAGCGGGTCCTCATTACGCCCTGACTGCCCTGCGCACCTACCGCTTGACCACCCCGATCATCTGTGTCACTGTATTAATGCAGTCATACAGACGGTCTGACGAGGCCGTCCGGCTGCGCTCATGAGCTGTGTTTTATCCATGTCTTACCCATGTCCTATCCACCCACTCGAAGGAAGGCCTATGCCGATCGACGACTCGCGTCCGATCTGGATCCAGTTGGTCGATGACTTCCGCATGCGGATCGTCACCGGCATCTGGCCCGCCGGAACCCGGATTCCCAGCGTGCGCGATCTCGCCACGCAGGCCGGAGTCAACCCCAACACCGTTCAACGCGCCCTCGCCGAGCTCGATCGCAGCGGCCTGACCGTTGCCGAGCGCACAGCCGGGCGCTTCGTCACCGCTGATGCCGCGGTGCTCGACGCCGTCCGACGTGAGCTCGCCGTCGGCGCCACGGACACCTTCATCGCCG
>ERZ772968.94-NODE-94-length-37113-cov-7.727130_pt1 | contig 37113 bp, 30 predicted proteins | sample MGYA00580674_ERZ772968 | MGnify/ENA primary metagenome ERZ772968 (study PRJEB29015, sample SAMEA2737940) | human oral metagenome | biome: human oral; feature: human-associated habitat; material: dental | place: China | collected 2138 ...
TGTTGACGTCGTCGAGGTCGGCGGTGGCCGCCTCGTAGGCGATGTTGACCGGGTGATCCAGCGGAATGTTCCAGATCGGGAAGGTCTCCCACTTCGCGTACCCCGACTCGATCCCGCGCTTGTGGTCGTGGTACAGCTGTGACAGGCAGGTCGCCATCTTGCCGGAGCCCGGTCCAGGCGCCGTCACAACGACGAGGTTGCGGCTGGTCTCCACGTACTCGTTGGCGCCGTAGCCCTCGTCCGAGACAATGCGCTCGACGTCCGAGGGGTAGCCGGGGATCGGGAAGTGACGGTAGACGCGGATGCCGAGCTTCTCGAAGCGTTCCTTCACCTCGGCGGCCGCCTTGTTGTCGTCCGTCCACTGCGTAATGACGACGGAACCGACGTACAGGCCGCGCTCACGGAACTCGTCGATCTGGCGCAGAACCTCGTCGTCGTAGGTTGTTCCCATGTCTGCGCGGACCTTGCGGCGCGCGAAATCCTTGGCATTAACGGCGACGATAATCTCGACTTCGTCGGCCAGTTCGCGCAGCATACGCACCTTGTTATCAGGCGTAAAACCGGGCAGAACACGCGACGCGTGCATGTCGTCGATCAGCTTGCCACCGAACTCCAAATACAGCTTTCCGCCGAATTCGCTTCGTCGCTGCGCAATGTGTCGAGACTGCATCTCGACGTACTGATCACTGTCAAAACCGATGCGGTGCATGCATCCTCCGAGGTCGCGGAAATAAAGGGGCCGTCCGTACGGGGCGGTCAGGCGCTGTCACGCTCTCGGGATTCCATTGTAGGCACGCATGGGCCGCGCGCTCCGGATGGGGCGCTCGAAAGGGGTCCGACCTCACACGATGTGTCGCTGCATCGCCCAGCGCGTCAGCTCGTTGCGGTTGGAGAGCTGGAGCTTGCGCAGGACCGAACTCACGTGGGTTTCGACGGTCTTGATGGAGATGAACAGGTCGTGGGCGACTTCCTTGTACGTATAGCCGCGGGCGATGAGGCGCATGACCTCCTGCTCACGCGCGGACAGCAGGTCCAGCTCAGTGTCGGTTGTGGACACCTCGCCGGTCCCAAAGGCGTCGAGTACGAAGCCGGCCAGGCGCGGGCTGAAGGCGGCGTCCCCGGCAGCGACGCGGCCGATGGCCTCAACGAGGTCGGGGGTGGCAATCGACTTCGTGACGTATCCGCGTGCGCCCGCTCGGATGACCTGGACGACGTCCTCGGCAGCGTCCGAGACGGACAGGGCCAGGAAATGCAGTCCCTCAATGTCACGGCAGGTGCTGGCGACCTCAGCGCCACCTCCACCATTTCCGCCGGGCAGGTGCACGTCGAGGAGGGCCACGTCCGGGGTGAGCGCGCGGCAGGCCGCGATGGCGCCCTCGACGTCGGAGGCGTCGCCGACGACCTCCAGGTCGGCCCCGGAGTTTTCGAGCTCGGCGCGCACGCCTGCCCGAACCATTGGGTGGTCGTCGATGACGAGGATGCGGATGGTCACTGGGTCCTCCCGTTGGGCGCTGTTTCTTCCAGGATATCCGAGCGCGGCACGCTCAGAGCAACTTCGGTTCCGCGGGCGAGACGCCTAATCGTGGCGTTTCCCCCGGTCCTGCGCATGCGCCCGACGATGGAGTCGCGCACGCCGTGTCGATCGGCAGCGATCGAGGCGGGGTCAAAGCCCTCGCCGCTGTCTTTGATGAAGGCCTCCACGGCCTCGGGGCGCACTTCGACGTAGACGGAGACGGGCGGGGCGCCGTGGCGCACGGCGTTTTGGCAGGCCTCCGCGAGGGCCGCGACGAGCGCGAGTTCGCCGGGGCCCGGGCGCATGTCGCCGACGACGACCACGCTGATGGGCACGCCGTGGCGGCTCTCGACGCCCACGACTGCCTCGGTGACGGCAGCGTCGAGGGAGTCGGCGGCCTGCGCGTGGCCCGTGTAGAGCCAGGCGCGCAGCTCGCGCTCCTCAGTGAGGGCGATGGCTCGCACGCGGGCGGGGTCCTCGGCAGATGCGCGGATAAGAGTGAGAGCCTGGAGCACGGAGTCATGCAGGTGGGCGGCGATGTCGGCGCGCTCGGATTCGCGCACGCGCTGCGCCTGGGCCTGGGACAGGTCCTTCGTCGTGCGCAGCCACATGGGGACGAGAGCGAAGAGCACGCCCGCGACCAGAGCCGCCCCGATAAGACCGCCGCGCAGCAGAATGATCGGCGGGTTGTCGCGCGACGCCACCATGACGACGCCGAGGCTAAGCAGCACGATACCGCCGAAGACAGCCCCAACGAAGCGCAACGACCGCCAGGAACTCACGTTACGACTCTGACTCCACACGAGCGAGATACCGGAAACGATCGTGATGATCGACCCCATGTCCCGCCAGTCCAGCGTGTTCGTCGCGTTCAGGATGGTGCCTGCGATCGCGGCCACGATCAGGGCGACGCCGACGACGATCAAGCGGTTGCGCGACACCTGGGCGGCACGTTCCTCGCGCAGTCGGACGAGGCCGGGGCTGAGCGTGCCCTCGCCGCTTCGCTCCGGGGAATCCTCGGGGACCGTCACCCACAGCCACAGGTAAACGCCGAAGCCGAGACCCACAAAGGTCATGCAGATCATGATGATGCGCACGAGAGCGACCGACACTCCCAGGTGCACGGCCAATCCGGCGCACACGCCTGCCATCCAGGGGGCCGGCATGTCCGGGCTCGCGACTATCGCACGCACGAGCGGAGGCCTGGCCGGCGGGGCCGGAATGGGCGGCGTCCAGCCCGGGTGCGGGGATTGTTCGGGTCTGCTCACAATCCCATTGTGGCATGTGCCGGGGGCATTCTCCGGGCTACCCCCAGAACAATCAGGGGCGGTTCAGGGGGTCCCCTACTTTCGGGACGACCCGTCATTTTGGTTGAGTAGTGGTATCGATCCACGCCGTGTGGATCCCATCGAGAGGAAGTGCATGATGAGTTGGCCGAACGGTACAACAGACCCCGGTGCCCAGTACCAGCAGCGCCCGCCCCGCAACAGCTTCTTTGACGCGGTCCGAGGCTCGGGCTGGTACCGCGCTCAGAATCGCACGATCGCCGGCGTATGCTCGGGCATCGCTGCTCGCCAGGGCTGGGATCTGTCGCTCGTGCGCGTCCTCATGGTGGTCGCCACGCTCTGTATGCCCGTCGTGGCGATCGCCTACGGTCTTGCCTGGCTTCTCCTCCCCGAGGCCACCGACGGTCGCATTCATGCCGAAGAAACGCTCGAGGGGCGATTCGACGTCGCGGTTATCGGAGGCGTGTTCATGGTTCTCGCCGGTCTGTCGTCGGCACTGTCATCTATCGGAATTGTCAACGGCGTGGGCCTCGGCTGGTTCCAGCTGCTCGCGTCGGCGGCTGCGATGACAGCCATCGTCGTGGTCATCGTGAGCATAGCGCGCTCCGCTTCTCAGGGCGGCCCGCATCGCCACGGCGCGGTACCCCCGTACGGAACGCCGCAGCACGGTGCCCCCCAGTACGGCAACCCGCAGTACGGTACGCGCCAGCAGCAGGCGTCAGCGGCGAGAGCCTCCGACCCTTTTGGGCACAACGCCCCGGGTGCTAAGGACACGGGCTCTACCATGCCGCAGCAGCAGAACACCCAGGCCCCCGAGGGTTTCCCCGCCTACGGCGTCCCCGCAGGCAGCGCAGCTAGCGCGGGCACCCCACGCGCTGATGGCGCCACCTCCGCCGCCCAGGGCACGAACGCCAGGCCGCGCCCGGCCGCCCCTCGCCCCACCCAGCCCCACGCCGGCTGGACGACTCCGCCCAGCGCGCCCAGGCCTCGTCAGTGGACCCCACGCCCAATGCCGACTCATCGCCCGCGCACCGTCTCCAGTCGCGTAAACCAGGCGATCACGGGCCTGCTGATCCTGGTGGCGGCCGCCGTTTTCGCCGGTATTTACATGGTCGATAAGGGACCCGCGATCCCCTTCATCACCGCGGAGACCGCGGATCAGACGGTCGCCCGAATCATCGCGATCGGCGGCGGCGTATGCCTGATCATCGTGGGTCTGTCCCTGGCGATTGCCGCCCTGCGCGATCGTCGCGCCGGCTGGCTCACCGCCCTGTCCATTATCGGCCTCATCTTCGCGGTTCCCACGGCTGCGTTCGGTACTGAGGGCGCACGCCGGGCCAACCTGCACATCAACACGAACGTTGGCGCTATCGGCAACCAGACGACGCTCGACTGGACGGTTGATACCGTCAGCGGCACCGATCCGACGGCCACGACCATTCTCGACCTGACCGGCGCTCCCGTCGGCACAACCAAGACAATCACGGTCGACTGGCGAGCATGGAAGCGACTCACCATTCAGGTATCCGAGGGACAGCCGATACAGATCGTGTGCCAGTCCAGTATCGACACCTTGTCCACCAACATGGACGACGACGGTTGGGCGGCTGACCTGGACAACTGCTCCGGTAAGACCGTGTCGTCCCCTTCCTGGGGCAAGCCCAACCTTGGTGGCCTCACGGTACTCCTCGCCGATACGGCGAGGATGGACACACTGACGATCATTCAAACGCCCGACGCCGCTCGAAAGTGGACGTCCGCGCCGGATGCAACCCCATCGCCCACCCCCTCCGAGACGCCGACCGACACCCCCACCGGCTCTCAGTCCGGTAACTGAGGAAGGAACACGACCATGACGCCCTCGAACGACGATAAGACCACCCAGATGCCCAGCATCGATGAGACGACGGCGCTGCCGACCACTCCAAACCTGGATGCAACGGTCGAGATGCCGACATCCTCTCCCGAGTCCTCCTCGGACCCGCTCGCGATCTTCCGTGAGGCCCCAACGACGCAGATGCCTGCCGACCCCTTTCGGGCAGACGCTGGCGCTGAGAGCCAGGCGGGCGCATCGGGCGCTCAGGGTTCACAGGCGCAGGCGGGCACTCCCGCTGGCTCTGTAGGAACGGGCGGACGCACCGCCTTCGATCCGGCCTCCACGGGTGAGTCGACTCCTCGGGGCGACGAGGCCGGGGCTGCCCCCGGCACTCAGGCGAGGGCGAGCGCTACCCCCGCCCCGGGTACCCAGACGTGGAGCGCTCAGCACAGCCTGGGCACTACCTACCCGCTGCCCGAGGCACCCAGCAGGGGCGTGCGCGTCGGTTCTTTCGTGTGGGCGCTCTTGGTGTGCATGGTGGGCGCTTTCCTCATTGCCGAGGTCTACATCACGAACCTCAATCTGCCGGTCCTCGGCATCAGCGCAGTCGCGCTCCTCGGCATCATTCTGATCTTCACTGCTCTCTTCTCGGGTCGATCCAAGAAGACTCCGAAGCAGGGCGCGGGCACACCGGCCGCCCCCCAACCCGGCCGACGCAATCCGTAGGGACTGACGCGGACGTACAACACGCACACAAACAGGGTGGGCCCGGGAACCAATTGGTTCCCGGGCCCACCCGTTTGCTTGTCAGAAGCGCCGAATCAGAGCAGATCCAGCATCGCGGGAGCCACCAGCTTCAGGACGTTCTCGCGGCCTTCCTTCGCGCTGGGGGCATCGACCGCGAAGGCGGCCATCTGCTGGCAGGTCGCCAGGTCGTGCATGCGCAGGGCGGCGCGCACGGCGTTGACCTTCGACGGAGCCATCGACAGGGAGGCGACACCCAGGCCCGTGAGAACCAGGGCCAGCAACGGGTCGCCACCGGCCTCGCCGCACACGCTCACCGGCTTGCCGGTGGCCCGTCCGCCGTTGCAAGCCGCTTTGATCATCTGCAGAACGGCGGGCTGCCAGGGGTCGAGCAAGTGCGCCAGGTTCCCGTCGAGGCGGTCCGCGGCCATCGTGTACTGCGTGAGGTCGTTCGTCCCGATGGAGGCGAAATCGACGATGGACAGCAGCTGCTCGGCGCGCACGGCCGCAGCGGGCACCTCGATCATGATGCCCACCTTCGGCAGGCCCACGCCCCGTGCCTTGTCGGCGAACCAGGTCGCCTCCTCGGCGGTGGCGACCATCGGCGCCATGACCCACAGGTCGGCGTCCGTCGCCTTGTGCGCCGCGGCGAGCGCCGCCAGCTGGGTGTCGATGAGATCCTCGCGGACCTGGCACAGGCGCAGGCCGCGCCGCCCCAGGGCCGGGTTCTCCTCGGCGCCCAGATCGGCGAAGCTGAGGGGCTTGTCGGCTCCCGCGTCCAGGGTGCGCACGACGACCCGCCGTTCGCCGAAGGCCTTGAGCACGTTCGTGTACGTCTCCGTCTGCTCCTCCAGGGAGGGCGCGTCGGAGCGCTCGAGGAAGAGGAACTCCGTGCGGAACAGGCCCGAGCCCTCGAGGTCGTAGGCCGCCGCCCTCTGGGCGTCATCGACTGTGCCGATGTTGGCCAGCAGTTTCACGCGGTACCCGTCGTAGGTCGCGCCCTCGCCGGAGGATCCGGCGAGCGCCATCGCGCGCCTGCGGGAGCGCTCCTCCAGCAGCGAGACCTCCTCCGGGGTCGGCGCGATGATGACCTCGCCGACGCCGCCGTCCAGGGCCAGGACCTCGCCGTCGCTCACGCCCATGATGCCCGTGGCCTTCACAATGGCGGGGATCCCCAGCTGGGCCGCCAGGATCGCCGTGTGCGAGGTCGGCCCCCCCACCTCGGTGATGATGCCCTTGACGGTGCCGGGGTCGAGGGTAGCGGTCTCAGCGGGGGCCAGGTCGTGGGCGACCAGGATCACCTCGCCGTCCAGTGCGGGCACCCCGGGCTCGGGGAGGCCCCGCAGCTCGCTGGTCGCCCGGTCGCGGACGTCGTAGAGATCGGTGGCGCGCTCGGCCATGTAGCCGCCGAGGCCCCGCAGCATCTCCGCGTACTCCTCGACCGCCGCGTGGACGGCCGCGGTCACGCCCATGCCCTTCTTGAGCTTCTTGTCGACGGCCTTGGCCAGGCCGCGGTCCGCCGCGAGTTTGGCGGTCGCCTTCAAGATCGCCTTGGTCTCCTTGGGAGCGGTCTCCTCGCGGGCTTTCAGGCGCGCGGAGACGGCGGCGAGCGCCTCGCGGACGCGGGCGCCGTCCGCCGCCGGATCCGTGCAGGCGGGCTCTGTGGCGTCCACGCCCGGCGCGGGCTGGACGAGGGCGGCCGGAGCCGAAGCTGTGCCCGCCGACACGCCTATGCCGTGCAGAACAGTGTGCTCGCCCACGAGCTCACTCCTTGTCCAGATCGCGGGACAGCAGGGCGACCAGGGAGTCGAGGACCTCTGCGGCGTTGTCGTCGTCAGTGGACAGGGTCACAACGTCTCCGTGCTTCGCGCCGAGCGTCATGATCTCCAGGAGCGACGCGGCGTCGGCCTCCTCCCCGTTGAAGGAGATGGTGACGTCGACGCCCGTCTCATCCACGGCCTCGGCGAGGACTGAAGCGGGTCGCGCATGCAGGCCGACGGCGGAGGCGATCGCTACGGTGCGGGAAATCATGGTCGATCCTTTCGGTCGCGGGTATGTCCATCGTTAGACACATTGGCCCGTGCCACCATGGTATGGGCTGAATCGCCTTTTGGACAATGGTCAGACAGGAGATCGCGCCATGATCTGCGCCCCACCGCGGCCGCCCCGGCGCTCGGACGCGGCACCGGCGGCGGGGCGCCCGGCTGGGAAACTACACTGGCCACCGAAGGCACGTTCCCCGGTGCCCCCGCCGACGACCAGTTTGGAGGAGACGTGGCACGCTCCCGCGAGCCGACCCTGGCCGATGTGGCCGAGCGCGCCGGCGTTTCGGTGACGACCGTCTCGCGGGTGCTCAACGCCCGCGGCTACCTCTCCCAGGACGCCAAGGACAGGGTGGCCCGCGCCATCGAGGAGCTCGGGTACCGGCCCAACCAGGTCGCCCGCGCCCTGCACGGGAAGAAGACGAACACCATCGGCCTGATAATCCCCACGGTGGCGCTGCCCTTCTTCGGGGAACTGGCCGTGGAGGTCGAGAACGCGCTGGCCGACGGCGGCTACCGGATCCTCATCTGCAACTCCCTGGGCCGCGCCGACCGCGAGCGCGAGTACTTGAACCTGCTCATCGGCAACAGGGTGGACGGCATCATATCCGGGGCGCACAACGAGGGCCTGTGCGAGTACGAGTCCATCCGCATGCCGCTGGTGACCATCGACAGGGACCTGTCCCCCACGATCCCCAACGTGCGGTGCGACAACCGCGGCGCCGGGCGGATGGCCACGGAGAAGCTCCTCGAGGCGGGGGCGCGCCGCCCGGCCCTGCTCACCTCGCGCTCGGGCGCGCACAACTTGCGCGAACAGGGGTACAGGGACGCCCTGGCGGGCACGGGGGCCGGGCCCCTGGTCCTCACCGTCCCCTTCGACACCCCCAGCCCCCTCAGGCAGAGCCGGGTCGAGGCGGCCCTCGACTCCGTCGCCGGGCGCTTCGACGCGGTCTTCGCCACCGACGACCTGGCCGCCGCCGAGGTGCTGGAATGGGCGAGGGGGCGCGGCGTCGATGTGCCCTCACGGCTCAAGGTGATCGGTTTCGACGGGACGACGGCGATCCGGCGCGCCCTGCCCGCCCTGGCCACCATCCGCCAGCCCCTCGACCTCATCGCCCGCAAGGCCGTGGAGCTGCTGGTCGCCCAGATCGAGGGGTCCGGGCCCTCCCCCGGGGACGCGGACGGCGCGATGCCGGCGGTCGAGTTCCCCGTCGCCTTCCTGCCGGGCCGCACCCTCTGACGTTTGCCCCCCACAGCCTCTGGCGCCCCACTGGCCGCCCCTCTGGCGCCGGAGCCGGTACCGGCTCCAACGGTGCGGGCAACGAGGAGCGCGCGCAGGGGGCGGACGTGCACCGTTTCCCAACCGGCCCCAACGGCGCGGAGGCGTAGGAGCGCACGGCGAAGGGGCGGACGCCGAAGCGCCCGCCCCCTCGCCCGGGGACCGGATCACGCGGTGGGCTGCGCCGCCTCCTTCGGGACGACCGTGAGCAGCGCCCCTCCGGGGGCGACCTCGCCCTCGGCGTCCGGGGTGACGGACGCGAACTTCTTCTTGTTGGTGACGACAACGGGCGTGATCGTGTCGTACCCGGCCGCGCGGATCGCGTCCCAGTCGACCACTGCCAGCACGTCGCCGCGGCGCACGAAATCGCCCTTGGCGACCTTGGGGGTGAAGCCCTTGCCGTCGAGCTTGACGGTGTCCATGCCGATGTGGATGAGCACCTGGACGCCGGAGGCCGACTTGAGGCCGTAGGCGTGGCCCGTCGGGAAGGCGACCGTCACCTTCCCGTCGCAGGGCGCCACGACAGCGCCGGCCCAGGGCGAGATGGCGATGCCGGGACCGAGTGCGCCGCCGGCGAAGGCCTCGTCCTTGACTTCGCTCAGGGGCACCTTGGTGCCCTCGATGGGCGAGGTGAGGGTGAAGTCGGCCTTGGCCTCGTCGCTGAACTCGACCGCGGGCGCGGCGGCAGCGGGCGCGACGGCCGCCGGGGCCGGCGCAGCAGCGGACTCCGCGGAAGAGGCCCCAGCAGCGGGCGCGGAGGCGGGGGCGCCCTGGTCGGCCCGGCGCGCCTTGGCCTCGGCGCGCTGCTCCTTGGTGCGGTAGTCGAAGGTCACGACCATGAAGAAGGCGGTGGCGAAGGCCGCGGCGACGGCGATGGCGTACAGGGCGGTGGGCTGGAAGAGCGGGATCGTGAGCAACGACGTGAACACGAAGGTGTCGATCTTGAGGCCGCCGCCGATGCCGACGATGAGGCCGCCGACCACGCAGCCCGTGAGCATGAGCGGGTAGATGCGCTTGAAGCGCAGGTGGATGCCGTAGAGGGAGGGCTCGGAGATGCCGCCGAAGAGGCCCGCGGCCAGGGCGCCCGAAGCGGTCTGGCGCATCTCGGCGTCCTTGTCGCGGATCGACAGGAACAGGACGCCGGCGGTGGCGCCGAAGCACGCGAAGTTCCACGTGCCCATGGGACCCTGGATGAAGTCCGAGCCCTGGGCGGCGATATTCGCTATCTGGAGGACGTTCAGCGGCCAGTGCAGGCCCAGCGGGACCAGGAACGGGTAGAGCAGCGGGATGAAGACCGCGAAGACGACGGGGGCGTTGGTGTTGAGCCACGCCAGGCCCGAGCCCATGCCGTTGCCCAGCCAAATGCTCAGCGGGCCGATGAGGAAGGCCGTCAGCGGGATCATCACCACGAAGCAGATGAAGGGGACGAAGACCATCTGGACGTTGGCGGGGATGACTCTCTTCAAGCCCTTGTACAGCAGCGCCAGGAGGGGCACCATGAGCAGCGACACGAAGACCTGGCCGCCGTAGTCGCTCAGCTGCAGGGGGACGCCGAGGACGTTGGCGACGCACTGCTTCCGGTCAGTGCCGAAGATCTCGGTGCACGTCGTGGTGGGGAAGTCGGAGGTGCTCATCAGCCCCGTGAAGTTCGGGGTGAGCAGTGCCAGGATGATGGTGGTGCCCACCCACGGGTCCACGTTGAGCTTCTGCGAGGCGTTGTAGGCTACCATCGCCGGTAGGAAGTAGAAGACCGCGCGCCACATGGAGTTGGTGAAGCCCAGCCAGGAGGGGATAACCTCGGCATGGGTGTTGACGACCTTGAACGCCTCCAGCACGGCCAGGGCCGCCAGGATCAGCGAGGCGCCCAGCAGGACGGGCAGCAGCGGGCGGAAGGAGTCGGACAGGTACTCGAAGAACGCGTCGATGAGGGCGTTCTTGCCGCGGGCCTTCGCGCGCACGGCCGCCTTGACGTCCGCGTCGGACTGGCCGCCCGACGGGGCCGAGCCCCCGCCCGCCATCTGCGGCAGGTTCATGATGTCGTTGTACACGCCCTGGACGGCGCCGCCGATGATGATCTGGTAGCGGTCCCCGGACTGGGGGACGGCGCCCATGACCCCGTCGATGGCCTCGACCGCGTCCTTGTCGATGACCGAGGCGTCGTTGAGTTCGAAGCGCAGGCGCGTCGCGCAGTGGGTGAGGTGGGTGATGTTCCCGGCCCCGCCGACGGCTTCGAGGATGGCCTCGGCCGTGCTGGTCGTTGTCGCCACTGTGATCCTTCCGGTAGGGCGTCCTTCGACGCTGAATGGGATACCACATGAGTATCACAGGGCCCGGCGCGCAGGGGAAGCACGCGCGTGCTACATCACATTCGGGCCCGGCACGAGGGGATCCGCGCCGCCCGCGCGGAGGCAGGCGACGGACGGCGCCGTGAGGATTCCCGCCCTCCTGCCCGCTGCCCCGGGGAGCCGTGACGGCGCCGCCGCGCCAAGGATCCGTGCCGCTGCCCGCTGCCCTGTCGGCGCCCCGCTGCCCTGTCGGCGTCCCCGCCCTGTCGGCGCCCCGCCCCGGGGATCCCCGCCCCGGGGCGCGCCTGTTTCCCCGCGCAAGCGCCCACCCCGGCTCATTAGAGGTTTCTCATCGGCCTCTCATTCCCCTCTTCGCTTGACAACCCACAGTAGGGGCAATGGACCACTACAGAGAGGGGGTGGCGCGTTGACAACACCGCTGTCCGTGCTGCTGTACAGCCACGACTCGCAAGGGCTGGGGCACGTGAGGAGGAACCTGGCGCTCGCGCACCACATCGCCGCGCGCGCGGGCACAGGAGGGCTGCGGGGGCTCGTCGTCTCCGGGCTGGCCCCCTCGCCCCTGTTCACACTGCCCACCGGATTCGACTGGCTCGCACTGCCGGGGGTCGAGAAGCGGGACGGGGTCTACGTGCCCCGCAGGCTCCCCGGGACCCTGTCCGAGACCGTCGCGCTGCGCTCGGCGGTCCTGGGGGCCGCGCTCGAGGGATTCGCCCCCGACCTGGTCATCGTCGACCGCCACCCGCTGGGGATCCGCCGCGAGCTCGAGGCCCCGCTGCGGGCGCTGCGCCGCTCCCACCCGGAGGCGCGCATCGTTCTGGGACTGCGCGACGTCCTCGACGACCCCGCCGTCGCCGCCCGCGAGTGGGAGGGGCTGGGCGGCGCCGACGCCCTGGCGCCCCTGATCGACCAGGTCTGGGTCTACGGCGACCCCCGCGTCCACGACGCCACCAGCAGCGGGGAGATCCCGTCGGCCCTGGCCTCGCGGGCCCTCTTCACCGGCTACCTGGCCGCGGGGCGCGCCGACGTGGACCCCCACCCCGGGCGGCTCGCCCGCCCCTACGTCCTCACCACGGCCGGCGGGGGCTCCGACGGAGGGCCCCTGGTCGAGGCGGCGGCGGGCGCGCGGGTGCCCGGCGGGCACGACCACATCGTCGTGGCGGGACCGCAACTCGACGAGGACCGCTTCTCCCGCGCCCAGGCCCTCGCCGGACCCTCCACCACCGTCGTGCGCTCCTGCCCGGGCCTGGCCCACAGGATCCGCGAGGCCGCCGCCGTGGTCGCCATGGGCGGCTACAACACCGTGTGCGAGATCCTCGCCACTTCCACCCCCGCCCTCATCGTCCCCCGCGAGAAACCGCGCCTCGAACAGGCCATCCGCGCCCGCGCCCTGTCCCGCGCCAGCGCCATCGACACCGCCCGCCAGGAGGCGGCCACCCCCGACCTGCTCTCCCAATGGCTCGCCGGAGCCGTCCGCTCCCGGACCGACCGGTCCCACGTCGAGCTCGGCGGCCTGGCCGCCGCTGCCCGCGCCGCCACCCGACTGCTCACCCGCACCCCCGAAGGAGAACCCGCATGACACGCATCGGCTACGTCCTCAAGGTCTACCCCCGCTTCTCCGAGACCTTCGTCGTCACCGAGATCCTCGCCCGCGAGGAACTCGGCCAGGACCTGCGGATCTACGCGCTGCGCCCCACGACCGACACGCGCTTCCACCCCGAGATCGCCCGCGTCGAGGCCCCGGTCAGCTGGGTTCCCCGCCCCCGCAAGGCCGCCGACCTGTGGGAGACCCTCACCGCGAGCCTCACCGACGAGGACATGCGCCGGCGCTTCGCCGACCTCATGCCCCGCATCGCGGGCCTCGCCGCCGACGACGTCGCCCAGGGCGCCGCCCTCGCGCGGGCCGCCCGCGAGGACGGCATCACCCACCTGCACGCCCACTTCGCGTCCCTGGCGGGGCGGACCGCCTGGATCGCCTCGTCCCTGACGGGCATCCCCTACACGGTGACCACCCACGCCAAGGACATCCACCACGAGTCCGTCGACATGGGCCTGCTGCGCGAGGTGTGCGCGGGCGCCGCCCAGGTCATCGCGATCTCCCGCTACAACCAGGACTACCTGGACCGGGTGCTCGAGGGCACGGGGGCGCGCGTCGTCCTGCAGCGCAACGCCCTGGAGCTGGCGCGCTTCGCCTACCGCGACCCCGAGCCCCCCTCCGGGCCGCTGCGCGTCCTCGCGGTCGGGCGCCTCGTCGAGAAGAAGGGCTTCGCCCACCTCATCGACGCCCTCGCCCTGGCCCGGGGCGCCGGGATCGACTTCGACGCCCAGATCATCGGCGAAGGAGAGCTCGCGGGCGACCTCGCCCGCCGGATCGAGGACAACGGCCTGTCGGACTCGTGCCGCCTGCTCGGGGCGCGCACCCAGGACGAGGTCCGCTCCCACCTGGAGGCGGCCGACGTGTTCGTCGCACCCTGCGTGCCCGGCGCCGACGGCAACATCGACGGACTCCCCACGGTGATCCTGGAGTCCATGGCGGTGGGCACCCCCGTGATCGCCACCTCCGTCAGCGGCATCCCCGAGGCGGTCGTCAACGGGCGCACCGGCGTCCTCGTCCCCCCGGCCTCGGCGAGCGCCCTCGCGCAGGCCCTGGGGGGCATCGCCTCCGGGCGCGCCCCCGCCCGCGACCTGGCCCGGGGCGCGCGGGCCCTCATCGAGGAGTCCTACGACTCGCGGCGCCAGGCCGCCCGCCTGGCGGGCCTCGAAACCGAGGAGGAGAACTGATGCGGATCGCATACGTGTGCGCCGACCCCGGCATCCCCGTCCACGGCACCAAAGGGGCCTCCGTCCACATCCAGGACGTCGTGCGCGAACTCGTGCGGCGCGGCCACGACGTCGGGATCCACGCCGTGCGCCTGGGCGAGCACCCGCCCGCCGACCTGGCGGGCGTGCCCACCTGGACCCACCCGCTCCCCGCCCACTGCGCCGACCGCGAGAAAGCGCAGGCCCAGGCGGCGGACGCCATCGCCGAGCACCTCGAAACGGACGCCCCCGACCTCGTGTGGGAGCGCTACTCCCTGTTCTCCACCGTGCTGGCCCGCCTGGCGCGCACCCGGGGGGTCAGGGGCGTCCTCGAGGTCAACGCGCCCCTCATCGACGAGCAGCGCGAGCACCGCCGGCTCGACGACGAGGAGGGCGCCCTGGTGAACCTGAGGGAGCAGGCGGGCGCGGCCTCCGCCACGATCTGCGTCTCCGACCCCGTGCGCGCATGGGTCGAGGCCCTCACCGGCACCGGGCGCGCCCACACGGTGCCCAACGGCGTCGACACCACCCGCATCACGCCCGTGGGCGAGGAGGACGGCCGCGTGGTCGTCACCTTCGTGGGCACCCTCAAGCCCTGGCACGGCGTCGAGCACCTCATCGAGGCGCGCCGCCTGGCGACAGCGCCCTGGAGCCTGCGCGTCATCGGCGACGGCCCCCAGCGGCCCCGCCTGGAGGAGGCCGCCCGTCTCGCCGGCGTCGACGTGGACTTCCGGGGCGCAGTCGCCCCCCACGACATGCCCGCCCACCTGGAGGGCACGGCCATCGCCGTCGCCCCCTACCCCATGCCCCAGCGGGAGGCCGACCACTACTTCTCGCCCTTGAAGGTCTACGAGTACATGGCGGCCGGACTGCCCGTCGTCGCCAGCTCCCTGGGGCAGATCCCCTCGGCGCTCGACGGCTGCGGCGTTTTGGTGCCGCCCTCCGACCCCTTCGCCCTGGCCCGGGCGGTGGACGCCCTCGCCCAGGACCCGGCCCGGCGCGCCGACCTGGGGGAGCGGGCCCGCCGCGCCGCCGTGGAGCGCCACTCGTGGAGCGGCGCAGTGGGCCGGGTGCTCGAACTGGCGGGGGGCGGCGATGCCTAAGAGGACCAAGGGCACGCGCCTCGGCGCCCTGTCCCGCACCCTGCGCCTGGTCGGCCCCGACGTGCGCCCCCACAAGGGCCTGATCGTCGGCGGCGTGACCGCCCTGCTCATGGACGTCGTCTTCCGCGTCATGGAGCCCTGGCCCATGAAGATCGTCGTGGACTCCGTGTTCGAGGCCGCCCTGCCCGGGACCGGGGACGCGTGGTCGGCGGCCCCCATGATCGTCGCCTGCGCGCTCCTGCTCGTCGTCGTCGTGGGCCTGCGCGCCGCCAGCAACTACCTGGCGACCGTGTGCTTCGCCCTCGTGGGATCGCGGGTGGCCCAGTCGCTGCGCGCCCGCGTGTTCCGCCACGTGCAGGGCCTGTCCCAGCAGTTCCACGCGCGCAACCGCAGCGCCGACACCGTCCAGCGCATAGTCGGGGACGTCAACCGGCTGCAGGAGGTCGCCATCACGGCGGGGCTGCCGCTGCTGGCCAACACGGCGACCCTGGCGGTCATGCTCGTCGTCATGGTCGTCCTGGACGCGCTGCTGGCCCTAGTGGTCGTCGCGGCCGTCGCCCTCTTCCTGCTGATCTCGCGCGGCTCCTCCCAGCGCATCACCGTGGCCTCGCGGAGCACGCGCAAGGGCGAGGGGCAACTGGCGAACACCGCGCAGGAGTCCCTCGCCTCGATGCCCGTCGTCCAGGCGTACTGCCTGGAGGACTACATCGCGGGGCGCTTCGGCGGCGCCAACGGGCGGGCCGTGCGCCAGGGCGTCAAGTCCCTGCGCCTGGCCGCCCGGCTGGAGCGCTCCACCGACGTCCTGGTGGGCCTCGCCTCGGCGATCGTCCTGGTCGGCGGCGGCATGCGGGTCCTCGCCGGGGCGATGGGCGTGGGCGACCTGGTCCTGTTCACCTCCTACCTGCGCACCGCCATGAAGCCGCTGCGCGACATGGCCAAGTACACGGGCCGCATCTCGCGGGCCGGGGCGTCGGGCGAGCGCGTCGCCGACCTCATGGAGGTCCCTCAGGACATCGTCACCGCCCCGGGGGCCCTCAGCCCCGCCCGGATCGGTGGGTCCTTGGAGTTCGACCGCGTCGTCACCGAGTACGACGGCGTGGAGGTCCTCCACTCCCTGTCGCTGTCGGTCGCCCAGGGGGAGAGGATCGCGATCATCGGCCCCTCCGGGTCCGGCAAATCCACCCTGGTCTCCTTGGCGGTGCGCGCCCAGGACCCGGTGCGCGGGCGCGTCCTGATGGGCGGCTACCCGCTGACGGCCCTGTCGCTGGCGGCGCTGCGCTCCAACGTCACGCTGCTCCACCAGGACGCCGTGCTCTTCGCCACCTCGATCCGCGAGAACATCGCCCTGGGCCGCGAGGGCGCCTCCTACGAGGAGGTCGTCGCAGCGGCCAGGGCGGCCAACGCCCACGACTTCATCATGGAGATGCCCGACGGCTACGAGACGGAGGTGGGGGAGCGGGGCGGCACCCTGTCGGGCGGCCAGCGCCAGAGAGTCGCCATCGCCAGGGCGCTGCTGCGCGACACCCCCATCATCATCCTCGACGAGGCGACCACCGGCCTGGACCCCGCCTCCGCCGGCCTCGTCCTGGACGCCATCGACGGCCTCGTCAGGGGGCGCACCGCCCTGGCCGTCACCCACGACCCCCAGGTGGCGCTGCGGTCCACCCGGGTCGTGTGGATCGAGGAGGGGCGCGTCCTGCTCGACGGGCCGCCCTCGCGGCTGCTCGCCGAGTCGCGCCGGTTCCGGGCGTGGGCGGCCAGCGCCGCCGTCGGCGCCGACGGGAAGGGGGCGCCATGACCCCGTCGTCCCTGGCCCTGGCGGTCTCGACGCTGCTGGACCCCGAGCGCCTGTCCGGCGCCGTGGGGGAGGCGCGAGTGGCCACCCGTGTGCGCATCAAACCGGGGGTGTCCGTCAGCGCCTCCCTGGCCGACTCCTCCGGCGCCCCCGCCGGTTGGGCGCGCGTCCTGTGGCCCACGGCCCACTCGAAGGCCGACAAGGCCGCCGCCAGGGCCGCCGGCCTGGGCCTGCCCACGTGGATCCGCCCCCTCGGCTCCGGCCTGCGGATCCAGTGGGGCGGCGTCGCCTCCGACCCGGCGCTGATGCCCCACATCGACCGCGCCCGCGCCTCGGGCGCCGTCGACCCCGCCACCTGGCGGATCCTGCGGCACAACCCCCTGCGCCGCCTCGTCGTCCGCAGCGCGGGCGCGGTCGTGCGCATCCGCGCCCGGGCCGACCGGCGGGCCGCCGCGCTCAACCGCTTCCTCGAAGCCGCCATCCCCGTCCCCGCCCGCCTCGACGACGGCTCCGACCCCCACGTGTGCGTCCTGGCGGACGCGGGCGGCTGCGACCTGTCCTCCCCCCGGGGGACCCCGGAGCGGGCGCGGGAGTGGACCGAGCGGGCCGGGGGCCTCTTCGCCCGCCTCCACGCCGCCAGGCCCCCCGCCCCCCTGGCCGCCTCCCTCGCCTCGCCCGCCCCCGCGACGCGCGCGGCCCTGGAGGTCCACGCCCGGATCATCGGGGCCCTCGACGACCGACTCGGGCGCCGTATCGAGGCCCTCGCCCGAGCCGTCCCCGAGCCCGCGCCCGCCCCCGCCGCCCTCATCCACGCCGACGCGTCGCCCGACCAGGTGCTCGTCGACGAGGCGGGGGCCGTGCTCCTGACCGACTTCGACCGCGCCCGCATGGGGGCAGCCGCCCTCGACGTCGCCTCCTACGCGGCCAGCGCGGGCCCAGGGCTGGCCCCCTCCTTCCTGCGCGGCTACGAGCAGGCGGGGGGCCGGATCCCCGACGACGCGCCCATGGCGGCGGCCGTCGTCCACGCGCGCGCCCTGTCGCTGGCCGACCCCCTGCGCGAGGCGCGCCCCGACTGGGCCGCCCGCGTCGCCGCGGCCCTGGATCTCATGGAGGGGGGAGCCCCATGGCACTGATCGACCAGGCCCTCGCCGTCGAGGGCGTCAGGCGCGCCTGGCCCTGTGACGGGGCCATCGCCGTGGAGGTGGTGGACCGCTACGGCAGGCTGCGGGCCGGGCGGGTCTCCGACTCGGGCCCGGTCCTGTCCCCCTACGCCTGCGACCCCGTGCTGGGGCGCATCCCGGTGGGTGACGGGACCCTGGTGGTCCACCGCTACGGGCGCCGCGCCGTCGTCGTCGGCGCCGACCGGGTGGACAAGCACGTGCGCAAGGGGGGCGGGCGCATCGCCCGGGCCACCGCGGCCGCCGGGCGCGCCTACCGCTCCTGGGGGCTGGAAGTCGCCTCAGTCACGTCGTGGAGCCCCACGTCGGTGTCCTTCACGCGGCTGCCCGGACGCTCCCTGGCCGACCTCGGCGACGCCGCCCTGCCCGGGTGGCGCCTCCTCGCCGACGCCTGGCGCGCGGTGGGGGACCAGGAGCTCCCAGTGCACTCGGGCGCCGACGAGGCGGGGAACCTGGCCCGCTGGCAGGAGTGGGCCAGGGCCTTCGCCACCGTCCCCGACGACCCCCGCGTCTCGGGGGCCGTCCTGGAGGCGTCCCGCCGCCTCGTCGAGCCCGCCGGGGCGCCGCTGGTCGTCTCCCACGCCGACCTCCACGACGGTCAACTGCTGTGGGACGGGCGCTCCCTGGGGGTCATCGACCTCGACGGCGCCCGCATGGCCGAGGCCGCCCTGGACCTGACGAACCTGCGGGCGCACGCCGAACTGGCGCGCCTGCGCGGCGCGCTGAGCGCCCGCGGCCTCGACTCCGTCATCGGATGGCTCGACGCCGCCGCCGCCCGCATGCCGACCTCGGCGCCGCGCCTGGACGCGTACCTGGCGGCCGCGCGCCTGCGCCTCCTCTTCGTCCACTCCTTCCGGCCGGGCTCGCGCGCCTGGCTGGAGGGCTGGAGGGACCACGCCCTGTCCGACCCCACGAGCACCCCCTAGCAAACCCACGCACAGGAAAGAGCACTCCCATGAGAATGACAGTCATCGGATGCGGATACCTCGGCGCCGTCCACGCCGCCTGCATGGCGGCCCTGGGGCACGACGTCGTCGGCATCGACATCGACCACGACAAGGTCCAGGCCCTCGCCTCGGGCCGCTCGCCCTTCCACGAGCCGGGCCTGGACGAGATACTCGCCCAGGGCACGGCCTCCGGCAGGCTCCGCTTCACGGCCGAGCCCACCGCCGCCGACCTGCGCGGACGCGGCCTCCACTTCATCACCGTCGGCACGCCCCAGGCTCCAGGGGAGGGCTCGGCCGACCTCAGCCACCTCATGTGCGCCGTCTCCATGCTGGTCCGGCTCCTCGACCCGGACGAGGGCGCCGTCGTCGTGGGCAAGTCCACGGTCCCCGTGGGCACGGCGCAGCGCGTCGAGGAGGCGCTGGCGCCCGCCGGGGCCCGCCTCGCGTGGAACCCCGAGTTCCTGCGCGAGGGCTTCGCCGTCGCCGACACGCTGCGCCCCTCGCGCCTCGTCTACGGCCTCTCGGAGGATCCCGGGGCCGCCAGAGCGGGCCGTGAGGCGCTCGACGAGGCGTACCGGTCCCTGCTGGACGCGGGCACCCCCGTCATCGCCTCCGGCTTCGCCACCGCCGAGCTGGTCAAGGTCGCCGCCAACTCCTTCCTGGCCACCAAGATCAGCTTCATCAACGCGATGGCGGAGATCTGCGACGCCACGGGCGCCGACGTCACCATGCTCGCCCAGGCGCTCGGCCACGACGAGCGCATCGGGCGGCGCGCCCTGGGGGCGGGCATAGGCTTCGGCGGCGGGTGCCTGCCCAAGGACATCCGCGCTTTCGTGGCCCGCGCCGAGGAGCTCGGCCGGGGCGAGGCCGTCGCCTTCCTCAAGGAGGTCGACGCCATCAACCTGCGGGGCCGCAGCCGGGCCGTGGCGGCGGCCGAGGCCGCGCTGGGCGGCAGCGTCGAGGGCGCGACCATCGCCGTCCTGGGCGCCTCCTTCAAGCCCGACACGGACGACGTGCGCGACTCGCCCGCCCTGGACGTGGCCTCGCGCCTCCACGAGCGCGGCGCCCACGTCCGCGTCACCGACCCCATCGCCCTGTCCAACGCCGCCGCCGACAAGCCCCACCTCACCATGGTCGAGGACCTGCACACCGCGCTCGCCGGCGCGGACCTGGTGGTCCTGGCGACCGAGTGGCGCCAGTTCGTGGACTTGGATCCGGCCAAGATCGGGCCCCTGGTGCGCACCCGGACCATCGTCGACGGGCGCAACGCCCTGGACCGGGAGGCGTGGAGCGCCGCGGGGTGGAAGCACGTGGGGATCGGGCGGTGAGGGCGGCCCGGCGGGGGCCCGCCCCCCGGAGCGCCCCGCCGGGGTGCGCGCGGGGGCGGCAGGCCCGACAATGAGGCCATGAGCGCCCAGTCCGCCCAGCCCGGGGTGTCCGTCAGCATCCGCACCAGGATCATCGTCGCGATGGTCCTGGTCGCGGGGGCGGCGCTCACCGTCTCCGGCGTCCTCGTGTCCGTCCTGCAGCAGCGCGCCCTCGACTCGCGGGCCGTGGACAACCTCCAGCGCTCCAAGGCCGCCCTCGAGCACCTCATCGCCGGCGGGACCGACCCCGACACGGGCGGCCCCCTGACCGACCCCTCCGAGATCGTCCGCCTCCACCTGGCCCGCACCTTCTGGGGGGCCAGCACCGGGGAGGTCGGCTTCGTCGACGGCGCCCTGTACTGGCTGCCCTCCCAGGAGCCGCGCCTGCGCCCCGAGGACGACGCGGAGCTCATGGCCCACGTGGCGCCCCTGACGACGGGCGCCGACACGGTCTTCGAGACGCACACGACGGCGACGACCACCTACCGCCTCGTCGTCGTGCCCGTCGCGGGCCCCGCCTCCACGGCGGCGCTGGTCCACGTCATCGACATGCGCCGCTACTCCGCGTCCTTCCGCTCCACGATGCTGCTCTACGCAGTCTCCGCGGGCGGCACCGTCGCCCTGGTGGCGCCCCTGGCGTGGTTCGCCGTCACGCGGCTGCTGCGGCCCATCGGGGAGCTGCGCCGGGCCACCGACTCCATCGGCGAGGCGGACCTGGCGACCCGGGTCCCCGTGCGCGGCAGCGACGACCTGTCGGCGCTGGCCGGTGCGGTCAACAGGATGCTCGACCGCGTCGAGAGGGCCGTCGTCGCCAGGCGGGAGCTCCTCGACGACGTGAGCCACGAGCTGCGCACCCCCATCACGGTCGTGCGCGGACACATGGAGCTCCTGGACCCCTCCGACCACGCCGACGTGGTCGACACCCGCGCGCTGGTCATCGACGAGCTCGACCGGATGGGCGCCCTGGTCGGGGATCTGCTGGAGCTGGCCCGCGCCTCGGACGCGGTGGACCCCGCCCCCGTGGACCTGGCCGCCCTGACAGACCGGGTCCTGGACAAGGCGCGGGCGCTCGGCGAGCGGGAGTGGGCGCTCGACGGGGCCGCGCGCGCCACCTGCTGGGCCGACTCCGCCCGCATCACCCAGGCGTGGCTGCAGCTCGCCCAGAACGCCGTCCAGTACTCGCAGGAGGGGACGGCCGTGGGGATCGGATCCAGCTGCGACTCCGAGTGGGCGCGCATGTGGGTGCGCGACCGGGGCGCGGGCATCGCGCCCCAGGACATCGACCGGGTCCGGCGGCGCTTCGTGCGCGGCGCGGGCAGCGAGCGCGTGTCCGGCTCCGGCCTGGGCCTCAGCATCGTCGAGTCCATCGTCCGCGCCCACGGCGGGCGCCTCGACATCGAATCGACCCCGGGGGAGGGCTCGACCTTCACCCTGGTGGTCCCCCTGCGCCCCGGCGGCGCCGACCCTGGAGGGAAACCATGACCACCATTCTCATCGTCGAGGACGAGCGCAGGATCGCCTCCTTCGTCGCCAAGGGCCTGCGGGCGGCGGGATTCGTCCCCGAGGTGTACTCCACGGGGGCCGAGGCGGTCGAGGCCGCCCTGCAGGGCCGCGGAGCCCTCATGCTGCTGGACGTGGGGCTGCCCGACATCGACGGCTTCGAGGTGCTCGAGCGGATCCGCGGCCAGGGCTCGGGCATGCCCGTCATCATGCTCACGGCGCGCACCTCGGTGGCCGACCGGGTCGCCGGCCTGGAGGGAGGGGCCGACGACTACGTCCCCAAGCCCTTCTCCTTCGAGGAGCTGCTGGCCCGCGTGCGCCTGCGGCTGCGCGAGGAGGCGCCCGCGGCGGGGGGACTGACCCTCACTCGGGGGTCGCTCGTCCTCGACCTCAAGAGCCGCCGCGCCCGCGTGGGGGAGCGGTGGGTGGACCTGTCGGCCCGCGAGTTCACGCTCCTGGAGACCTTCATGCGCAACCCCGGGCAGGTCCTCAGCCGCGAGCAGCTGCTCTCGGCCGTGTGGGGGATCGACTTCGACGGAGGTTCCAACGTGGTCGACGTCTACCTGTCCTACCTGCGCCAGAAGATCGGCAAGGACCGTTTCGAGACCGTGCGCGGCATGGGGTACCGCCTCGTGTGAGGGGCGGGCCCGCCGGGGCGCGGCGTCGTGCGGGACGCGGCCCCGGGGCGGTCCTCAGTCGTCGTCGTGGTCGTCGTCGCGGTCGTCGTGGTCGTCATCGTCGTCGGAGGTGGCGCGCTGGGGCTGGGACGGCGTCACCTGGTAGGGCGCCTCGGGCGCAGTCGGCACCGGGGCCGGGACCGGGCCTGGGGCCGGATCCGCGGGCCCCTCGGCGGGGGGCCCCGTCGGCTCAGGCCCGGCGGGGGGCGCGGTGGTCCCCGGGGCGGACTGCGCAGCGGCGCCCCCGGACTGGGAGGGCACCACCAGGCCGGACTCGCGCATCGACTGTCCCGAGCCGCTGGCCAGTGCCCGCAGGCCGATGAATGCGGCGATGCCGACGGCGGCGATGGCGCAGATCGTCCATGCGATCCTCATGCGTTCTGACACGTGTGCTCCTTTCACCACTACCAGGGTGGCGGGCGACCATGAGAGTCCCGTTGCCCCCGCATGAGGAGATTCTCATGAAAGCGGGGGCGCCGCCGGGCTCACTCCCGCGGCGCGATGGCGATGACCCCGGACCTGTCGGCGGCGAGCATGAGGCCGGGCGTCGCGAGGAGCGGCAGGTCCGGCGAGCCCGCGGAGGCCATGTCCATGCGCCTGCCGCTGGTGAGGTCGACCAGCATGGAGTTGCCGATGGCCAGGACGCGCCCGTCGGCGCTGATGGCGAGCTGCCTTTGGAGCTGCCGTCCGAAGTCCCCGAGGGTGAACGCTCTGCGCTCCGGGTCGTCCGACAGGTCGATCGTGGTGGAGGCGCCCGTGGGGGAGGCGTACTCGATGTGCTCGCAGTCCGTGGGCGTGAGGGTCCCCAGGGTGGGGGAGGCGTCGGAGTCGCGGTAGTAGGCGATGGCCTCGTCCAGAGTCGGCGCCCCCGCCCAGACCGGTGTGCTCGCGTTGGAGCACCCGCTCTGCGGACTGGCCGGGATGGGCCAGTGGGCCGCGTCGAAGGCCCCGGCCGACGTGCCGTCCGCGTGGAGGGCGGTGATGCGCGTGTCCGTCTGGCAGGCGACCAGCCATCCGTCGCGGGCGCCCGCGCGCCAGCACGGGCCGGTGGAGCCGTAATGCTCCTCGTTGACCTGGCCGGTCCTCGCGTTGACGAAGGACGCGGCTCCCGCGCCCCCGTCGAGCCAGATCCACTCGTCCCCGCCGCCCAGCGCGGTGCCGCGCATCGTGTGCCCCTTGAGCCCCGTGGAGGAGGTCCACACGACCGAGCCGTCGGACTTGCGGGCCGTGCACTGCCCAGGGCCCGGGTCGCAGGCGACCAGGAGCCCGTCGCCGGTGACGACCAGGTCGTTCACCCGGCGCCCGGCGCCCTGCGAGCGCATCCACGTCAGGGACACGATCTGCCCCGTCTGCCCGTTGATGGCGTAGCCGTCGGCGAAGAGGGTGCCGCCCACCCACACGCCCGCCTCCTCGGCGCCGATCGTGGGGGAGTCCGTGATCTGGACGGTGTGGGCCCACAGCTCGCGCGGCTGCGCCCCACTGGTGTCCCAGCCCTTGATCGTGCTCTGCCAGGCGTTCGCGCCCTGCATGGTGATCAGGGCGCTCCCGTTCGCCGCGTAAGCAGCGATCTGCTCGAAACCGCCGCGTTTGAGCGCGGGCGCGTCGATCTTCCACGCCTCGCGCGCTCCCTTGAACCAGGAGTCGGAGGGGGCGGGCGTCTGCTTCACGGGCGCCACCTCCCCTTCGAGCGCCCAGGGCACGGCCTCGGTCTCCACGATGTCGGACTCCTGCATGGCCGGATCCTGCTGCCGTGCGCTGTTCGACGAGTGCGGCAGCCAGAAGAGCACGAGGGCTAGCACGAAGAAGGGGGCGCCGACCAGCAGGGCGACGATCACGCGCCAGCGCCCGCGGGGCGCGGGGCGCGCGGGGGCCGCGGGCACCCAGGTGTCCGGCGAGGCGCGCGGCGTCGTCCACGCGCCCCCTGCCCCCGGGGCCGTCCGATCCGTTGGCCACGGGCCGCCCGCCCGGGGGCGCCCATCCGCGCGTCCGGGCGCCCCCGGGCCCGTCCGTCCGTCCGCCTGCCACTGCCCCTCGGGTGCTGTGGGCATCCCCGTCCTCCTCACTGCCCCCGCGGGGGCGCGTCGTCGCCCTCCAATGCTATCGGCGAGGCGCGGCGCTACGCTGGGGGAGTGGCGGACACGAACGAGCTCTCCCTGGTGATCCCCGGCGTCGACGGGGGCGCCGGCGTCTACGCGCCCTCCGACATGGACAGGATGGTCCACGAGGAGGCCAAGTCCTCGGCGCGCACCGACTTCGAACGGGACCGGGCCCGGGTCCTGCACTCCTCCGCGCTGCGCCGCCTCGGCGAGAAGACCCAGGTGCTCGGCCCCATCAGCGACGACTTCGTGCGCACCCGCCTCACCCACTCCCTCGAGGTCGCGCAGGTGGGCCGCGAGCTCGGCAAGGAGCTGGGCGCCGACCCCGACGTGGTCGACGCCGCGTGCCTCTCCCACGACCTGGGCCACCCCCCGTTCGGGCACAACGGCGAGCGCGCCCTCGACGGCCTCGCCTCCCGCATCGGCGGCTTCGAGGGGAACGCCCAGACCCTGCGCGTCGTCACGCGCCTGGAGCCGAAGGTGATCGCCCCGGACTCCACTCCCGCGGGCCTCAACCTCACGCGCGCCACCCTGGACGCCATCTGCAAGTACCCGTGGGTCAAATCCGGGGGCCCCGACCTGGCCAAGTCGACGCGCAAGTTCTCGGTCTACGGCGACGACGCCCCCGCCTTCGCGTGGATGCGCCAGGGGGCCCCGGCGGGGCGCAGGTGCCTCGAGGCCCAGATCATGGACCTGTCGGACGACATCGCCTACTCCGTCCACGACGTGGAGGACGCGATCGCGACGGGCAAACTGGCCCCCGGGCAGCTGCGCGACGACGCCCGCGCCAGTGCCGTCATCGACTCCACTCTGGGCTGGTACGGCCCCGCCGTGTCCCGCGCCGACCTGGAGGAGGCGCTGGGCGCCCTGCTGGCCATGGAGGACTGGCTTGGGGACTACGACGCCGGGTACGCGGCGCGCTGCCGCCTCAAGGACCTCACGAGCGAGCTGATCGGCCGCTTCTGCTCGGCGACCGTGCGCGCCACCCGCGACGCCTTCGGGCCCGAGCCCCTGGGGCGGTACCGCGCCGACCTGGTGGTCCCCCGGGCCACCCGCGCCCAGATCCAGGTCCTCAAGGGCATGGCCGTCCACTACGTCATGAGCCCGCGGGAGAGCGAGCCCGTGTACTACCAGCAGCGCACGCTGGTGGCCGACCTGGTGGACGCGCTGTACGAGGCGGGGGCCGACGCCCTCGAACCCGTGTTCGCCCAGCAGTGGCGCGCCGCATCCTCCGACGACGTGCGCCTGCGGGCCGTCATCGACCAGGTCGCCTCCCTCACCGACGTGTCCGCCTCCGCGTGGCACGCGCGCCACTGCGGGATGCTCTCCAGCCAGTTGTGAGGGGCCCGGCAGGGCCCGCGCGTGCCCGGCGGGCGCGGACAGTAGAATCGTCCCCATGGCCGGGCTCATACGCAAAGACGACATCGAAGCAGTGCGCAACGCTGCCAGGATCGAGGACGTCGTCGGCGACCACGTCACGCTCAAGCCCGCCGGGATCGGCTCGCTCAAGGGCCTGTGCCCCTTCCACGACGAGAGGACGCCCTCCTTCAACGTGCGCCCCGCCGTGGGGATGTTCCACTGCTTCGGGTGCGGGGAGAGCGGCGACGTCATCAGTTTCGTCCAGAAGATCGACCACCTGCCCTTCGCCGAGGCCGTCGAGGCGCTGGCCGCGAAGACGGGGATCACCCTCCACTACGAGGAGGGGGGCGCCCGCGTGCGCACCGAGGAGCCGGGCAGGCGCGGGCGCCTCGTCGACGCCCACCGGATCGCGGAGGAGTTCTACCAGTCCCAGCTCACCACCCCCCAGGCCGCCAAGGGCCGCGAGTTCCTGGCCGGGCGCGGGTTCACCCAGGCGATGTGCGCCCACTTCGGCGTGGGCTACGCCCCCCGCAGCTGGGACGCCCTGATCCGGCACCTGCGCTCGCGGGGCTACACGGACCAGGAGATCCAGACCGCGGGGCTGGCCTCCCAGGGGGCGCGCGGCATCTACGACCGCTTCCGCGGGCGCCTCGTGTGGCCGATCCGCGACATCACGGGGGCCACCGTGGGCTTCGGGGCCAGGCGCCTGGACGACGACGAGGACTCGCCGAAGTACCTCAACACGCCCGAGACCCCGATCTACAAGAAGAGCCAGCTGCTGTACGGCCTCGACCTGGCGAAGAAGGCGATCACCCAGGGGCACAGGGTCGTCATCGTCGAGGGCTACACCGACGTCATGGCCGCCCACGTGGCGGGGGTCGACTGCGCGGTCGCCACGTGCGGGACCGCTTTCGGCCCCGAGCACGTGAAGATCATCCGCCGCCTGCTGGGCGACAGCGCCGACCCCGCGGCGGGGGTGGTCCTGGCCAGCGGGCGCGCCCACGGCTCCGAGGTCATCTTCACCTTCGACGGGGACAGCGCGGGCCGGAAGGCGGCGCTGCGCGCCTACGGGGAGGACCAGAACTTCGCGGCGCAGACCTTCGTGGCGGTCGCACCCGGCGGGCAGGATCCCTGCGAGCTGCGGCTCAGCCAGGGCGACCAGGCCGTCGTGGACCTCGTGCGCTCGCGCACCCCGCTCTTCGAGTTCGCGATCCGCTCGGTCCTGTCGGGCGTGGACCTGCGCTCCGCGGAGGGCAGGGTCGCGGGGCTGCGCTCGTCGGCGCGCATCGTCGCCCACATCAAGGACCGCGCGCTGCGCCGCGAGTACGCGCGCCAACTGGCGGGGTGGCTCGGCATGGACACGCGCACAGTGGACCAGGCGGTCCACGCGGCCTCGCGCCGGGGGCCGGACGAGGCGCCCGCGCGCCCCGGGGCGCCGACGATGGCGGGCGCGGGCAGGCCCGGGCCCTCCCAGGGCAGGGGCCGGGGGGCGGAGGACCCGGTCGGCCGCGTCGAGCGCCAGGCCCTGGAGGCCGTCCTCCAGCACCCGGCCCTCGTCATCGGCGCCGGCTTCGACGAGCTCGACGGCGAGGCGTTCACAGTGCCCACCCACCGCGCGGTCCACGACGCGATCCGCGCCAGCGGGGGCCTCGACGAGTTCACGCGGATCCTGCGCAGCGCCGAGGAGCGCTTCGGCCCCGGCGAGGAGGCCACTGCCGCCGCCACCCGGCGCTTCGTCTCCCAGGTCCTGGAGGCGGCGGGGGACTACTTGGCGCCCGCCGTCTCCCAGCTGGCGGTCGCGCCGCTGCCGGTGGCCGACCACGAGCGCATGCGCTCCTACTGCCGCGGCGTCGTGGCGGCGATGGTGCGCGTGGACCTGACCCGGGGCCTGGGCCAGGCCCGGGCCGCGCTGCAGCGGATGGGCGAGGACGACCCGGGCTACGCCGAGGCGTTCAGGGAGCTCATGCGGTTGGAGCAGCGCAGGCAGAACTACACCGAAAGGGATTGAGAAATGGCTGAAGTCGAGAGTTTCACACTGGACCACACGGCGGTCAAAGCCCCGTACGTGCGCCTCATCGGCGTCCAGACGGGTCCCGCGGGCGACCGGATCTCCAACTTCGACGTGCGGCTGGTCCAGCCCAATGGGAACGCCATCCCCACGGGCGGCCTCCACACGATCGAGCACCTGCTGGCGTCCTTGTTGCGCGACCGGATCGACGGGGTCATCGACTGCTCGCCCTTCGGGTGCCGCACGGGCTTCCACTTGCTCATGTGGGGCGCCCCCTCCGTCGAGGAGGTCGCCGCTGCGCTGGTCTCCTCGCTGCGCGCGATCGCCGAGGACGTGGAGTGGGAGGACGTGCCCGGCACCGACGAGCGCTCCTGCGGAAACTACCGCGACCACTCCCTGTTCAGCGCGCGCGAGTGGTCGCGCACGGTCCTGGACCAGGGCGTCTCCGTGGACCCCTTCGAGCGCAGGGTGCTGCCCCAGTAGGGCTCGAAACGGACCGCCCCGGCGCCCTGCCACGGAAGGCTCCTGCGCTGTCCCAGTAGTGCCGCCGATTGGGGGTCCTCCCCCGTGCCCCTCGGGGGAGGACGGGGGGAACAACCAGGGTGCCCCCCTATGGCCCCGGGGCCCCGCAGTCCACCACACTGGGAGTGTCCGCACAGACCAACGAGAAAGCACTCCAATGGCCACACACGCAGTCCCCGCCCCCGCGCACGCCGCCCCCCGGCCGCGCATCGGTGTCAACCAGTACTGGATCAAACTGGCGATGGCCGCCCTCATGGTCCTCGACCACCTGCACCACGTCCCCGGCCTGGTCTCGCCCGAGTGGGTGGACGCCTTCCACGTGATCACGCGGTGCGTGGGCGTCTGGTTCGCCTACGGGGCGGTCGAGGGGGTGCTCTACACCTCGAACATGCGCAAGTACCTGACGCGCCTGTGGGTGGCGGCGGCCGTCATGGCGGCGGGCAGCTTCGCCCTGGGCCAGCTGCTGGCCACCCGCGACGTGCACATGTACGACAACAACATCTTCCTCACCCTGGCCGTCGGAACGACGCTGCTGGCCCTGGTGAAGCGGGGGGCCGGTGCCGCGTGGCACACGGGCGCCGTCGTCGGCGCACTGGCGGGCTCCGTCGTCGCGGCCATGTTCCTCCCCATCGAGGGCGGCCTGCCCGTCCTGCCCTTCATGGTCATCACCTACGCGCTCTACAGGCGCGTCGTGTGGCGCGACCTGGCCTACCTGGTACTCGCGGCCGCGATGTTCGCCCTGGCGTGGCAGCCCTACGACACGTGGCAGGCCACGGTGTCCATGCTCGCGGAGAACTCGGACTTCATGCTGGTCCTGGTGATCCCGGTCCTGCACCTGTACAACGGCGAGCACGGCCCCCACACGCGGTTCTCGAAGTACTTCTTCTACGTGTTCTACCCCGCGCACCTGTGGCTGCTGGCGCTCATCGCCTACTTCCAGGCGGCCTGATCGGGCCCGCTCCAAGCCGGCGCCCCGCCTCCCGCGGCTCCAAGCGGGAGGCGGGGCGCCGCTCAGTCGAGGCCGACCGCCTCGCGCGCGCCCGCCTCGAGCGCGTCCGCCGCGCGACGGCCCGCCGCGTCCAGGGGGCCGGAGGCGGTGAGGACCGAGAAGAGGCCGCGCCCTCCGCGCCGCACCCACGCCGTGATGGTCGTCCCGTTGTCCGCCTGGCACTGGGTGTGCAGCACGATCGAGCGGTCGACGTACTCGCCCGCGTGGCGCATGAACTGCTCCGGATCCCCCTCGGTGCGCCCGGTGAGGGGGCGGCGCGAGGGATCCACCCACTCCAGCGCGAAGAGCTCGCCCTCCGCCTCCCAGCGCGCCCGCGCCACGTCGTACCACGGGAACAACGCGGGCCCGGCCGCGTCTGCGGCCTCGCCGCTGCCGGCCCCCGCCTCGGAGGGGGAAGGGGCGGGGAAGACGTAGAGCCCTGCCCTGGCGGCGGCGAGCCAGCGCCCGTCGGCCAGGGCCAGGGCGGGGGAGCGGCGCTCGCGGGAGGGCAGGGCGGCGGTCAGGGAGTCGGGCAGCGTCGTCATGCGCCGATCGTATCCGCTCGGCGGGGGCGCGGGCACGACCACGCCCCTGGGCTGGCCGGGGCCCTGTTGGTCCCCGCTCCCGGCGGGGGCATGGTACGGCCCTTGGCGCACGTGAGAACGTACGTTATAATCGGGGCGAGGGGGAAGCGCCATGACTACCGTGACAGCCACCGCTGCCCGTTCGGACCTCTACCGGCTGATCGACGCCGTGAACGAGGATTCCAGCCCCATCACGATCACCGGTCGCCGTGGGAACGCCGTGTTGATCGGCGAAGACGACTGGTCCGCCATTCAGGAGACCCTGTACCTGCAGGGCGTTCCCGGAATGGCGGACAGCTTGAAGGCGGCCGCTCGCGAGGACCTCGACTACGCCGTCGACGACGTGCAGTGGTAGCCGTGTGGCGCGTCGTTTTCTCGAAGCAGGCCGCGAAGGACGCGAAGAAGCTCTCCTCGAGCGGGCTCAAGCCGAAAGCCCAAGCGCTCATCAACCTGCTCGAGGAAGACCCCTTCGCCACTCCTCCCCGCTACGAGCGCCTCGTCGGGGATCTGTCCGGGATGTACTCCCGCAGGATCAACATCCAGCACCGGCTCGTCTACGAGGTCTTCGAGGAGGAGCGCACCGTGCGCGTCCTTCGAATGTGGACCCACTACGGGTGAGCCCGGGCCCGCCGACGGGCGGCGGGTGTCTTCCCGCCCCGTTGGCCAGGACGGCCGTCCCGGACCCGTCGGACAGGGCCAGGGCGGGGGAGCGGCGCTCGCGGGAGGGCAGGGCGGCGGTCAGGGAATCGGGCGGCGTCGTCATGCGCCGATCGCATCCGCTCGGCGGGAGGGCGGCGCGGACGGTCCCCTGTGAGCCGGATCGGACGTGAGAACCTCCACAGGGGCGGCCGGTCGTCGGCCACATGCCGAAATGTGCGTGCCACAGTGCGGACGGCGGCATACCCTGGCTCCGTACTCGCGCACAACGACAACAGGAGGCCCCATGGCATCGACGCAGCACACCCCCACGGTGCTCGAGGCAGCGGCGGACCAGGCGCTCCCCGCAGCCGACGAGCTGGCCGGGCGCTTCCCGCTGACCCCCAACCCGGCCCCCGCCTCGGAGCAGGAGTACGCCGACATCATGGGGAAGCTGTCCTTCGGGCGCAAATTCACCGACCACATGGCCCACATGCGGTGGACCCGGGACGGGGGGTGGCAGGACCGCGGGGTCGTGCCCTACGGGCCGCTGGCCCTGACCCCGGGGACCGCGGTGCTCCACTACTGCCAGTCGGTGTTCGAGGGCATCAAGGCCTACCGGCACGCCGACGGGTCCGTCTGGACCTTCCGCCCGGGCTACAACGCCGCCCGCATCAACCACTCGGCCCACCGCCTCGCCCTGCCCCAGATCGACCGCGGGGACTTCGTGGCGTCCCTGGTGGACTACGTGCGCGCCGACCAGAAGTGGGTGCCCGGCGTGGACGGGGCCTCCCTGTACTTGCGCCCCTTCATGTTCGCCTCGGAGGAGTTCGTGGGCGTCCACCCCGCGGGCGTCGTCGACTACTACGTCATCGGGTCGCCGTCCGGCCCCTACTTCACAGGCGGTTTCGCCGGCGTGCCGATCTGGGTGGTGCGCGGGTACCACCGGGCGGGCCCGGGGGGCACCGGGAGCGCGAAGGCGGGCGGCAACTACGCGGCGTCGCTGCTCCCCCAGATCGAGGCGGAGCAGCGGGGCTTCTCCCAGGTGTGCTTCTTGGACACCTACGAGGAGAAGTACCTCGAGGAACTGGGTGGGATGAACATGTTCGTCGTCATGGCCGACGGGAGCGTGAGGACCCCGGAGCTGTCCGGCGTCATCCTGGAGGGGTGCACGCGCAGCGCGATCCTGCGCCTGCTGCGCGACGACGGCGTGGACGTGTCCGAGGAGAGGATCGCCCTCGACGACCTGGTGGCGGGCATCCGCTCGGGGGCCGTCGCCGAGGTGTTCGCATGCGGGACGGCCGCGGTCGTCACCCCCATCTCCCGGTTGGCTAGCGACGACTTCGACGTCGAACTGCCCGTCGGCGGCTTGACGCGCCGGATCCACGAGCGCCTCACGGACATCCAGATGGGGCGCGCCGAGGACCCCTACGGGTGGACCTACCGCCTGGCGTGAAGCGGAACAGGGGCGGGGCCCGCGCATCGCGCTGGCCCCGCCCCTCCTCTCGTCCGAGCGCCCGGAGGGGTGGGGTTCTGGCTGCGGGAACGCTTCGCGCCGGTGCGGGCGGACTCCGCTCCCACTCAGTGGAGGCCCGCCGGTTGCCGGGCAGGAGCCTTCCGCTGCCGGGGCGGCCTCCCCCTGCTGGGGCGGTCCGGTCCCGGCCCGCCCGCGGTGCTCGCTGCGCGGTGCGCACTGCCCGACGTTGGTGACAAGATGTCATGAACAGGGTAAGGTTTCCCTCAGCTACAATTCCCCCGCCTTGCGATCCCTGGGAGTGGACAGGTGAAACGAGCCATCGTCATCGCGTTGTCGTGGGCGGGCGCACTCGCCCTCTCGCTCGGCTACCTCGCCATCGGATGGGGGGTCGACGACGCCCTGGGCGGGCGCGCGTGGGGCTCCTGGTGGATCGCCCTGGCAGGGGTCGCCGCCTCCGCGGGGGCCGCGTGGCTGGCCAGCGCGATCGGGGGGCGCGAGATGGCGCGCCTGGAGCCCAAGGCGCGCCACCGCCTCGTCGCCCACGTGTTCGCCCTGGGCCCCTCCGAGCGCACCCGCGAGCGCGCCGGGCGCATCGTCAACTCGGCGACCGACGGCGTCGAGCGGGTCGCCGCCTACAAGGGGACCTTCCTCGCCCCCATGATCGCCTCCCTGACGGTGCCGCTCATCGTCGTCCTCTTCGTGGGCGCCACGATCGACCCGGTGAGCGCGGGCTTCCTCGCCGTCGCGATCCCGCTGGTGCCCGCCTGCGTCCTGGGGTTCCGCAAGGCCTTCAAACCCGTGTCCGCCCGCTACCGGGGGGCCTCGCGCGCCCTGGCGGCCAAGGAGCTCGACGCGATCCAGGGCCTGGGCGCCCTGGTCCTCATGAACGCCGGGCGGCCCATGGGCGAGCGCCTCGCCGAGGCGGCCGAGGAAGTGCGCTCCAAAGTCATGAGCTACTTGGCGGGCAACCAGCTCATCCTGCTGGTCATCGACTCCGTGTTCTCGCTGGGCATGACCACCGGCGCGGTCGCGCTGGCCCTCATCCGCACCGGCTCTGGGGCCATGAGCCCCGGGAGCGCCCTGTCCCTGGTGCTGCTCTCCTCGATCATGCTCGACCCCCTCGACCGCATCGGCCAGTTCTTCTACATCGGCATGGGCGGCATGGCGGCCTCCCGCGAGATCAAGCGCTTCACCTCCCAGGAGCCCGTCGTGGTCGAGGCGGAGGGCGCCTCGGCCCCCGCGGTCCTGCCCGAGCCCGGAGCCGTGGAGCTCAGCGGCGTCGACTTCTCCTACGACGGCACCACCCCGGTGCTGCGCGGCACGGACCTGCGCATCGAGCCCGGCGAGCACGTCGCCCTGGCCGGGCCGTCGGGCGCGGGCAAATCGACGGTGTCGGCGATCCTGCAGGGGTTCAGGCGCCCCGACGCGGGGACCGCCCGCATCGACGGCGTCGATCTGGCCGGAGCGCCCCTGGATTGGGTGCGCGCCCGCACGGGGGTCGTCGAGCAGACCACCTACCTGTTCTCGGCTTCTCTGCGCGAGAACCTGCTGGTCGCCAAGCCCGGCGCCACCGACGCCCAGCTGCTCTCCGCCCTGCGCGCCGCCCACCTGCAGGACCTGCTGGACCGCCTGCCCGACGGCCTCGACACCATGGTCGGCGCGCGCGGCCTGGCGCTGTCGGGCGGCGAGGCCCAGCGCGTCGCCATCGCCCGCGCCATCCTCAAGGACGCCTCGATCCTCATCCTCGACGAGCCCACGGCCCACGTCGACCTCGCCAGCGAGAGGGAGATCCTCGCCGCGCTGCGCAGCGCGGCCGCGGACCGCACCGCCCTGGTGATCTCCCACCGCGAAGCCACCATCGCCGGCGCCGACCGCCGCGTCGACCTCGTCGAAGGAGCCATCCGATGAGCCGCTTCCAGCTGTCCAAGCGCCTCCTGTCCATCACGAGGCGGGTCCTGGCGCCCCTGGCGCTGTCCATCGTGGCGCGCGTCGTCTTCCTGCTGCTCGGCGTCGGCCTCTTCGCCCTGGGCGGGTGGGCGGTGCTCGCGGTGCCGACGGGCCGGAGCGCGTGGGGGGCGGGCGCCGTGATCGCCGCCCTGGTCGTCATGAGCCTGCTCAAGGGGCTCGCCCGCTACGGCGAGCAGTTCGCCGGGCACTTCGTGGCCTTCCACTCCCTGGCGATGCTGCGCAACTACTTCTACGACCAGTTGGAGCCCCAGGCCCCGGCGGGATCGGACTCCCTGGACCCGGGGGACCTGCTCAACCGGGTGACGAAGGACATCGACCGCATCGAGGTGTTCTTCGCCCACACCCTGGCCCCCGTGTGCACCGCCGTCGTGGTGCCCGCCATCACCCTCGGGTGGATGGGGGCCGCCACGTCGTGGTGGCTCGCCCTCGTCGAACTCTGCTTCCTGCTGGTCTCCGGCCTGGTGGTGCCGGCCCTGGGCGCCGGGGAGTCGCGGGCAGCCGCGCGGGACCTGCGGGTGGCGCGCGGCAGACTGGCCGCCCACGTCACCGACTCCGTCCAGGGCGTGCGCGAGGTCCTCGCCTTCGGCGCCCAGGGGCGGCGCATGGAGCAGATGGGCGCCCACGAGGCGGCCATCGCCTCCTCGACGGCCGTCTCCACGGGGTGGATCGCGCGCCGCCGGGGCCTCAACCAGGCGGTCCTGGGCCTGTCGGTCCTCGCGGTCGCCCTCGTGGGCCTGTCGATGGTGCCCTCGGGGGCCCTCGCCCCCGACCAGGTCGGCCTCGCAGTGGGCATCGCGCTGGGCTCCTTCGGCCCCGTCCTGGCCGTCGAGGACTTCGCCGCCGACCTCGACCAGGCCTTCGCCTCGGCCGAGCGGGTCTTCGCCGTCACCGACCGGGCGCCCCTGGTGGCCGACCCCGCCGAGCCCGTCGGCTTCGACGCCGCGGGCGACATCGCCTTCACGGGGGTGTCCTTCACCTACCCGCAGGTCCGCTTGGACGCCGACGGGGCCCCCGGCGTGCGCCCCGAGGTCCTCCACGACGTCACGATCCGCATCCCGGCGGGCAGGACCACCGCCATCGTCGGGGCGTCGGGGTCGGGCAAGTCCACTCTGGCGGCGCTGCTCACCCGCACGTGGGACCCCGATTCGGGCTCGGTGTCCATCGGCGGGGTGGACATCCGCTCCGTGGGCCTGCGCCCCCTGCGCGAGGCGGTCGCCTCGGCCCCCCAGCGCCCCTACATCTTCAACGACACCGTGCGCGCCAACCTGCTGCTCGCCAACCCCGGGGCTTCTCCCGCTCAGCTGGACGAGGCGCTGGAGCGCGTGGACCTGGCGTCGTGGGCCGCCTCGGAGCCCGACGGACTGGACACGAACGTGGGGGACATGGGGGAGCGCCTGTCCGGCGGGCAGCGCCAGCGCCTCGCCCTGGCGCGCGCCCTGCTGCGCGACGCCAGCGTCTACGTCCTCGACGAGGCGACCAGCCAGGTGGATCCCGGAACGGAGGCGTCCGTGCTGGCGGGCATCCGCGAGGCGACGCGGGGGCGCACCGTCGTCGTCATCGCGCACCGCGTCTCCACCGTCGCCGACGCCGACCAGATCGTCGTCATGGACTCCGGGCGCGTCGTCGAGACGGGCGCCTACGGCGAGCTCATGGCCCGCGGCGGCGCCCTGGCCGCCCTGGTCGCCCGGGAGGCGACCGTCGCCTGAGGCGGCGCGATAGGATCGAAGGCATGGAACGACTCACCGGCTGGACGAAGGCCGACGCATGGGGATCGGCGGACGCGATCCCCCGATTCCTCGGAACCAGCCCCTCCGCCGGCCCCGTGTCCGAACTGTGGTTCGGCGCGCACCCCGACGGCCCGACGCTCCTGGACGACGGGCGCACCCTGGCCCAGCTCATCGAGGCGGACCCGAAGGCGGCCCTGGGCAGCGGCCTGCTCTACGCCTTCGGGCCGACGCTGCCCTTCCTGGCGAAGATCATCGCCCCCGCCCAGACCCTGTCCCTGCAGGTCCACCCCACCAAGGAGATCGCCCGGGAGGGCTACCTGCGAGAGGACGTTCTCGGCATCGCCCGCACCGACCCCTCCCGCGTGTACCGGGACATGAACCACAAGCCGGAGATGCTGCTGGCCCTCACCGGCTTCCAGGCCCTGGTGGGTTTCCGCGTGCCCCGCAAGGCCCGCGAGCTGCTGGTCGGCCTCGACGGGGAGCTGGCGGAGATGCTGCGCCACCGCCTCAAGTTCTCCACCCTGCGCGGGGGGCTGCGCTCCCTGGCGACGTGGCTCTTCGACGAGGACTCGCCGGCCACGGCCCCCCGCATCGACGAGTTCGTGCGCGCCTGCTGCTCGCGCCTGGCCGCCGGGGGGTCCCCGTCGCGCAGGACCGACTCGATGGTCTGCGAACTGGGGGAGCGCCACCCCGGGGACCCGGGCATCATCGTCGCCTTCCTCATGAACCCGGTGGACCTGCGCCCCGGGGAGGCGGTCTACATCCCGCCGCGCCAGATCCACGCCTACCAGTCGGGGCTGGGCATCGAGGTCATGGCCTCCTCCGACAACGTCGTGCGGGCCGGCCTGACCCGCAAGTACATCGACAGCGCCCAACTGGTGGAGATCACCGAGTTCTCGGCGCTCCCGGCGATGCGGGTGGCCCCCGAGCACCCCTCGGCCACGACGGACCGCTACCTGGCGCCCGCCCAGGAGTTCGAGTTGTCCCTCGTCCATTTGCGCGCGGGGGAGCACGCCGCGCGCGACCGCGGGGTCCTGGTCCCCGGGGAGGGGCCGCGCGTCCTCATCGGCACAGGTGGGCGGGTCACCGTCCGCCTCGACGAGGCGAGGGGCGGCCAGTCCCTGGAACTGGCGCGCGGCCAGGCCGCCTTCGTCAGCGCCGCCGAGCGGGACCTGTGGGCGTGGGGCGAGGGCTCCTTCGCCCAAGTGGGGGCGCCGTAGGCGGTATCGCGGCGTTGCATGGGGTGGCCGCGCCCTGCGCGTTCAGCGACCCTCGCCCCCTCCCGGTGTCGCACACAAGGGAGGGAATTAGGAAACACGGCGCCGCACACAAGGGCGGGATCAAGCCCTTGTGTGCGGCGCGTGTTGCGTAAATCGGGGTCCTTGTGTGCGTACCCGGG
>ERZ772968.95-NODE-95-length-37087-cov-6.647602_pt1 | contig 37087 bp, 21 predicted proteins | sample MGYA00580674_ERZ772968 | MGnify/ENA primary metagenome ERZ772968 (study PRJEB29015, sample SAMEA2737940) | human oral metagenome | biome: human oral; feature: human-associated habitat; material: dental | place: China | collected 2138 ...
TGGTTTAGAGTCTTTCTTAATATTTGCATTAAACTTGGCAACGGTTTTGGGATCCCACTGCTTCTTCAACTCATCCACCGCTGTATCACTCGCAATCTCCCACGCGTTTTTATCCTTAACCTGAGCACGATTACGGGCATCAGGATTTTCCCCTGGATGCTTTGCCATATATTCGTCCCTGTCCTTACGCAGAATTTCATTCTGTAAAGGAGCTGTAGCTGCAGACTGAGGAATATCGACCATACGATTTAGCCCTTCGGATGCCGTATTCTTAAGGGTAGCGGAACCCCAGCGCTGCAATTTGCTCCCCTCTTTTGCATTACGGACTATGGGGAACTTTGTGTAATCGGTGCTATCAAGCTTCATTTTAGGGATTGTCTTGATGCCAGATCCGAGTCCTTTCATCGTGCCTCCGGTTGCAGCACTCAGCATCATGCCACGCACACTCCAGTCGTCCCCAGCGTTCTTGCTATAGTCATATGCCCCCTCAATCGCGCCCGAGACCATATCACCTGTAATCTCACCACCTTCTTTCCCCAAGAACGTTGTATGATCTTTGATATATTCTTTTTTCAAGATATCTGGATTTTTTGATTTGATACTATCAATGGTTTTATTTGCCCATCGACCCGGTGCTTTATTCGCCAAGAAACGATATCCCTGAACCTTCTGGGCAACCTGTCCTTTCTCCCAGAGGAAACCTCCACGACCCACCGAAAGAATCTTTGTTGCGGCACCGGTGACTCCACCTACAATACCTCCGATAAGAGCATCTTTCCCAACAGCACCCCAGTCGATACCACCATCAGGTCCGACCTTATCTACCGCCGATGATGCGGCGGAAGCTGCACCAGCAATCGCGCCCAACGCAATAACCGCCACCGGTCCTGTCACTGCTACCGCAGCTACGGTGGCAACCACAGCTACCACAGTAAAAAATGCTTTCCACCGACCGCGCTCTTCCGCATGCTCCAAATACTTATCGTATTCCTCAATCGACACGGGCCGCATGCCCCAGGGATCCATGAGACCCACGGGGTTATTGCCCACAAAGGAATACGAGTCTGCAAACCAGCCGGTACCTGGGACCGATTCAAGCGGGTCGAGCGAGAGGAAATGCTTCGATGCAGCATCGAAGGTACGCACACCCATGACGTCCAGACCAGCAACGTTTACACTCCCGGCTCCCGAGAAGGCGAAGCCTTGAGGAAGAAGAGACTTCGCCACGGAAGGCACCTTTCCCCAGGGTTCCTGCTGTGAGGGAGTTCCCACGCCCCACGGGTTAAACCCGCCCGGAACGCTCACCTGCGAGAACCCACCGTCATGACCGGGTGCAGGAACAGAACCGGCACCCAAAACTTGAGGAATCGGTGCGGTTGGATCCCAGAGCAAAGGCACGGATCGACCATCAAGCCCCGTCACCTGAGCAAGCTCACCCACGGCATCTGTCACCAGGCGCACATGAGAGTGCGCTTCCGTCGAGTGCCCCGCCTCGGCAGTATCCGTAACGGCAGCAAGAGAATCCCACATGCCCCACAAGTACTCACGTGTTCGGCGGTTGCCCTGGCTTGTTGTTACTGTCTCTTGGGAACGGCGCCCTGCGGCATCGTAACCGTAAGTTGTAACCGTTTCCAGAGGATTATCCTCGCCCACATTCTCGCGCGCGATAATCTCAACAAGTTGATTGAGCTCGTTATACCTAAACGTACGTTCACCCAGCAAAACGCGCTCAGAGTCCTGCCGTTCATTCTCCTGGGTTCCAGACTCGGCGGGGCGGCGGTACAGACGTTCACGAACCATAAGCCCGGCATCGAAAGTCCATTCAAATTCCCGTTCACCCTGGCGAGCGCCCGTCAGCTGCCCAGCGGCATCATAGGAATACATAACCAGGGAGTTTTCGGTATCGAGCCCGATAATCCGGCCTTCACGGTCACGGATAATTTCAGTCCGTTCCGTATGAGGGGCATGTTCCGCGTCTTTCCCGCTGTGATGAGGCGCGGTGCGGGTGTAAGAAGACACCAAACCAGAATCGCTGTCAAACTCCCAGGTGGAAAGGGTATCACCCAGCTGAGCACGCACTAGGCGCCCCATCACATCGTAGGAATACTCCGCAACCGTCATCTCGTCGTTATGAGAGGACGATGCTTCACGACGTACAGCATGACCGGCACCGTCATAAACGGTCTGTTCGGTACCGTATGGGGTAACCATCATGGTGCGGTAGCCGTCTGCATCGTATTCGAACGTAAGCGTATAAGCGCCGGTCGAAACGAAAGTACTCAGGCTCTGGGCTTTCGCATCAGTATCCGCAGAATTGTGGAAGTTCTCGGTCGCTTCTGCGCCAATAACACCCGTGCGGGATCGTTCGATGAGGAATCCTCGGGCATCATACACATACCGATGCTCAAGGTAGGAACCGTCGGATGCCTGGGGGCCGAGTTCCTGGGCGGTTACATAATCGCGCACCCATAGTTCACGTTCTCCGCGTTCACGCCCGTATTCGGCGAGCAGCACACCGTTGCAGCTGGCGCTCTTGAGGTTACCGCCACGCTTGTAGTTATAGGCGTATGCATAATCTTGAAGACCGTTGAAGTAACGGGTGGGACGACCAGCGGCATCGTAGTCGTACTCTTCCACGATCTCGTGGGATGTGCCGGTGCCTCGCGTCACGCGGGTTACCCGGTCCATAGCATCATACTCGTAGGCGGTAACCTGACCGGTAGCGTCCATAACTTGCGCCACCTGTCCGTTTTCGGTGTATGAGAAGTGGGTGCGATACCCCAGACCATCCGTCACACGGACTATCTGCCCGGCAGCATCGTACGCGAAGGTGCGGCGACCGTAGGTTGTATCTTGGACTGAGGTGATACGACCGCATCGGTCATACTCATAGGCGGCAACTCGCGCACCTGAAACTACACGAATAACACGACCGCACGAATCATAGACGGTTTTTTCTTCGGTGCCATCGGGGTTGATACGCCGTACAAGCTGAGATGCGGCGTCATATTCAAACCGGGTGACCGCCCAGCGTGTGGGTTCTGCCTCGCGCAGTACCCCTTCGGCGTCAGGAATGCGTTTAGGAGTATCTAGGCCGACGGCATGCGCTGCCGTACGTCCAGCGGAATCATATTCGTAAGTCTCAACACGACCTGCGGCAGATACTACACGCAGTGGGCGCCCAGCCTTATCGCGTTCGATGCGTGTCAAGCCACCGGAGGCATCCAAAATTTCTACGGGACGACCAGCGGCATCATAGGTCACCAGGTCTTCCACATGTTCTTGGCCGCGGCTGGTCTGTGTTCCCTCGGTGGTTACGCGCCCGAGCACATCAAGCCGTTTGAACGAAGAACCAGAAGCGGCAATAGTACGTTCAAGGCCACCTTTACGCTGCACGAAACGTTTTGCTTTCACACCGGTCGGGTCTGTGACACTGGAAATTTCACCCGCAAAGTCATAGGTGTATCGAGTAGTAGCGCCCGTGGGATCTGTGATACTGCTCAGCTGCGATAACCCATCCCAGGTGTACTCCCAGGTGCCGCCCGAAGCGTTTACGTAGCGCGCAAGGTTGCCCCAGGTATCGTAATCCGCCCGAGTTACGCGCCCCAGAGGATCGGTCACAGATACGACGTCGCCGCCTTGGTTATAGGTAAAGCGGGTTGTGTTCCCCTCGGGGTCGATAACCGCTGAGGGAAGGAAACCGCGGGTATGCTCTGCACCGTAGCGTTGCTGCGCCTGCTGTACAAGCGCCGGAGTGTCACTTTCAGCAGAGGTCGGATAAATAAACTTCCACCGGGCACCTTCCGGGTTCTGGATAGCGGTTACTACTCCCGAGCTGCTGTAGGTCAGTGTATTTTCATACCCAAGACCATCAATAATTGTGATAACGCGCCCGAACTCATCACGTACAAGGCGAGTAGTATCGCCCGCGCCATTGGTGATAGCCACAAGATCCCCGTGGGAGTCATACGTGAAATCAGTACGTACACCGCTGGGATCGATCTGTGCGATGAGGTTACCACGTTCGTTCCAGTCAAAATGTGTGGTTGCGCCGGTACCATCCGTCACCGCGCTGGGGTTCGGATTCGCCGTATCATCGTACTCATAGGTTATCGTGGTCGGGTCGCCCAAGTTGCGCCGGTCGCGTGCATCCCGCACTGAAATACTTGTCAGACGGTCATAGTCATCCCAAACATACGTGTAATCCGCGCCTTCGGGGGTGCGTTCTCGGGTTATGCGGCTGCGCGAGTCGAAACGCCGCGTGGTCAAAGAACCGTCACGCCCCGTCACACTAATGCGGTTGCCCCAGGAATCATACCGCATGGTTTGTTTGCTTCCGTCCGCCGCAGACAGTGCAACTAAGCGTCCCTTTTCATCACTGCGCCAGATATTGGGGTTCTCACCCGTTTCAGCGTCAGCGACAATCGTCATCAGCCCCTGAGCGTAGGTGTATGAGACTTCACGCCCATATTCGGTAAGCTGATGGATCACCCGTCCGGAATCATCGTAGGTGTTTGTCACCTCAACGTGACCGTTAACGTTGGTAACTTCGCGAATCAGCCCTTCGTCTGTATGCGAGTATGCGCGCGTTCCGGCGTTCGTGGTCGCCGATACCAAGTGTTCGCCTTCGTAGGTATACTCCACCACGGCAAGCTCTTCGCCAGCGCGGTCGCCACGAGTGTTGTAGGTGTAAGCAGCTACAGGACGTTGAGGCGTGGTCGAATCATTCGAGTTCTTGCCGTAGAGCACGTAAAGACCGCGTTCAGTAACCGGATGCACGAGTTCCACAATCCGGCTCTGATCATCTCGACAAGCAATTACCGTATTTGCCGTATGCCCTTCAACGGTACCCGCCCAATCTCCGGCAGGAGTGAAGAAAATCCGATGGTGTTTAGCGTTAGATACCACCCAGTAGAACGGCGCCGAGGAACCAGCGGTACCAGTCTTCGCTTGGGAATACGCCTCATCACGAAGCTGTGCAAAACGCTCGTACTGATTCGCCCCAATCGTAGCCTTCTCCAGCCACCAGGGTTCGTGGGTGCATCGCGCATACCCCTCACCTTCACGGGCGAAGAAGAGGATACGACCATCGTGGGTATGCCAGCGGGCTTCCTGAGCGATAAATTCCATGTGCTGGTCTAATGTGGATGCCCACCCGGGACCAAAAACACCCGAAGGTATTTCATCAGGATGCGTAACCGCCAAGCTGTTATACATACGTTCCAGGCGCAAAGTACCCGAACCAGTGCCGGGGAAGGAAAGGTCGAGCTCTTCCTCAATAAAGTTACCGGTAGCAGCGTTCACGGGGTCGTTTACATATCCTGAAGAGAGCGTTGCGCCCGCAACAGTTGCAGCGGGAATATCGAGTTCACCTCGTTCTTGTGCCTTCACACCGGCACTCGCTAGAAGCTGTTCCACCATAGAGCTATCGTAGGTTGCCACCATATTGCTAGAGGCACCCGCCTGACGGAAAGCCTCAGCGATCACGTGTACGAAGGATGCATCCTCCATATTTTTGCCAGCCCAGTCACCCGTTGCTTTGAGCAGACCCCTAATATCGAACTGACCCCAGGAGGTATTTTCCATAAACCCCTGGTATTCCTTTTGAATGCTTTCAAGTTTCTTCCCCAAGTCCTCGCTCAGGGCGCGTGCTTGATTGAAGTAAACATCAAGATTATCGGGGATGGCAGAAGTCATTGAGACGCCCGGGCCGCCCACCTTAATATTTTTCCTAGCCGGGTCCAGCGTATCCATCACCATATCAGAGACGGTTTCCAGGAGAGAGCCGCCCTTGCCTTCTCCCCCTTGAGAAGAGTTCTCGGTCGCTGGCGGCGGTGTGCGTAAACTGGGTCCAGTCCTGTTGATATCGGGGGACTGCTTACTCTGTAACCAATCAGTAAATTGCTCAATTGGATTACGTTTCTCCCAGTCACGGACTTTCTGCCGGTTCTCTTGCTCTAGGCGGGCAAGCTCCTTATATTTCTGAAGCTCATTGGCGGCATCGGAGAGCGCATCGCCCAGCCGTTTTCCATCGCGAAGAGCAGTTTCCGTGTTGTGTGCGAAAAGATTCGCGTATGGTCCGGCAAATTCGGTCATCGCCTGATCGCGAGCGCCTGAACGCTGGGTGGAGTCCGTGGTGTGCAAATATTCGGAGGCTTCACGCAGCTGACGCATCAGCTGGTCTGCTCTGCCGTTATCGAAGTGCACGTCTTCTTTTGAAGCTTCATATTTCTCAGACATCAGGAACTCCCCGGAAGTGTGTAGTTTCAGATGGTGTGATGCTCACGAGCGCGCTCTGCCCGCGCCAAAGCAGATGGGCATAATGCGCCGCGCCTCTTTAACTGAGGCTTGATCAGGCATGACATCTTCCGTATTAAGCAGCGATCACTGGTGTATTCGCGCTCTAATTCCTTGAACGCATTCACATTTCATGGACTACGGAAGTTTCAATCAAGGCTATCTACTTTAACGTTGAAGGTCAAGGATATTTAGGAGCATTCTTGAACGTGTTTCATCGTGCGTATACAGTTGTGGTGCCTTCTAGTACACCACCTACACAAAGAGCTTTGATCGTAAATAAAGCGGAATTACCAACGCTTTATTCACGATCAAAGCTCTTTGCATTCCAAGGAATGGATGCCCCAACCGCATATGCTGAGCACCAGAACCTAGCGGTATCCAGCACCCAGCGCAGAAAGGAAGAAAGGCTACAACAACCCCTTATCTTTGAGCCAATTTGCCGCTGCCGTGGATGGGTCCAGTTTCTTATCGCCGGATACCTCGTCATTGAGCGAGCGTAAATCGTCGGTCGTCAGCACCGCGCTGATGCGGTTCAGCACCGCCTGCGCATCCTCGGGAACCCGTTTGGTGTTGATAATGGGGAGCACCTGCTGCGCCGGAATCATGTTTTTCGGGTCTTCGAGCATCACAAAATTGTTCTGCGTAATTGCCGGGGTGGTCGAGTACAAATCTACAACCTGCACGGTGTTATCCTGCAGGGCTTTGACGGTGAGTGCCCCTCCCCCGTCCGCAAGCGAGACGAATTCCGCCGGAACGCACCCGTACTTATCTTTGAGCCCCGGAATTCCATAGGCGCGTTCGGCAAATTCGGGAGCGGCCCCAATCTTCAGTTCGGTACAGACCTTCGCCATATCATCCAGGGTGTGCAGATTGTATTTTTGGGCGGTCTGCTGGGTGACGACTAAGGTATCTTTATTTTCCGCCTGCGAGGCGTCCAGAGCCTTGAGGTTTTTATCCAGCACCCCACCGAGCGCCTGCAGAATCTCTTGTTTAGTCTGCGCCTTGGAATTCTCGTCAAGATACAACAGCAGGTTGCCCGAGTATTCGGGAACCACGTCGATAGCCCCGGAGGTAAGCGCCCCCAGGTAGGCTTCACGCGCGCCAATCCCCAGTTGAGTGCTCGATTTAAACCCATTTTTATTTAGCGCTTGGGAGTATATTTCGGCGAGAATCTGCGACTCTGCGAACGCTGCTGACCCCACGATAATACCGTCGTGTTCACCGCCGAAAACATTTTCGCCGCTCAGCCCGCAGGCACTCAGCGCTCCTAACATCCCAAGGGCACCAACGACACCCAATGCCCGCCGCCTGGTAACGCCGCATGCCATTCCAGTCTCCGCCGTTCCATGGTTTTTCGCGCTCTTTCCGGATAGAAAAGAACGATCATTCGTGTTTCGGCGATGCACCAGGCTCATGCGTGCGCCCCTTCCGTGTGCGAGTTTGCCGCATCCAGTGAGCTCTCGTGTTTCGGTTGCCCAGCACGTGTGGATGCGCCGCCGCGCCCGCTTCCACCCCGCAAGGGCACGGGGGTCACGGCCCGCTGCGCTAGGGCCATGAGCGCATCCACCACAAGGGCGAGTACCGCTACCAGCAAGGTTGCCACGAGCATACGCGGATAGTCCCGCACCGCGAGCCCATCAAAAAGGTACCGGCCCAGGTTATTCCCATTAATGTAGGCGGCAATAGTCGCGGTCGCGATCACCTGCAGCACCGCGCTGCGCAGACCGCCCATAAACACCGGAAGACCCAGAGGAATCTCAACCCGGCGAAGAATCTGCCCTTCGGTCATGCCTTGGGCGCGTGCCGCATCAACCACATCCGGGTCAATCCCGGTCACGGCTTCGAGGGTGTGCGCCAGTAGGGGCGCCACCGCGATAATCACGAGCACCACGAGCGGAGGAATCGCGTTAACCCCAAACCAGAGAGCCAACAGGGTCAGCAGACCCAGGGCAGGCAGGGCGCGCAAAGCGGCGGTAAACCCCAGCAGAGCGTGCCCGCCGCGGCGAGTATGCCCGGCCCACAGACTCAAAGGCACGGCAATCACCAGGGCAATCGCAACCGCAAACACGGTGATGCCCAGATGCTCAATGGTGCGCGCAAGAATGCCCTGAGGCCCTTGCCAGTTGGTGCCATCACCCAGAAAAGCGAAGGTGCGTTCTATAACATTCATGCGGTCCTCCAGGCGGTCAGGCGCCGTGCCGTGAGGGCAAGAAGCGCATCGGCGAGGTAGGCGAGAGCAGCACTGAGCACCACGCCCGTGATAAGTTCGGCAGGGATACTACGCGCTAGTCCGTCGGTAAAAAGCGTGCCGAGCGAAGAAACACCAATAACCGCGCCCACAGATACCATCGCAATATTCGCCACCGTCGCCACGCGGATACCGGCAAAAAGCACGGGCAAAGCGAGCGGTAATTCCACCGTGAAAAACGCACGAGCCGGGGTGTACCCCAGGGCGCGCGATGACTCCACTACGTGCTCGGGAACCGCGTTAAAAGCGTCTACCCCGGAACGCACCATCAGCGCCATCGTGTAGATCGTGAGCGCCACGAGCACGTTCACCGGCGAAATAATGCTGGTTCCTAGAATCAGCGGCATGAGCACGAAGAGCGCAATCGACGGGATTGTGTAGAGCAGCCCGAAGCCGTGCACCAGGGCGTGCGCACCACTCCGGTAGGTTTTCGCGCCGTCTTCCCGCGCGCGGCGTCGGCTCGCATACCGCGCCACCGGAATCGACAGGGCGGTTCCCACAAGTACTGGAATAATGCCCTGATACAGGTGATTGAGGGTCAAATCAAGGACGCGCTGGATGTTATTTCCCAACCAGTCCCAGTGCATCGAATCTGCCAGCAACAGGTTCATACTATCCCCGCCCAGAGGTTGATGCGGCACCCTCGCCCGATACTGCGGCTTCGCGTGTACGGCGGTAGCGTTCGCGGCGAATATACCGCACCTGGCGCATCACATCGGCAGGCAGCAAGGCACCCACGGACTGGCTAACGAAAGATTCCACAAAATCATTAGCGGGATTCGTCAGGATCTCTTCGGGAGCGCCGTACTGGGCGAGCTTGCCGCCGGGGGCGAAGACCGCAATATTATCGCCGAGGAATAGGGCCTCATCAATATCGTGGGTTACAAAAACAATGGTCTTATGCAGCTCGCCCTGCAGGCGCAAAAGTTCTTCCTGCAGTTCGGTGCGCACGATCGGATCGACCGCAGAAAATGGCTCGTCCATGAGCAAAATAGAGGCATCCGCCGCAAGCGCCCGCGCGACTCCCACGCGTTGGGCCTGCCCGCCGGAAAGCTGAGCCGGGTAGCGCTGCGCTAAGGACGCATCCAAACCCACGGTACCCAGAAGGTCAAGAGCACGTTCTTTCGCCTGCGATTTGGAGATGCCGTTCAACAGGGGAACGGTCATAACGTTCTCAAGCACGGTACGATGCGGCAGCAGCCCGCCGCTTTGCATGACGTACCCGATGGATCGGCGCAGCTTGTAGGGGTCTTGGTCCGCGATATTTTGCCCGCCGATGGTGATCGTGCCTTCCTGCGGCTCGACCATGCGATTAATCATGCGCAGGGTGGTGGTTTTACCGCATCCTGAGGAACCGACGAAAACGGTGGTTTCACCGGCGGGGATGCTCAGAGTCAGGTTATTGACCACGGTGTTAGCGCCGTAGCGTTTGGTGACCTGGGAGAATTCGATTCCCGCAGCGTGTGTTGCCTGCGCGGAGTTCGACGGTATGGTTTCTTGGGGAGTGGATGCTGGCATTCGATCTCTTCCGTATGCGCCGGTTTTGCCGCCGTGTGTACAGGTGTTGTCCAAATAACACAACGTCTCCACCCTAACGGAAATTCCAGGAAATTGAAACGAACCGGCGTGTTTACCGCTCTGCCAGCTGCTACTCTCCTCTCCTCCGGTGTAAAAAGAGCCTTGATTTCAAGAAAGCGGCGAAAAATACTCTTGCTTGAAATCAAGGCTCCTTTAGCAGAAAAAAGGCTGCGGGCGCACAAAAGATAATGCACAAGACATAAAAAGTTATTCATAAGGGGTACCCAGCCGCAAAGAAAATCAACGCCCGCACCACCAAAAAACCATCCCGTAGGAGCTCAGCGGATACCGAAACCCTGTATGTAACACTCGCCAAGTCTTCACCTGAGCAATGACCCGCTCAACCACCGACCTCAGCCGATTGACCCGACTCTTATTCTCTTTCACCGCAGCTCTGCTCTCACCTCACTAATGCTTTTCGTTTAGTCGGAATCAGTAACCCTGACCCGATGTACCCTTTATCTGCCAGAGCGTACTCATCAAGGAATATTTCTAGCTGGTGAAACCGGTAAGCATAAACGTCGTATCTAGCTCCCCGTACTGGGTCGGTGATAGCTAAAAATTTCCCGTCTAAGGTGCAGATGATTTGGTGGTTGAAACCAGCACATTTGTGTTTGCATGAGAAGTTTATTATTCCTAGTGATTGCCAGTTCCAGGTTGGAATTAGAGTTCCGTCAACAACCAGTGAACCTGGCATATCTCGTGCTTGTTGCAACTGAGTAAGCGCTGATTTCAGAACCTTCACCAGCGCTTTTTCCATCAGATTAATAGCTCCTGAAGGCGTTCCAGCTCTTCACGAAGACGTTTCGGAACCCTTGTATGAAAATCCAGGATGTCCTTTTCTAATTCGATGTCAGCAATTTTCCACTGTTGCGTATCCCAGCGTTGGAATAGCTCCTGAGGGCTTGGACGACGAGAAGCTAGGGCATCGGCATGGCGACCTAGAGTAGGGTATCTATGACTCCGAGGTGCATGACAGAGGCTTCATCGATTCTGAGAGTGCTCCACCGGTTTGTCATTTCTTAATCCTCCTTTGACCTATTGCCGTTACGTATAGTCTCGTGCGCTCGTGAGCTATCGGAGTTTTTATCGAAGAGAGCCCAGATAAGCGAAATGAGGCCGATTACTGCGAATACGAGACCGACTTTCGCGGGGTCTACTACACCCCATGAAATATTCTGCATGGTTAGCCAGGCTCCTCCGCCTACGAGAATTGAGATGATGCTCCAGAAAATTTCTTTCGATTTTTTGGTTTTCATGATGCCTACCTTCCTTATGAAAAAGCTTTCATTCTTAAATATAGGGGTAAGGAAAACATTTGTATATTGTCCGTTTGTAGGAACGTCTACATCCGAACGGAGGAGCTGACCATTCCTATCTCAGAGATAACTTCTTCAACTAGGGGCTGAATTGCGTTTTGCCATTTAACCACGTTTGCTGTAGTGGGCAGGTCTCCCCGTAGTGGATGTGAACTAGCATGCCCAGCAACCCACCACTTTTTGAATCCGTTAGCTCAAGCCTTCTCTTCAACTCGCTTTCTCCGGGCGATCGCCCTTTTTTGCGAGGTGATACCTCGGGCTTGCCCCCGAAGCTGGCGCCAGTGCGATTTCCCATTTGCCTTACCTCTGTGTGTATCCGCTTTTTTATTCTATCTAGCAGCTTCATTTTTCATTTTTAAGTCTGCTTAAGTGGACTTCGCTATCGCTCGGACTCTCTTTATATTCCGCTTCTCTCCATGTACTTCACAAGGTCTTGACCTCGACTCAGCCTGGGAAAGAGGGGAGGGAAGGGAGAGAAGCGGAAGCCTTAAAGCACTTTAGATACACCACGCAGGATGTAAATAAAGCACTTTAAGGCTTCTACAAATCAGAAAGCGACAGCCCGGTCGGTTGGGTCGGTCGATCGATTGGCACTACGTACACGCACCAGTTGATGCAATGCCCAGTGCATAGAAGGTGGAGGATTCTAGCTCTCCACGCGGACGGCTGTATGCCTCGTAATCTGGTGGCTAGTGGGTACATGCAGGTCAGTGACACGCTGATAGACATATCTAGTGCATGAAAAATTTTTATGGTCACTGCCACGGTCGGAGACGGTCGCCCTTCGATTCCGGTGATTGCTCAATCCGGTGATACTCCCTGCTACGAGGCTCGACAAAGCATCCCCAAACCCTGCCTTCGCGCGCCGCAGGTACTTTAGCCTAAGCCTGCTGGGCGGCGGAATTCTTCCGCAAAATCTATGAATAAGAATCTTGCGGTTTTAGCGTTCCTTAGATCCGGCACGCGAAGACGGCACCACGGCATGCATGGAGTCTGCGGCGAGTGCATCCGGCGCGGTGGAGTCTTGCTTGGCAGCCTGAGCTTCAATGCGCACAATCTGCGACTGCTTAAACCGGTGGTCCGGTGTGCAGGTCAGCTTATATTTTGTTTCGGAAAGATCGCGGATCTTCTGCACATAGTTCTGCGTTTCGGGGAAGGGTGGAATGCCCTTGTACTTCTCGACCGCACCGGGGCCAGCATTGTACCCGGCAAGCGCCAGATCGAGTGCCTCGTCATCATTGTGGGCGTACTTACCCAGCCGTTTCTTGAGCGATTCCAGGTAGCGGCCCTGCGCATCAATCGAATTGTGCGGATCGAGGATATCGCCGCCGTTACCCCAATCCTTCCAAGCCTCATCGGTGAACTGGGCTACGCCTCGGGCACCCGCGCTCGAAGCCGCATTGATGCGCCAGTGGCTCTCAGTTTCAAGCTGTGCCGCGATCACACCCGGGCGGATATTCGCTGTCTGCCCGGCCTTGCGAAGATCCTCGTGCACCTCTTCCGGTGCGTAGGTCAAGTCGGTCATACCGCAGTAGTCGTCGTAGGTGGCGGCGAGCCCCACCACACCCGTACCCAGGAGCAGCGCGGAGGCAATAATCTGCCAATGCGCCAGCGCCCCGGCGGTCACTTTCGTGAAGATATTCTTGCCGGATGCGGTCTTGAGTGAGCTCTTCTTCGCCATTCCTCTAGCCTAGCACCCCAGTAAGCCCGGATGGCGCGGTTTTCACGGACCGGAAAGCTATAATTTCGGCGAAAATTAGATATACAGAATTATGTATGGCTTATAGGCATACTGCGGCTTATTCGGAGGCAAGCTGTTAAATACGAGAAGCCACACCTGAGTGTGGCTTCAAGAGTTGGCGCTCGGAAGACTTTTGCGAAGAATCGCTCACCTCTAGCTACCGCTTAAATTTTAACACGAGAGCGCATGCGCACCGCAAGAACCGATATGCCAGAACCTACCGAGCCTCAATACCATCGGGGAGGTCATCGCTGGTGAGATAGTAACCGTTGGGCCAGATAACGCTCCAGGTGACGGCTCCGCTGCCTCCTTGATCCCCCGAAGAACGCGCGACTGCGCGAACAACAAATACGCTCTGTGGCTTATCCATACCCGGAATCCTGACCTTAGCTTCGCGGTAATCCCGCACCTGAATATAGGTGCCGGGTTCGGGGTAGAGCCATTTACGCGCGTACTGCTCTGCCTCCTGCATGGTCTTCAGGCGTACCTTGGAATAGTCAAATGTGCAGTCAGCCTCTCCATCTGCCACCTGCTGGTAGGAGACGTCCTCCGGGCATGTAGGCTCTTTCCCCGGGGATGCGCTGGCAGACCCACTGGCACTGGGGGCGGCGCTTGTAGCATCGGCTTTATGCTGTTCCTGCCCAGCGTCAGATGAAGTGCTCGGAGACGGTTTGGTCGTATTCGTTGCGGATGGCGAAGCAGATTCCGAGGGTGAATCCTGCGCTCCCTGCGACTGCTGCGGTTGTTCCGGTGCGGGTGCCGCCTGCGCGCTCTGCTCAGAAACCTGCGGGGTCTGTACCGGGGCGCTTGATGCCAGCGCGGAACTTGTGGATACGCTGGGCGTCGCCGTTCTGCCGGGTGTCGCCTCGTTCCGCTGTGTGCCTTTATAGAGCAGGAACATCAGGGTCAAGAACGCTACAATCGCTAGTGCTATGAGAGCGTATTTACGGATTTTTGCCACGGAGTCAACCTCGCCATCGGTGTAAGCACTGAGGGTTTTTCTTTAATGGTATCCGTGGAAACTATAAATATGTAGGGGTTTTCCCTTCCGGTATAAATACAGAGTTTTGCGGTGGGTAACTGTAACAATTAAGAATATGACTACTACAGAAGCCAGCACTGAAACTCCAGCGGTATCCACCAAAAATTTGTTCAAAACCTACGGTCGGGGTGAGGCAACTGTGCATGCCCTGAATAATGTCACTATTGATTTTGAGCGGGGTAAGTTCACCGCGATTATGGGTCCTTCGGGCTCGGGTAAATCAACGCTGATGCAAACCCTCGCCACGCTGGATACTCCCGATCATATTCCAGAGACCAGCATCCGTATAGGTACCACCGAACTGTACGGGCAGAAGGATAACCAGCTGACCGAGTTCCGGCGTGAGCACGTGGGGTTTATCTTCCAGGCGTTTAACCTGGTGCCTACCCTGACCGCCGGGCAGAATATTGATTTACCGCTGGGGTTGGCGGGCAAGAAGCCGGATCCGACCTGGCGTGAATACCTGGTTAAAACCCTCGGTCTGTCAGACCGGTTGGGTCATCGCCCCGAACAGCTTTCAGGTGGTCAGCAGCAGCGTGTTGCTATTGTGCGTGCGCTGTTGTCGCGCCCGGAGGTGGTGTTTGCTGATGAGCCCACCGGTAACCTCGACTCAAATTCGGGTGCTGAGGTGCTCAGGCTATTGCGGGATGCCGCCACTGAGCAGAAACAGACGATTCTGATGGTCACCCATGATGCGCATGCTGCTTCATATGCTGATCGTGTGGTGTTTTTAAAGGATGGTGCGATTGCTGGGGAGATGCTGAATCCTACGCATGATGCTGTGCTGCAGGCGATGGGGCAGCTGGAAGGGTAAAGCACTCGCACGTCTAACAGGAGGGGAAATAGCCGCATGTCTACTATGTCTAAACGAACTAATACATCTCTGAATACGGTGGCGCGCTCTAACCTGCGTGCTTCTAAAGGTAAATACGTTCTGACCGGCATTGGCATAGCGGTTGCCTCATTCTTTATTGCCGCCATTATTGTGCTCCTCGGCTCGCTACAGGGAACTATAGATGCTGCGATAGGAGATGCGTTCTCAGAAGACGATAACGTGGTCCTCTCGGCTGGAACTAACAACCCAAATAATTACACGGCGAACCATTACCTCACGCCCGAAAATCTCGACACAATCACCAACGACCCTTCGGTTCAGCGCACCTGGGTCATATATGACGGGCAGGGTAAACTCGGCACCGGAGAAAACTCAGCAAAGGTGCGGTATACACCGGCCCCCACCGACACCGAGCTCTTCCCATTCCCCATTGACGGCAAACTGCCGGGTACAGACACAGAGCTGTTGATCTCAAAAGAATTCGCCGAGAAACACAACCTGCACCTTGGCTCAACGGTGACCTCACCGGATGTTGTGGCAGCTATTACCGACCCTAACACCGGTGCCACCAAGGAATACACCATTGCTGGTATTTTCGACACCGGGTTCTCCGGCTCATTCTCAAACGATAACGTTTATATTGGTGGTACCTCCTATCAGAACGCGGCAGATGAGGCGCTCAAACAGCTTGACCCGAAATCTAAGGAAGCGTTACAACTACCGTACCCCAGCATGACGTTCGTCCAGTTCAAAGGTGACGATGACGCCCACGCACGCACCGAGCTACAGAAAAAGCTAGCTACCGGTGATCAGAATACCGAACCCGTGGCGAAGTCAGGTGGGGAGTACCTGCAGGATCTCAAAGAAGAAACATCACAATTCTTTGCCTTTATCGGCGTGATTCTAGGGGCGTTCGCGGCGCTCGCCCTGCTGGTCTCATCTTTCGTGATCTCGAATACGTTCGCAGTGCTGGTCGGTCAACGCATCCGCGAGTTGGCGCTACTGCGTACCCTGGGGGCGCACGGGAAATCCCTGGTGCGCATGCTCTTAGTTGAGGCGCTCGTGGTGGGGGTTGTTTTCTCCGCTATCGGCGCTGCGCTCGTCTACCCGGTCGCAGCGCTCGCCGGTGTGCTGTTTAAAGATTTCATGGTCTCGTATAACCCGCTGGCGTTCGTGGTGGGTGTGGTGGTCTGCACGCTCGTAACGGTTGTTGCATCGCTCGCCCCGGCACGTAGCGCCCTGAATATTTCGCCCATCAGCGCCTTGGGGGAGGGTACCGCCCAAGCCGTGAAGAAGCCGGGCATTGTGGGTCTGATCCTGGGCCTGATCGCCGCCGCGGCAGGGGCAGCAGCAGTTTGGCAGTCGCTGAGCCTGACCAGTGCCCCGGATGCAGGTGTGCAGCAAAGCAGCGCTGGGGTGCTGTTGGTCATGGTTGCGGCGTTGCTTTTGGGCGTTGCCGTGTTCTTACTCCTGCCGTGGTTGTTGCCGCCGCTGATTCGCGTGTTTGGTTCGGTGATTCGCTCCCAAACCGGGAACTTGGCGGTCGCTAACGCGCTGCGTTCGCCTAAGCGCACGGTTTCGACCGGGCGTGCCGTGTTGGTGGGTGTGCTCGTGGTGTCTGCAGTACTGAGCGGGTACTCCATTATGACCGCATCTACGGCGAAATCCATGGAACGTGCCTATCCCGTCTCGGCGACGGCAACCTACGGGACCGGCGGCGGTACGGGGGCTGAGAGCCTTGCCAAGGCGCACTCGGTTGCCGATAAAGTGCAGGGGATTAAGAATGTCGAAAGCGTTGCGGTGGCTCCAGCCGCCGGTGCCCTAGAGTACACCCTCACGTCGAAAGATGGCAGCCAGTCAATGAGTAGCACCGCGAGTATGGTGGCGCTTAGCCAGGAAGACTTCGCCAAGGTTATTCCGGCTGAGGGCAAGTACCCGACTGAAGATAACACGGTGCTTGTGCCCGAATCTCTGTATAACGATGCGGGCTTTGACGATTCCACCCGCCTGAAGGCACGCGGACCCTTGGGAGAGATTGAACTCAAGCCTATCAAGTCGACCAGTAAGATCGCGAATCTGTATGTGGTGAACCCAGCCACCGGTGCTAAACTGCAGAACCCGGATGACCCGCAGCCCTTGACTCTGCAGCAGCCTGGAGAAGCTGGGGAACAGCCCCAAGGCTCAGCCGTGCAGGGGCAGCGGGGCGCATCTGCCGTCCCAGGGGGTATGAATCCCTCAGCCGGGGCGGAGACTATGGTGCTGGTACACGCTAAATCCCCGCTGACCGCTACTGAGAATTCCGCGCTACAGGATCAGCTTAATAAGGCTAATGACGGCAACGAATTCACCGGCGGTCTACAACAGCGCGGTCAGCTCGATCAGGTTCTGACGGTTATGCTGGGGATCACCCTGGGTCTTCTCGCTCTCGCCGTGGTGATCTCGGTGATCGGCGTGGCAAATACGATGACTCTCTCGGTCAATGAACGCCGCCGTGAGAATGCGATGCTGCGTGCGTTGGGGCTCTCCCGCAAGCAGCTGCGCCGCATGATTTCGGCGGAGGCAGTACTGATCACCCTCGGCGCGGTGGCGTTGGGTATCCTTGGGGGCGTCTTTATCGGTAGCGTGAGCGCGAAGGTGGTGCTTGCTGCGACCGACCAAAAGGTGGAGTTCGTGCCGGATCTGCCGTATCTGGGTCTGGCGCTGATACTGCTGGTGGGTCTTGCATCAGCATTGGTTGCGTCCGCTCTGTCGGCGGCACGGTCGGCTCGGATGTCGCCGGTGGAAGGACTCGGCAGCTAGCTAGTCTACGCTGAGCCCATACTTTTGTCATGGTTGTGCTTTGAAAAGGATCACAACCATGACAAAAATATGGGCGGACAGCAGGGAAAAGCGGGGAGGCGACAGCGATAATCCCGCCACCTCCCCGACTGCCCGGACTACTTATCCGTCACCTTGATGTGCCCCATAGCGCCGCGTTCCATCTCGGCGAACTGGTGATTCACGAACGTGTACGTGCCGGGTTCGCGGAACTGCATCTCAACAAAACCACCCTGCGCCGGATCCAGATCGAGGGCCTGCGAGTGACCGCCGGTTTCCCCATACGGATCTCTGCCGTCCCGAAGCAGGTAGCCACCCTCCTTATACACGGTGTCAAATTGCGAGCCGACCACGTGGAAACTCATGCCCTTCGACGGTCCCGCAGCCAACAGCCAGATGCGCACACGCTCGCCGGTTTTCACCTCCAAAGGCTGATTCACATACTGGGTGGCGTGCCCATTGAACATGGTGAGCGAGGGGGTGCCCGCCGCAATGCCGTCAGAGGAAACTTCGGCAAGTTTATTACCGTCAGCCGCAGTCTGTCCCGTATCGGTCAGGTATGTTTCATTCTGAACCATCACATACTCATGATCTACCGGTTCCAGATTCGGCGGGTCGATAATGACGGCACCATACATGCCCGCCGCCATATGCAGACTCATGGGTGCGGTCGAGCAGTGGTACAGCCAAATACCAGAGCCGGTAGCCTCAAAACGGTAGGTCAGCTTCTCGCCCGGGGCAATGGTTTTCATCGTGTTATCGGGCGAAACCATGCCCGCGTGGAAGTCGAGCGAATGCCCCATCGAACCGTTGTTCTCCAGGGTAATCTCGAAGACATCGCCCAGCTTACCGTGCAGCACCGGGCCCATATACGAACCGTTGAATGTCCATGCCTTCACATCAAGCCCGGGCGCAATTTCACGGTCGAGCTCCTGCACATCCATGGTCATCTTGTGAACAGTCTTACCGTCACGTTTCTCGCCCGCAGGCACGGGACGCAGCACCGGGTCACGGCGCTCATGATCTTTGCCGGGGGATGCGTGCATATCAATATTCGCGTTCTGCGCGGTCAGCAGGTTCGTGTTTGTGCCCGAGCCATTTGACCCGTTATTACCGCCGGAACCACCCCCGTGATGCCCGTTCGCCTGCAGGTTATTGCCGGTGGTTTTCACGTGAAATACCATGCCCTGCTGGCGGTGCCCGGCCACCGAGCACCAGCCCTCAAGGTCGGAGGTCACCACGCCAACATCCACGCTCTTAGTCTCGCCGGGGTTCAGCGTTCCGGTTTTCGCGCCGTTGGCGAAGGTGAGGTCGTGGGTCATGCCCTGATCGTCGTTCGTCACCTCAATCACCAGGCGATTACCCACCGGAACCTGCGCGGTATCGGGCGTAAACCGGTAATTCGAGGTTGCCTTGACCTTCAGCGTTGTGGTCTGCCCCGTGCCGGTCGCCGTAGAACCGCCTATAAAGTTGAAGCCTACTGAGCTAGGATCGGCCGCAATACCCAAGGTCAGCGCCAGAATCACAGCAAGCGCGCCGAAAAGGGTCTGCCGGGTATGATTCACAGGTTCCTGTTTGACCTCCGTGACAGGGGCAGGCTTCTCGCCGCGTGCCCGCGCCGCCATCATCTCTTTACGGGTATTGACCGAAGCCTTAACGCCGCGCACCATAAAAGGCAGGAACGAAGCCAAACCGAGCGCACCCACGGCAGAGACCGCGACCTTCACCCAAGAACCCGTAAGCGCATTGGGCAGCATGAAAATAATAAGGCTCAGGTTCACAACCGTCACACGCCCAGCGGCAAGCCTACTAAACTCCTTATTGGATGCGCGCACCACGGCGGGCCCGCCGCCCATACGCTGGGGAAGCAGGTAACTCATAGCCCCTAGAAGCACCTGAAGCAGGAAACCCGCCACGAAAATGGGGGTTACCTCGCTCATGCGAAGCTCCTCAAACGGGGTAGTGAACACCAAGCCAGCAGTCCACACCACGCCGATAATAAGCCAGATAAAACCTGCACCCACCGACATTGGTGGGAACTCGGTGGGGCGCTTCGTGCGAAGGGTTCGCACCATCACCCACGCCACGATCAGCAGCCCCAGCAGGTACACGAGCAGGCCCGCGCCCGCGAGGGGGCGCATCCCGAAGAGTGAAGCGAGCGTGGTAACCCCAACGCCCACACACATCAGAATGAGAGCGCGCACGCTAGTTCCCAAGGCATTTTCGACCATCTTGGTGCGCAGCATCGTAGGCCAGAACGTAATCAGGGTACCAACCACCGTAATACCCACGAACCCGAGAACATTCACGGCCTCATGCGCAAGCATAAACTGCGAATGCAGCGTGCCCCGCAAACCAGGCAGGGCCGTCATCGCGCCTAGCACGGCACCGACGGGAAGTAGGAACGCCGCAGCGATATAGAAACGAATCGTGGCGCCAAACCGCGAGGGAAGCGCCTGTTTGACCTGGCGAAGAAGCGCATAGCCATGCCAGGCGACCATAGCACCCACCACCAGCGCCCCGACAATCGTCAGGGGATAGAACTGCGGCATGAGATCCTGCAGAATCATGCCCGCCATCAGCAGCACAATGCCGCCGTTAAGCGCAAAAATACGTGTGACCTGAATACCGCGGGCCGAATCAGGAATCTTAATCTTCATGAGCGCTTCGGTGAAGTGCTGACTCCAGATCAGAATCGAATTCGTAATCAGCCCCAGAGTCACCATATGCACAATCAGCCAGCCGCCCTTGGGGATAAAGCGATGCACCAGAATTGCGATAATAACGCCAAACATCCAGTACGATACCGGTTTCGATGCGCGGCGGTGCCAACTACCCCGACCGGAGGCGCGCTTAGCAATCTCCTCGGGCGTTAGCGAGGCGCCGGGGAGTTCGGTGGGGCGCATCCCAATCGTGAGTCCATCGTTGCCGGAACCTGAAACATCGGCCCCGGACCGTGCAGAACTTTGCGCCGCGCTCGGCTTTGAGGATGCGCCGCCACGACCGGTATCGCGGCCGGTTGATCCTTCTGAGTCAGAACCCGAGGGAGTGGGCTTATGGGGATTCTCGCTCACGGTGTTGTCTTTCGATCGCTTTTAGTCACAGTGCATATAGTTCCATTATATTGCCCGAATCATGCGAATTTTGGCTGTGCGTGAGCCGTCATACAGTAAGGTACCGGCGAGTGGTAAACGTTAGAATAGCCCTATGAAGTATCTGACTCTCGCCCCCCTCGCCGCCGTTGCCGCTGTGATGCAAGCGCTCGCTATTTACGCTTATGACCAAGACGGAATGGCGGTGGCGGGGCAGATCTTCTTTCCCGTTCTCTTTACGCTGATGGCGTTGTACCTGATGATGAGGAATCCGGGCGGGTCTGCCAAACAGCTTGTGGTGGTGGTTCTTGAGCTGGCAGTTTTCGCCGTCACGATGGTGGGGGTAAATCAGAAAAATCCTTATCTGTACCCCTCGATTATCGTCTACTATGCGTCGTTCGCGGTGCTTGCCTTAGAGGTTGCGGTGCGCATCGCCGAGATGCCCAAGAAGGCGAAGGTTCAGGACGATAGCGAAGACCCCGAATCTTCCGATCAGGATGCGCCCACCGAGGGTAGCGACGATGCCGCCTCCGTAAAAACCGATGAAAAACCCGCGGCGAAATCTTCGGCGGCAACAAAACCGGCAGGTCATGGGCTGCGGCGTGCCCGAAATCAACGCGGTACACACTTGGTAGCGAAGGTGAAGCCGCGTGAAGCCGCCGAGTCTTCTGGGCAGAGTTCTCAGGGTAAGACTCACGACAGCACGAAATCTGAGCCTGAAAAACCTTCGAAAAAGACTTCTGACTAGTATATATTTTGTATTTGGAATATAACGTGGGTGGCTTGTTCGCATAGGGTGAGGAACCGCATTCGCTGCACGTCAGCGATTGGTGCGTGCATCCCGCGACCTAATCAATATATTTAACGCAAGCATATGTCGCCCCAGAAAGACAGGCTCTCATCTGGGTATATGCCCGAAGGGGAATATAATCTTTCGGTGAACAGAATATCCACGCTACACTAAAGGGCGAGAACTTCAGCTCAGTAAGACAGGTACCAATACGCCATGACTGAATCCCGCGCCCAGACTCCGGTTCTGGGCAAAATTGCAGTAGTGGCGCTCATCCTCATGGTGGTGGGCGGCTATATTTTTGAAGCCTTCGTGAACACCTACGGCGGTCTGGATTTTTCGATCTACCGCATGGGTGCCATGACTATTTTCGATAATGAAGGCTTCGACAAAGAACTTTATGGGCGCGCTATGGTGAGCATCGGCGTGCTGGATTTGCCGTTCACCTACCCGCCCTTTGCGGCGCTAGTCTTCCTGCCGTTCGCTTTCATACCGCTCAAGGTAGGTATGGCGATTATGGTGCTTATTACGACCGCCGCCGCCTGGTGGCTCTCCAGCATCATGTACTCCTACGCCAATGCACATGGCCTGCCTTTACCGCTTCAGGATAAGCTCGGGCGTTACGGCACGATCGCCGCACTCACCATAGTGGTAATGCTCTGCGGACCCTGGCGGCGTACCTTCGACCTTATGCAGATTAACCCCATCATTATGGTGCTGATTCTTGCCGATTTTCTACGCCCGGCAACCCGTGTGCCGCGCGGAGTACTCATCGGTATCGCTGGCGGTTTGAAACTGACTCCGCTCGTGTTCGGGCTTATTCTGCTGGTGCGCCGCGACTGGAAGGGCATTATCACCCTCGGTGCAACCTTCCTCGCCACCATTGCCCTCGGCTTTGTGCTACTGCCGCAAGAAGCCCCGCAGTACTGGTTCCACGCGGTTTCAGATCCTTCGCGTGTGGGCGATATTAACTTCGTCGATAATATTTCGATTCAGGGCTGGCTCATGCACTATGGGCTGAACGGAACCGCCGCCAAGCTCTGTTTCTACCTGTTGGCGGTGCTCTCCGTCGTGCTCACCGCCGCGATTCTCTATCAGCTCGAACACCGCAACAAGGTTCTCGCCCAGGTTGCCGTGACCGGGTTCCTCATGGTCAGCCTCTCGCCGATCAGCTGGTCGCATCATAACGTGCTTCTGCCGCTTCTGGTTCTCGTGCTTATTGTGGATGCATTCGGCGAGTTCTTCACATACCTGCCGCCCGCTGCGATGACTGTGGCGCGCATCCTGACCTGGGTGGGCGTTGTGGGGCTCTATATTTCCCCGCGCGTGCTCGGCGGCATGACTCAGTGGAATATGAACGGGCTCGAATTCTTGGCTGCGCCGGGTGTTGCGCTGGGTGGCACGCCGATCGTGTGCCTCTTTATCGTGACCGTTCTGCTGTGGGGGTGGGCGGCCCTCACCCCGAAAGCACGCAGCGCTTCGGTCAAACCTGCAGCAGAGTCGGCAAACGCCCCGAACTCGGCATAGCCTTGCGAACCGTGCAGAAGACCCCCGCATCGTGATCGACGATGCGGGGGTCTTCTCTATCTCGGTTTAGACCAAGAAGTTATCGGCTACCTAGCGAATACCGACGTTCCAGGTGCCCTGGAAGGAGTTAATTGCCAAGTAAACATCTTCGGAAGCGTCAAACTTCGCGGTGCCCTGGAACTCTGAGGTGCTGGATTCCAAGATGACATCGTTCGAGCGGGCCGCATCCATCACGCGCAGGTTCATTACCGGCCTGCGTTCGTAGCCAGCCTCCAAAGTGCCCGAGCCGCCCGAGTAGATCACAGCATAGGAATTAAACGCGGCGCTGATCTTCTCGCCCTTAGAAATCTTCGGTGCGGAGGAAGCATCGTAGACGCGAATGAGCCACTCGCCCTCACTATCGACATTCACCTTGCGGGTGGGGCTGGAAGTCTTCAAGTCCATCCACAGGGTGCCCGAGATTTTATCTTTGGTCAGCGCGGAGGTGTACAGAGCGAAGCTGGAAGTTTTATCGTCCCCCGTGCGTCCCTCCAGGGAGTGGCGCGAGTTGGATTCTTTGGAGGGGGTGAACTCGTAGTAGACGATAGCCTTCGAATCGTTGCCCTTGGGCTTCTCGATATCGATGGTCTGCTTATCCTTGCCCTTGTACTCCTTGAAGTCGCCGCTGGGCAGTTTCGCCTCAACATTCTTCAGCTCGGCGGGCGATGAGCTTGCCGAACTCTCTGACGATGCCTGGGCTGCCGATGATGACTCGGCGGGGCTTTCCGATGCTGCTGCATTGGAAGATCCGCGCGGCAGGGTGAAAATCAGTACCAGAATGATAATAATCAACAGCGCCACAGCACCGGCAATTACGCTCCACCCGGCGGGAGTCGCAAAGAACGGGCGCTTCGGCTTCTCGGGCTGGTTGAAGGGAGTCTGACCGTTTGCATACGGTGAATCGCTGAACCCGGATGCTGCCGCCGCAGTGAACCCGTTGAGCGCATCCGAGGTGTTTGACTCGGAGTATTGCTGATTCTGGTTCGACTGGTTCTGATTGTACGAACCCTGAGCAAAACCGCTGTTCTGAACGTTATTATTCTGAGCACCGTTCTGCTGCTGGAACTGCTGCGATTGACCGGCCTGGTACTGACCCTGCTGAGGCTGGTTCTGCTGCGACTGCGAGCCCTGGAATTGGTTGGGCTGACCCTGCCCCTGGAACTGGTTACCCTGCTGGCTTGAAGCGTTCTGCACCGAGTGCTGCTGATTCTGTCCCGACTGAGAGCTCTGATCCTGTTGGGCATTCTGACTCTGCGTATTTTGGCTCTGAGAACCCTGCTGCTGAGCCGAAGCGCCGGATGCGCCCGCCCCGGAGGAGGCCGCTGCACCCGCGCCCGCTGCGGCGCCTGCGACAGCACCAGCGGCGGCACCTGCACCAAAGCCCGAGCGTGACCGATCCTGACCCTGCTGAGGCTTTTGTCCCTGGTACGACTGACCGGACTGACCCTGCTGATGCTGACCGGGCTGAGAATATCCTGGCTGGGATTGTCCGGGCCGTACCTGGCCGGATTGCTGCTGAGACTGCGGCTGAGCGAATCCCTGCTGGCTCTGCTGCTCTCGACTCTGGGACTGCTGCGCCTGCGAACCCTGATTCGGGGCACTCTGACCCTGGGTATCTCGGTTCTGAGCGCCCTGGCTTTGGGGGCTCTGGCTTCGCGGATCCTGCGCCTGAGCGTTTCGCTCCTGGGCGTTCTGCCCAGCAAATCCCTGCTGCTGAGGCTGGGCGCTTAAGCCCTGCTGCTCGGAACCCTGGTTCTGCTGCGCAGAACCTTGACGCTGCTCAGAGCCCTGCTGTTGCTGGTTGAAGTTCTGCTGGCGCTGTGTAGAATCCTGCTGCTGACGCTGGGCAAATTCTTGCTGGCGCTGGGCCTCAAAAGACCGCGGCTGCTGACCCTGCTGAGACTGTGCGGGCTGCTGCGGCTGAGACTGATTCTGCTCACGGGACTGGCTGAACTGCTGCTGACCGGGCTGATTCTGCCAAGGCTGAGGAGCCTGCGCATCGAACCCGCGAGGCTGCTGCTGGTTCTGCGAACCCTGCGCTTGAGGCGCCCGATTCTGCTGAGCCTGACCGCCAAAGCCCTGCTGTGACTGCGCAGCCTGCTGAGATTGAGCACCAAAATTCTGCTGGGAATTCTGTGATGCAAATCCCTGCTGCTGAGAGCCGCTTCCCGGCGTCTGGGACTGCGAAACGTTTGAACTCGATTGACGCTGCGCAAAATCCTGCTGAGGCTGATCAGAGCCAGAGCCCTGCTGTTGATTGAAGCTCTGCTGGCGCTGTGTAGACTCCTGTTGCTGACGCTGGGCAAATTCTTGCTGGCGCTGGGCCTCAAAAGACTGCGGCTGCTGAGATTGCCCGGGCTGTTGAGCCTGAGTAACGTGTTGAGACTGAGCGGGCTGCTGCGGCTGAGACTGCTGACCCCGGTTCTGAGCGTTCTGCTCCTGAGAACTCTGCGCGGCAAAGCCCGACTGCTGCTGATTCACGGGAGCCTGAGACTGCCCCTCAAAACGCTGCTGTGTGGGAGGAACCTGGGAAGTGCCGCGCGGGGGAGTAGCCGGTCGGGAAGATGCCTGAGCCTCGGTACCACGCGAATCAGCCGAATCGCGCGCATCGGACTGGGGGCGCGCATCCATAGGCTCACCCTGAGACTGACCCGAAGACTGCTCGGGGCGCGACTCGCGTGAAGGAACCTGCTGCTGTGTGGATTCTGAAGATACAGACTCCTGTCGTGCAGCCTCGGGCCGTTCGGCACCTGCTGTTGCGGAGGCAGAACCTGCGGACCCCTGAGAATCCTGTGCGTCGCTGAGGGGCTCTCGCGCATCGTAAGAAACACCCGAACCCTGCGCGACTCCCGGCTGCTGTGCGCTTGCCTCCGGCGCGGACGGGGCATTGTGGGTATCGCGAGCGGTCTCGCGGGTAGGCTCCGAAACCTGAGGCTTTGGAGCCTCGGCGGCGCCGCTCTGACGGTTCACGGGGGTCTCAGAAACGCTCTGCTCGGAACGCACCTGCGAATCGGCTGAAGAGCCTGCCGCTGCACCGGGACCGGATGCGCCCGCACGCTCACCCGCGACCTCGCGCGACTCGGAACCGGCTGACGCCGCATCCTGAACATGGGCAGACTCCGCCTGAGTCTTCTGCTCAGGGGTCTGCTGATGGGAAGTTTTCTGCTCGGCAAACTGTTCGGAAATAGTCGGCGCGGTACGCTGCTTCGGGGCAGAATCCTGCGCAGATTCACCGCTCTGCTCAGAGCTTGACGATGGCGAGGGCTTCGCGCTGGAAGAACCCTCAGAAGAGCCCGATGCGGCAGATGAAGACTCCGCCGTCGAGGGTGCCTGCTCATTCTCAGGCTCGGGCTCCTCAATCCACAGCTGCCAACCTTCGGGAACAGGACCCCATGCGGGATCGGGCCGCCACGTCGGGGTAGGAGACCACCCGGCAGGCGGTTTGGGCCAATTTGGGGGCGGATTGAAGACGAGAGCCATCTGAACCTTCCTTCACTACTGGCGCCAAAAACACCCGGAAGCGTAGGCACGAGTAGCCTCAAATTTTAAACTACGGTAACCCTCAAATTATGGCATATTTCCCATAAAATATAAGCCCGAAAAGTTCATAGGCGGGGAAATTATTACACCGTAAGGCAACCCGCACAGATGGCCCCGGTGTGACATTCGGGGGAGGGTCCCCTCTATTATGGATACTATGAGCACTAATCACCAGCAGGAACCCGGACATCACGGTTCTGAGTTCATTCCAACAAACCAACCACCTGGCGCAGTCACTAATACCCAAAATATGCCCACGATGCTGAGCCCGCATCAGGCAGAAAGTTACGGGTACGGCGCTGAGTCTACCTTCGCCTCCGCTGAGTATTACAGGAGTAACCGCCTTACCCGTAAGGAGCTTCTGGAACGCGCTAGCGAGCTGCCCTATCACCGGTTATCGCATGTGAACCCGCGTGCGCGTTGGTTCACCCCGGTTCTTGAGGGCTTGCTGATTGCCGGCATCTATTTTGTGCTCCTGCTGATTGTGAGTTTTGCGCTGCTGGCATTCGCCGTGATGCTGCGCGTCCCTTACGATTACCTGACCGATCTGCAGCGTATTTACGCGAACGTTTTTAAGACCCCGCTTGTTTTTATTGCACTCCTTATTACCATCATTCCGGTGATTCCGGCGATTTTCATTGCGCGCCTGATTACCAACTTCAAACCCTTAGGACTGATTCACTCCATTGCGGGCCGCATGCGGTGGTCCTATTTAGGTGTTTTCCTAGGCTTTGGGTTCCTCATTTTCGGTCTTTACTATGTAGGGTTCGCGACTCTGGATGGTTCTTTGACCACGCAGAACAGCGTGCATCCGCTGAATTCCAGCATGTTCTGGCTGTACATTGTGCTTATTCTGCTAATAGTTCCGTTCCAGTGCTACGCCGAGGAACTGCTCTTCCGCGGTTATCTCATGCAGACCGTGGGCCGGTGGCTGAAGAACCCCGTTTGGGCAATTATTATTCCAGCGCCTATCTTTATGGTGCTTCATGGTTACGGACTGTGGGGTCTGCTTTCTGTGCTGACGATGGCTCTGATCGCCGGGTTCTTGTGCTGGTACACCGGCGGCCTTGAAGCCGGTATCGGTCTGCATATTGCGAATAATGTTTCGATTTTTATCTTTGGACTGCTGGGTCTGGCTGACCCCTTTGACGCGAATCGTGAGGCTCAGGCGCTTGACTTTGTGCAGGCTCTTATTCTGCAGCTTGCCTTCGCCGGGCTCGTGTGCATGTACACCTACCGGCAAAAGAGGAAAGCCGCTCTGAACCAGGGGCAGGATGCGGCTGCCGCCTCCTCGGCTGAGGGTGCGTCAATGAGTGTGGAAGCGCCCGCTTCTTCCTCGGATGCGCCAGCCGCAGCACCGGCTTCGGGTGCTGCGCACGCGGCCACACAGCCCGGTATGTCCGTGAAAAATGCTGCTGCTTCACCTGCTGCTGATACTTCTGCTTCACCTGCTGCTGATACTTCTGCTTCTGCACCGCAAGGGTCGCAGGCGCCGGTACAATCACAACCTGTACAACCTGCTGCCCCTGTGGCGGGGAACGCCAATCCTGCACAGGATAATGCTTCGGTAAAATCGGCGTCTTCGGCTGCCCCCGCCAACCCGCAAGCAGCTGAGGAACATCGTGCACCCGAGTGGAATATCGCGGAGAAACCGGCTGCACAGGCACCCGCCGCGAAGTCTGTGGAAGGCGCTCGTAAGAGCGAGCAGAATGATACGTCGGTCAAGGCTTCTGCCCCCGCGCAGCCCGAACGTTCGGCACCGGCTCACGGTTCGGCGTCGGCTAATAAGCCTGCCCCGATCGGTAAGCCTGCGCCAGCCAAGGAATCTGTGCCGACTCATGAGTCAGCCCAGTCCCAGAAACCGGCGCAAACTGCCAAACCGGCACAGGCTCATGAATCGACTCAGCCTCAAAAGCCGGTACACACTAATGAATCAGCCCAGGCTGAGCGTCCGACGGCCGCGAATACTGCCGCCCGCGCGACCGGGAAAGAAGCGCCTGCTGCCGATAAACCCGCGCAGTCTGCACAGGCGAGGACTATCGCCGACGAGCTCAAGCCTGCCGTGGTTGCCCCCGCAGCAGCGGAAAAGGCTCCGTCAGGCATAGATCTGGATGCGGCGCAGAAAGCTGCACGCGCCTCCGCGCAAAAGACTCAGCAGGGCTCGAATCAGGCCGATTCTTCGGTGCGTGCCTCCGGGGCACACGGGTCTGCATCGAATGCAGCCGCGCCGCAGAAGGAAACCGCTAGCGCATCCGCCGCGCAGGCAGACGATACGAAGAACCCTTCCTCGAAGAACTACGCGCCGGATACCTCCACAATGAGCATTCCCGTGCAAAATGCCTTGTCAGCCTATGAGCGTGCCAAGGCTCAGGCCCTAGCTCAGCAGAAAGAAACTACTCAGCAGAAAGAAGCTGCCCGGCAGAAGGAAAGCAGGCAGGGCGCACCCGCTAAGAATGCGGCTGCGGACGGCTCGGCTGCAGTTTCGCAAACCTCGCAGGCTCAGCAGGAGGCATCCCAGAACACCTCAGAGGTTCCCTGGGCTACCGCTCCGATTCCGAAAATCTCGCCGGAAGCCGCACAATCGCATAAGCAGGGATCAACCGACGCTTCACCGTGGACCTCAGCGTTCCCCGTCATTCCCAAACCCAAGAAGTAGGCGCATAGTATGACCGTTGATGCCGTCAAAAATATCGAAGATCTCGCCCAGTTCGTCTGCGATTCGCCCGTCTCATATCTGGCGGCGCGAACCGTGGCGCGGCGCCTGCAGGCGGCGGGGTTTACCGAGCTGAACGAAACCGAGCCGTGGCAGAATGAGGCTGCCGTCGGCAGGCATTTCGTGATGCGTGACGGCGCGATCATCGCTTGGGCTGGCGGTCGGCAGGCGCAGAAGGCGAGCGGTTACCGGGTGCTGGGTGCGCATACGGATTCGCCGTCGCTTAAGCTCAAGCCGAGTTCGTCGGTGACAGCGGCAGGATGGCATCAAATGGGCGTCGAAAATTACGGTGGCGCACTGCTTAATTCCTTTTTGGATCGTGAGCTGCGCGCCGCCGGGCGCCTGACGGTACTTCGTGAGGACGGCACCCTTCAGGATCGCTATGTGGTGACTGGACCGTTGGCGCGTGTGCCGCAGCTGGCCCCTCATCTGGATCATAAACGTAATGAGCTGACCCTCGATAAACAGTTCAATATGTACCCCATTTGGGGTGTGGATGATACCGAGAACGATGTGCTCGCCTATTTGGCGCAGCAGACCATCGACGAGGGTGGTCCGGTCGATCCGGAGCAGATCGTTGGTTACGATGTGCTCTTTGCGGATGCGCAGGAACCCCGCCGTTTCGGGCGAGACGGAGAGTTTTTCGCCTCGGGCAGGTTGGATAATCTCTCGTCGGTTCATGCCGGATTGTGCGCCTTAGAACGCTATGTCGCCGAGAATGCTGATGAAGACTCAGCGCATACCGTGATGCTTGCGGGATTCGACCACGAAGAGATCGGGTCTGAAACCCGCAGCGGCGCCGCCGGTCCGTTCCTGGAGGACGTGCTGGTGCGGCTCTCGCAGGCTCGCGGAGAGAGCCAGGACGAATACCGCCGCTCGCTCGCCGATTCGGTGTGCCTTTCGGCGGATGCCGGGCATCTGGTGAACCCGAACTACCAGGGGCATCACGATCCGACGGTGCGCCCGCTTCCCGGTGCTGGCCCGTTGCTGAAGATCAACGCGAATCAGCGGTATGCAACCGATGCGGTGGGTGCCGGTATTTTCGCGGCGGCGTGCAAGGCGGGGGACGTTCCTTATCAGGAGTTCGTGTCGAATAACAATATGCCCTGCGGTTCCACGATCGGGCCTATCACCGCCACCCGGTTGGGGATGCGCACCATCGATGTGGGGATTGGACTACTGTCGATGCACTCGATGCGCGAAATGTGCCACGTTCACGATATGGCATACCTGACCCGCGCGGTGGAAGGCTTCTATCGGTTGTAGTTGTTTCATCCTTTCCGCCCCGTCCGTGGGTGATAATAAAAAGAGCCTTGATCGTGAATACAGAGGATATTTCCAATGCTTTATTCACAATCAAGGCTCTTTTTATACAGGTGAGACCCTGAAAGGTCTAGTCCCTGCGGGCAAGGGCCCACAGTGCGGATGCGCATCCCAGAAGCCCCCAAAAACCGACGACTATTACGTCCAGGATCTGTATCTGGCCGATGTCGAAGAGGGCGGCTCGCACAAGGTTTGCTGCAGGTACGAACGGCAGGAACTGCTGAATGTGCACGTACCAGTCGGGCAGCCGCTCGGGCGGGTAGTTAATCGGCGCAAACAGCAAAACCATGAAGGTAATCGACTGCGTCACGATAGTCAGAAGTGACGCTGGAACCCAGTACGCAAGCATAAACCCTAACACCGCCATAACAACTTGGAGCGCGAATACAACGGCAATAGCGCCGATATTCAGGTTCACATCAAAACCAAATTTGAGCTTCGCGGCTACACCGCCCGCAATAATGCCGGGAAGAGCGAGAACCGCCCAAACGAGTACATCTGCCGCCAGAATCGCCAGGCGCGGCACCGGAAGGGACCGCTGATAGTCGAACATACCGTTCGTCTTAGCGGTAGCAATAAATTGCGGAGCTATTACACACCCCATAGAAATGAAGTTCACCGTTACCGCACCGGACGCCAGATATTCTGCAGAATTCCGGTCAAGATGCGGCATGAAGACCGAGATACCGTAAAGAAGTGCAAAGGCTAAAAGGACCTGCACCACCGCAAAAAGCGGCGCGTTGATGGCGTTACGAATCAGCGACCAGCGGATCAGCTCGACCGTGGCACGTACCGTCGAAATTCGTGAGGGCACGAGGGTGCTAGTCATGGTTAATCATCTCCTCATAGTTATCGGCCAAAGACGCCGAGCCTATGCGGTAGCTTTCGACGCATCCCGCACGAATTCCTGAAAGCACATGGGGTAAGGCCAGCTCAAGCGCATCGGTACTCAGGGTGACGGTAAACTCCCGAGGGATGGAAGAATCGTCTTCTATGCGCTTTTCGATATATTCCGTATCTGGCATATTCCCTAGTGAGGATGATGTTTTTACATCTAGCACGCTGCTAAGTTCTTGAAGGAACTCCGGGGTAGCCGTGATCGAGAGCGTACTTTTTGCTTCCTCCAAACCCAGCGCGCTTGTCGGTTCATCACGAACTAGCAGCCCCTTATTAAACAGCAGGTACCTATCGGCATGGCGCTCTACCTCCAGGAGGTTATGAGTCACGATCAGCACCGTGGCACCCTGCTCGGCGCGCATCCGCAGCATCCTCCACAGCAGTTCACGGCGCACCGGATCAACATCGTTCGTGGGCTCGTCGAAGAGATAGATGGGGGCGGGCGCGGTAACCGCCATACCGAATGAGGTCAGGCGCTTGATACCGCCCGAGAGCTTATGCCCCGGCCTGTCCGCCCAATCCCCTAAATCGAGAGTATCGAGAGTTTCCTGAACCGCCCGTTGTGCTTGCTTCGACTTCAACCCGCGAATGCGAACCGCCGTCGCAATCGCCTGGCGCGGGGTCACCCCCTCCAGGGACGATGCGACCTGCGGCATGATCGCGCATACCTGCCGGGCTTGCGCCGGGTGGGCAATGAGGTCGGTGCCGTCGTGCATGATGCTACCCGCATCCGGTTTTGTTAGCCCCACGATTTGGTTGAGAAAAGTTGTTTTACCGGCGCCGTTGTGACCGATTAGCGCCGTTACCTCCCCGGGTATAAGCCGCACACTAATATCGTCATTCGCACGGGTTTTGCCGAATGACTTGCATAACCCCGTGACGATAAGACCGCCCTTTGCTTTCGCCGCGGACACACCCCCGGATAAGGAGGAACCAGAGATACCTGCCATAGGTGCTTCAACCTGCCTTATGCTCTTGTCGTGAACACCGAATATGCAATAGCGTATCCCCGTTTTTTCGGCGTACCCGTGACATTCGTCAGGGATGCAGGCTAGGGCATCCTCGCATCAAAAAAATTCGACCTTGAAACCGGTTCGGCAATCCATGACATTTAACATAGGCGCCTTCCGCTCGCCGGTGTATGCTCAAAGAGTCCCATTCATGAGGGATACAGTGTCCGGCAGCGAGTACCAACGGAGCGAGCATGACAACGACGCGCACACCGCATGTCTCTCAGTACGATGCGGGTACGCCGGAGAACCGCCGTCTTCAGCCAGGTAGCGCCGATGCCCCATTCTTCGATAAATCGGGTATTGTGCGGAGCCTCGTCTGGGGAAGCTGCCTCAACATTTCCTCCAGCAGTTTTATTATTATTGGTCTTAGCGGATCAGCTGAAGCTGAACTCGTCAAAAACAACATGGACCTGTGCACACTGTTGTATCAGACATGTGCAGCGCTGTTCTTCGTGGCGCATACGATGCCTTCGCTTATACCCGTGAAAAACACAGTACTGCGTACAGCCTTATGGTGTGTTCTGGTGACGGTACCTATCGGTTACATTATTGCCTTATACCCGCAGGGTATCGCCGGGATGCTCTACACCATATCTCCCCTGTGGGTGGCACTGTGGCTGATGAACCTGCACATACCCTTCAAACTGGGGGTAAAAACAGCCGTTGCAATCGCCGTAGTCTTCACCACTAACTACTTTGTTGGCGTGGTGGGGCAGGGGTATTTCGATAACGCACCCACTGCCCCGTTCCCAGTCGTTTCCGGCGATAAAACCCTCAACGGGTTCTTCATTTTCGATATTGTCACCACGTTCCACATTATCGCCTACTTCGTGGGCCGCAGCATGCACAAGAGCCGGGAACACAAGGCGATTGAAAAAGAACTCGGTATCCTCAGCGAACGTGAACGCATCGCCCGCGATGTGCACGATGTTCTGGGGCATTCCCTCACGATCGTGAACCTCAAAGCCGAGCTGGCCTCAAAACTCGTAGAAACCAACACCCCCGCCGCGCAGGAGCAGATGCGGCAGGTCGCCCAGCTCTCCCGCCAAGCCCTCGCGGAGGTGCATTCTACCGTCACCCGTTTGCGCGTTCCCGACCTTGAAGGTGAGATTCTGGCATCCTCACGCGCCCTGGAAACCGCCGGAATACAGGCGAACCTGCCCGATGCGACAACCGCCGCGAACATTGCGGGTATGAACTCTTCCCTGTTCAGTTGGGCGCTGCGCGAGACCGTTACCAATATTGTGAGGCACTCTCACGCCACCTACGCCACCGTGCGGCTGAACTCCACCGGGTTAGAGGTTACCGACAACGGCATAGGAATTGGTGATGCCCCATGTAAGAGCGGGCTCACCGGTCTGCGCACCCGTATCGAAGACGCAGGCGGCACCCTCACGCTCGGGAATGCACCCGAACACTGGCTGCAGCAGGCGCCTGTGTCAGGTGTGGGGGGTGGGTGCCGCATCCGCATCAGCATGGACGAGAAGACTGACGAGATTATGGGGTAGCCGTGCCGCTGAGAATACTTCTTGCCGACGATCAGCAGATGATTCGTGAAGCGCTTGCCATGATTCTCGATCTTGAAATTGATCTTGAGGTGGTCAAGCAGGTGGGTCGCGGTGATGAGGTGTTGCCTGCCGTGCGTGAAACCCGCCCGGATGTGGCGCTTCTTGATATTGAAATGCCCGGCGCCACCGGGATTGAGGCGGCCGCCGAACTTGCCCGTTCGGGCCTGACATCGCAGGCGGGCGCGCCGGTTCGTTCGCTTATTCTGACGACTTTTCGCCGTCCCGGGTATTTACGCCGCGCCCTGGAGGCAGGGGCGAGCGGGTTTGTGGTGAAAGACGGTACGGCATCGCAGTTGGCGCAGGCGGTTCGCCGTACCGCGGCGGGGCTGCGTGTGGTCGATTCGGTGCTGGCTGAAGAGGCAAAATGGCAGGGTTCTTCACCGCTGACCGGGCGTGAGACCGAGGTTCTTCGCGCCGCCGAGACCGCCGGGAGCGTCAAAGAAATTGCGGGGATGCTCGGGCTGTCTTCGGGAACGGTACGCAACCACCTCTCGGCAGCCATGGCGAAGATAGACGCCAATAACCGGCATGAGGCGGTGCGCATCGCCCGCGACAACGGGTGGCTTTAGCCTAGCCTCTATCGCCCATAAGTCGTACACTTGCCTGCATATCGTACGTTTTAACCCTACGAATATGCAGGAAAATGTACGATATATACTGTTATACCGTGCCTAGGTGCACACATACCGATACACGCACATTCTCCCGCCGCGTCAGGCAGCGGGAGAGAAAGAGAACTCGGTGAAATACCTCAAACCATATTTTATATTTTGTGCTCGCGTTATGACTTTAGCCTGGCGAGTATCATCCCCGAAAAACCTTAGCGTACTGGCCGCCGTCATTATCTCTGCGCTCGCTCTGATCGCCTGCCCAATTCTGCTGGGTTATGGTGTTCAGCGCACCCTTGAAAACCCCGAAGTTTGGCGCCAAAACCTTGCCATTCTCGTGATTCTTTACAGTTTTCTATGGCTAATCGGGCAGAGCTTTCGGTATCTTTTCTACCCTGCCTACGGGTTCATTGAGCAGAAAATGCAATCGCGCCATATGGCGGATGCGCTCGTCACCAGCATTAGCGCCGACCCCCGCGCACGCGCTATGCTAGGCGCCTCCGAAATTGCGTATGCCGTCGATGCGCAGGCCGCATCCATTCGCGAAACCCTCGCCACCTTGTACCTCTCAATTCTGCCCGCCGGGGTTGGTTGTATCGCCGGTGCTGTCTCAATTCTGGTGATGGGTGGCGTGCCGGAGCTGGGCATATTTTGCGGGTTTGTAGCCCTATATCTGGCTGGAAGCATGCCGCTGATTGCGCGTCATCAGAAGTTTCAAGGCGAATTCTTTGACGGCTCAATGCGCAGTTTCGGCACCCTGGAAAACACGCTCCGCCTGTGGCGTGAAAGCAGAATCCTTGGGGCAGCTCCCTTTCTGCGTGACCGATACGCCCAAGGCCGCCTGCCTGTAGAAGCAAAAGCTCTCAAAAGTTACCGTTACACCATGTTGTTACACACCTGGCAGGGCGCGATGCTGGCTCTATGTCTGCTCGCAATAGTGCTCAAAACCGTATTATTCGGTGAAGGTTCTCCGGCACAGATTACGGGTACTGCGGTGGCACTCATCGGAGTGTGCGCGGCGGCAATTGGCCCGCTCCAAGCCGTCGGCTTTGGGGTATCGACCATCGCGGTTTCGGCAGAGCGTTACCGGCAGGCGCACCATAAAATAGCCGCTTTTGCCGCCGAAGATTCGGGGTATCTCATCGACTACGTCGTAACCACAGGTGAGCTTTCCCTCCGCGTGGATGCACGCAACCTGAATGAAACATCCTATGGTGTGTATACGGTGAAGCCGGGACGCCCATGTTGGGTGCGTGGCGCATCCGGCGCGGGAAAAAGTTTGCTTTTAGAACGGCTTCTTGGGGCGCGTGCGACAACTAGCCCCGCTTATATGTCGATGAGTGCGCCGCAAGGCACTCTTCGGTTTGTCTACCTGCCGCAGGAAGCTGGGCTGCTGGCCGGTACCGCGCATGAGAATGTGGCGTTTGGGCGCGACATTCCGGTGCATATATGCGACCGGTACCTGCAGGCGGTGGGGCTAAGCGAATTTACCTCTAGTGGTGCTCGATGTCATGACACCGTCGCGGGTGAGAACGGCAGCGTGTCCGGAGGAGAGGGCAGGCGCATCGCCTTGGCGCGTACTTTGGCGGCGGCCGAAACCTTGAATGAGCAGAAAGCCCTGAGCCCCGCGACCGTCATGGTTCTCGATGAACCGACCGCCGGGCTGGATGCGCCTACCCGCGCCCGCGTCTGGGAACTGATTGAGCGAGCGGCCCATACCGCAATCGTGCTGGTGAGCACCCACGATGAGGATGCGCCCGCCCGGCAGGACGATACCGTGATCGAACTCTAATGCGGCGCGAACCCTAGGAATGAGAGCGTTTTACCTGTAAAACATTCGGTAAAGTTGAATTAACCCTTTTTACCGAGGTAGAGCACACGGCACCCATTATGAAATTTACCCCCGTGATGACTCTTAGGGTGGAGACGGCTGGAGCACCGCAGATTCCGAGCGCGCGAGGCACCAAATCTGCGTGCGGAAGGCGCGCAAGCGCAGTAGGAATGCTGTTCTACGAACTAGTAGAAACGGCTCAAGCGATCCTTATCAGCTACATTCTGATTGATGGATCGACTCAAGCCGTTTCTAATGTAGGAGAA
>ERZ772968.96-NODE-96-length-37017-cov-14.483280_pt1 | contig 37017 bp, 65 predicted proteins | sample MGYA00580674_ERZ772968 | MGnify/ENA primary metagenome ERZ772968 (study PRJEB29015, sample SAMEA2737940) | human oral metagenome | biome: human oral; feature: human-associated habitat; material: dental | place: China | collected 2138 ...
GGCGTGCGCGTCCCGGGTGCCGGGGAGTGGTCCGAGGCCGGGGCGCTGGCCACGTGTGGCCCGCCAGGAGCCAGTCTAGCGGGCCTGTTCGACGCCGATCAGCGCCGCCTGCTGCGCGACCTCCGTCACGTCCCGCAGCGCCGTGAGCAGCAGCTGTAGCACCTCTGGGGTCTTGGCGGCCAGGTCGGTGGGAGGTAGCAGGCAGGCTTCCCGCAGCGACTGGAGATTCCCGGACTTGGGCTGCGCGGGGCCGAGGAGCTTGCCGAGCCGCTCCGCTGCCGCGGTGAGCCGCTGCCGGGCCGTCGCGGCTGCTGCCGCTTCCCGTTCCAGGGCTGCGGTGTACGCCTCCTGGAGTCGGCTGCACGCCTCGAGGAGCTCGGCCGAAGTGCGGCTTGCCAGGTTGTCGGGCAGGATGTCCGTCACGTCAGCCTTCCTGCTTCTCGCCGGTGGGGGTGTTGGCGGTGGCCAGGCCGGTGATGGCGGATGCCAGCAGGGACCAGGCGGCGATCTGTTCGCCGGTGACGATGCCGTAGACGCCGAGGACGGCCAGGGCGGCGGTGGCGATGCCGTAGATCCAGCGACGGACTTCGGGGCGGGTGACAATCATGATGTTTCCTTTCGGGATGCAGCCTCCAAGTGGCGGAGGCGGATGGAGTAGTCGGACAGCTGCTCGTCGTAGCGACGCTCAGCCTGGGTGGCCCGGGCGGCCGCGCCGGCTGCCAAGTCGTTGGCGCGGCCGAGCTCACGGTCGTGGCGCTTGATCGCGGTGCGGACATCTGCGACGTCGTCTCGTAGCGCAGCCAGTTCGGTGGCGTTCTGCTGGGTCAGTGCCTCGACGCGATTGAGTGCGTCGCGCATGCTGCCCCCGTGGTTGGGGCGCTGCTGGGCCAGTACGGCCGCTGCGTCGGCAGCGGCCTGGTCGGTCTGGCGGCGCACCTCCCGCAGCTCCCCGAGGACCTTGATGCCGCCGCCGAGGGCGGTGACGAGGGCGGCCATGCCGGCGAGGATGCCGCCGAGGACCTCCCACGGCGGCAGCACCCATGCGCCGGGCGGCGCCTCCAGGGGGATCATCCGCGCTGCGCCTCCAGCATCTCCAGGATCCGATCGACTTTGGTTTCCAGCTCGGCCAGCTTGGCCTTGTTCTGGAGGCCAAGCGTCTTGCCGTCAGCGATTTCCTGAGGTATTTCGACGTCGCCCTCGGGGGCGCCTCGGCGCACCGGGTTAGTGCGCTCCACCAGCTTCCGGACGTTGTCCGCGGTGATGCGCTGCATGTCGAAAAAGCTGCCGTAGCTGCCTGCCGACGCTCCGAGGACGTTGCGGTCCACGGTACGGGCAATGCCATTGAAGTCTTCCTGATTGAGCGGCATATCCGCTTCTCCTTTCGATTTGAACCAGCGGCCGACATTTTCGGCCGCCCGATCGATTACGTCCCACGGCGCCGACTCGGACGTGTGGTTGCGCAGACTGATGTGCACGTGGTGCTCATGCCCGGAGGAGCGGCGCCACGTCCAGCCGTAGGCGCGGCTACAGATGCGTCCGCGATAGATGACGTAGTGCACCCTCGGATCCCCGATGGCGGCGGCGAGCAGGGCGTCGACGTCGATTCCGCGGGCGGTGATGTCGATGGCACGCACCACGCCCTTGACGTCCGGGTTGTGCTCAGACTTGCTGCCCTGCGCCTGGTGGGCGAGATCGCCAATGGTTCCGTCATAGCTGCGATCCCGATTTGGCCAGAGTCGGTTTACCTCGTCGCGCAGGGCGACCAAGGCGGGGGCGAGAGTCCAGCTGCGACCCTGCGGCAGCATCGCCAGGGCCGCGATACCGGAGGTGGCATCGCGGCAGGTGGAACAGCCCGGATCCCAGCCCGGGCCGAGAGTGAAATCTGTGATGTCGGTCACACTTCTCCTTTCGGGGGGGGTTACTTCCAGCGGCCGATTGCGGTTGCTGCGATATACAGCGGTGTGCCCTCTGCCCGTGCGGCGACGTCCAGTGCTCTCAGGACGCACTGATGCGGCTCCGGGTCCTCCGTGGAGGCGATCATCGCTGCCCCCGTGCCGAGCTGCAACCGTCCCACAGTCACCGCCGGAGGCAGCAGGAACCGCTGCGGGAAAACCCACAGATGCCGCAGCAGATGCAGATCGCCGTAGGGGCTGGTCGCGGCGGAGGTGGTCTGGACGCGCTGCCAGCAGATCTGCACCCCGTCCGGGGAGCGATACCACTGGCCATCCGACGAGCCACCCGAGTGGGACTCCGGGATCGGCTTGACCGGGCCGTGGATGATCACCCTCCGGCCCACTAGCTGGCAGTAGACACGACTCCCCGGCAGCAGATCCCCAGCTGCGTTGTCCGCGATGAGCGGCACGTCCGGGGCATCATCGAGGTACACGTGAGTGCCGTCCCAGCGGCCCCACTGCCAGCGGCCATCCTGACCGGTCTGCTGGGCGATACTGCCGGCGAGAAGATTCTGCGCTGCTGCTAAATCCATAGAGGGTCTCCTTGTGTGTAGATGTGGCGGGCGGTGTCCTCTACGACGGGGCCGACGCCGAGGGTGATTCGGCGGGCGACGACGACTCCGTCCACGCCGGGTCGTCGGATTCTGACGCGGTCACGGAGCTGCACGTCGTCCACGGGGTGCCGGTAGGTGACGCGTCGCGTCACCTCGGTGGCGGTCGTGAGCAGACGCCGCGCATGCTGATCGATCACCGCTTGGTCGGCGGCTTCGAGGTCTTTGGTGACGCGCACGATCTCGCCGCGGCGCGGGATGCCGAGGGGATGGTTGGGGTCGTCGAGACGCGCCTCCCCCCGGAGGGCCTGCTGATCGCTGTCGGCTTTGCTGTAGGCGACACAAATGTTGGGTATGTCGCTGAGGTTGGCGGTGTCCTTGTAGTCGCGTAGGACGCGGTAGTCGCCCAGCTCGCCGCCGTAGGAGGCGACTAGGGGCCGCTGCTGCGGGGGGATCCACGGCTCCGCCCTGTACCAGCCATTCGGGTCGCACCACAGCGCCCCGTAGCCGATGGCGTCCAGCATGTCGTTGATGGCCTTGAGGTAGGTGTCCGTCGGCTCCCACGTGAGTGTGGAGCGGAGGGTTTTGGGGGACGGTGTGACCGCGATTGCTGTCTCGCCCCGCCCGCGGATGATCGCCGGGATGATGTCGGTGACGGACGTGCCGATCTCATACTGGAGACGCTTGCCGAGCTCGCGCGACAGAATCGAAGTCTTGTCGAGCACCTGAATCGTCGCCTTTTTGACGGGTGGGTCGTGATGCCACTCCGGCCACACCGGCACCCACACCCCCATCGGGGTGACATGGCCGTCGCTGTGGTGGGTGATACGCAGCCGCGCGGTCAGCCAGTCGATATCCCCGGGCGGCTCCTGTATCTCCAGCGACCCGCCCCCGTGGATCGCTTTGTCGACCGACCAGTCCAGCGACCCGCCGAGGAAGCGCCCGAACGGGCCTAGGAGCCGCTCCTGACGGTCCAGGAGCTCGATCGCCCAGTGCTCACTCACTGATCCTCACCGCCGTCCCTGTCACGCCCACCGCGCGGGACTGGCCGCGGTGGTGCTTGAGCGGGAGGCCGGAGGCGGCTAGTACTGCGCGCCACAGCACCCCGGTGGGGGTGCGGTACCAGATCCGCTGTCCGAGGAGCCGCAGCCACACGTCAGCGGGGGAGCCATACCGGGGCGTCAGCAGCCCAGAGAAGGCGCTCTGATCGCTCCGGGCGGTACCGAAATGCGGGGTGGGGTAGGTGTCGCCCTCGTACTCGGCTAGCACCAGCTCATGCCCGTGGGTCTCGGCCAGCTCCATGTCGAGGATCAGGTGCGCGCGGGTGCCGTCGTCACCTTCCAGCCACAGACGCCGGGTGGGGGTGCCGACCCGCACCGTGTCGGAGAGCGTCTCCGACGGCAGCGCCGACACGGCCCGCACCCGATACCCCACCGACCGGTTGAGGTACGGTCTCGGATCGATGACCGTGCCCGAGGTGCCGGTGATCGTGTCTAGTGGCTGCCATGTGGCGTCGTCGTCTCGGGAGACCTCGACGCGCAGCTCCACGGTTGCCGGTGCGGCAGCGTCGCTACCGGCTGCGGCGGTGACGACGACGTAGCCCTCCTCCTCGACCCAGCGGGCCGAGATAGTCGGTACGGCGGGGTCGGCGTAGTCGACATGGACGGATACGCGCACCCACTGGGACCACAGCCCTGTGCCGGACTGCACCCGCATGGCGTAGACGTAGTCGTGGCCATCCTCCAGCCGGGCGGGGGCCTCTATCCGGCCCGGGTGGCTGCGGTCCTGCCAGGCCGCGACCTGACGGGACTCGCCGCTGTCGGTGAGGGTGGCGTCGTATCCGAGGATCGCCGCACCGCCGGGGTCGGTGGCGGTGTAGGTGACCGTCAGGCGGGACGCCTCCACGGTCTGGCCCTCCCGTGGCGCGGTGATCGTCACCGTAGGCGGGAGGGCGACCGTGAAGCCGGCTAGGGGCGACCACGGGCCGGGGTCGGCATGGAGACCTCGGGTGCGGGCACGCCACACCCAGTCGCCGACGGTCAGCGGGACCCGTAGCTCCTGCGCCGCCCCGGTGACCGTGGCGGTCTGCCACGCATCCGCTGGTGCGGTCGCGGCCCGGTACTGGATCTCGGCCTGCTGCTGCGGGGTGCGGTCAATCGGCTCATGCCGCCACGCCAGGACGGCCTGCTCCTCACTCGAGATAGTGCCGATCGGCGCCAGGAGCGTCGGGGCGGCTGGCGGGACGAGCGCGGGTACGTCCTCGCTCACGGCCCACGTGGACCACAGCTCCCCGCCCACGCCGGTGCCGGTGCGGCCCCGGTACTGCCACGTCTCGCCGGGCTGGGGAGTCATCTCCCCGGCCGCGGCGCCGTCGCCGCCACTCAACCATGACCGCCACTCGCCGCCGTTGACGCGCCGCTCGAGCTGCCACCGCTGCGGATAGCGGGCATTGTGCCGCAGCTCGACCCGAATATTCCCGGCTATTCGGGAAATAATCAGAGACGGCTGGGATGGGGTTGTGCGAATGTAATTCGATTCACCCCACGATGAATCAAGGGCGCCATTCCAGGCGTCGACGCGGTATCGGAATTGGTCGTTTTCCCACACCCCATAATCCACATAGGATGTGCCGTAAACCGTTCCGATCCGCGTCCACGCCTTGTCGGATTCAACCCACCGCTCGATGCGATAGTGGGTGGCCAGCGGGACGGCAGGCCACTCGACCCGAATCGCCCGGTCGGTGATGTAGTAGGCGCCCGGGCTAGGGGTGTTTGGTCGGGCCGAGCCGTGCGCGGGGATCCACAATGTGGATTCGTGGAATGCCCGCACCCCGCTACCGATGTAGTCCACGCCGCTCAGCGAGGCTGCGCAGGAAATGTCATATCCCTGCGGGCGCAGCGGGAATGTGTCGGAGAAGGACTCCAGGACGGTGGAGCCACCCGTCACGTCGACCCGGACGGGGCGGTTTTCGCTGCGGGACCCGAATGTTCCGGAGCGGGCGTACTGGGCCGAATTGTCCCAGAATCGGTAGCCGGCCTCGAGGGCGATTTGCACGGACACCGACACGGTGGTGTCGCCCGGGCGGGGATCTGACATCACCCACGTGATGCGGATCCGCATGCGTTTCGCGGCGCCGCTAGATGGTGCCCACGGCCCGTAGGTCACGTATGTGGCCATCAGATGGGTACTCCCTCCATACGTCGGACTGCGAGCGGCAGCATCCGCAGGAAAGCGGTGAGGTCGTCGAGGCTGCGGAGCGCCCCGTCAGGGATGTTCACCTCGACCCGGTAGCTGGCCGGACCCCGCGCCGCTGGGGATGCGGCGGCGAGCTGGGCGAGCTGCTGGGTGGGATGCACATACGACCGGGGCGGCAGGGACACGAGTTCCGGGCCGTTCTCGCCGACCAGAGCGAGGCCGCCCGGTGTGTATCCGCCGTTCGCGAAATGCGGGATGCCGATTGAATCGGCCACCCAATCCTTGATGGCTTGGATGGGCCATTTCGCGATTCCCTCGCCGAGCTTGGAGAGAACCCCGCCGCCCATATTGGTGAGGGCTTTCCAAGCGCCCGCGATCGCGTCGTTGAACCAGCGCAAAGGAGCGGTGACGAAATCCCATGCAGCCTTTGCAGCGCCGGCCAGGAAGTCCCAAACCTTTTCTCCCCAGCCTTTGGATTTCTCGATCGCCTCGGGGGATGCGTCTGCTGGGAGGCCGGATACGACGCCGACGCGGGGGCCGTTGTCTCGTCCGCCGAGGCCGTCGCCGCCGCGCAGGTAGTCTTGTGCCTGCCATACCGCCGACCCGGCAGCGGTGCCTGCGCCGGGCAGCGGCACCCCGTGGGCGTGAGCAACCCAATTTCCTTTTCCGGCGCGGTCCCAGGTTGGGATTCCGACGCGCCGCAAGGGCAGGATGAAGGTTCGGTATCCGCCGGTGATGTCGAGGGCGTCGCCGGCGTGAGAGGTGCCGGAGTAGGACGTGCGTGGCCGCCATCCGCCTTGGGTGATGTGCATCTGGGAGCCGGCCATTTTCTCAGCGGCCTGAATCCTGGCTGCGAAGAGGCTGGTGAATCGGTGCCCGCGGAAGCCGATGATGCCGCCGCCGGCGTAGCCGTGGAGGCCGTCGTAGTGCTCCCGCCACTGCGCCAAAGACGTGCCCTGCAAAGCCGCCTGATTCAGCGCGAGCAGGCGTTTCCGTTCATACGGGTCCTTGAGGGCCTCGGAGACGATGATTCCTTCGCCGCGGCGGGCCATGATCAGTTGATCGTCGCCGTCGCGGTAGCTGGACGTGCCGGGCAGAATGCCGCCTCGGGCGAAGCCCTCGGGAATCGGGACTTTCGGCAGCAGATTCTTCAGGCCGATCTTTTCGGCCAGGCCGTTGATGCCGCCGATGATGCCGTCGTTGAGGACGGTCTGCAAAACGAACTTGATCGGCGCGGTGACTAGGCCCTTGATCTTGTCGAAGGCTGCACCAGCGGCCTTCACTCCGCTATCGAATGCGGAAGTGATTCCGTCCCAAATGCTCTTGGCGATACTTCCGGTGGTGGTCAGGATCCAATTGAATCCATCCGAAATGCCCTGCTTGAATGTTCCCAGTGTTTGGGAAACAGCATTCCATGCGGCGACGAATGGCTGCGTGACTGCGTTCTTGAGGCTTTCCCACGCTGAAGTTGTTACTCCGACGAGCCACTGCCAGGCTGAGTTCATGCCGTCTCGGATCGCCCCGAGGGCGGCCCCGGTAAGGCCTTGGATGCCGCTCCAGGCGGACCCGATTGTGGTGCCGATGATCGAGAAGGTGTTGCTGGTCAGGGTGACGAGCCACTGCCAAGCGGATTGGAGATAGCCCCAAACCCCGTCCCAGATTGCCCTGACGCCGTCCCAGGCCTGGCCCCAGTTTCCGGTTATGACCCCGAGAATGGTGGTCATGATCCCGGAAAGCACTTGACTCAGGCTCTGGAATGCGCCGCCGATGTAGGTGACGAATCCAGTGACTAGGGGGAGTACGTAGGGGCCTACGGCGTCCCATGCGGTGCCGATGGCGGCGAAAGCGACAGCAATGATTGTGCCGAGTGTCGTGGCCGCGGCACCGAGTGCGGCGAAGCCGCCCTCCAGTTGGGGCAGCACCCCCGCTACGGCGCCGGTGAAGCTGGTCCACAGCTCCCCGAGGATCGGCAGCAGATGCTCACCGACCGCAGACCATGCGGTAGTGAAACCGGCCCCGAGGGAGTCGATGAGATTCATCACGGCCCCGCCGGGCTCCATCAGCTGGGCAAAAACATCCCCCAGCTGCATGAACCCTTCACGGAATTGGAAGAGCGCATTAATGGCGGGGGAATCTTCTTCCAGCCCGAATGGGGTGCCCGAGTAGTCGCCGGTGAAAAGCAGCTGCCCGACCTGAATGGTGCTGTCAACGGCATCCCGAATGCCGGCGAGAATGCCGATAATCGGGTTGTCTTCTTCCAGGCCAAATATTGGGCCGGCGTAGTCGCCGCTGAACAGGAGGGTTCCGAGGCGTCCGAATTCTTCGGCGACGGGCTGGATGGCGGGGCCGAGGCCCATGAGCCATTCCAATGCCGATGCGGCGACGGGCAGGAACATTTCACCCAGGCCGGTGGTGAAGTTTTCCCACTGCTGGGAAAGAACTTGCACCTTGTGGGCGTAGGTGTCGGACTCTTTGGCGAAGTTGCCGTGGGCGTCCTTGGTTTGCTCCATGATGAGTGCGAGCGTGGCGGCCTGCTGCGCCTCATTCGAAAAGCTTCCGCCGACCTTCTGGAATCCGAGGGCGGCGGCTTTCGCATCAATCTCGGACTGCTTCAGACTGACGCCGTAGCGTTCGATCGGGTCCCGCTCGCCCTTTAGAGCGGAAGATAGGGCTTCGACGGCCTCGCGGGTTGTGCCGCCGAACATGGAGGACAGGTCGGCGCCGAGGCCGATGAGCTTGTTCGTTTGCGGCGCCAGCTCGGCCATTGCGGTGCCGCCGTTTTTCAGCTGCGCACCAATCAACGTGCCGAGCTCGTTGAACTCGTTCTTGGACAGGCCAACGCTGGTGGCTGCGGAATCGGCCCAGGCGTGCATTTGCCCGGCGGATTCCTTGAATACCGAGTCAATGGCGCCTACGGATTGTTCGAGCTGGCCGGCTTTGTTGACGATGTCGGCCATTCCGCGACCGACTTCGGCGACGCCGACAGCCGCTATCGCGGGGCCGATGAGCCGCCCGATTCCGGCGCCGATTCCGGATATGCCGCCCTTGAACTTCGCGCTGAAAGCGTTGCCGGATTCGGCGCCTTCAGCTGCGGCTTTCCGCGACAGCCCCGAGAAGGGATTGATGTGCCCGATGCCCTGCTGGAGAGCGTTGCGGACCTTGTGGCCGAACCCAGCAACCTGCTGGCCGGACTGCTGGGCCGAGGTGCCGACGCGCTGCTGCGCGGCCGCGACCTCTCTAGCGGCACGCTCCTCGGCCTGCTCCGCGGCTTGCAGGCCATGGCTGGCGGCCTCGGCTTTGCGCTTGGCCAGGATCATGCGGTCCTGTGCCGCCAGGGCGCGGGAGGATCCTTCGCCGGAGCGTTCGACGGCCTCGGCGTAGGCTTTCTCGGCTATGGCGGCTTTGCGGTCGGCGTCCTCCTGCCGCTGGCGGGCGGCGACGACGGTTTTGCTCGCGGCCTCGGCCTTTTGCTTGGCCGTGTCGAGGGCGGACTCGAGTTGTTTCGTGTCCGGCTTCGCTTTGGATCCGAACGCGCGTGCGAATATGTTGCCGGACTTTTCGCCTGTCGCCGAGGCGGCTTTCTCGATGCCGGTGAGTTCCTTCGCCACTCCGGAGGCGACGTTTTTGGCGTCGACGACGAGGGACACATAGGCGGTGGCGAGCTGCACGGCAGCAGACATGAGGGGGCCTCCTCCGGGTCAGCGAATGCTCTGGCGGGTCCCCGCTGACCGGGAGGGGTGATCGGGAGGTGCTAGAGGCCTAGGTCGGCCTCCAGTTCCTCGATGGTGTAGGCGTCATCGTCCGCTACCGGCTCGGAGATGGCGTGGCTGTACCCGGGTACGCCGGGCCGTGGGTACGGCTCCGGACGGTCCTGCTCCTTGCCGCCCGACCGCTGCCAGTTCGCTCCGGCGAGCATGTCGATGATGGTGGCGAGTAGCTGAGCGTGGTGATCCCATTCGGCGCGGTCGCCGAGGACGGCCCGGTAGAGGGGGCCCCGCTCCCTCGGGTAGTAGAGCAGCGTCGCCAGATCAGACCATGTGAGTGTTTCGCTGCCTAGATCGCGTAGCCGCATCCCGGCGGTCATCACCTCGTAGGCGACGGCCTCGGGATGCTCGGCCAGCAGGATCAGGCAGCGCTCGATTCCCCCGCACTCACGCCGGACGCATCGCCCCACGCCTCCATGAGGGCGATCACCTCGTCATCGGTCATGTCCTGCACCGCCTCATAGACGTCGCCGAAGACTTCGCGCAGTGCCGTCTCATCACCGCGGCGGATGCCCTGCTGCTCACGCTGGGTAAGCAGATTGCGGGATGGCAGCGTGAATTCGCCATCCCAGCCGGCCAAGCTGAACGTCACGTAGGCGAGCTTGCGGGGCAGGTGACGCCGCGGAATCGTCACCTTGGGGGCCTTGGGGACTCGGCTAGCCGCGAGGCGGGCCCGGAACTCGTCAGAATTCTCGGATGCGGCGAGGCGTTCTCGCAGGGCGACGACTTCCTCGTACGTGAGCCCAGGCTCGGGGCCATCAATGTAGGTGGCGTCGATAGGGGTGGTCATGATGGTTTCCTTCCGGCCTTCCTAGAGGGGTGACTGTCCGGGCCGGCGGGAAGGCACGCGGGCCCGGACAGAATCAGGGGGGTCAGGCGGACAGCTTCGGCAGGGACTTGTACTCGTGGTTGTTGTCGCCGTTCGCGTCGGGGTAGGCCTTGATCGTGCACTGGTAGGAGATCAGTTCGGCCGCGACGAACTTGACTTCGCCGACGGCGGTGATGCGGGCGTTCGGCAGCACAATGCGCTTCCGCGACCTTCGGGAGGCCATCTCGAACACCCAGGAGGCGTTGTCCAGCTCAGCCGCGTTGTGCTTGATGTGGATCTTGCCCTCATCGGTCTGGGTGGGTGCGGTGATCGTGACGTTGTCCTTGCCGTAGATCGCCTTCAACAGGTCGCCGCGCAGCGATTCGATGAACGTCACGGTGACGGTGGAGGAGAAGGATTCCTGTGTGGTTTCGACGACGACGCCGCCCCAGTCTTCCTGGTCGGTGGTGTTGCGTTCCTCTGCCAGGGACACGCCGTCCTTGGACACGTAGCCCATGTTGAGGAAGGCGGCGTTGAGTTCGGCGGCGTGGTCGGTTGGCAGTTCCGTGCCGAGGGGCGCGGAGAAAGCGTAGCCGCCGACCTTGGGGCGGCCGGTATCAACGTTGGTGTTGGTGTTGGCTACAAACGCCATGGTGTCTCCTAGAGGGTGGTGAGGGTGGTGGTGAAAGTGGCTCGGTGGCTGGGTGTTTCGGGGTCGTCGTAGGCGACCGGCCAGGTCGCTTCCGCGTCGTGGATGAGGTCATCCGTCTCCGCGCCGGCCAGGATCAGGTTCCGGGCTTGGGCGGCCAGGGCGCGTGCGGCGGCGGGGGTGGGGGCCCAGGCCTCGACCGTGACCATGACGTGCGCTAGCCATGTGTGGTCGCTGCTGCCGCCGGTGGGGGTGAGGCGGATCAGCGACTTCGGGCGGGGGTTGGGGATGAGGGTGGAGACCGGCACCCCGGTGGGGGTGAGGATGCGGGTGAGGGCTGGGATCACGTCGCCCAGTGGTTCGTTGCTCATCGTCCGGCCCCCAGGGCTTTGACGAGGGTCATGTTGCGGGCGTTGTCTCTGCGGGCTTCGCGGGTGCCGGTGAGGATGGCGGCCCGGTCGCGCTTGGGATGCTGGGTGGGTTCCAGGACGATGTAGCCGTCGCCGGCCTGCTTCGCGATCGCGTTGGCGCGGCGCACGATGTCGCGCTGCACCCCAGGATCCTGCTTCAGGGCCTCGAATCCCTTGACGTTCCACACAATCTTCATCGGCGGCCCCCTTTGCTATCCGGCTCGGTGGCGGGTTTCGATGACGACTCCGACGCCCCAGTCGCGGGCGTCACCGATGACCTCGTGCTCGACGCCGTCGATGATCACGATGTCCAGTCCGGAGGCCCGGGTTCCGGTGGGGCAGTACAGCGTCCACGTCACGTCCACGGCCTCCCGGCCCGCGATAGCGGGCTCCTGTGAGCCGGGTGCCATGGCCAGCACCCGCAGCTCCTCAGCGGGACCCCATGCGCGGGGGGTGGTGTCGAGCTGCTCGGGTGGGACGGGGACGCGGCGCCGGATCTGCACGGGCCGTACCGCCGACACCGGGGCGCGGCTGTTGAAGCGCCCCCAGGGGCGTGGCCATGGGGCGCTCACAGCGGCACCCGTGCCCGAGGAGCTGTGTTGAGCGTGAACGCTTTGCCAGCGTCGCTGCGGTAGATGCGGCGCAGCTCGGCGAGGTCCTCATCGGTCAGCAGCAGCAGGGACTTCGCGCCGTACTGGTGCGTCTGGGTCCACGGCCCCGCCGTTTCCGTCACCGATGTTTCGGCGCCGGAGCCGGAGTCGAGACGCCGAATGATCGCCCACCGCAAAACCTTCAGTACCCGTGCGGCCTTGGCTTGGTCGGGTTCATCGGGCCGGAATCCGGGGATGGCGGAGGCCGCCGCCAGGACGTCGCTGATCAGCGCTTCGACTTGCCGCTGGTCCGCGTCGGGGCGGAACAGCAGGATGGCGTCAGCGGTGATGATTGCCATAGCGGCGGCCTCCCTCCTTGGTCAGCGTTTCCGGCGGGGTGGTTCCGGTTCGGGCTCGGGCTGGATCTCGCGGATGTGGGGGGATTCCGTGAGGATCTTGCGACCGGTCGCGTCCGGGACTTCGGCGTGACCGGCCTCGAACTGCACCCCGTGGCGGGGGATGTACAGGTTCGGGTGATGCGGGCTGTGCAGCTTCATGTCATGCCTCATCACCCGAGGTTGATGAGCTTGCCGTGGGCGCGCTCGGCGCCGTACATCAGGCCGATCTCCCCGTACAGCTGGGACCGCGAGGCCGCCCCGTTCTTGCCCAGTGGCTCGACGAAAAAGTGCCCGGACCCGGGCACCTCGAGGAAAGCTGGGGCACAGTGGTCGAGGGAGACGACCGCGAGCTGCTCGGGCGGCATGTACCGGTTCAGCATGATGTTGCACTTGCCGAAATCGGTCTCGATTGTCTGCAAGTTGATGCCACCAACGTTGCGGGAAGTCTCCTGATAGCGCTTCCCGTCGATGAAGATCTTGGTCAGGGCGCGCTTCTGCTTCGCGCCGACGATGAGGGTGCGGGTCTCGTCCTCCTGGATGCCGCCGGCATCCCAAACTTTCTGCATCAGGTCGAGGACGAGGTCCTCGGTGAGGGCCGCGGAGGAGGCGTCCACCGAGTTGGTGGTGATGGCCTCCAGGATGCCGCGAGTCTTGCGGGGCTTGGTGTTGTCGGTAGGCAGCTGATACTTACCTACGATGAATCCCTTCTCGACATCCCGAGCGACGGCCTTGATTACGGATTCGATCTGCTTGGTCAACTCGTCCTTGACGGGCTGCTCCCCAAGGGGCGTCACGGCCGGGGTGAGTGGCTTGGCCTGACCGATCGCGGACAGCTTGGTGTAGCTGACAGAGATGGTCTCCTGGTGGATCTCACAGACGTTGTGGGCGGCGTCGCGGACCCGGGTGTCGGGGTCGGGCGCGTCGGCTCCCTCGAGGCGCTGACGGTCGTCCGCGGCGTCCCGCAGATCCTCGGACTGCCACCCGAAAATGGTGGACTCGGCCTTCACACCGCCCGTCAGGCCGCCGATCGCGGACAGGAAGGGGGTGGATTCGGGGGAGAGCTGGAACAGCTCTCCGACGTAGTTGGGGCAGTTGTAGGTGGTGGCCATTCCGGTGATGCCGGGCATGGTGACTCCTTTCGGGGCAGGGGATGCCCGGCGGGCCGGGCTAAGGGATTACTGGGCGTGGATCATCTGCAAGAGCTGCTTGGTCTTCGCCGCGAGAGCGGCGGCTCGGTCGCCTGCGGCTTCGGCAGCGGCGGCTTCCTGCGCGGGGGTGGTGTTCAGCTGCGGCATGGCGCCCTCCCGTACCGCCGGGTTACCCGTGGGGCGGGTAGCGGCGAGGCGGGCGGCTAGGGCTTCCATGTGCTCTGCCGGGCCGGTCAGCAGGGCGGTGTCGTCGTCGCTGAGTCCGTGGCGGCGGGCGATCTGCTCCCGTGCCAGCTCGACCCGGGCCGCCTCAGCCGCCTTCCTAGCTTCGGCGAGCTCGGCGGCGTACTGGGCGTCGGTCGCCTCGGCGCGGGCACGCAGGTCACGAAGCGCAGTCTCGGCGGTCCTGCGTGCGTCGCGTTCTGCGGCGATGGCGCGTTTCCCGGGGTCCCCGAGGGCGGCTTCGCCCGTCGCGGGCTCGGCTTCCCCGCCCGTGGCGGGCTCGGTAGGGGTGGGGGTTGGGGTGTCCTGCTGCTTCGCGGCGGGCTGCTCAGTGATCAGGGTTTCGGTGGGGTCGTTGGGCATCGCGCCCTCCTATCGGTTTGGGCCCCGTCGCGGGGCACACAAAAACCCGCGAGGCGGATTCCTCACGGGTCAGGTTCTAGAGGCGGGGTTGGCTAGTGACTAGCTGATGCCGGGCAGAGGCCGACCGGTTTCGAGAGCGCGTCTCAGCGCCGCGATCGCTTCGGCCTCGGGTAGGCCGCTGATACCGCCGCCGTCGGGGGAGGCCACGGGCGCATGGAATCGCTCCACGTACTCAGTGATGAGTCTTCTCATCTCGGGGCCACAGTCAGCCATTCAGCGCCTCCTTCACGATCCGGTCGAACACTTTCGCGGCGGTGGGGAATCGGGCGGCGATGGCCGCCCACGCGTCCGGGTTCGCAAGTTGTGCTTCCATCATGTCAGCAAACGCTTCAGCAGGCTGCGCGTCCCCGGTCCAGTAGCCGTGGCCGTGCCCGTAGGAGGCGACGTAAGTTTTCCCGTAGGCCGCCTCTAGCAGGTCCTCCACCAGCCAAGCGCGGCTCGGTAGCGCCCGCACGTCCTCAGCAATGGCGCGACATACCTCATAACGGTCTACAGCGAGCCAAGCGGGGTCGAAGCGTTTGATGGCTTCAGCGATGACCTGACGGTTGACTGTCCACGTCTTCAAGACGCCACGGTCTCGCAGCCAGTCTGCGTCTCTCAGCTCGATGCGCTGCCCGGCGCGGGCGCGGAGGCCGATGCTCTTCAGGCGAGCGTGGTGCGCTTCCATGAGCTTCTGTCTGCGGGCCCTGTAGAGGGTCTCGGCGTCGCGGTTGAGTGCTTCTCGGAACTCGGGCTGGGCGGCGGTGAGGTAGGTGTCACCGCCCAAGATGTGATCGATAGCGTGGCCGGTCTCATGGAGGATGACTTCCCCGGGGGCCTGCACGTGGTCGCCGCGGGTTGCTCTGCCCATGTCCACATGGATCGTACGGGTGGAGGGACGGTAGTACGCCGGATGGTCGCCAGGCCCGACGCCTGTGATCTGGTAGGCGTCGACGTGCCGCAGCCACAGCCCAGCGGTGTTCTTGTGTGGCGTGGATGCCAGGTAGCGGTCCAGGACTTTGCGGTTGTCGTCGCCGATTGCTTTGGCCAGGGCACTGCCGGGCGGGATGGCGGCCTTCTGTGCCGGCTGGGCCGACGTGGGGGCCGGTTTGGGCGGCACGGGCCGCGGCCGGGGGCGGTCGCTGCCGGAGCTGACGAGCCGGGGCGAGTCCGCGAAGCCGCCTTGGGCGCGCATGCGGGCCAGCACGTTGGCGGTGGTGGGTTCCACTCCGTCGTCGCGGCACTCCTGCACCGCCTGTTCGTAGGCGTCGCGCCAGCCCTGCTGCACGCTGTCGCCTGCGCCGAGGACCTCGACGGCGGTGCAGGTGCAGTGCCCGTGGTACTTGCTACCGGCGGGGCGGCCACCAGTTTTGATGCGGCCTCGGCGTCCGACGATCGTGACCGCCGACTCCCGGGTGGTGTAGTCGCTGCGACCGGCCAGCATCGCGCAGAAAGCGCACGGGGACGGGCCGGTCATGCGGCGCCACCGGGTGCCGGCGCGGTGGGCGGACAGCAGCAGCGTGTCCCTGCCCGCGCCGAGCGTATCCCTATACGCTCCCTCGGCTTGCAGCCGCGCAGCGGTGTCGGCCTGCTCTTGGGGTATGCGTTCTTGACGGGCCTGCTCTACAGCGTCGGCGGTGCGCCACGCCCTCCACGCCGCCAGCCGCTCCGGGAACTCGGCCAGCACCGGGGCTGGCAGGTTGCGGGGCGGGGCTTGCTGACGTCGGTGCTCGGTGATGAAGGCGGCCATGTCTGCGGCCGCGGTTTCGTGGCCGAGTCGCTGCGCCGCTATGCATGCGGCGATGTACTCGACAGCGGGCATGCCATCTGTCAGCTGGGGGACGAGTTGGCGGATGAGGAGCTGGGTGAGAGCGCCGGTCCGGGCCTGCTGCATGCGGGACTCGGACGGCGTCGCCACCATGGATTCAGCCCTCCTCCAGACGCGTGGCTCCTGTCACTGTGGTGCTGCGGGTGAGGGCCTCGGTGAGGCGGGCCACGTCCGACGGGCCCGCCTGCCGGCGATGCTGCTGGATCCGCTGGATCGTCGGCTGGTCGTACCCCAGCCGCTCCAGCGTCACGTCGGAGTCCGCTGGCAGGATCCCCGCGGTGACCTGCTGCTGTACCGCTGCCGACGCTTGGGACAGCGACGGCAGCGCCGGGTCCAGCCATGTCGGCTGTAGCCGCCGCGCAGCTTCCGATGGCTCCGACAGGTCGTCGCGCACCATGAGTGCCAGCTGCGCCACACGCCGCCACCCAGCGCCGAACGTTCTGGTGGCCTTCTGGGCGGCGACCACGAGGGGCCGTTCCAGAATCCCGAGCGCCCCCTCAGAGGAGGGGTTGTCCTGCTTGAATCCGAGCAGCTCGGGCGGGATCGATACTTCGGCGGCGAGCATCGCAGACAGCTGTCGCAGCTGCTCCAGATGGGGCTGCTGCGAAGCGGCCTGGAACTGCCCGACCTCGAGTTTCGCGCCGGGATCATCCGGCGGGGGAACCGCCCAGATACGACCAATGATCGATTCCCACTGGGACTTCAGCTCCCCCGTATCGTCCGTGAAGACATCCCTAGTCGCGTTGAGCAGATACCTCTGCGGGGAGCTGAAAAACTCGGCGGCGATCTCACTACGGGCCCAGGTGCGCATTGCAGCATCGGTCAGGGCCATCACCGACGGGGTGATCCGCGACCTGCCGAACGGGTGCTCGTCGTCGGGGGCGTGGCGGAGGGGCACGACCGGGACACCCTGGAAGGCGGTGAGCACCCGGCCCACGACCTGCCAGCCCTGCCCGTAATCAGCGCACTGGATGGTCTGCCCCGGCAGATACATGTTCGCGGCGACCGGGCGGTGGTAGGTGTCCACGTCGATGATCGACATGGCCGCCCCGATCGCATGGCGGCTGTGATCCCACACCGCGGTCGCGTGCGTCGCAGGGCGGAGCGACACGTTGACGGTGCCGTCGTCGCGACGGGTGACCGCAGCCAGGTGGCAGCCATAGGCGGTCGCACCGAGGTGCGCCATCTCCGCCCCCACCAAAAGATCGTTTTCGTCGGCGATCTCATCCATGCCCTGGGTGTCGCCATCGGGGGAGGCCCAGCCGGTCAGGACGCACCGGTCCGCCAGAGCCTCGACCGCGATGCGCGGCCACCCCAGCACCACGTTGAGACCTTCGAGTTCGGTTGGAATCGCGATCCCCAGAGACTTCAAAGCGTTTTTGCCGTTGTAGTAGCCGCGACGGACAGCGTTGCGGCCTTGGGCGATGTTGTAGCGGCGCCACAGATACGTCCAGATCGCCTCTTCGTCGGCGGTGAGACCTGTCACCATACGGCGCCTCCTCTCCGCCTCTCACCCAGCCTCAGGGCTGTCTTCTTGACCTTGGTTGATAGGACGCCCCAGTGGGCCAGGGTGGCGGCCACGATCGGGGTGATGTCCGACTGCTCGGTGCGGCGATTCCACGCCCACCGATCACCGATGCTGCGCTTGCGGCCCTCGTTCAGGGCCCGGGTCAGTTGCGGCTGCGCGATATGCCGCAGCTCACCATTCAGGCAAGCGTCTTGGAAGTCGGCGCATGCCGTGGTCATGTCCTCAGCGGTGGTGGTGACGACCCGGATCTTCGCGGCCCGCAGCTTGCTGGCTAGCGACGCCGCCGGGCCTTTGCCGTCGACCACGACCGCCGAGATCGGGTTCCGCTTGCACCGTTCGGTGATCCAGTCGACGATCCAACCGGTGCCCTCACGGGACTGCGCTAGCTCGACGTGCACTAGCTCGTCGTCCCGCCACCCGGCAAACGCCACGGCGGCCTGCTGCCGGTTCGGCGACACGTCGAGCGCCAGCACGAACTTCTCGACCGGCTTCGAGTTTTGGTCGGCGCACTTCTCCCACACGTCTGGGGGGATCACCGCTGGCGTGGACTGGTCATCCCAGATACCCAGCACCTCACGCCGGAAGTGCGCCTCCGACAGGGAGCGGCGGAGCTTGTTGATTGCCCGCAGCGGGGTGCGCTTCGGGTAGGACGGGTTCGCGCGGCGGAGCTGCTGCTTGTCGTCGGTGTCGCAGTCAGGATCCGCGGCCAGCTCAACCCACGCTTCGAGTTCCAGCGGGCGTCCGGTCTTCACCGCTTCCAGGGCGGCGTTACGGCGTCCTGTGAACACCTCGCCCGGGTCTTGCGGCCTGGGTGGGGTGCCCATGAACAAGCTCAGGGCGTCCTTCGCGACGTTCTGCGTGGGCAGGATGTCCGACAAGGCCGACTCGGAGAGAATCTGGGCTTCATCGAACACCGCGACAGCGACGTTCGCGACGCCCCGCAGGGCGCCGTTCTCGCGAGCTTTCATGACGATCCGGGAGCCGTTGCGGAACTCAATGCTGCGCTGCTCAGCCGAGCCGCGGATCCGGGATATGTGCCGGGAGACCTTGTCGCGCTGCGCCAGCGCACGAAGCGACTGGAACGTTTCCAGCATCACCGTCGAGTGATGCGCCGTCCACACCGCCGTTACGTCGGGGGTGGCGATGCAGTAGGCGAAAACCAGCGCGCCGATCGCGTAGGTCTTGCCGGACTGCCGGGGCACAGACAGGCCGAGGGAATCGATCGCCAGGGCGCGGTCAGCGGTTCGGGCCCAGATGATCCGCGCCAGGTCCTCCTGCCACCGGTCCAGGCCGAGCCCGAGGGTGCGGGCGACAGCGATGATCCGCGGCCCCGATGTGTGGGTGATGCCTGCCGGTAGGACACACAGCCGGGCCTCAGGCAGCAGGCCACGGTTCGTCGGGGGTGGCTGCCGCCGCGTCAATCTCGTCACCCTCTTCCTCGACCTCGAGCGCGGCGAGTTCCCGCTTGATCTCCAACAGCCGGCGGGACAGGCTGGCGAGGTCGCGGGCCGGCACGCCGTCATCGATGGCCTTGGCGATGGTGTCCCGCAGCGACTCCAAGAGTTCGCGTTCGGTGGCGCGGGCGGCAGCAGCTATGGACACAACCAACCCCCTTCCCGCTCCTGTGGATAACCCCGGTCGAATGAGCGGCCCCGACCCGGGGCCTGTGGAAAAACCTGAGAGAGAATCGCGCCTACCGCCTGAGCTGCGGCGTGGCAGGGGGGTGGGGGCCTCCCCTCCCCCCTCGGCTGTGGATAACCCCGGGTTACTGGAGCACCCCGGAGGTTCGGAGGATGCCGGCCACGGGTTTGTTCGATTTTTCGCGGTTGCAGCGGTGGTGGGCCGGCTGCTTGTTCGGGAGCGTGTCGGGGCCGCCTTTGTCGAGCGGCTGGATGTGGTCGACGACGTAGCAGTCGGGGTGTGGCCATTGGAGGGTGTAGTCGATGGGGTGGCCGCAGATGGCGCATGGTGGCTTGGTGGCGGCGATGGTGGCGCGGTGGCGGTCGCGTCGGGTGGTGTTGCGGCCTGCCACTGCGCCTCCTTGGTGGTGGTTGTCCTCGGCTGTGGGGACAGTGGTTCCCGTGTTTTGCAATATAGCACAGCTGTTCGTTGGAATCGGACATCTGTGCGTTGGCTAGTTCGGTGGTGACTCGTCGGGCACGGCGGGCTGTCTTTGGATCGTGGCGAGTGCCGCGGTGACTGCGGTGGCGATGGCGTGTTGAACATCGGGGTGGGTGAAGTCGATGGGGTCGCGGGGGCGGTAGAGGTGTGTGGCCTCTTGGTGGAAGGTGATGGTGAGGGGGAGTGTGAGGGTGGCGGTAGTCGTTACCTTGCTGTAGTCGATGTCTGAGTTGCTCCAGCTGCGGACGGGGGGCGTGGAGACAGTGTGGCCTGGGATGGGGCGCCGGGCGTCTACGGTGATGACGAGGCCGGCGGGGAGAGTGGTGCTCATGCTGTCTCCTGCTGTAGGTGGAGGTAGATGTCGTAGGGGCGGTACAGGGCTGGGCGTTGTCCGGGGTTGATGGGCTGCACTGGGCAGCCGGGCCGGTACAGCCACCAGGGTTCCAGTCGCAGTAGCCGGGCTGCTGTCATGGCTGTGACTGGTGGGTGTTGCTGGAGTAGCTGTTCTGCCTGGGTGATGGCTGCCGGGTTGGGGGTGGGGTCGCGCCATGGGCAGGCGGTGTGGGCGTGGGCGGTGAGCTGGGTGAGGTGGGGGATGTGGTCGATGATGGGTTCCCAGCGGTGGAGCATGGCTTGGTATGGGCGGAGCCGTGTGGCGATGGCTGCGGGGGTTGGGTCGGCGACGGGGGTGAGGTGGTGGGTGGTGAGGAAGTCTTCGGCCAGCTCTGCGAGGACGGTCTCGAGTTCGAGCCGGATGGTGGTGAGGGTGGCGAGGCGGTCGTCGCTGCGGCGGTGGGTACGGCCTAGGCGGGAGACGTGGTGGATGTGCTGGCCGAGGTTGTCGCTGAGCCATGCGGTGATGGCGGTGAGGGACTCGGGGTTGGCGGGCTCGTCGAGCCAGTCGGCGAGTCGGCTGGTGCAGTGGCCGCAGATGAGGGCCGGGGGTTGGGTGGTGCGGGGGTGGCAGCCTCGGCATGTGTCGGGGTTGGGGCAGGTGTCTAGGTGCTGGGCGGGGTGGGTGCAGCCGACGGGGCAGTAGTGCTGCTCGGTGGGGGCGGTGGTCATTGGGGGTCCTGGGGTGGGGCTGTAGCTGATGGTCCAGGGTGTGGGGTGGCGGCTGGGCTCAGTCATCGGGGTCTCCTGTCGGGTGGTAGGCGCTGTGGGTGATGGCGTGCTGGGCCCAGGTGAGCATGCCGAGGGCGGTGACGAGGCCGGGCTCGCCGGTGCATGTGTAGGAGTTGTTGTATTCGCCGTCGGGGGTGATGGAGCGGGTGACGGTGATGGTGGCGAGGATGACCTCGCCGGATGCTTCGGCGCGGTCGGGGTTGGTCACTGCTGCTCCTGTTCGTCGAGGGGTTCGATGCCGAGGGCGGCAGCGACGTCGGGACGGAGTGCTAGAAGCTCCACGACATCCAGGTCCCCGTCGGCTCGGCGGCACTCTTGGTCTTCGAGGTGGATCAGGGCCGAGGCCGCTTGGTTGCGGACGTACACGAGGTCGTCGGCGTCGACGTTTTCGGGCGGGAGCTGCACCTGCGCCAGTGCGATGAGGTTGTGGATGCGGAGCTGCTCGGCGACCCCTAGGAGGGCGTGGGTTTGGGCGACGCCCAGGAAGTACATGGCTGCCGGGCTGCCGAGACCGGAGGAGCGGGCGGCCTGCCGGGCCGCTTCGGCCTTGGCGGCATGGGTTGTTGGCGTGGGGTCGGTAGTCATGGGGGGTCTTTCAGGGGATGAGTGACAGGAGGGCGTCGGCGGTGTAGGCGCTGCCGGCGCAGGTGAGGACTATTCCGGTGGTGATGAGGTAGTCGGGGAGGAGGGCGGCGAAGCCGGTGACGGGCAGCGGCCAGGCCCGGCGGCGTTCGTGTTTTTCCGCCGTGAAGCCTGCGGCGAGTAGGGCCAGGCCGATGATGAGGAGGGTCATTCTGTGGCCTCGGTCATCTCGGTGGCGGCGAGCCGGGCGAGCTCGGCTGTAATCGCCGACTTTGTGGCGGCGATGAGGAACGGCTGCTCGGGCGGCTGATCGCCGTAGCGGGTCAGGTCTTCCACGCTACGCAGGATCGCGGCATGGTCGCATGGCCACAGGCGGGCGCAGTGGCGGCAGATGATACGGGCACCGTCGGCGACCGGTTGGTGGATGTAGGCGATTTCGCGGAGGGCTTCGGTGGCGCGGTCGAGGTCGCTGGTCACGGCGGGCGGCTCCTTTCGTGTTCGATTATGTCCGGGGGCGGGGTGCAATGCCGGGCTTCTGTTGCCGGGTTTACCCGTGGGGCGGGTAGTCGGGGATGGCGAAGTTGGTGATGGAGACGACGTTGCCGGGTAGCCGGGTGACGTGGCTGGCCCACCAGCCGTTGTGGTCGTCGTCGAGGCCGGCCTCAACCCAGACGCGGGCGTCGGAGGGGAGGTCCGCGAGGATGCGGCGGAGTTCTTCGACGGTCACTGCTGGGCCTCCTGGGGGTCGAGGACGGTGGCGATTCGCCGCAACTCGGCGGCGAGAACGGGTCGATTGGCGCGGCTGCTGTGGGGTGAGCTGTCGATGTCGAGGCGGAGGATGCGGCCGTGGCCGGCGATGATGCGGATCACGACGTGATGGTCGATGGGGGTGCCGTCTGGCAGGTCTTCGCAGCAGCAGTCGGTGATGTCGGTGCGCATGGGGGTTTGGGGCTCCTTTCGGGGTTGGGCGCGATTGACGCAGGGGCGGGATTTTGCGGGCCTTTCGGCGCTCGGGGGTAGCCGAGTGCCGGCCCGGCCCTGCTAGGCCGTCCTAGCGGCCACGGCGGGCGTCTCAGCGCATGTTCTCGGCTGGGCGGCGGCGAGGCGGTGGAGTTCGGCTGCCATCAGGGTCAGGCCGTCGGGGCCGAGGGCGTCGAGATGGCGGATGCGGAGGGTGACTCCGGCGTCGGTCCAGGTGGCGGCGATCTCGGGGGCGGGGGTGGTCATGGCTTGGCTCCTTGGCGGATGGTGCGGATCTGGTCGGGGGTGGCGCGGTTGGCGAGTTCGGTGGCGCGTTCGCGGCGCAGCTGGGCGGCTCGCTTGGCCCAGGCGTCGTCTGCGGCCTGCTGGACGGCTGCCGGGTCTGGGCGCCAGTGCGGGCGGTCTCGCCAGCCGATGCCCTCGGGGGTGCGGATCTCGGGGTCGAGGGCTGCACGGGTCGCAGCGGACGCCAGGAGGGCTGGGGGTTCGTGGCGGAGCTGCCACAGGGCGCGGCAGACGGCGGGGTGCTGCCAGTCGCGGAAGGTGCACACCCAGGTGGCGAGCGCCCGGATCTGGTCGGTCGTCAGCGCCGGCTTGGTCATGGTTGAAATTTCTCGTTTCGTCGTTGCCGCCGGGGGCCTACGCGCGTTACAGACTTTCGGCGGCAAGGAATAACTATTCACAGACACCACCTGAGTTCTGAAGCTTCTAGGACCGGCTTAATTGGCACTTACTAGGTACGGGTCGGGTCGGGTCGGGTCGGGAAGAGCGGACGGACGCGCGTGTCCCGCCGGGATGGACGGACTTGTCCCGCCGGGACGGACGGACTTGTCCCGCCGGGACAACCCCTATTCATCGGCGTCCCGTTTCTGCGTTTTAGCCGCACGCCATGCGGCTTTCCGGCGTCTCTCGGCTTCGCGATACGCGACTGTATCCGCCCTGGAAGGCTGGTAATCAGCCCAGTCGTGGAAGACCCACCCTCCTTCTGCGGATTCCCAGAGGTTTGCACCCAAAAGCTTCTGTACTTGTGCCCTAGTTCCACCCAAAAGTGGGAGCATGTGTTCCGGGACGAAGCCGTCCGTGAGCTGGTGCGCGCAGTAGGTAGCAGCTTTCAGCCACAGCCCGATCGCCGCCGTTCCGGCGGCCATCACCTTGGGGTGGGTGTAGAAGCCGTCATCGATCTTGACCCACGCCATCACGGCTCCTCGTCCTCGTCCTCATCCGCCGGCTCGTCGCCCGGGGCGCAGTCGGCGCAGAGAGGGCCGTCGACGGTGCGCCAGCAGCTGTAGGCGCTCCGCCCACAGCCGACGCACAGCAGAGCGACGGCGGGTCGGATGATGACATACACGCCCGGGGTAGGTGCGCCGCGGTAGGCGTAGCCCTTCTCGCCGTGCACGGCGACGACCTGGGCGTCGTCGCACCAGCACACCCCCGTCAGGGCGTCCAGGATGGCCCTGACGAGCTTGTCCACGTCCGGCTTGCCCGTGTGCTGGCGGGGTGCGGACGGGAGCAGCCGCCAGCCATCTGTCTGCGCCCTGCCCCGGCGCAGGTGGCTCTTGGGGCGGGGCATGACGAAGCGCAGCCACGCCTCCAGCGGGCCGGTGCGTGGCGGCTGCCCGCCCAGCGCTCTGATGGCTGCCGTGCGGACTGTGTCGCGCCATGGCCCGACCCGTCGGGAGGATTCGATCAGCCGCCCACCACCCACGTGCCGTTTTGACCCTTGGGGTGCCGGGGTGCCGGCGGCGAAGAAAACTATCTCATCCATGATATGGGGTTTCCTTTTTCTGTTGTTCGAATATGTGGCGGCGGCAGGGGCAGGGCCGCATCACGCGACCCCGCTTCCCCGACCCGACCTGAATCTCCCGGTGGCAGTCGCCCGCATGGACGGGGTGGCCGCACCAGCTACAGGTCTCCGCTACGGGGAGGGCCATCACAGCCCCCACCTGCGCAGTACCGTCTCGATGTCGCCCGACAGGCCCCGGGTGGCATGGGTGAGGCCATCGATGTATCCGGCCTCACGGAGGCCATGCCACGCCATGGCCGGATCCGCGTGCGCCACAGCCTCCTGCCGGCGGCAGGCCAAGGCCTGCTCACGCCGGGCCAGTACCTGCCGGATCTCGGCCGCCAGCCGACGGCGCCCCTCCTCAGCCATGGCCGACCTCCTCCCGGGACGGACAGACACTCGGGTGGTGGCCGGCCCAGAACTGGAGGATCCCGGGCGTCTCGGCCGTGTAGCTTTGCCGGCAGTGGCGGCACTGCCAGCAGGTGCGGGGGATCTCTCGGGGTAGCCACGCCAGCCCGTCACCGACGGGCAGCGCATACAGCCCCTCCGGGAGGTCTCGACCCGCGACCGGGTCAGAACGGTGGGGCATCATCTGCTCCCGTCTGCTGCCCCCACGGATCCTGTGCCGGTTGCCGTGGCGGGGACCACGGATCCCCGGCCTGTGATGCGCGGGGCGTCACCGGGGGCGTCTGGGCGGGCCAGCCTGCCCCCTGCCTCGGGGCGCGCTCCGGGTGGGCGGTGGCGAACCGCAGCGACGGGCCGATGTCGTCAATCTGGATCTCGGCCGCGACACGCCGCTGCCCGTCACGGGTCTCGTACTCGCGGATCTCCAGCCGGCCCTGCACGATCACCCGCGCCCCTTTGGTGAGGGATTCGGCGACGTGCTCGGCGAGCTGCCCCCATGCGGTGCAGCGGTAGTAGCTGGTGGGGCCGTCGCCCCAGGACCCGTCGGGCTGCTTGACGCGGCGGTTGACCGCGACCTGGAGCGCTGCGCAGGGCTTGCCCTGCGGGGTGAAGCGCAGCTCCGGGTCGGCGGTGAGATTGCCAATGAGGGTGATGTCAGTCATGCGGCGGCCTCCTGTCGGCGGTAGGTGAGGTGATGCCCGAGGTGGCGGGCTCGGCAGATGAGAGCTTGGCGGCTGCGGTCGGGCAGCATCGCCTCGGCGTCCGGCAGGGACGGGCAGGCGCGCAGCAGATCATCCTCATACGCCTCCCAGCGGCGGTGCGGGAGGGCCGATGGGAGGCCAAGCAGTCGGCGGCGCTCCCGCACCGCGGCCACCGTGCGGCCCAGCCGGGCGGCCAGGTCGCGGGGCGTCGCGGCGGGGTCGCGAACCAGGTCGTCCTCCCAGTCCTCCCAGTGGCCGCGGGGCTGGCGCGTGGGGGCGGCGCCCTGGCAGCCGGCGGCCAGGTGGCGTTCGCCCCACTGGCGGGCCTGCACTCGGCCGAGGCAGGGATGCTCCGGCGAGCAGCGGCCGGGCCGGTCGCACGGCAGCTGGGATTCGTAGGCGTCGCAGCAGCCACAGCAGCCGCAGCAGTGCCGGATCGTGACCGCCCCGGGGCGGGTCGGCGGGTAGAGGGGGTAGAGGTCGACGGTGCGGCCGCCCTCCCCGGTGGCGGTACGCCACTCAGCCAGCCTGTCGGTCATACCGTCACCTCCCGCCCGGAGCCGTGGCAGCGGGGGCACTGGATCTGCTCGACGGGACTGAGCCCCATCGCGACCAGGAAACCGCCGCGACCCTGACAGGCCGGACAGCGGCGCGCGGTCAGGCCGTCCCGCAGGGGCTGGCAGCAGCGGGCGTGCCCGTCGGCGATCTCCGCAGCCTCGGGCCAGCCGATGAACTCGGCCCGGGTTCCGCATGCCGGGCAGGTGACTTCTGCGACCAGGTCGCCGAAGCGGGTGCGTTCTCTTGCGATCCGGACCTGCACGTGCCGGGGTGTCATGGCGTCTCCTCAGGGGCGAGGCCGAGCATGTTGGCCAAGTCGATTGCGTCGTGGGCGGCGAGCAGGGCCATGGCTTTGGCGCGCTGCTCGCCGGTGATCGTCAGCACCGGGCCGACGTCGATCATGGATTTGTCCCGCACCCCATCGCCGGGGGTGCCGTAGCGCTGGCAGTGGCCGGCCATCACCGCTCACCGTCCTCGACGTCCATGGCGATCGCCGCTGCGGTCTCGCACGGCCACGCCTGGCCGCAGGTTTCACACCAGGCGAAACCAGGGATCTCGGTTTCACCCCACGTTGCTCGGACCGGGCGGTGCGGGACGGCGGCGTGGATCCAGCCGTACTCGCCAGCGAGGTCCGCGAGGCTGCCGGGGCGGTCACTCATCACCGTCACTCTCCTCGGGCTCGTCGGCGGCCAGGAGGCCGCGCAGATCCTCGGCGACCTGCCGCCACGCGTCCCGCTTCGCCAGCAGGGCCACCTCGCCGATGGCGAGCTGGTGAGGCGAGAGCCGGGACGACCGGTCGTCCCGCGACTTCGTCTGCGACCCTGCGGCCCGGGCCTCCAGGCCGGTCAGGTAGTCGCGGACGTCGTCCCGGAGATTCCGGGTATCCGCTGCGGCGGTGGCGACGGCTGCGGCCTCACGGAGGCCGTGGGCGCGACCCTCCTGCCACGCGGCCTGCGTCCCGGCCACGTCGGCCCGCTGCTGGGCCTCTGCGGCGAGGCGGGCGATACGGTCCTGCGCGTCACTCATCGTCGGCCTCCTCGTCGACGTCGAGGAGGCTATGGAGCTCCTCAATAGCCTGCCGCAACCCGTCGCGGTACCCCTCGTGGCGAGCCATAGCGATGTCGTCGCGGTAGGGGTGGCCGCCCTGGAAGCCCACGTAGCGACGGGCCTCCAGGGACGACTCGACGCCGGCGGCTTCCAAGGCCGTGATGCAGCCTCGGATGTCGGCCCGGAGCCGCTGCGCGGCGGTGGCGGGATCGGCGAGGTATGCCCGGGCGGCGGCGAAGACTTGGTAGCCGGCCACAAACCCGCCCTCCGGAGGGTCGGGGTATCCGACGAACTCGCCTCTCTCCGTGAAGACGAGCACCGCGAAAGGCGCTCGCCCCGACCTCACGTTCGGGTCGGCGGGCCAAACGACTTCGTACTGGCGGCCTCCGGCGGCCACGCGAAACGTTGCGTCGTGTGGCTGCTTGTCCTGGGGGCTCATGCCTGCGCCTCCTCGAGTGCGGCGGGGGTGAGGACAGACGCCACAGAGGGAATCTGGGAGACGAGCTGCTCCGCGACCGCGACCGCGGCGGCCTTGACCTGCTCGGTGGCGCGGACCGTCAGGTAGCGGCTACCGGGCGCCACCTCGGCCCAGGGCAGGATCTCCCCGGTGACCTGGTCGATCACCGATTCCCCATCCGGGGAGACGGCGAGACGCTTGGCGCGGATCCACCGCACCGACTGCTCGGGAATGGTCTCGCAGATCAGGTGCGGGAACTCGTCCCGCACCCAATCAAGCATCCCGCTGGGGTCGGTGATCCGAACGCTGGGTTTTCTGGTGGTGAGGGTGACGGTGGTGTCGCCGGCGCGGAGCCGGTCGGCGCCGACCTGGTCGGCGTAGGCCTCGGCGGCATGCTCGAGGCGGGGCATGACCTCGAAGAGGCCCTGCATGAGCGCCTTCGCGGTGGCATACACCTCGGCAGGGTTGAGTTGACGGTCAGTCATGATCTTCTTTCGGGTCGTTCGGGCTGGGCCACCACTCGGGCAGCTCGGCCCGCCAGGCGGTGATGGTCGCGGCAGCTTCCGTCATCGCCGGGCTGGCGGCGTATTCATCGGCTCGCCGACGGGCCCGCCGCGCGGCTTCTGCCGTGAGAGCGCGGCGGTTGGTCAGGCTTTTGGAGGCCCGCCGCCAGACGCGGCGGGCCTCGTATTCCTTGGGTGCGTCGTCGGCGTGATGCCGATACCAGGCGTCGGCTGCGTCACGGGCCGCAGCCTCGGCCTCTCGGGCTTCCTGCTCGTAGCGCTGCCAGACGCGGCCTACTTCCATGGCGCGGCCGACGTGGCGGTTACGCCAGTAGTCGTCGTGGTCTGGCGTGCGATCGGTGCGGAACAGTCCCACGGTCACACCTCCTCTTCGGCGGCGTGCTCGCCCCCGGGGGGCTCTGTGGTGTCTGCAATGGGGGGCAGGGCCTCGGTCGCGGCTTCACGGAGCGCAGCCGCGACCCGGTCGGCCTCCCGAGGGGTGAGGTCGGCGGCAGTGGCCAGGTCCGGCCTGCCGGCGGCCTCCCGGGCCAGAGCCAAGGCGGTGGCGCCGTCGAGGCCGGCGTCGGCCATGAGGTCACGCAGCTCGCTGAGCTGCTGCCGGGATGCCCGACGGGGCGGCTCGGGGACCGGCGTGGCGGGGGGTTCGGGCTGGCCATTGGGGGCCGACTGGGCCATCTCATCGGACGTATACAGGCCGCTGAGGTCCTGCGGATACGCCCGCCTGAGAGCGAGCGCCTCAGCGCATTTCGCCAACATCAAGGCCGGCATCGTGCGCCAGAGACCGATCGGCTTCCCATCGCGGGCGCGGGGCATGTACTCCCGCATATGAGCGACTACCGGAATCCGGTGGCCGTCGCGCACGATGGTCACCTTCGCCGCAGCCGGCGCCTCATCCGCCAGCCACACGTCCCGCCACTCCCCATCGGGGCTACACCAGAGCGTCTCCTCATAGCCGTGATGCCCGCCCGTCTGGCGGTCGACACGGTCGGCGACGAGACGCATCCCATCGATGGACACCTGCACGGTGGCGCGACCGCCCCGCGTGATCAGATGTATCTGCCTAGCCCAGGGATCCAGACCTGTGCGCTGGCAGTGGTGCAGCAGGATGGCGAGCTCCGCGGGGGAGCCGTGCATGCCGAGGGATTGGAGGGCGGCGAGCTGCCGCTCATCCCACACGTCCTGGTCGGGACGGACGGTGAGGGTGCGGGCGGTCATGGCATCATCCCTCCCAGCTCCAGCCATCCCGCGACGGGCAGGCACGGGATGGCCAGGACCTCCGTGGCGATCCTGTGCTCCCACGACGCTCCGCGGGAGTCCTCCCAGCCGTCGAGCAGGGCGACGCCGTCGACTTGGGCGATGGTGCGGAGGCACTGCCGCATGTAGTCGTGCCAGCTCGGTTCCGGTGGGCGACGGCCCGGTGTGAACCGGCTGTACGGCTTCGCCTTCTCCAGGGGGGTGCGCAGGGGTGCGCACCTGGTGGGGTTGCGGGTTTCGTAGCCCTCCTGCCGGAGGGCGTAGTCGGCGGCGTCGAACCGCTCGGCGTAGTACTCGACCCCGGTGATGGGTCCGGCGATGTACAGGATCGGTGCTGGCATCAGCCCCACCACCCCAGCAGGCCGCCCGCCACGATCACGACAACCAGGACAGCAGTCGCGGCCACACCCAGCCACGACAGCACCGCCTCGCCACAGATGCGGCGGCGCCACCACGGAGTCCGGTGCACCACGGCCGGGACCGTGGACGGGTCGCGGCGCGGCACGGGCGGGAACAGATCCGGGCGCATGCGAGTCAGCTCACGACTGAGCGGCCGCAGCACCTGCTCGACGCTGCACCCCGCGGCGTCACAGCCGGCCGCCAGCAGCAGGGCCGTCCAGTAGGCCACACCGGCCGCGTCCTGCGGCACCCCGGAGCCCCGCCGAGCCGGGAACACAACCTCCACCCCAGACGGGTGGTCGAGGAACTCGGGAACCGCGGTCATCGGGCGACCCTCCCCAGGCTGCGGGCGTACAGGATCTCTCCCTGCTCGTCGCGCACGACGTCCACGGGGAAGTACAGGTCACCCCGGTGCGGTGCAGCCTCCGCAACCATGCGAGACACGACATAGGCGGTCCGGCCGAGGGGATCCGGGTCAGGAAGGCCTGTCACCTCCCCATAGGCGACCTCGACGGCTTGGAACTGCGGGCCGAATCCGACCTGGATGCGGCCCGCAGGGGTTACTTGTTCGGCGATGCGGGCCGGGCCACCCTCCTTGTTACTGCGGGGCGGGAACACGCGCGGACGGCCGGCACCGATCGGCAGCAGCCGGACGGGATGGGGGGTGAGATTGATCAGAGCGGTCATGATTGGCGGCCCCTCCTCGAGCCGCGGGGATTAGGGGAAGAGGTGAACGAATTACGGATTTCGTGGAGGTCGCAATAGACGCGACCCCCGAGGCGCCAGCGGGTCAGCTCGCCACTGGCGAAGTGGCGGTAGATCGTGGAGCGATGCACCTGCAAGAACTCGGCGGCCTGCTCGACCGTGACCGGCTCCACCGGCCCGGCAGGGGCCTTGGCAGGGCGGGCGGAGCGCAACTTCCGCAAAGCATCTGCGGTGCTCATGCCTCGAACTCCAGGAGTTCCGAGAGCTCGTCCAGCCCTTGCGAAGCGACCTCGGCGGCTGTGGTGTATCCGCCCCCCAGGGTGGAGGGGTAGAGATTGATGAGGTCGGCGCCATGGAGACGGATGACGCCCTCCTGTGGGTTCCGACGCGTTCCGGGCTCAAGGTCCGGATCCCACGGCCATGCGATCTCGTAGACCCGTGACCCGAAGGTGACGGTCGCGATGACATCCGTGGCGCCGCTCATGCCTGCCCCTCCTCACGGTCGGGGGCGAGCCACTCCATCGCGGCGGTGATCACGTCAGTCTCGTGCCGGAAACCGTCCAGCTCGCCCGACTCGACGTAGTCCACGAGCTCCCCGCCGGGGGTGTAGATGGCGGCGAGCCAGGGGCTGCGCTGGTCCGGGTCCTCGACATCCGGCGGCCAGTCGATTTCATATCGCTGACCATCGATGACGACGGTCGCGATCGTGTCCTCGTGGCCGAGGGGGTCGTCCGAGTCGTCGTCGGGGGTGTAGCCGATCGTGTCTGCGCCATCCAGCAGGGCCAGCGTGGGGCGTCGAAGCTGTTCCAGATCGTCGGTCACGGCAGGCGTCCTTCCGCGACAGCGTCGAGGAGTTCGTTCAGGGCGGCCTTGTAGAGGTCGCCAAGATGGTCCGAGCAGATCCACGCCCACCCGATTCGGCTCCAGCCGGACCCAAGGGCGTCGAGGTAGCCGCCCTTGAAGTTCTCGCCGCACGCGGCACAGACGATGGTGAAGTCGTGCCCGCAGCGCTCCATGTACTCGCGCACCAGGGCATGGCCACCCCGCTGCCACATGCAGTGCCGGCAGCAGACGGCCACCGCCCTGGGGGGCTCGCTCCGGTCTAGCAGGGTGACGACCTCGGGGCGCCGGCACTGGGGGCAAGGCTGGGGGGCGGTGATGCCGATCAGGCCGGCAGCGTCAATTCCCTTGCTACTCATGCCACACCGTCCTCGATGCTGAAGCGGCCCGACAGGAAGCCGTCGATGAAGTACTGCTGCCCCTTGCCCGTCACCTTCGGCGTCTTCGACAGGGACGTGTGCCCATCGGAGTGGACGACCGCGGTTTCCTTCACGCGGAACAGCTCCAGCTCCATCGATTTCTGGGTGGGCATGTTCCAGTCGCTGCCGTCGCGGCGGATCAGGAATCCGTTGTTGCGCAGCCAGGCGAACAGGCGGTTCGCGCCGACGGGGATGCCGTTGCCGCGGAGGATCTTCGCGAGATCCCCAACCAGGATTTCACTGCTGGACGTGGATACGGCGTCCGCGAACAGCACTTTGGGGCGGTCGGCGACGGCCTGGGCTTCCAGGCTGGCGCGGGCGGCGCGTTCGGCTTTGAGGTCCTGGAGGATCCGGATCATGGTGTCGGGGTCGGACAGGATCTCCTCAGCTGTCTGCGGGGTGGCGTACAGGCCATGACGGCGGATCGCGGGGAGGACCTCGTGCGTCACCCAGCGTTGGAACGCGCGGATGGTGGTGCGGCGAGATTCGTCAGTCATGCGACCGGTCTGGCGGGTGACGATCGCGCGGTACATGCCGGCCTCGGTCACCGTGGCGATCTCCTGCTCACCTCCGGGGGTACGCACGAGACGCGTACCCTTTTCGTCCTCGTCGAGGTGGCGGGTCATGTCGGAGGCCATGCGGTAGCCGAGCTGCTTGGCCAGGTCGCTGGCGACGATCTCGATCGCGTCGCCAGCGGCGTAGAAGCGAACTTCTTCGCCTTCGTAGGCGAATGGGGTAATGTTGGGCATGAAAGTTGGACCTTTCTTTACTTCGAGCCCCGGCGTTCCAGCGCCGGGGCGTTTCTGTCCTTCAGGAGCGGTGCTGCCGCTCCTCTGCTGAGCGAAGGAGCTCCGAGGGGCGCATCCCCAGAGACAGAGCAATCCGCTCCAGCTCTGGGACTGTGAACTCACCCGTGCGCATGCGGCGGGTGAGGGTCGTCCGGGAGATCCCCGTCCGACCGGCGAGCGCCAAGGTGCTGATCCCCCGCCAGCGCATCTCCTCCGCTACGGCGTGCGCCGTAGCCTCGGTGACCGATCTGGGGTGGTTAGTGACCATATGGACACTATAGGGTCACGAATCGACGGAGTGCAACTTTGGACACACCCGAGCCAAATCGGACATATTCGCGCCCAGTTAGGTATCGTCGAGACATGGAAACCTCGGACAGGAACCCGGCGGGCGGCCTGAATGGCGCCCTCGCCGCCGTGCTGAGGGGGGAACGGGCCGCACAGCGGCTCTCGCTGGACCGACTGGCCGCCAGCTCGCAGGTATCGCGCCGGACCCTGATCCGCCTGCTCAACGCCGAGCGGTCGATGGGCTTAGAGCAGGCAGCCGCAATAGCCGGCGCGCTCGGGCTTCGCCTCCCGGATGCGCTAGAACGCGCCGAAGAACGGCTGGCGGCGGAGGGGGGCGCGTCCCCGGCACCCACGCCGCCGCGCGAGGAGCGGCCCATGTCGATGCAGGAGATCAAGCAGCAACGCCTCCTCGAGGCTGCGATGCCCGTCGATATCGCCGCCGACGACCGCCCATGGGTCGGCGACGGCGCCGACGACTGGGAGCCCTGCTGATCCTGTCAGTCCCGGCTGTCATGCTGGCGGCATGTACGACCCATGGGAGGGGGTGCCGCCGGGCTGGACGGTCACCCGGGCCGCCATCACTACCCGCGGCTACTGCGACCACGCGCACAGACTGATCGTGATCAATGCCGGGCTGAGCCGGGTAGAGGAGCGCTGCACCCTGACGCACGAGATCATCCACGCCGAACGCGGCCCCGTCCCCGCCCATCACGCCACCCGCGAGGAGCGCATCGTGGACGCCGAGGCCGCCAGGCGGCTGATCCCCCTCGACGCCCTGCTAGAGGCCGCGCGGTGGGCGTGCTGCCCCGCGGAAGCGGCGGAGGCGCTGGGAGTGGACGTGCCCACCCTGCTCACCCGGGTCGAGACAGCAACGCGCCCCCGCACCCTAAGCGGGTGCGGGGGCGTGGCTCCCGGGACGGCTTAGTAGCCGCGCTTGCGGTTCTCGTTAGCGATCCACCACCAGTAGACGAGGTTCCCGATCCCCGCAGTCAGGAAGAGCAGGACCACGTGCACGGCGATCGAATGGCGTTTACGGGGCAGCCGGCCGCCCACTGAGGCCGCTGCGGCGGCAGACGCTGACGACGTGGCAGCGTTGTTGATGACGATGTTGAATGGCATTCCAGGCGTGCCAGCGGCTCCGCTGGCTGCGGCAGTGGTTTGTGACGGGTCAACCGGTTGACTCATGACGCCCTCCTATGTGCGGTCTCGGCAAGGGTAATCGTAGCGTCAGCCGAACGGCCGTCGCGGCCGACCAGCGGCAAGGGTGCACGGGGCGCGTCTGATGCACCCCACCCGGGGCGTTCGGCGGCGATTCTGCGCACGAGGTGCAACGAAACCGCTGATTTCGGCGAAAAACAGCGGTTTCGTGCAGTCGTGATGCACTGGCTCTGCAATATCACTGCGGGGAGGCTACATCCCCCGGGGCAGGGCGAGGCCGCCCATGCGGGCCGCCACCGCCGCGTCCCGCTCATCGTCCGCGACCTGATAGACCATCGCCACGTCCGGGCGCGTGTGGCCGAGGCGGCGCATCAGCTCCCGGATCGTCGCACCCGATTGGGCCGCCAGCGTCGCCCCCGTGCGGCGCAGGTCATGCACTCGCAGCGACGGCCGCCCGATCGCCGTCGCGGCACGTCGGTGGGCTTTGCGTAGCGTCACGTCCGACAGGGGCGACTCCCCATCCCGGGACGTCCACAGCAGCGACGTCGCATCCGCCGAGGGATGCCGGCGGTCCCACTCGGCCAGCCACTCGGCCACCCCGTGGGCGACCACGGGCGGGATCGCAGCCGAGCGCACCCCGGCTGCGGTTTTGGGCGGGCCGATGATCAACTGCTGCCCGCCGTCCGGGTGGGGCACGCGCAGGATCGTCTGTCGCACCCGCAGCACCTTCCCGTCATCGTCGATGTCGCAGCGGCGTAGCGCCCGGGCCTCTCCGGAGCGGAGGCTGCACCACGCCGTCAGGGCGAGCAGTACCCGGTAGGGGGGATCCACGGCGGCGATGTAGGCGACCAGCTCGGATACGTCGAGGACCTCCCCGGCCCGGGTGGGGGAGGGTTTCCCGGCGCCGCGTAGCCGGCACGGGTTTTCGGCCAGGACCCCGTCGTCGACGGCCTCGGCGAGGATGGAGCGCAGCAGGTCGTAGGCGTGGCCGCGGCGGGTCGCCCGGGCGGGGTCGAGGCTGTCATACCAGGCGGCGATGCCGGCGCGGGTGATGGAGGTGATGGGCAGGTCCCCGAGGGTGGGGAGAATTACGAGCCGGAGGGTCTGCTCGTAGTGGGCGCGGGTCGTAGGCCGCAGCGGGTTTCGGGAGCGGGTGGCGCGGCGCTCGATGACGGTGGCGGCGTAGTCGCCGAGCAGCTGCCCGGCTGCGGCGTCGGCGCGCTGCCGGTCGGTCGGCGGCGTCCATGCGGCTCCCTCGATGAGGCGGCGTTCGGCGGCGAGCCATGCCTCGGCGTCGGTGCGGTGGGTCCATGTGGTGGGGCCGGTGTGGCGGCGATGGTCGGGGCCGACGTAGCTGGCCTGCCAGCGGTCGGAGGGGAGTCGCCGGATGCTGCCGAAGCTTCGCCGTGTCATGTTGCACAGTGTCGCATGGCGTGCGTCATACGTGCGTTATCTCCGCGATTTCATGCGATTTCATGCGTCTCGGTGCGACAGTGCAGGGAAAGTAAAAGCCCCTCCGACTAGGCGTTTTGCCTTGTCGGAGGGGTTTTCGAGGGGTCGGGACGACAGGACTCGAACCTGCCGTTAAATACGTTTTGACTAGGCTTTTTGCTGTGCCCCGCCGGCGGCGTGCGCTAGCCGTGCGTTAGCCGCGGTGTATTTCCCGCTTGCGATACCTCACTCAGTGCGGTATCGTATAGGTATACGGGGACGAGGACAGAGACTCCCCGGCAATCTGGATAGGAGCCAGACCATGGCACGCAAACTGACCGCCGAGCAGCAGGCCGAAATCGCCAAGATCGAAGCCCAGCAGGCCGCCGACGCCGCCCGCTACGGGGAGCATGTCAAGCTCTCCGCCGACATGAGGAGCGAATTTCTGAACATGGCCTGGGCCAAGGAAGCCCGGGGCGCCGCTTTCAAGCAGGCAGCCGAGGCCTGGGGCATCGGCGAGGATGGCATCCTGCGCCTCCCCGCCGACCGTGAGGCAATGGCCCCCGTAGTCGCCGAGGCCTACAACCGCATGTGGGAGATTTTCGGGCTCATCCACGCCGACGACCCGTCCCGCCTCACCCTCGACCAGCAGACTGAGGCCCTGCGTGGCGCTTTCCACGAAGCCATCTGGCTCAAGGCGGGCGGGCGCCGCCACGAACTCGACGCGGCCCGGCAGGCGAGCCAGACCAATGAGTGATCAGTCAGGGGGCCGTGGCGACGCGGCCCCCGCCCTCCTCGACCGCTACCTCCGCCGCCACGCAGGCCGCACCCGCGAAAACCTGGACGGCCACCTACGCCGCTGGGTGACGTGGTGCGAAACCCGCGACATCGGCTGGCCGACCGCTACTGCGGACGACGCCCTGGCATGGGCTGCCGAGCTGCGAGACGCGGGCCGCTCCACCCGCACCGTCTCCACCCTGCTATCCGCCATCCGGGGCCTCTACCGCTGGCTATGGGCCACCGGGCAGCGGCCCGACGACGCCTCCCGGCAGATCCCGCTCCCGCCACGCGAGCGGTCCGCCGACCGGGTATGGCTTGCCCGCGACGACCTCCGCCGGCTCCTCGCCGCCGCCCGGGCTGCCGATCCGGTCACAGGCTGCGCCGTACATCTGTGGGGCCTATCGGGGCTACGCCTCGGGGAGGCGCTGCGCATAGACATCGCCGACCTGTCCCGCCACGACGGCCACGTCACGGTGGCCGTGCGACGCTCCAAAGCCACGGGCAGGGACCGCATAGCCCTGCCTGAGGCCACCGCCGAGCTGGCAGCGCGGTGTGTGGCAGGCCGCGCAGCAGGGCCGCTCCTGCTCTCCCATACGGGGCGGCGTCTCACCCCCATCCCCGCCCGGCAAAGACTCCAGGCGCTGTGCCACGAGGCGGGCGTCCCTGCCGTCACCCCGCAGGGGCTGCGCGTCGGCTGGATCACCCTCGCCCTCGAGGCCGGCATCCCGGAGCGGCAGGTCGCAATCTCGGCCGGCCACGCCTCGTCGGCGATGGTCGCTCACTACGACGCTCGCCGCTGCCTCGTGGAGAGGGCTGCCGGGCCGGCCCTGGAGGAGTGGCTAGCATGTCCCGCATGAGCGACGAGCAGCTGACGGTCCCCGAAGTCGCCGCCCGGCTGGGGTTGGCGGTGGCCACGGTGCGGGCCTACCGCCTGGAGGGGCGGCTGCCCGAGCCGGACGGCATGGTCGGCCGGACGCCCTGGTGGCGACCCGAGACGATCGACGCGTGGCAGGCGGCCCGGCCGGGGCGCGGCAGGGCCGGGATCCCGCGCAAGCCGAGATAGAAAGGGCCCCTGCCGGGGGACAGCCCAGCAGGGGCGGCGACCCAGATAGGAGCTGGATCATGGCCAGCGTAGCCCGGCGAGCTCCACAATGCCATTCGCCGGCAGGCACGAAAGGACCCCCACCCGAAAGGGTGGGGGTCCGTGTATGTGTGGCGTGCGCGTC
>ERZ772968.102-NODE-102-length-36210-cov-11.540174_pt1 | contig 36210 bp, 53 predicted proteins | sample MGYA00580674_ERZ772968 | MGnify/ENA primary metagenome ERZ772968 (study PRJEB29015, sample SAMEA2737940) | human oral metagenome | biome: human oral; feature: human-associated habitat; material: dental | place: China | collected 2138 ...
GTTTTGAGGGGGGTAAAACTGGTTTTTTGACAACATTTGTTACCAAATCGTTATAAACTGTTAACCTTCTGTTAACCTTCGACCCGCCGACGACCTCGCAAACGCTGCCTCGGAGAAGTTTTTCTTCTCCGCAACCGCTGCTCGCACCTTCAAATCGATGGGCGCACGAGACGTCAGATAGTAATAGTATAGATCCGTGTACTCGGTGTTCAATCTGTCGATCCGACCCGCTGATTGCTCCATCACCTTGTACGAGTAGTTCATACTCCAATACACAATCACGTTAGTCGTCGTGCAGTTCCACCCCTCAGCCCCCGCCGTGTACTGCACAAGATACGCCCAGCTCTCTCCCTCCGGCAACCGGTCATGCTTCTGGCCGTTCCACTCTGCAAACTCACGCCCGTCCGCCTGCAAGATCTCCCGCAACAGGTCCAGCTCGTAGTTGTAGTTGTAGAATATGATCAACCTGTCGCGCTTCGCGAGTATCGCTTCAAGCTCCCTCCGCCGAGATGGGTCTGTCGACACCAACCTCCGCAAGACCTGACATAACTCACTGGCGTTTTTGATCGGCGCATTCTCGAACGGATTCCAACGCTTCTTCCAAACTTCTTTCAACGCAAATCGATCGTGCTCAGCGATGCAATAGATATGATGCCGCTTTGTCTCCCGCTCAAAGGGTATGTCTACCAGCAGCTTCTTGCGCAGCACTTCAAGATGCTTCACCCCAACATACCGATCAACCTGCGGGTAGTTCCGGAACCGCTTGTAAATGACGTGCTGCGCTCTGAATTCGGTGATGTTCGCGTAGAATCCGTTTGCAATGAACACAGGGGCATAATCCAACCAGGTATCTCCCGGCGTAGCACTCAGCAAGATCCACTGGTTGGCCTTGGCGATCTTGTAGAATGTTTTCACCCACGCCCCGGATCCCACCAAACGCTGCTCGTCGAGGATGAAGAACGCCCCTTTCACGGTCTCGTATTTCTTGATGTTGTTCCAGCTGTCCACCGTAACATCACACACCCCCTCAGACCCCTCTGAGAGGCCAAATATGGCCATCTCCCGGCTCCATTCGAGAGTGTCCCTCTTTCTGGCCGTGGTCAGTATTACGAGGCGCTTAGGATTGCGCATAGGCTCAAGTATCTCTCCGGTCTCAAAGTCGATCTTTCCGCCCCCGATGGAGCAAAAGAAAAAGGCCAGAGAAGTTCTCGACTTCCCCGTTCCGACCCCACCACAAAGGATGGAGCCAGGACGGAGAGAGCCGAGTGCTTCTACTTGAGCTCTGTAAAGCTTACAGAGACTCATCTTCTTCCAGTTCTGCTACCAGCGCATCGAGAATACCTCGATAACGCTGTATGTCCTCACGTGTCGGGCTCAATAACCTTACACCTTCTCTCAATGGTCTCTTGGATAGTTCGGAGATACCTGGGGTAATCCGCAGGGTGGGCCTCCTCAAACTCACTGATTTGGCGGTAGTATTCCGGTGTGCCTCTGCTGTCCCAGCCGTCCAGCAGCTGCTGAATAACCCACCCCGCATCGTCGTGGTCCGGATTCTGTTCAACCCGCCACGCAAGTCTTACGACCCCCTTCAACCATTCCAAGTCCTGGCGCGTTATGAACACCGGAGGGTACAGGAGGAAGTCGGTAACTTTGTCCCAGGCGTCATTCACGGCGTTGGTGCAGCCTCGGCACGCGTTAGTCATCCCCGCACCTCTTCGTAGTCGGCGTACTTGGACGACAACCCTTCGACCGCCGTATAGTAGATCTCGTCCAGGTATGCCGTGATACCAACGTTACCGTTGATGTCCCAGACATAGGGGCGTACAATCAGATCAATATTGAGCGGAGCGAGGCGATCTAGAATGCCTACTGTTCGCCTGTCCAGCGCGAGCTTTCGCCTGCCCTGGATCAGATATGCAATAGGATCCGGTCCACGCTCGTCGCCCGGCTCCTTGAACTTGACCTTGACGGTCAGTTGGGCCTCGTCAGGATCCTCAGGATGCCGCCCCGGCTTCCATTTGACGTTCCAGCCTTCCGCAGCAAGCTGTTGGGCCAGCTCATCCGGCAGACACAGCACAAAGTTACGCTGTCCAGCAGGGTTGTACTGCCGCTGCTCGCCCGTGAAGTTCTTGAACTTGATTCGTGCACCCTCGACGACGATCGGGTCCGGGCGTTTCGGCATGTCGCTCATTTCTTTCTCCTTCTTATCGCCCCGCCGAAACCGGCGTGTTGATAGTTTCGTTGAGGCGCGCTATCGCTTCCTCGCCTTTTCCGAACATGACCAGATCCGCGGCTGCACCAAGACCCGCGAGGAAATTCGCGGCATACCGGTAGTCGTCGTAGATCTCGGCTTCCTCAACAGACTGTGCCGCAAGTGCTTGCCACTTTCGCAGCTTTGGAACAACAGGCCAGTCGAGCTTCGACTCCTCAATGATGTTGAGCACATTCTCAAGGTAGTCGGACCGCAGCTTGATAACCTTCTTCCAGGCCTTCGTCTTCAGCTTACCTCGCCAAACGAGAAGCTGCTCGATATAGAACTTGGTTGCCCATGCACGGTAGGTCAATTCAGGTGTTGCCTCCGTGATGAGCTTACATCCCTGGGTAAGCATATCTGCCGCGAATCGGTACTGCTTACGAGTCGCAAAGTGCGCGGCTTTCTCGAGCATCCGCTCCTCATTATCGAGGATGAACTCCCTGTAGATTTTCGCGTCGGGGTGTGTCTCGCTTTGTCGCAGCTGCTCGACCATCTCGGGGAAGGTCTTGGTGTACTCGGCGTATGTTTCTTTGTTCGACATTCTGTTCCTTCTCATTCCGTAGATTCTTCGAGTGTTTCACGTAGCGCCTGGAGAGTCCAGCACGCAGCATCGCTGTTGCCTTCGAGCAGCCCATCAGCTGTGGCCCCTGCGTATTTGAGTAGCTTAGTAGCATATCGCATCTGCTCGTCTGTTTCGGCGGCGCGCGCAATCTCGCGGATGCGCGTCCAGTGGCTCAAGACCGCTTCCATCAAGCAGTTGGGCCGATCAAAGTGTCGTTCTGCGAGGATGGCGCCCACACTAGCGAAGTAACGTAGGCGCGCCTCCACAAGCCGTGTCAGATGCTGATTCATTCGCTCGCCGATGCTTCCATAAGCCCTTTGAGCTGCTTGTTGAAGCGATGCGAGTATTTCGCACCCCATCCCGCGGGCTTCACCCCACCCTTGACGCCCTCAATCATCGACGCGGCTTCATCGTGATCTCCTGCGAGAAGCGCCTCAGCTGCCTTGTAGAGGGTGAAGAGATTTCCAATCGCCCACCGGACATGCTTCTCGTCAGGTTCGATCTCGGCACGATGGTACGGGTGGATCAGCGAGGCAAGGCCCAGAAGATCGCACGACAGGTCGCAGAACTCCTTGCGCTTGCCTGGATCGTCTCCGTACTTGCTCATATCGCGAGCCTGGTAATGGAGCCGCACCCCCACCCGGTCGAAGTACTCCAGCCGCAGTGTTACAATCGCGCGTTCCTTACGCGTCGCATTCGGCATCGCCTCTTTGAGGAATTCCTCCGCAAGCATAGCTCGCTCGAGTTCGATCAGCTTAACGCCCATTGGTGTTCCTTTCTGTTGCGATATCGGCCCGTTCTGGGCCAAGATTTGCGATGGCGTCTTGGTCAAAGTGCGCCATCAGATGTTCATCGATACGACCTATCGGTTTCAGATCACAGCGCCAACTTCCACAATGAGTATCGCGGTTGAACTCAAACTTTTCGTTTGTAGGCTCCCATTCGATGCTGTGGGGCAGCATTCGGGCGACAATCTTGACGAGCTCGACCACGCTCTCTTCAGGACCGTGCAGCTCAAAGACCTCATCATTCGTCTCCGGTCTCGAGAAGCGCAGAACCGTCGGGGAATTTCTCGATAGTAGTGCGCGCTTTGTCGGACATGGCTCTATAATACGAATAGTCGATTGGGCCATTCAGGCCTACCTCCTTCATTGTTTCCGCCTCCACGAAGCGGTAGCCTTTAGTGCCACCGAGCGCGGAGAACTTGCCGTCCTTTTCGCGCCACAGGGTACCCCCGCCATGTGTGACAGGAATGAACGCACCAGACCGACCGATGTAGCGACGCTCGGGCTCTTTCTCAGTGCCCGTGTCCATCCAGATCGAGGTGGTGACTGTTTTCTTGAGAATCAGGTCCTCGAACGTCAGAGGCTCCTTGCTGAACAGGGTCTTGAAGACGTATGGTTCAGCGAATTGAGCCCCCGTCGCATGCCACCCGCCCTCGTAGTCCTGGGCGATGTAGACAGCGTCGTTCACGAGACACATGCGCTCGTAGCGATCCTCCACCTCAAATTCATAGCCGTACTTGCGCCCGAACTCAAATATGAAGTCACGCGTCTCCTGGGACGGTTTGGCGACCTTGATCGAGTCGGTCTTGACATGCAGCACATGCACGCCACGCTCTTCGAGTGCCTTCACCAGATCCACCATGAACAGAGCACCGCGCTTGGCGACGATGTTGTCCTTATTCCTGGGGTCTCGGAACGGGTTATCGAAGTGCGCGGCAGTCAAGCCATATACGATGTTGATGACGATCTTGAGCGCGTACGCCAAGTCATCAAGCTCTTCGGGTGTGCCATCCAGGAACGGCACAAGGGCGCCGTTGAGCATCCCGCGAGCCTTCTCAAGGTCGCGGTGCTTGATTGCCAGGCGTGCCTCTTTGATCGCGGTGTAGTTCTTCGTGTAAGGGCCAAAGAGGTTCAGCCTCTCTATCGAGGTTGGGTGCATTGACGCGACGTCAAAGACCTCCACGTCGAAATATACACCGGGCTCGGCCAACACGAGTCCGCCTTCACCAGTGGTGATGCCGCGGTATGTACTCTTCCCGAAGCTATACTTGTACCCCGGGAACTCTTTCGACAGGTCGGTGTAGACGAACTTGCCGACCGCGTCACGATCCCCCTCGAAGAGGATCTTCGCCGCGTGCTTGGCTGTTGGATCATTCACTGACAAGCCAGACAACGCTGCAAGGATTTTTCGTGCCTTGAAGTCGGCCGCCCGGGCATGGAAGACGGCCTTGGTCGCCTTGACGTCATTAACGCAGTATGACGCCACTTTGGACCAGAGTTCCTCGGGAACAGGCTCGTCCCACGACAGACCGAGTTCTAGGTGGTGGATACCAAGATCCAGTTCGAACCGCTTGAGAGACTGCTTGACTGAGCTGAAGTCGTAAATATCGCTGTACGAGAGGTTGTAGGCTTCCCGGAAGTATCCCGACCGCTCGTTAGAAACGATGCGCTGTGACAGTCTATAGAGTCGCTCGTTATCATACCCAAGATACCGTGCATATAGAACATGGTTGTCGTACTTCCGATTGTTGAAGCCAATAAGCTTCATTCGAAGCAGGGGCTCAATTTCCTGGGGCGTTGGGTTGATCATCTGGACCGTCTGGTCCGAGTCCTCTCTCTCCCAGCAAACGATGAAGAGGTTCGGGAAAACCTCAACATCAAAGAACACAATGGGGTCTGTACCATCTTTGTTGGGCGGCGCCTCGTGCTCGGATTTGTACGGAAACCCTATCGCGCGCTGCATGCAATCATGGGCGTGGTGAGTCGACGAAGCGGCCAAGGATATGACGGCCGGCTCGAAATCGCTGAGGTCGTACTCGACGCCGGAGGCGTGCGCCTCGGTCAAGAGCTTTTCAATGAAATCGATTGAGGGTTTTGTTGCGGAGTGCACCTCCTTGCGGAGCGCTTTCTCCACTGAAGCCCTCAAGGTTTTTTCGGTGGTCACGATGTCGTCACGTATCACACGTTGTTTCCTTTCGGGCAATCCGCTACTGATGGGCGAGATCGGTAGCCCATTCGAGAATGTAAAGCGCCTGCGAAGAGACGCCTTTCCAGTAAAGACCTTGATTTCGATACCGGGAGCATAGTCCCGGGATAGCTTCGAGACATCTCCATGGTAAATGTAGTGCAAATGCACCCCATTACCACCCTGAGAGAACTCGGCGTAAGTGGCTGGCCACTTGGCAGCGGCTTCGAGGTTCAGATCGCGGTTCTTCTCGCCCGATTCGTCTCGAAGATCGAAGTCAATGACAATGTGATTGTCGGCGGGGATAAGGTAGTGCAGCTGTCGTTCGTCGATGTCTACCAGTTTCGTGGTCACATCACCCCAGCGTTTTACTGGTGTGCCATTCGGGCCTGCGTACTGAGCAGGCGCCAGACCACAAATATCACTCAGCCCCGACTTGCGTGAGTCGAGCACAAGCCTGGGTCGGGCAGCCACGTTGGGTTTAACACACTCGAGTTTTTCCAGCTTAAAGTCCAGGTATACGTTTCTCCGGTGGTCGCCGCGTTCGACACCGCGTTCTCGGTAGTCGTTGAAGTACTCCTTGAGTTCCTCTTGGAACCGATACCGGGGCATCTTAAACTGTAACCCAGTCTCATCTACGTATTCCTTGTACCAATCGTACGTCTGCTTGAGTGTGACGCCGTCCTCGGCTTCAACGAACTGGTCCGAATATGACCGTACGAAGTCGAAGAACGGGTCAGTCTGCTCGATCATGGCCATGGGGATGTACTCGGAGTAGTAGTCCTTACCGAGACGCCTGTAGACCTCGAGGCAATGAGCAGCAATCGCGCCCAGCTCGAACGGCAGACGAGCCACTGCCTGGTGATACTCGGCAACAGAGAGACGCCTGCCCGTTGGATGAACGTCGATCAGCCGACGGATGATACCAGACTTGGCGTCCGTGATCTTGACGGGACGGTTCGTCCCCATAAACAAGAATGCACGAAGGCGAATGTCGCGAGGCGCTTTGTACTTCTCGTTGAGCGACATGATGTCGTGCCCCACTATCGAGTTCAACTTGGTGTTGTCCTCGATGCGGCTTAAATCCCCATCGTGTTGAATCCCCACGAGAGGGTTGTTCTTAAACACCTCCGCCGCGAATGCGTTACCGTTCGCCCCAAGTGCCTTGGCCTCGAAGGTTGTGGTGTAACCTTCGAATAGCCGTTCAATCAATCCTATGATCGTCGATTTTCCAGTACCTGCTTGACCGTAGAACACTAGGAACTTCTGAATCTTACGGCCCTCGCCAGCTAGAATCGCGCCGATCGCCCACTCGAACTTCTCTCGCTCTTCCGGCAAATATAGCTTTTGGACGAGTGTGTCGTAAGCCTGGGTCTCGCCAGGCTCAACGGCGTAAGGGAGCGCCCGCGTCGCGAACTTGGAACGCTCCCGCTTGTCCGATGCCCATGTGAGCTCTCCGTCCAGGTCGTGGAAGTTGTCGGGCAAGCTTGACAAATACCGTCGCCATCCGCTCCACGCCTGTGACGAGAAGTTCTGTAGTGAGTGCACGGTGACCGGAACCTCCTCAGGGAGGTCCAGGCTGTCACGGTACGCCCACAGCTCTTGATCGATGAGCTCCCGCGCACGGTATTCGTCCGTTGACCAGAAGCCAGCATCTGGATCCCAGATCGCGAAGAACTCTTTCCCTCGGACCATAAGATCCTGGCTTGGGAGAACAGAGAACGACGGAAAGACTTCGACAACTGTCTGCCGCTCTCCTCCGACGTTCTTCTGTTTCTCCCGGTGACAGACCTTGATGAAGTCCATGGATCCTCCTAAATCAGGTCTGTCCTATTGAGAATATAGCCGCCGAGCTGGTCCCACAGCGAACCAGCCGTTTGGCTCGTAAGAAAGAATGAGGTTTTCCCGGTCACGGCATCGTGCAACCGTTTCTGGGCGTTCGCATATGTGATTAGCCAGTCCTCATCGGAGAACTCAGCCAATCCCACATTATCAAGGAACTCCCAGAACCAACCGGCAAGGGATTGCTCAGCGTCGGTACCAGACGCCCAGAATTCCGCTTGCTCGGCCAGTTCCAGGAGAACCTCCAGCCACGTTGGCTCCCGCCAATGCGCTATAACCCCGTACTCTTCCGTTGCGCGGTAACGAATCTCGTCGACAGCGTCCCGTCGATTCTCATCGTCTGCGCATCGCGGAACGAACTCCTCATGGGCAAGGAGATCGATCAAACACCGCCTACTGCGGCTAGGATTAAGGTCGCCCGGGTCAGCGACCTTACCATACAACCAGTCGAAATAGGACTGGTCTCCTACGCGCTTCACTCGCCCAGGACGTACTCCTTGTACGAGTAGGGAACGGCCTGGATTTCATAGTCCACGCCTACGTCCAGATTCCGGACGTATAGGTAGTCGTCCGGGACCATCGACCTATAACCGGTCCCAATGAGCGAGTCAGCCTCTGGAACAAGGTCCTCAGAGACCGTCGCGATGGTTTTGTCGAGAGTGTAATAGAGAAGGGTCTCGGTCTCCGGCTGGGGGTTGTCAATGAATTCTCGCTCCGAGATTTCGAACACGCCTCGTCCGGTGGGAGATACGGTAACATCAGCCTCCTGTTCAACCGTGTCATAGCTTTTCCGGGCGTCGGCTTCTTCGTTGGTTTCCACTACGTCCTTCACCTCCTCCCTTTGGGGCTCCCCGCTCACGGGGGCGGCAGAAGTCTCCTCACGGAGCTCCTTGTATCGGCGCTTGAAGTCGGCGACCTCCTCGGCCACACGTTCTTCAAATGCGTCTTCATCCTTCGGTCGGGTGATGATACCAATGGCAACGCCAGTAGCCACACCCGCCACGAAGGCGAGAATATGAGTCCACACAGGGGTTCTCCCTCAGTATAGATGTCAAAGAGCGGGGATGAGGTCGTAGATGACCCCATCAACGTTGAAGTCCAGCACGACGCGATCGTCGTCGCCGGCCAGATATGCGCGAGCCGATGGTGACTCGTTCTCAAACACGCCGAAGCTGATTACGCCGTCGCCCGGAACACGCCCAAGCTCAGCTGCAAGCTTCGCCATCTTGGGTTTCGTGTAGTCTTTGATCCACCCTACAAGGGCGGCGTCCTTGCTCATGGGCAGACCAAGGGCCTTGTAGATGTCGTTCAGGAACACGACACCCCGAACATCGAGTTCTCGATTGAAGTGGTTCTCGAGTGACCGGAGGGTCAGATACTGGATCTCTCGATTCGAGCTCCACTCGATAGCACTCTCGTCCCAGAGCCGAGAATATGGCGATGCCGACATCCACTCACCAGATGACGGCACAAGGTGGTACGTGACCTGGGTCTCTTTCGTGCCGTCCTCATGCTTGAGCTTGGTCTTGCGTCCGACGACTTCGTGTGCGAACTCCGAGTCCGCGTCATCGCCCAGCTTCTCACGAACACGCTGACGGTAGCGATCCAGGGCGGCCTGCGCAGTCGCGGCTGCCGAGGTGACCGCGGCGAGCCTACCCCGGAGAATGCCGGTGCCCGCCAGGATCGACACGACCGAGGCTGCGCCAACCGCAATCGAAGGACCATAGATCTGCGTGAAGGACCAGACTCCCCTCCCAATGACCTGGGCGTAGTCGCGGACTCGATCTTCGCGGGAGTACTCGGGGGACCCCTCGGCTTTCTTGATGGTCTCCAGGTGATGAACCACCTCGGCCTTGGCCGCGTTGTGCCACCGGACACCTCGCCGGACAGCTACAACCGCTGCCCCAACGAGGCCCACAACCCCAGCCCCGATAAGGAGCTCAGGGCTGCGGAACTTAACTTTCTGAATGAGATTTCCGCCGAATCGAGTGACGGAGGAGAATATGCTCATGAGTTTTTGCTTTCTTGAATAAGCCAGTTGAACTGTTTGTGGCCTGGAGACATCCAGAACCCTCGGTGGTATGTAACGTCCATACCTTTGAGCACGCGGAACGCAGCGAGAACCGTACCCCCCGCGAAGCCCCAGTAAGCCCAGTCAGTCTTCCAAGGAGTGACGAGCCCGTCACCTCGGAACACACTAAGCGTGACGCCGCTCCCGATCACCTTAAGATCTCGCTGACCGGCGAGCCTGGCGTCGAGAAAGTCTTGGACCACGTCCTCGAGGCGGGATGCTGCCAGCAGCGCCGCAGTCATGTCGCTCATCGCTCATCCTTCCAGATAGTGATAACCGTCATCGCCGGCAGATCGGTGACCTGCACGGCCCCTCCGCGGACAATAGTCTCACGACCCACGGAGTAGTTACGCACGGCAACAGTCGTCTCGCCAACAGTTGGGGTTTCGAACATGCCCGGCTCGTTGGCAATCGACTCTGCACGTTTCGGCGGAGTGAGGGTCGCTTTCGAAGGCCGCAAGCGCGTGATAGTGATGCGCCACGGCTCACGCTTCCAGAAGCAATCCTTGTAGCTGGTCTCGCCCGTCTTTTGCTCGTAGTCGTCCATGCTCGTTCGAAGCTCCTCAGCCTCGTCACACGGGAGCGCCTCATTTACATACACGGGATTGCGGTTCTCCCACGGTTCGAGTCGCACCTCGATGTCCGCGCTCACGTACCGAGTGGGTTTGCGAGTCCTATCAAGGATCTTGAGCCCGAGCTCGTTGCTAATCGGGCAGGGCTTGTCGATCTGATCCTGCTGCCAAGTGGTCATTTTAGATCCTTTCTGAATATGTTCGTATTGGTCAGTTTTTGCGAGACAGGAACCAGTCCCGGCGGTATGTTTTGTTAATCCAATGGTACCCGTAATCGGGTACCGCCAGGGCATAGTGCGCCAAGTCGTTCAGGCTTTCAACGAGCTCAGCCCAATCCGACCCCAGTCGCTGGGCATCGAGCGCGAGAGCCTCAGTCGAGCCCTCGGAGACGACGACTTGGAGAACGATACCATCACCCTCGACGCAGAGGTTGGTGAACGGGTAGCGCTCAATGATTGTGCCGAGTGCTTTGTCGCGGGCCTTGAGAATCTGCATTTCTTCCATTTGGGTGGTCGCCATGTTAGTTCCTTTCTTTGAACTTCTTGATTCGAATGATAATATCATCCGACGATTCGATAGTAGTGATAGACGTCGCCCAGACCATTTCCAGGCGATGCTTGGCGTACTCCCGATCGGCTTCAATCATGCCGAGGGCGTCGGGCTCATATATGTTGTCTGTCACACCACACCCGCCCCGCACTGAATGCGCTCAAGATCAACGGTGAAGATCTCACCGTCCTCGCGCTGAATGGCGCGTTCCCATCCCTCAGCCCCGACGATAACGTGTAGGACAGTCAGCGCGTAGACCAGATCCTCCCAATTGGGCGGGGGCTCCAACGCGTGTCCCTTGGGCTCGCCGTGCCTGGTTTGAATCGATAGGCGAACGCCATTGAACTGGTAAAGCGCTGGACCGATTGTTATCTCCAGAACTTTACAGATTTCTGTAAAGAGCAGTTCCTGTGCCTCGGCCGCGTTCAAGAACTTGAATTGTCGTTTGCTCATGTTTTTCACCTTTCAGTGGCACGGTTCCATAGAGACCCACCACGTGCAGAGGTCCGGTATGACCATGGCCGTGGAATACCCAGACTGACGAGTTACACTTACAAATGTCGTGACAGCCTCAACCAGCGCGTTCCAGCTCTCCTCGGCGAACTCCTTGGTCCTGTCGCGAGGCGGACCGGCAATAGAAGTGCTCACGCACAACGCCCAGCCGTCGCGGCGAATATACACGGGCGTTCCATCCTCGAGCAGGAAAGGCCGCAGTGCCAATGCGATCTCGTACTCGGCCTCTTCTTTTGTGACCTTTTTGAAGCAGTTGTCACTCATTCTATCTCCTCGGGTCAATCGAAACAGGTCTGGGCAAGTCGAGAATATAACCAGTCCGAGTTCGGCGAATAGCAGCGCCTCCAAGACGCTCCCATCCCCAGTCGTTGTCTGGATAATCGGTGGATATACCGGCCAGGTCGTAGAAGTCCGCGACTGTCGCGGAGCCATAGGTGTCGATCAGGTCTATGAGCCGTTCGAGAACTAGATCCGCTTCAGCTCGGTCGTTGAACACAACCTCGTCAAAGTTGTGTTGTGATTTGACGCGCGGGGACAGCTCACGCCGAGGGTCGCGTACAGAACCGTCAGATCGAGGGCGAGAATATGCGCCGTAGTCAGTCCGACCATACGACGAACCTCGCCCAACGGGGTAGCCGCGTCCGTCACCATACAACGCTCGGTTGAACATTGCGGCTGCTGCGTCCTTGAACATAGGCACGATGACGTCATATACAGCGTACTCAAACAGCGCCCTGCCTGTCTCGGCGACAAGTGCACTCTTCAGCCGACTCCCGCGCTTCTCGGCAAGGCGAGCTTGGGCGACGGGCGTGACCTGTCTGGGTTGTTTACTGTTTCTCGAGTTAGGCTGTGGCATATCAGCAAGAGCCACGGTACAGCCTCCATTCAAAATCGTGTTCCAGCCCCCCGAGTGCATCGAATCCTTCCCGCTTCAAGAGCCAGGAGACAAGATCACGGATCCGAAGGCCTAACAGTGGCCAGTTGGTGAGTGTGTTGACTGGCGGGTTGACGACGCCGATGGGATCGATCTCGAGCACCCACGGTCCGTCAAAATATATGATCACCAGTTCATTAGGCTGCTTGGTGTGTATCTCTTCACACCACTGGCGAAGCACCCGTTCTGGGCGCTTGAAGCCTCTCTTACTCATCGCTCAGTGAGAAGCAGTACGAGGAAAAATACCAAGGTCACGAGAGCGCTTACCCCAAACACGCACATGAAATCGTAGAAACCCATGATTACCTTTCTGATAGAACGAAAACCCTACCGCTAGGGTAGGGCAGTAGAAGGGTCAGCGGAAGAGCTTCGGGACGAAGCTGAATGCTTTCGACAACTGAGGGGCCACGTGTTCTGCGGCAACGATCACGATCACAGTCCCAACACTAGCGATAGCTCCGAGGATTGCGTCCTTGGACATTGGGCGCTTAGCAGGCGCGATGCGCTCTTTAGCGGCGGCCAAACGGTCCAAGTCAGCAATCATTTGGTGATACGCTTCATAGCCGAGATCGGATGCAGTCATTGTCTCAAGATGTGACTCGATGACGTCGTCGATGGTTACTGTTTCGTTAGAAGGTTCCATCTTTATTCCTTTCTGTCACTATAGGGACTGATTATAAAATTAATCGAACACCGTAAGAGCGATCAGGTTCCGCAGGTTTTGGCTCACCGGCAACCCCGATAAGCCACAGTATAAATAGCGTTTCATTCACGGCGAAAACCCTACCACTAGGGTAGGGCGTGAGAAGGGTCAGGGATTCAGCCGCATCAACGCACGCCGCGTGCCGACGGTTGCGGCCCAAGACGCCGCCAGCCCGGCCGCAGCCACTACCAGCGTACACATCGGGGAGAGCTCGCGCGTCTGTTTATTCATAAGCGCGCGACCCCCCCAACATGCAACGAGGGCGGTGACTGCGCCGGCGACGATTTCGCAGGCCAGCGACTCAGCAAGCGGTCGTTTGGTGTAGAGGTCGAAGTCCATCTTCATTCCTTTCTGTCATTATAGTCCCTGTCGATATCACGCAGTCAGCTTGGCTGCCTCACCCATCACCCCTGCGGGGAGAAGCCCAGCCGTGAACTTCTCGATCTCGTCGGGGTGCTCAAGGAGATCCGCCAGGACCGCGTCCAGAGCTCCAGAGAACACGAAATCATCGGCGATCTCAGAGTTCTTGATGAACCGCTTGCCCTCGCGCTCACCGACTGCGCGGTGGAGGACACGTCCGACCATCTCGAAGAGGTCGGTGAGGTCGTCCCCGATATCAAGTTTACTGACCCGCTCGAGGTCCTTCTGGAGCTGACCGCCCGACTCTTTCACCCAAGTCATAACCTCGGACTTGGTCAGGTGGAAGTAATAGGTGCGCGTCTCAGGACCGTCGAATCCGTCGACTGTGACTTCTTTTTTGATCATTTTCGATCCCCTTTACAACGTGGCAGTGAAGAAATAAAACACCATTCTGGTCGTATCCGGGTTAGTAAAACCCTACCACTAGGGTAGGGCGGTAGAAGGGTCAGAGGAGAGCCTCCGAGACCTCATCACGGACCCGAGCGATACGTCGACGCAGCCTCGCAGCCTCGCCGGAGGCGCGAACCAGCAGCAGCTCATTGAACGCGTCGAGCGCGTCCAGATGACTGTACATGTACCGGTTCGGCGCCAGCCGTTCGAGGCCATCGAGGAAGGTGTCGATGAAGTCGATGGTCCGGAAGGTCAAGTGAGTTTCAACCATTATAGTTCCTTTCTGTCATTATAATATCAGAAAATAAAACCCTACCACTAGGGTAGGGCATGACGGGAAGAGCGTCAGAAGGTCACTCGGCTTCCTCCTCGGTTTCGAGTTCAAGAGCGGGGTTCGAGCCCAACTCAGCCTCGGCACGGTTTTGGTACACGTTTGCGATCACGTCACACGCGATCATCACTGATGAACCAATAACAATGCCGGTGATGATTGGATGTGCAGTAATCCACTCTTTCACTCGGGCGAGGGGAGAAGTCTTGGGAGAATCAGACATGTTATTCCTTTCTGTCATTATAGGCACTGTAATTATAGCTCACCGCATAATGCGGTACCATGTGGACAGCTCGCGTGCTTGAAGAGTGTGATGGCGTAGACTAGTCTTGGCACTCTGTTTTCGAACGTCTGGTAGCTTGTCGAACATTTCTCGCATTGCTCGTAGCTGGGTCCTGGCATTGGCCAGGCATGAAGCCGCACGCGGGAGATGGAGCTCTTTCCAGTTCGCCTCGCCTTCGATACGGCGAAGGTCCCGCGCATAGTACTCTATATGCTTGGCTGCCCCCAGGTAGTACATGACCAGAGCCTCTCGCTGGCCGTATTCGTATTCCAGGGTCGTCTCAGTAAATTCGGTCATACGTATGTACCGGGCCTTTCTCGTAGTCCAGAACGATGTAGGGCCTGCCGTCGCCGGTCAGGTCGGCGGAGAAACAGGGCTCGATGAGATGGTCGCTGTTCCATCCAACATCGTCGCCGTAGCGGGTGCGTTCGAGACCCAGGAGGTCATACAAGTCATTGATGGACCCGTACAAGCTATTGTTGATCTGCGCGTTCACGCTGTTCACCGCGGCCCGAATATCCTCCATCGATGCGATGAAATATCGCCCCGAGTACGCCTCAAAACAGAGTTGCGTACCTTCGGCGAGGTCGTCAGCGACAGGTGGGGCGATCTGGGTTTCAGCCACAGGTCGAGACGCAGCGTTCTGAATCTCTTCGCGCTGTTGTGAGGACACGGTCTCCTTGACGGCGGTCTTGAGCCGGTCCAACTGGGTTTCAGCCACGGCGGTGGCAGCTGCAACAGACGCAATCCGCCGCCCGAGGACGCCGTGGAGCCCAACGATCGACGCTCCGGTTACCGCGGCAACAGAAATCGCCGGAATGAACTCCTTCCAGACCAGGGCGATCTTCCGGCGGAAGGGTGCCTCGCGAGCCTCATTGCGGATCAGGATGTCCTGGGCTTTAAGCGCCCCTTTGGCCGTGAAGAAAGCCGTCAAACCAACCCCCACCAGGGCTGAAGAGGTGAGAATATACGGCGTAGCTGTGCGCAAGAGTTTGTGCCAGTCGGTCATGGGCGAGGTACCCGCCTTTCAATGTATTCAATGATTTCAGGAATGTCGGACTCGAAGTCGTTGAAGGCGACCATCATGTGGAACGGCGGGCCCGACAGCATCATCGGCCGATCCTCAGCCCAACAGCGCTGGCGCATACACCGCTTGACATACCGAAGAAGCTCGTCGAAATCCTCGGCGTCTTTCGACAACCTCTGTCGAATAAACTCCTCGCTGCATCCGCGAGCTTCGAGGCGCGCGAAGATAGTCTCGACCATGGACTTCAGCATCAAAACGCTACCGAATTCGTCAAGAGCTCGGACCGCCGACACCGGGTCTCCAATCATGACGTAGCGCCCGTACGTCCAGAAGTCAAGGTCCTCTCGACGGAAACCATACTGCCACGTTTCGCCATGCGTCGCATATTCCCGGACGTAGTCGAACTCACCAGTAGCTTTACGAAGATTGAACTCCGCCTCGCCGATCCACTCGGCGTATTCGTCGCGCTCGCCCTTCCGCTTAGGGCGCGAGGTTACACTTCGAATCCATTTGAATCCCCGCTCCTCCAGTTTGCGGGCCAGTGTGGTCTTTCCCGTACACGTGCCCCCGATGAGGTACAACACGTTGTTGATCTTGGTGCTCAATCGAACACCACCTCCCGTTCGATGAAGTCAATGATTTGCGATCGGTCCCAGTAGGTGTCGTTTCGACACACCGCAAAACGATACCTTAGCTGTGTTGTCGCGGTCGGTCCATCTGTTCGCCAATCAGCCAGCAGGGCGTCCTCACGGGCATACTCGGCGAAGTCGTTCAGCTCAGCCACTTCTTTGAGCAGGAGCTGCTCAATATGGTCCGCGTCATACCCCCGCTTGGAAAGACGTTTGCGGACGTTCAGCGGGTGGGCCCAGAGCAGCACCACCAATAGGCCCTCATCCAGGGCAGGCCTCGCAAATTGGGGCGCTCCGGTGATGACATGGCGCTCGAACGGATCGAGGTATGCCGGCCGCGATACTGCTCCACAGATCCAGTTGAATCCTCGCTTTTCAAGCGAGCGGGCGAGAGACGTTTTTCCAGAGCCGGAGGCGCCAATGAGATACAAGACGTTTTTGTTCATTATGTGAAGCCTTTCTGGTGGGAGTTGAATCAGAGAACCTTGAGGGTCACCTTGTCGCCCGGCGAAGCGGGCGCGTCAAGGCTGAGTTGCGCATCTGCGCCGCCGAGCCTAACGGTGCCATTGACATCGATGTCCTTGGCCTTGTAGTCAGCCTTGGACAGGCCAAGGAGAACGCCAAGGAAGGCGCAGATCGCGGTGACGGACATGGCCACCTCGCCCGAGAAGCCCCAGCTCCAGACAGCGGCGAGAGCGCTGTAGAGCGTAGCCGTCGCGGGGAGGCCGATGAGAGTACACCATTTCAGGGTGTCATAGAGGCCGGCGGGGAGCCAGGCCTTGGGCTGAGTGCGAGCAGCTTCGACGGCTGCTGAAAGCTGCTCGGCCCATGCGTGGTTGGGTTCAGTCATGTTGTTCCTTTCGTTAACGAAAACCCTACCACTAGGGTAGGGCGTGAGAAGGGTCAGGAGCGTAGGAGCTCCACCCCCAACGCAATCGTACACGCAGTTCCGACTACACCGCCGCCAAGAGCGAACCAGTCGCCGACCATAGCGGCCGCGACCAACAGGCTCACCAGGATGACGGTGAACAGTATGAACATAATTGCGATGAAGATTTTGAGGGGATCAAGAATCATACTCTTTTCCTTTCTGTCACTATAGGCCGTGAAATTAAAACCCTACCACTAGGGTAGGGCGAGAGAGGATCAGGAATTGCGGAAATCCCGCCATACTCGAACTGGCCACCGATGCGTGAGCATGCGGCACGAAAGGCTGAACCAGAGTGCGGCCATCGCCCAAGAGAAGGGCGAGACCACGATGATGCAGCCAATGAACCACAGCGCGAAGACGATGCCAAAAGCGACGCGGAGGGGATTCTTAGTAAACATTTTTAGTTCCTTTCTGTCATTATAGGCCGTGAAAATAAAACCCTACCACTAGGGTAGGGCGGTAGAAGGGTCAGTCCATGAGATTAATCAGCACGTCGCCCGCCCTGTGAATCCACCTGGGGGTGTCACCCGGGTCGAGGCGCAGCTTCTCGCGCACGAAGTTGATACCGTCCACAGCTTTTTCTGCGAGCCAGGTCGTACCCTTCAGGGCGAGGTAGCCGACGGTGGGGACAAGCATGACCAGGAGGACGATCATGTCCAGGAGACAGGCGATGATTTTCTTCATAGCAATTTCCTTTCTGTCACTATACCGCCTGACAAAAAAAACCTAGCACTTGGCTAGGTTGTAGAGGGTCAACGTTCAATGAAGAGCGTTCCCATCTCACACTGATCCTGTGCGCTCCACGCTTCGTAGCCGAAATAAGCTCCGAAGCCAACAGCGACGAGGGCAAGCACGAGGATGAAGAATGTAGTCATTATAGTTTCCTTTCTGTCACTATAGGGCGTGAAAATAAAACCCTACCACTAGGGTAGGGCCAGCGAAAGCTAGCTGCTCTTCAATTTCTGCCAGACTTCCAGCAGGTACTCGACGAAGCCGTCGTTCTCTATGGTGTAGACACGCCCATCTGGGAAAACGGTTGCCAAGTCGGCTTCGATTTCAGCGAAGCGACCGACTGCCATTGCTGTATAGGGCGGCTCACCCTTATCGAGAAGGGTATCGACCTCGGCGAGTCGATTCATGAAGTCATCATAGGTTTGTTTCACAAGCAACATTTCATTTCCTTTCTGTCATTATATCACCAGCAAAAAAAAAACCTAGCACTTGGCTAGGTTGAGAGGGTTCAACAGCTATACAGTACTTTTGCGATTCGGCGACAATCACGCATCTCGGCCTCATGGTCTTCTACAGCGAAGTCGGGCAGAACGTTGCGCCCCTGCTCGAGAAGTTCTCGGGCAAAGGCGGCATGTCTTTCTGCCTTTCGCTGCATGGTCCAATGCAAGCCAGCGAGGATACGAAGGTCACGTTCGCGGGTCCAATACATAGTGTTTCCTTTCTGTCACTATACCACCAGCAAAAAAACCTAGCACTTGGCTAGGTTGAGAGATTTCAGACGAACGGGGATCCTGTAAGGAGGAGACCCCCGTACACGGCATAGTAATCGAGCGCGATACGTCGACCGAGAGCGAGCCGATCGTGGGCATTGAGGGCTTTCCGGAGGAAGATGTAAGTTGTCCACAGGGTCAAGAAGACCTGTGCACACTCATGGATCTTGTACGGATCGCCCGATTCAACATAGCGTTCCACAACCGTCAGATTGTGGTCGAGGTCTTGCGCGTAGAAGTCGTGCAACGGGGTCCATTCAGTTTCAGGCATAGTAGTTCCTTTCTGTCACTATATGCCTTGCGAATATGAATTACTGCCTGTGTATCGGCAGCTCGCTCACCTCATCCGCTATCTTTTTCGCCAGACCGTTACCGCCCAGCGCCAAATATGGCGTGTACAGGTATTCCATGAAACCCTTGTACTCGTCCTTGGTCAGCCAGCCGCGATCGATGTACCCCATGCCAACGTGAGAAATCCGGTCGTATGCCAGCCCGAGAAGAAGGTTCGTGCGGGCGTCTTTCTCGGTGTCTTTCTTCGTCACGTATCCCCAGAAGCCCGCCGAAGCGGCTAGGGCGCATACAAGAGCTGTAACCACCTGAGTAATTCCCGCGATGATTGGTCCAAAAACTTCGTCCATGTTACGGCATTCCAATCAGAAAGTACGGACGTACGTAGACAGTGGTGTTGTTCACATACCATGCGTCGGGCATGCCAGACTTCGTAACGCCGCAGGCCACAGTGTTGGACTTGAGATTTCGTGTCCAGTAGGGCTGATCGCACATCCGCTTCCAAGGCGCCAGACGGAACAGGTCAAACTGGTTCTCATTGAAACCCGCCTCGTGGGGGCTCGACTGACCGTTCCAAGAACGACCGAAGATCTGAGTCTCAGTGGGGAGCCCGAAGTACTGAACGACGAACTCGCTCGATGTGACGTTTGCGCCCGTAAGCCCGGAAGACCAGCGCTCAGATATACTTGGTACGTAGGGATCAAACCCGCTGGCGCTCCATGCAGGCATGGCGTTTGTCCAGTCGGTTTTTCTAAAGAGCCCCAATCGAGAGTTCTTGTACCCGCCGGAAACATTGTCGTTTTCGCTGTACTGCGATTTGAATGCTGCCTTATCGGGCATGACCACGACGTGGTGAAAGTCAGCGAGGGAGCAGTCAGTCCCAACGACAACGTATTTGAGATCGCCCAGTTGCCAGTAGGATCCGACACCAACCGTAGTAAACGCCCCAGAGTGGATATCGTTGTACTGATCCGTGGTGATCCGCGACCCAAGGGAGTTGTTACGGAGTCCGCCCTTCGCCTGTGTTTTCTCCAGGACCTCTACCCGAGGGACCAGCGCTGCGGCTTTGGCGGCGTTCTGCTCAGCAGTTGTCAGTCTCGTTTCGTATTTCTGCGACTGCGTCAGAGCCGTTTGTGCCTTTGCGGCTACACCCTCTGCGGTAGAGCGTGCCGACGCGGCGTCCGTCGCGGCCTGTTGACTATTCGCCAGCGCGGTTTTCGACTGACTCTCGGCAGCCGTGGCCTTGGCAAGAGCAGTGGAGATAGATCCAGCATTGGGGGCTTTGCCCAGCGCGGCTTCAGCTTCTGATAGCCAGGTGGTGAACTTGGCTTTCGCCTCACCGACGGCTTTGAGGTCCTCATCTACCTTCTTGATCGTGTCTTCAGTCTTCGTCTGCAAAGCCGAGATCATGGTATTGAGTTGTCCAATTACAGCATCCACCGAGATACTCTGAAGCGGTGCAGTGATGAACGGGGCATCAGTGGTGCCAACCGCCTGCTCGATGTGCGCGGGCTCAACTGTGGTTGCATTTGGTGGACGACGAATATATGCGATGGGCATGTCTTTCATCATCGCGTGGTTCGTCATCGCGGGCTTTTTAGGGCTGGCGGAGGCGACGCCCTGTACGTACTCCACACCGTTCGCCCTCGAACTCTTGTCGAACCGCAGCACGACAGCGTCGATACGGGAGAGAGTCGCCGATGTGTTGGCCGCGGAGTTCATGTCATGATCGCCCGAGTTGTCCACCCAGGTTCCTCGGCACCAGGCGCGCCCCGAACGGACACGGATCTTTGCGCCACCGACAGTGTCCACGCGGAAAGCCTCGCCAACGGCGTGGAATATACCGTCAGTGATGATGCCGTTAAACAGAGCGCCGAACTGCTCCGCGGAATATGTACGGTCACCCGATACGGCATTGAAGAAGCCACTTGTAACGGCCATCATTCTCCTTAGGTTCTCGGCATGGGCTCGAGGCGTGGGTAGCCGCGGTACCCCTCGCCGGCAGTCCATGAATGTGTATACTCCAGCACGCGGCAACGCTGGATTTTGTCTTTTGTGCCTAGCATTACCCAGTCGCCAAGGTAGTAATGCCCAGATTCGCCATAGATCCACGGAGACTGATTGGGCGCCTCGCCCTCGATCTGGTCATAGAGCTTGTGCTCGTAAATATAGCTAAGCCCGTACGGGGTGAGCACTTTCTGCTGTTCATATGTGGCCATACCTGCTTTGGTCCATGTGATCGATGGTTGCGTAATGCCTTCACGACGGCCAATACCTGAGGGCGCTCCATTATCCACCTCGAACCAGACCGTCGCATTCGCATCGTCGTGCGCGCCTCGGAGGAACACATAAGCAATGTTCTTATGCGAAAGTAGGTCCTTCTCGTAGACCATGTTGATCAGAGACTTGGTAGTGTCTGTGAAGACCACAGGGTTAGCGGATCCTGAAGCACCGGTCAAATCGCGAGTACGATAGAAGTTGATTGCAATTTGCTCGTCTTGATGTAGACGCGTGCGCAGACCATTCTTGTGCAACTTAGCCATGTAGATGGCGAAGTCATGCAGCGTTTTGCCATCCGGGTCGTAATCGACATATGCGGCCATGTGGTCTGGCGAGTCCAGCAGGAACTGGGGTATCTGGCGAGCAGCCTGAGCATCTTTCCCAAGCGACCAGTCCCATGCGTACTGGAACAATTCGTGGGCGGGGACGCCGTAGGGCAGGATCAGGCCTTTCAGAACACGATTCGCCAATATCACTTCTGCGGTGCGGCCTGTCAGGACAATGTACGGGTCTGTACGTGTACCTTCATACCGGACTTTCTCCACGTACATGGTCTCAGTCGACACGGGGACTCGCAGGAATTTCCCGAGGAAGTCGTTCGCCGAGCTCAGGGCTTCGTACACACCGCCCCAGAGCTTCAATTCGAACTGGCCCGGATCTTGGTACCGTTCGGTCCAGATGAACGACGACCACTGTGCCTTGGTGATGGCGCCTACGGGATTCAACTTCTCGTCCAGGACGCGAATGAAATCTATGTCCCTCTGCATTACACCCCCATGAACAGCGGCGAGTACATTAAATCAACCTTACTAAAGCTGGTGTTTGCATTACCGTACGTGGTGAATATTTCAATAGGATTTACCCCGGGATAGAGCGTGGGCCAAACGGACCCAAACTCCACCATGCCTGTGGTAAGGACGCGCTGGCCATTCTGACGCCATACGGCAGCATATAGATTGTCCTCGCGGGCGTCGATCTCGAGCGTGTCGCCGACGCCGGGCGTGTAGCCCATAACGCGCTTGTAGATGTTGAAGTCCATCTTCCAAGTCTCTCCACGCGCGTGATTCGTGACGAAAAGAGTGCCGGGGTTGTCCGCGAGAACGAACCTCATCAGCGCGCCTGTCGGGGCGTCGCCCGAGTAATCGACAGTCACGATGCCCGTCTTGGTCAGATTGCCGAACATCTTGTCTGGCGGGGTGGAGATCGGGAATGTGAACGACGCGCTCGCTTGGCGGAATTCGACGCCCGCTGTAGCGTAGCCCTCGATCTGGCGAAAATATGGCCGAGGGCAAACCATACTAATCTGCACGGTCTGTTGCGGCGTGAATATCCCTGGGTTTAGAGTTTCCACGTACCCGTCAATGGTGTACACACGTTTCTCGGTACGGACATCCAGCCGAATACGCTGTTTAACCGGGAATGCACGATAGAGCAGTCGCCGTTTCTCCTGTGGATTCGCCCCGGGCAGTATGAAGTCGATCGTGATGTTGCGCTGTCCCACCTGGATTCCGGTCGGGAACGACCCATCGACGTTGTACACGGACTCCATATGGAGAGAGGCCGCGGCGGGCCCGAGACCATCGATCTGACTGATGACGATCCCGGACTCGTCCGCGCCTTCCAGATTGAACGCGTACGCATCAGAGCCTGGGGGATACGAAACGATCCCTGTAATCATAGTCTTGCCTCTTCGAGCTGACGCAGCTGGTTGCGTGTCTGACGATAGATCGTCATGGCGTCCAGCGTTTCTGGCGAGTGGTTGTTCTGTGTGAACTCGACATTGGTCGTGTTCGTAACGTTCTGTACAACGGGCTCGTGGCTCTGCTGGCGATTTGCTGGGTTGGCCTGAGTTGCGCCCGCAGAGAGACGCATATCTGCTGGCCCGAACAAGCGATTCAGACTCTCGGCGGACGCACGAGCCTCGTCGAGATTCACCACAGGCGTAACCATCGGCCGAAGCTCCAGGTCCATATCCTCGGGGTCGAGGTCCTTGAAGACGTCTTCAACCGCATCGACTAGTGCCTGCGCAACACCATCGGTTGCTCGAATGGCGTTGTCGCCTCCGTCTTGAACGCCGAGGCTCAGCCCCTCCATCATGTAACCGCCAATTTGACGGAACACTCGTGAGGGCGACCGAATGCCCAGGATTCTCTTGACACCGTCAACGATACCCTTGAAGAAGTTGCTCACCATTTCGGTGAACCACTTAACAGCGGCCTTGATACCGTTCCAGATTCCCTCAACAATGGCTTTACCAATGTTGATAAGGAACTCGCCGACGTTTTTAACCGCACCAGCAATAGCATCCCATAGAGCTCGGATAATGGCCCCGCCAAGGCGAGACATCGCTGCTAGGAGATTCTGATGGTTATTGTCGATCGCGTCGGCCATCCCATTGCAGAGGTCGATCATGGCCTTCATGCCAGCGTCGACGATCTTCGGAATGCCTTCCCCGATGCCCCGAACGAACTCCGCGATGATCTCGGCCGTTGTGACCGTGATCTCCCGGATGTTGTCGCGGATGCCGCGCAGTAGAGCCATGATCAGCTTGATGCCGGCGTCAACAATCTTCGGCGCGCAGTCCGCCAGAACCTGGCAGGCTGCCGTGACCAACGCGATCAGGAGCTCAGCCACTTTCGGCGTGGCGTCAATGAGGACCTGAAGGATGGCCACAACGATCGCCGAGAAACCCTCAGAGATCGGGCCCGCGTTCTCCGCTAGAACCTGGAGAAACGCAACGAACGCTTCGGCGAGCTTGGTCGCCAGGTAAGGCAGGGTCGAAATCAGCGAGAGCACTGCCGATGTCAGAACCTGAATGCCCGCGGCACCCGCACCAGCAAGCGTAGCAAGGCCGACCCCAAGGGCCAAGACGCCGACGCCGAACAATGCTGCCGCTGCTGCAAAGGTCAGAAGCGCCAAGGCAAGAGCTTGCAGTGGAGGTATCGCGCCGCTGACAAGCATCGCCGTACCCGCGAGCGCGAGTAGGGCGACCACTATGGCGCCAACACCGACCGCCACCGGTACAAGGCCGGCAGCACCCAGAAGAAGGATCGGGGGGACCAGCATACCGATGGCCACGGCCATAAGTATCATGGCTGCGGCCGTCTTCGGGCTAACAGCGGTCTTGAACTTGCTCATGAGCATCATAGCGCCCACAAGCCCCGCGATGGCGATAACCAGCGCGCCGAGACCCTTTGCGAGGTCCCAGATGTCCATCTTGCCCATGCGCTCGACGGCCATCGCAACGATACCGATAGCTACGCCGAACATGAGCAACCCCGCTCCAGCGGGAAGCGCTTCCTCGTCAAGCCGGGACATTAGCGCTACGACCACAAAGAGGAGGCCGGCCAATGATGCGAGGCCCTGCTGAAGCACGCCGATGTCCATCTTGCCGAACCGCTCGACGACTCCCGCAAGGCGCTCCATAGACACGGCCATGCCGATGAGTCCAAGACCGCTCGACGCGTTGAACGAGGCCTCCTTGGTGAGGGCCATGAAGCCGCCCATGGCTGCAAGGATCGCGGAGATGGCAAGGACGCCCTGAACCGCCTGTCCTAGGGGGAGACGCCCGACTTTCTCGATGGCGAACGCCATTACGAGGAGCGCCGCGGCCATCCCTAGGAGCTGCTTGGACGTGTCGTTCTTCAGATTCCCAAAGTCGGCCGTGTCCAGGAAGCCGACCATCACGGACAAGACAACAGCGAACGCGCCAAGCCCTTTGACAAGATCCTGCCAGCGAAGAGTACCCATCATTTTGACCGCTTGAGCCATGAGGATGAGTGCACCGCCCAGGACAATCAGTCCTAGAGCAGTCTTCGCGAGCTTCTCATTGGCCGGCATCTCGTTGACGGTCTTGACCATGCCCCAGAGAACGGACCGGATCGCGAAGAGTCCCTTGGCTAGGTTCCACGGGTCCATTTCGCCCAGCTTCTGAACCGCTCGGGTGAGAAGTAGTATTGCCGAGCCGAGTAGGATGAGACCTCCGGCGAGTTTTACGAATTCTCCGCCCTTGAGGCCGTCCAGGTGTGCCATCACAAACAGCATCCCGGCGACCTCAGAAAGGAGGACGGTCAGTGCGCCAAGACCCACAGCGAGTTTGACGGGGTCGACCTTCGACAAGCCCCACACAGCCAGTGCAAGAACGCCAACTGCCAGGGCGATCGAGAGGAGTGCCTTGGCCTTGACTGCGCCGGTGAGCGCTTTCAGGTGGTCACGAACCGCATCGATGACTTTGCCGAACTTCTCGACAGCGTCGTTCATCGACTTCAGGTTCTTCTTGACCTTCTTGGCGATTCCGGCAAGCCGCTGGACAAGGACGAAGAGTCCAGCGCCGATGCCCGCGCCAAGCGTGAGGTTGGTCCCGGCGAGAAGCTGATTGTACTGCTCGCCTCCGGTGTCAACGCCTTGCTTGACCTGGGCGGTCTTGAACTTCTTGTATTCTCGTGTGGCGTCCTCCCACGCCTGTCTGACGCGGCGAGAAAATTCCTCCGCGGCACGAGCGACGGTTTCGAACCACTTCTTGAGCGTTTCGAAGCCCGCCATACCGCCAGCCGCGGTTACAGCTCCGATTTTTCCAAGCTCAGCATTGGTCGCGTCTGCCGCTTCCTTGGCCCGGGGGACCAAATATGCTTTCAGCTCTTCAAGCTTCGCCTGGGTCAGCTTTACGAACTCGCCAAGTCCGCGCCACGCATCGGTTCCGAACTTCGCGATGGCCTGCCCCGCCTGGATGAAATATGGTGTGGCAACACCAACAAGCCAGTGGACCCAATCCCCGAACTTCTGGACCTGCTTGAGGAAGAAGTCGGACTCCTTGGCCGAGTTATGGAGGTTCGTGACCCAGTCGGCAAGCCCGGCCACGAATTCGAGGATTGTACCGTTACCGCGGGGGAGCAGCGAGAACAGCTCATTGAAGAGCGCCCCAAAGCCCTTGGCGACGGCTACGACAGCCTGAGTGACCAGGCCAAAGACCGAGAACAATCCCTGAAATATGCGTTTCAGTTTCTCGGCATTGGGCTCGGATAGTATGAGCCCCTGCGTGAGGCGCTCCAGACCGTGCGAGATAGCAGCTAGGGTTGTCGCCATTGTTGGCGGGAAGACCGCGTGCCAGGCAGCGCGGATTGGGCCCAGGATGCGACCTATCCCAACCAATACGTTCTTCAGCGCATTGACGATGGCGGTGCGCCCACCAAGGTCCTTCCACTGCTGCCACATTTGGTTTCGAGCGTCGGCGGACTCACCGATGACCTTACCCAGTGTATCGGAGAGCCACGTAAAGAGCTCCTTGGCTTCTTCGAAGTCGCCAAATATGATACGCCAGGTTTGCGCCCAACCCGTTCCCTGAGCCTCCGCGAGCGTCTCCATGAGCTGGGTCGCTGTTTTGACCTCGGTTGCAGCCTTGAACGCGGTTTGGCCTAGCTTCTCATAGTAGGTCGCCTGTTCTTCGGTGTAGCCCTTGGCGAGGAGATCGGCCTTGGACAGCGACCCAGTCATGACCTCGAGAGCCTGAGTGAAGACGTCCGCCGTCAACCAGCCGCCCTTGAGCGATTCGCGGAAGGTCTTGTTCTTGAACATCGACTTCGACTTCTTGTCGAGTTTGTCGATGACGCCCATCGCTTGCGCCGTGTCTTTGGCGAGTTCCTGGAACTGCTTGCCGCCCATGCCGGACTGCTCCAGGGAGATCCAGTCCTGCAAACTGACGCGCCCCGCGGCCATGGCCTGCGACATCTGGTACATCGCGGCCGAGGCCTTCTGGCTGTTGGTGCCCGTCAGGGCTGCAAGGTTCGCCAAGCCCTTGATCGACTTCACCGCAGGTTCGAGTTTCACACCGGCCGCGGTAAACGTGCCGATGTTATGGGTCATCTCGGTGAAGTTGTAGATCGTCTTGTCGGCGTAATCGTTCAGCTCGTCGAGGTACTTGTTGACGATGCTGACGTTGGTGCCTTCTTTGATCGTATTGGCCAGAATGGTCTGGACAGCATTGATCTGTGTCTCGTACTCACGAAGCCCGCCCATCGGGGCCTCAAAGACGAGATTCTTAGTCCACTGAAGGGCTGAGTCCACGACCTTGCTGGTGATGTTCGCCAGGGCCGTGATCGCTGCGACTTCGAAAGCTTTGAACCCGGTGCGGGCCTTCTCCACTCCTTCAAGAAGTGGTTCCATTTTGACGTTTTTGGCAGCGTCCGAGACCGCGCCGAGTGAGGCCGTCGCCTTGTCAAAGTTGAGAGCGTCATTGAAGCTCTTCAGTGAGGCCTGAGTCTGCTTGATACCCTGCTCAAACTGCTTGTTGTCGAACTTCATTGAGACGATGCGTTCGTCAAGCTTGCTCATGGAGCGTTGGTCACCACCTTCCACACATCATCTGCGATCTTGTCCATGATGGGCTGGATCGCCCTTGGGATGTACGATCGGCCACGAACCCAGCCGCCGGTGCCTGTCGCGTGCCCGTACTCGAGAATGATCGCTATCGGCACGCCTTTCTGGCGGTTGGTGTTGGTCCAGGAAATCCCCCAAACACCGTTCTTCTGCTCAATCTTGTACCCCCAGGCCGCAGCGGTTGCGCCTGACTGTTTTGGGGTGGCTGCCGCAAGTGCTTGGACTCCGGCTTGGCCGAAAGCCTCCAATCGAGATCGGATGTCGGGCTTCAGAATCTTCGCCAGGAACTGTTGCGTCCTGGAGAAATCCCCGCTATGACTTACGCTGAGCACGGAGCCGCTCCTCGGTTTCAGCGCGGCGCTTTTCATTGACGCTGCGATACCGGTTCAGTGTCTCCATTCGGGACTCTTTTTGTTTCTTCGGGTTCTGCTGGATCCCACACACACGTATCAGCGTTGTCAGCCGGTTGAGATTCCAATGCTGGCACTCGAACGGTATACGATAGGCGACCATCCAGCCGTAGATTTCCTCGGACGTGATCGCTTTCGTCGAAGACGATTCGCCGCCTCTGAAGGTGGTTGCGGTGTGTGAGTCGTCAATGTATTCGGTTATCGCCTGAAGGTTTTCCTGAGTCAGACGTGCCAGAGTCTCGTCAGAGAGACAGCCACCCGCCATACAGCGGAGGTAGTCTTTCACCATCTCTGGGGTGCGCTTCTCTAGAGTTAGGAAGGGTTGCTTCCATTTTGACTCCCAGTCAGCTAGTGCCGCCAACGAATGCTCGAGCCGCAGCACCGTAGGTTCAGTCGTTTGAAACTCGCCTGTGGTTTCATCGTAATAGTCACCGCCGGGAACTACAAGCTCGAGCATTCGTTAACGGTCCTCTCTTACTGGACGAGCAACTTGATCTCGTCAGGGGTCAGCAGCTTCGGCGCAACCCCATCAGTGCCGCCCTGAGTCGTCGGGTCCTTGCCATAGAGCGCCTCACGAACCTTCTTCATCTTCTCATCGCCGACTCGGGACGAACGGATGATGAGATGTGCAGTCGGCGCATGGCCGGCGACGTTGGTCTGCTCGGTGGCGAACTCCCACGAAAGCGTAGTGGGCTCGGGCGACTCGTTCAGGGTCTCGTTGTCGGCAGAGCTCGGAGCGGCCTTGCAGCCGTACGCGATGTGAATCTCCTCGCCGAAATCGAATCCCTTGACGTCGTTACCGACCTTGGTCCGCCAGCAGAGAGCGAACTTGCGTCTAGTCTGCTGGGTGATAGCGACGCCCGGAGCCAGCTCCGCTTCGCCGTCGCAGACATCGAACTCCGGCGGCGACTGGAATGCCTCGATGGTGCCCTTGAACTTCTCGGGGGATGTAACAACGGCGTAAACACGGTTGTCCGCGTACTTCTCGGTCGCCTCGGCACCCTCGGGCGACTGGCTGACCTTGGTGAGGCCGTTCCAGGCAACACCTTCGCCGTAAGCGCCCTGATCGTTCATCACGAACAGAACACCGCGGTCGGCGCCACCCTTGTAGAAGCGCTCTCCGTCCTTGTCCCAAACCAGTGCAGCTTTGGCCACAGTGGCTCCTTTCGTTAGTCGCTGTAGACGTACAGAACGTCATGGTAGACGTTGTTCACAGCGTAATGTCGGTTGTATGTGGCCCACGGGATCGACAAGACGTGGTCGGTCGCGCCGAAGTCCGGGTCGGTGTAAAGAACCACAACCTGGTATCGATCGAATGACTTGTACACGCTGTCGTCAGCCCGCAAAAGCTCACGGTCAGTCTTACTGTAGATGATACATGGGTACTCGAGCTGCACGGAGGGCGGGGGCTGGTAATACACCCGCTTACTCCCCAGAGCCAGTTCGAGCTGCTTATGGAGCTTCTGGCGCTGGCCCATTGTAAACCTTTCCCACGGTGAGCACGAGGCGGGGGCGACGGGCCTCGATGTAGTTGACACGCCAACGCGCGCCGCCCCACACAACGTAGCGGATGTTGACAAAGTTCTTGAACGCGTATGCGTCCATCACAATGGAGAACTCATGCGACATGACCAGGTCGTCATTCAAGTTCTCTGTCGTTTCCCAGCGACGGGCAACGCGGTTCACATCGCCGCGGGCTTTACGCTCCACGATCTTTTCCGCGAAGACCCCGTCGCCTTTGTCAACGTACTCGGCGTACCCTATGTTGCCAATGAATCGTGCCATTTTGACGTCAGGCGCGCTTGCGCTCCAGGACGACGGCAGACTTCGGAGTGGTCAGAGCTCCGGACATGAAGAGCTCGTACAGGTACTTCATCTGGTTGAAGTCGATGTCGAAGAAGTCGAAGTACGAGATCTCTCCACCGGAGTCGTTACCCACGGTGTAGTCTCCGAGGTTGACGACGATACCGATGAGGTCCACTTCGTTAGCGCCGACGGTGCGCTTAGCCCCGTCGAACAGCGGAACCTCAACGATGCGCCCAACACGCATGCGACGGGCGAGAACGTCGTCCGTCGGGAACATGTAGGCGCCGTTCTTGTCCTTAATGAGCTGGAGATCGACCATCGTCTCCGGCGAGACGAACAGGGTCGGAGAGCCCTTCCCTCGGTAGTCGGTCATGGCGCGGGTGACACTCTCGACCAGGTCGATGCCCTCAACCGACTTCTCAAGGGTCTTGTGAATCGAGTACAGCTCATCATCGGTCCAGATCGGGCGAAGCTTCTCCGGGTCGATCTTGTCAGCATGGCTAGACGCGCGTCCATCACCGATCAGGATGGCACGAGCGAATTCCTCATCCAGCATGATACGCATTTCCTGCTTGACGAAATCGACCACACGAAGGTTGGTGGCCTCGATGATGTCCTGACGGTCGAACTTCTGCTTTTTGTAGATCCAGGTCGGATAGGTCTCACGCTTCAGCAGCTTGAAGACTTCCTCAACCTTCTTGGCGCCCTTGGTGTAGCCCTTCGCCCGAGCCTCGTCTGCCGTAATGTCAGCATGCAGACTCTTGACGCGGCCGTGCGGGAAGCGACGGACACCGCCGAGAACGTCGCTCACCCATTCGGTGCGGCGCTTGATGAAGTCCGGCGTGTCGGAGATGGCGGTAGCCTCGGGGAAGAGGTACTCGATCTTGTCGATGCCGTACTGAGCGGCATGCTGAAGAACAGTCGTGCTGAACTTGCCGCCGTTCTCAAGGGCAGCCTTGCACATGGCGTTGATCTGCTCGCCAGTCATGGTGTGCTTGAGTTCGTTGGAGGGGGCGTTCCCCTGGAAGACGTTGTGAGTCAACTCGTTGTCCTTCGTGTCAGAGTGTTTGATGTCTTCAGTGGGCGAGTCGCTGTGCTCAGCGTCCTCTGCGGGCGGTTTGTCCTCGCCCTCTTCATCGTCGAGCTTACCTTCGACAGCCTGTTCCACAAGCCAAGCCACGACGTTCTTCTGCTCGTCGGTCATGGTATCGAGAATGTCCGCGACCGTCTTCTCGTCACCGGAATCCTCGGCTTCGACCTCGTCGGCGTGCTGAATCTGAGCGCCAAACGACATAAGCGCTTCTCCTTCCAGTTCTTCGCTCATACCATCGGAGTGAGTAAGATATACTTCATCGATGCGCGCCTCGGGGTTTGCACCGACCAGTACGAGAGAGACCTCGACAAGCTCCCCATGCATCACGGTTGTACCCTGCTGCTTCAGGTCCTTGGCGTAGATCGACAGGGAATTCAAGTCCCCGTGCTTGACCAGCTCACGAGCGGTGTCTGCCGCGGGCGTATTGTTGAACGCGCAAAGGGCATAGACACCGTCATCGCGATGCTGGAGCTGTGCGCGACCGAGGATGTTCTCCATAGCCTTGCCGCGGTGCTCCCACACCAACGGCAGAGTCGCGCCGTCCTGGTGCTTGAACGCTCCGGGAGCGATAGTACGACCATCCGAGCACAGCACATTGGCCCGGGTGGCGTATCCAGAAAAGTCTGGTTTCATTTTGACCTTTCGTTACGGGACGTCCACAGGGGGCGTCGTGTCTTCGACCGGTAGGTTGGGGTTACGCAGTTTGTCCGCGTCTGGGTCAGTTGCCGGTGGTAGACCGAGAACTGGCCTGAACTCATTCGCGGTGACGATCTGGTTACGAATCAGTTTGTCTGCGAGTTCTGCCAACTCCGAGACTGGAACGAGCGCGAACGGGTCGCTGAATGTTGCCAAGTCGTGCCCCAATCCGCGGGCGGTCTTCGTTAGAAACTTTCGCCGGAGCTCCTCGACAACTGCCTCAACGAGTGGCTTGATTGTGCGCTGGCGGTAGTTCATCATTGCGGTCTCGTCCGCGGTGCCCGCGAGAACCTCTTCGGTCACTCCGAGCTCCGCATGGAGCCGTTTGGTCAGATACTCAATCTGTGTCAGAAGCGTGTTCTCAACTGGCCGGTTGAGCTGGGTGATCTTCTCCGTAGCATCGGCATAAGCGATGCCGTACTTGGAGCCCGTCAGCTGCTCGGTGATTTCCGACAAACGCTGCTTGGCTTGGGCTTTGCGAGCGTCTGTTCGGACGACGTAGGGCAGCTGGAAGATTAGATCTAGCTTGTTCGCTGCGGCCGCCTCGTCGGCGCTATCCAAGAGAGCGAGTTTGCGCGAGAGTCTTTGGAAGGTAGAGTTCGGGGCGTTGAGAATCGCGTAGAGCGGCGACTCTACAATGCCGACCAGTTTCTTCGGAAGATCGATCTCGTCAAGCTCGCCCTTGTCTGGATTGAAAAGTTTCACACGTACATACTCAGGGAACCATTCGATAACCTCGCCCACACGAATCGTTTTGATGTCATACGAATCCGATTTTGACGGATCAAGACTGGTGTCGACGGGGACAATCGCACAGACGCCCTTGTTCAAGAGCGTCTGGAAGATATCCATCCGAAGCGCCTGCGCACTCTGGTCGAGGTTCCCCTCGATGTTCAGACAATGGTGTAGACCGTCAGCTACGATCTCATCAACCTGGCCTTTTGCGTTCTTCTTCACATGTCGGATGCGCACGTCGGCGCAGTCCATAGCGATTCGCGTCTTGACCGCGGCCAGAACACTCAGCTCAGAGCTTATGTACGTGTGCGGAATCTGCGTTCTACCGTACCGCCCAAAAGAGCGGGGGTCTTCAATACGCGGTCGTCGGAAGGCGTTCCACGCGTGGCGAAGTCTTTCGCCAAAAGACGCCATTGCGCCTCCTTTTCTACTCGAATGCGTCGCGGTGCAGCTTGAACGCGACAAACGCGTCCATAAGTGCAGCCACAGCATCAACTTTGTCCTCGGCCCGCTTCTTCATGAGCTTACGGTTACCGTTTGTGTCTTCCATCGTGATCGCGTTGCCAAGACAGAATGACATCAGAGCCTCATCAAAGAGAAGCTGGCGGCGCGAGGCAAACGTCTTGAGCTCACCCAACGGGACAGACTCGGTCCGAGCGCCCTGTGGGACTTTCTCGACGCCGTAAGGTCCGTTCTCAGTCTCCCAGCGTCCTATGAATTCTTTTGCGTTGTACGGGTCGTAACCGACCGCACGAACGTCATAAGAGTTCTCTTCAATGAAGCGCTCAAGGTCATCATATACCGCTCGATCCACCTCCAGCATCGTGCCGGGGAGAACCACGAGAGAGCCCTCATCAAGAAACTCCTGATACTTGAGCCTGAGTGCCGCGTGCAGCTTGTCAAGGGTTACCTCCGTTATGTAAGAGCGAGTTTTGACGCCGAAGCCGCCACCGGGCAGCGGGAAGAGAAACGTGAACGAGCAGAAGTCGTCGCCTCGGGAAAGGTCGGCGCCCATTGCACACGGCATCTTCCAGAAGTTCTTCGGCGAGTGCGGCTGCACTTCCTCATATGTGAAGAAGTACGTGAACCCTTCAAGCGGGAGACCGAAGCGCTTGGCGAGGATATCGTTGCGCACGGACGGAACCTGTTCGGCACGCTCAACGTCGCGCTGATAGGCATCATACGAGACGGTGACGCCGATGTTCGGCTGCGCCTTGACCCACATGCGGGGGTCCGCGACCTCTTCGACGTTGTCCAGCTTGTAATGCCAGATCGAGACGTGCGGGGCGGTCATCTCACCACGGAGAATCTTGGCCAGCTCCATCTTCTGCGCATCGCCAGCGCCGTTTCGCACTGTGCCCTCGGACGAGATAGCGATGATGCTGTACTCTTCGTGCTTCGACGCGCCTTGCTCAAGGGCGCCAATCACGTTCTCACGAACGTCGCCAGAGAGCCATTCGTCAACTGTATTGTATTTTGACCGAAGACTCTGAAGGCGATCGATCGACATTGGGCGGATCTCGATCAGCGAGTTCGTCAGGAAGTTCTGCACGCCCATCTTTGTTGGCGCGAGCTTCTGGCGCTGCGCCGGATCGCCAGAGGTGTTCTTGTTTGACCCGTGGGTCAACATCTTGAACAGCGGACCACGAGCGCGTGTGATAGCAGTGCGAATCGGTGACAAAACCTCGTCGGCTTGGCGCATGGTCGGCGCGGTCACGATCTGATGGGTCGTGCTCGTATCGATGTTGAGCCAGTAGGCCTGCCAGGTTGAGGCGTACATAGACTTGGCGCCGCCACGGGCGACAATGATGTACTGCTTCTTGGTCAGGCGAACCTTCTTGCGCCGCCTCTCGTAGTGCCCGCCGGGACCATCCGAATTGGCGACAAAGACAGTGCGCTCAGTGAAGTAGTACCATCCCCACAGTTGTTCGGCCCACAACTTGAACGTGTCGAGCAGGTGCAAATCAGCGCCATCAGTGGTTGTGAGCTCTGCCTCGCAGTACTTGACGTAACCGTCGATCGCGGAGTCGTCGAAGTACATGTTTGGGTCGGCGATAAGGGCGTCGATTCGGTTCATCTCCTGCGAAATCTCTTCGCATACGGGTATCTCCCCTCGGATTACCTTCTCGCGGAACTGCCCGTAGTAGTACGGCGTCGCCGTGTTGGACAACGCCATACTCTACCTCTTCCGCGGCTTGACAATCCGGCCATTCTCGTCGATGACGCTTCCGCGCTCGAACATATAGTCGCCATACTGGTCGTAGATCTTCTGGTTCGTGCCGCGAGTTGTAGCCGTCGGCCCATCCCATGTCCGCTTAAACTCGGACGCCATGTTGTTCCAGCGGCGCTTGAACCAGCTACCTCCCCCGCCCGATGGTGAGCTGGGGCCGGATGGCTTGGGGAGGTTTGGACTTGGTTTTGGGCCGCTGGGATTTGGTCCGCCACCCCCCTTGCTCTTGCCTGCTTTGGCATTTCGCATGGCCATGTCCAGATAACTACGAGCCTGCTTCGAGATGAGACCGGCCGCGACGCTGGCGGCTTCCGCACTTAGTTTATCGCCGATGCGACTCATGAATTTCTGAAAGCCGGTGCGCGTAAGCTTTGCGTACTCGGCATCCATTTTGATACGTTCGATGGTGGCCTTGAGCTGTTTGTCCGAGATTGCAGCTGTCTGCTTACCGCGAATCAGGCCGGACGTTGGGGGGTTTTTCGGATCAGCACCGTGTTTGTCAACGACGAGTTCGGTTTTTGGTTTCTGAGGCTTGTAGAGCGTATCCACCATACCCACATTCGGGTTGGCTTTTCGCTTCGCGAGCCGTCCCAGAATTCCGCTCCCGGACGATCGACGATCTTTACGAACGCCCCACTTCATACCCTTGACGCCGTGATGGGCTAGGGTAGTGGTTTCCACAGGTCCACACCTCCTTTGTAGCGACTATAGTGAACACTAATCCTCCAAGCCAGCTCATCCAGTTGATGCTGCATGGCCGTGACGAGAAACGCGTTCTGTGGCGGGTCGAAGAGTTGTCGTACTTTCAGATAAACGAACGGTTTGATCTCCGGCGGATTGGTTGGCCCTAGAAGCTGTGCCCAAGTCGCTTCTTGGTCTTCGACCGTGGCACGTGTAGGAGCGCCCAGCATCTCGAGCGTGCTGAGCGCGCTGTTGATGAATATCTTCAGCTCGTTATCGAAGTCGTAGTTGTTCCACTCGATGCCAAGCATAGCCTTGACATCGGCCAAAACGCTCATGAAGCCTTCTTTCCCCAGAGGACGGTGTCCCCCGGTAGACGTGCGACGAGCGGCTTAGGGAGCAACCCGTCGTCGCCGTAATGGATCGCTTGGTGGGTCCGCATGCTCACACTTATCAGATATCTAGGGTCAAGAACCGCGGCATTACCGTGCTTGAGGTCTAGCGGCTGCATCGGGTTCATATGGTGAATGTAGATGCGCCCGTTAATCGGGTAGTCAGCATGCCCCATGTCGAAACCGTTGTCCCGTAGTATCACCGCATCACGAACGTCTTTCCATTCGCGAGACTGATAGAAGCGCTGGTTGAGCCAACGGTCGCCACCGAACGTCCTCTCACCGACACCCTGGTTGATCCGGAGATACTTGTATCGATCTAAGTAGTCGGGAATCGCAGAAAGCTCGTCATATGTCCGCATCGTCGCCTCGATAGGCTTTCATAGCTTCGAGCGCCTCAGCATAGAGCTCTTCGAGGCGCTGGCCAGACTCAAGAGCGCTGACACGGGCTTTTAGGAGCTCGTTCTCGTTCTCCAGACGGGTTCTTTCGAGCTCTTCACGGGCTGGGTCGGCCTTCAAGAACTGAATAATCAGCTGGTTCGAGGCTGTACCCTCTCTGAAGCGCTCTTCCGCGAGGTCATACGCCATTGCCTTGAGCTGATTTGTACGAGCAGCAGGGGTTTTGGCCGGTGGTCGGCGACGTTTGGTTGTAGTTTGGTTCTGTTTGGTCGCCATCGGCCTCCGTTCGATTCAGTTTTCGCCTCGAGTGTCTCCAGATTTTGCCCCTTCGGGGTTGTTTCGGAG